>OLNX01000015.1_pt1 | contig 185198 bp, 194 predicted proteins | sample 1672611 | NCBI WGS metagenome assembly OLNX01 (sample SAMEA3136705, study PRJEB25190) | human gut metagenome | reverse complement strand
CGGGCGTAAGAGATTTGAAGGGAGCTGTCCTTAGTACGAGAGGACCGGGATGGACTGACCTCTGGTGCACCAGTTGTCGTGCCAACGGCACAGCTGGGTAGCTACGTCGGGACGAGATAAACGCTGAAGGCATCTAAGCGTGAAACTCCCCCTAAGATAAGATCTCCCATCCATTAAGGAGTAAGGGTCCATGTAGACTACATGGTTGATAGGCCGGCGGTGTAAGCGCAGTAATGTGTTCAGCCTACCGGTACTAATAGCCCGAGGGCTTGACCTACAGTTATGCAGGCAATGCCTTGTATCTCCATACTTCTTCTGTTTAGTTTTGAGGGTGTAATGCCCTGATAGTTGGTGTTTTTAACGGTGAGGGTCCACCCGTTCCCATTCCGAACACGGAAGTTAAGCTCACCAGTGCCGACAATACTTGTCTGGAGACGGACCGGGAAGATAGGTCAATGCCAACATAATCGCACTATAATATTGATACGATATGTATTGATGTTGTGGTGCGATTTCTTTTTATTAAAAGCTTGATAATACAGCGTTTTCTTAAACTCTCGGTTACGATTATCGTTCCGGGAGTTTTTTATTTTATGCGAGAAATGAGCCTATTCGTGGTTTCGGTATAACCCTGTGTAACGATTTATACTCATGATAACGATTACCGAACCCATGGTTACGATAGCTAAACCCGTGGTTACGATTGCTCTTTTAATAATAAGCGATGCAAGATATACAAAGCAGTATTATTCCTTTATTCTGATTTACAAAGCGACCGACAATGTGGTAAAATTATAAAAAATAACACGAATACAGGGGTGCAGTTATGTTTAACAAGGCTCGGTTACAGGATGCTCTTACAGCTTATAAGCAGGACTTTGAGACAAAACTGTGGAAAAACGAACAGTACAAATGGAAGGCGATCAAGTGCTTTAAGGACAATTGGGACGTCAATGCTCCCGACTTCGCGGGAATGCTTAAGCGTTCCCTCGCGAAAACATACAATCTCCTTGCCTCTACGAATAATTTCCCGGCAAAAATGATCACCGTCTTTGCGAAGTCTGCTCCGGAGGAGGTCCGGGCAATGTTTCTGGCGCTTTTTGACGAAAGCGGTGACGTAGTTGACCGTATTCTCAAGTTTAAGGAAGCTTCCGCTCAGCTTCTGAAAAAATACGGAAACGGTGCCGGTCAGCATTTCCAGACCGAAAACGCGATCAGCGTGTATTTATGGCTTCGCTACCCGGAGAAATATTATATCTATAAATACAGTGAAGTGAAAAAGGTTGCCGAAGAGCTTGACAGTGATTATCAATTCACGCAGGGCGCTTATGCACGTAATCTTCGAAGCTTCTATGCACTGTATGATGAAATTTCGGCAGAGCTTTGGTACGACACCAAGCTTATCAGGCTCCTGAATGGGCATCTTACGCCCGACTGCTATCCGGATCCTCAGCTCAGGACGCTCACCGTTGATGTCGGCTTCTATATCAGCCGTTATTATTCTCAAAAGGCTTCTGTGCCGTCAGAGAACTGGTTCCCGGCAGATTATTCGCCCGAGATATCAACCGAGCAGTGGGTCGGGCTTTTAAACGATCCCGAAATATTCACCGTCGGCAGCTTGGAGATCATGAAGCGCTTCAAAGACTACGGAGGTCAGGCGACCTGCACCCAACTTGCGATCAAATACGGCGGATCGGCAAACCTGTATAACAGCGGCTCAAGCGCTCTTGCCCGTCGTGTGGCTGAGAAAACCGGCTGCCCGCTCTCGCTGCGTGACGGAGGAAACGTTCGCTATTGGGCGGTGCTCTACCTCGGAAAAGACGCAGGAACGGAGGATGAAGGCAGCTTCGTATGGAAGCTTCGGAACGAATTATCCGAAGCGTTGGAGCAGGTCGACCTGTCACAGGTGAAGCTTTACGTTACTGCGGAGCCCGGAGATGAGGAGGGCGGCTATTGGTGGCTCAACGCAAATCCGAAGATCTGGAGCTTTGCCTCCCTGCCTGTCGGTGAAGTGCAATCCTACACGCTCTTCAACGAGAACGGAAACAAGCGCCGCGTTTTCCAGAACTTCCTTGACGCAAAAGCCGGCGATATGATTATCGGCTATGAGTCCACCCCCGTCAAACAGATCGTTGCTATCGGCAGAGTCAGCGCCGGGCAGGACGGCGAGAAAATATATTTTGAAAAGCTTGAAGGTCTGGCTTCACCGATAAACTATGAGGCAATAAAAGCCTGTCCCGAGCTTGCAAAAATGGAATACCTGATAAGCCCGCAGGGCAGCCTTTTCAAGCTCACAAAGGGCGAATATGATTTCATCATGGATATGATCCGGGAGGAAAACCCGATCTCCGCGCCGGACAGCATTGAAAAGTACGGCAAAGCGGATTTCCTTAACGAGGTCTACATGACGGAAGCACGCTATGATATGCTTGTTTCGGTGCTGAAAAACAAGAAAAACATCATTCTGCAGGGCGCTCCCGGTGTCGGCAAGACCTTCGCGGCAAAAAGGCTCGCCTACTCCGTTATGGGCGAGAAGGATGAAAGCCGCATTGAGCTGATCCAATTCCATCAGAGCTATTCGTATGAAGACTTCATGATGGGCTACAAGCCCGCAGGCGACGGCTTTGAGCTGAAATACGGTATTTTTTACCGTTTCTGCCAGAAGGCTGCAAATCAGCCTGATCAGGATTTCTTCTTCATCATCGACGAGATCAACCGGGGAAACATGAGCAAGATCTTCGGTGAGCTTCTCATGCTCATCGAAAAGGATTACCGCGGCACGAAGGCGACCCTTGCCTATAACGGGCTGCCGTTTGCCGTTCCGAAGAACCTTTATATCATCGGCATGATGAACACGGCGGACAGGAGCCTCGCCATGATCGACTATGCTCTCCGCCGCCGCTTCAGCTTCTTCGATATCGAGCCGGGCTTTGATTCCGAGGGTTTCGTAAGCTATCAGACGGCTCTCAACAATGAAACCTTCAATGAACTCGTGAACGCCGTAAAGCAGCTGAACAAGGAGATCGCCGCCGACAGATCTCTCGGCAAGGGCTTCTGCATCGGTCACAGCTATTTCTGCAGTCAGACGGTATGTACCGATGAGTGGGTGCGCTCTATCGTTGATTATGACATCCTGCCGATGCTTGCCGAATACTGGTTTGACGATGCTTCCAAGCTCCGGCGTTGGGAAAACATTCTGCGTGGTGTGTTTCAATGATCAAGGATAAGAACATCTTTATCAAAAACATATACTATATGCTGTCCTATGCCTTCACCACGCTCAGACAGTCCAACTACGAGGATGTGGCGACGGAGGAATTTGAGAACATCCACGATCTCTTTGCCGCCATCCTCGCCAAGGGCATTGCACAGCAGTTGAAGCAGGGACTCTACCGCGAGTATCTCAGCCGGGTGGAGGCTCTGCCTGTCATGCGCGGCAGGATCGACATGCCGGGTACTATCAGGAACAAGATTGCATGCAAGCAGATGCTGACCTGCGACTACGACGAGCTCTCGGAAAACAATCTCATGAACCGTATTCTGAAGACTACGGCACTGATCCTTCTGAAGAGCGCGAAGGTCGCTTCGGAGCGTAGGGACGCGCTGAAGCGGGAGCTTCTCTTTTTCGCCGATGTGGACACGGTCGACCCGCTCTCCGTGCAATGGACGGGCATACGCTTTCAGAGGAACAACCAAAGCTACCGGATGCTGATCGGCATCTGTCAGCTCATCCTCGAAGGAATGCTCTTGACTACCGATTCAGGGGAGCATCGGCTGGCGTCGTTCCTTGACGAGCAGAGAATGTGTCGCCTGTATGAGAAATTCATTCTGGAGTATTACTGTCAGGAATTTCCCTCGCTCACCGTAAACGCCTCTCAGATCCCATGGGCGCTCGATGACGGGCTCGGCACCATGCTGCCGGTCATGCAGAGCGATATCATGCTCTCCCGGGGCTCCACGGTGCTGATCATTGACGCGAAGTATTATACTCATACGCTGCAGACGCAGTACGATGTACAGACGCTTCACTCAAACAATCTGTATCAGATATTTACCTACGTAAAAAACAAGGACATGGAATTCGGAGAGACGGCGCATACCGTTTCCGGTCTGCTCCTCTACGCAAGGACGGACGAAGCCGTTCAGCCGGATAACGAGTACCGGATGAGCGGAAATAAGATCGGCGTAAAAACGCTCGATTTGAATCGTGATTTTTCCGCGATAAAAGCACAGCTCAACAGCATAGCGACCGATCATTTTGAAGAGCTCCCGCCCCCATGTGCGAGAAAGTGAAATGAGGTGAGACTATGAAACCCGAAAACATAACCTACACAGGCTTTTTGAAATTCCGCGGGATTGACTTTTCCTTTGTTTTTTCGGATGATGAACTGAGGATGATACCGCCAGCGGATAAAAGCAATGAAATCCGATATAAATGGTTGATGAAGGAAATTAAAGATGGCGTATACACAGAAGGAGATCCCCTGATAGTGGAGGAAGAGTCAATAATTGCTTCTTGCAACGAAAACGGAGGGCAGATAATTTTCCTTCCTATAGTCGGGTCTATAATCTCAAGCGGTTCAATAATTGCAATTGGCTCTCAGCCACCAATCCTGCGGATGAGATTATCAGCGTATATCCTCTGCCGTTACCAAAGAGACAGTATTAGTCGGATATCATTCTCCGGTCCTGAGATTAACTATATTCATCCTGTAAACCAAGGCATCTCTTGGCAATATAATCCCGAAGAAACTGCTCGGGGAGTTTTCAGAATAGAAACGAATGACTTTACATCGACAACCACAAAAGAGCAACTGTTCTCTGTAGACGAAAACGCAGTTACCTCTAAATTCAGCATTACCAGGGGAGTGTCTTTAAAAATAGACGAAGCTCCTCTTACTTTGAAATCTTCTCTGATGTTTGAACTTGAACCGACGAGCGACTATGGGTTAGTTCTACGACTGTGCAGAATCGCAAAAGAGTACATAAGCTTTTTATGCTATCGAAAGAATGTAGTATTTGATGAAATAGAATTATCCGCTCCGCATGAAGAAGGAAAGCACGAGAAGTTCGCTTCGCTTTTTATCATTGAAAAACGTAATGAACCAGAAGAGAAGCCTCTGAAAGATAAACGATGCATAAAGCAATTATACGTCGATGATGGTGAAGGCAGACTTCTTCAGGATATTGCAGATAACCGTCTCTTTATCCGGCACTTGCCTGTTTCATATGAATCGGGACGGCACATTGATGCCTCACGGTTTGTAATGATAACAGCTGCCTTTGAATGGGAATTTAAGAGGATGAAACCCGACGGATTACCGAAAAGTGATAGCCGCAAGCAAGCCGAAGAAAAAGCCGATTCTACGATAGATGAGCTCATTGCTTCGAGAACCGGAAAAGAAAAAGAAATCTATAAATTCCTTAAAAAGCTCATAGGTGCTGCCTCCTTACAAAATGAAATCGTTTCTGCGTGTGAAGAGTTTGATCCTATCATAGGTGTGTTCGGTAAACGCTTGTATTCGATGAATGAAGAGGAGCTGGTTTATTCTGATATGGGCAAGAGATTATCGGATCAGAGAAATCATTTTGCGCATGGAGATATAGACAAAGATTTCATCGGCACGGCATTGCTTGATTTAATTTTCCTCGAGTATGTTGTTTATGCAATGCAACTAAAATTCTATGGTATCTCAGATGATTATATTAGAAAAGCAATCAACGACCTATTCCACCTGAATTTTGCTGTCTAAGGGTGGCTGGTAGTATAACAAAAGACCGCAGCATAGGTTTCAAAACCTTTGATGTGGTCTTTTTGTTTATTGCAGTTGTGCTTTGAGCTCCTGAAAGCTCTCCAGTGCGCTCTGGAGATTTTCGATGATATCGTCAGCCAGCACGTCGGGCGAGGGCAAGTTGTCCAGATCGGCAAGGGACTTGTCCTTGATCCAGAAGATATCGAGGCTGGTCTTGTCCCGCGCAAGGATGTCGGCAATATCGAATTTGCGCCAGCGGCCATCCGGGTTATCTTCGCTCCACGTTTCGGTGCGTTCGTACCGATTCTCCGGATGATAACAGGCGATGAAGTCCAGCAGATCGGAATACTGCATCGGATGCTGTTTCAGCGTAAAGTGAACGTTGGTGCGGAAATCATAGATCCAGACGGCCTTCGTCTGCGTTTCGGCGCTGGCCGGACGCTTATCGAAGAAAATGACGTTCGCTTTGACACCCGGCTTATAGAAGATGCCCGTGGGCAAACGCAGGATGGTATGCAGATCACAGGTAGCAAGCAGCTTCTTGCGGACGATCTCGCCAGCGCCGCCCTCAAAGAGCACGTTGTCCGGCACGACCACCGCAGCCTTGCCCGTGGCTTTCAGGATGGTATTGATGTGCTGGACGAAATTGAGCTGCTTGTTGCTGCTGGTAGTCCAGAAATCCTGACGGTTATATACGAGGTCTTCTTCCTCCTGTTCGCCTTCCTCATTGGTGAAGGTGAGGGAGGATTTTTTGCCGAAGGGCGGGTTGGTGAGAACGTAATCCACGCGATAGCCGGGATCGGTGAGCAGCGAATCGCCGTGGGCGACAGGAACGCTGCCGTAGATATCCCCGATGTTGTGCAGGTACAGATTCATCAGGCACAGCTTGAAGGTAGACGCCACCAGCTCATTTCCGTAGAAAGTCCCGTTTTTCAGGAATTCCTTCTGCTCCCGATCGAGCGTATAATTCTCCGGGTCGGCAAGGAAGGACTGGGCCGCGAGGAAGAATCCGCCGCTGCCGCAGCAGGGGTCCGCGATCGTTTTCATCGGCTCCGGCCGGATGCAGGCGACCATCGCCTGGATCAGTGCGCGCGGCGTGAAATACTGGCCTGCGCCGGATTTTACGTCTTCTGCGTTTTTCTGCAGCAAACCTTCATAGATCTCGCCCTTCACGTCCGAAGACATGGAGACCCATTTTTCCCGGTCGATCATCTGCACGATCCGGTAAAGGATCGCGGCGTTGCTGATCTTGTTGATCGCACCCTTGAAGATCTGACCCAGGATGCCGCCCTGCTCCCCCAGCTTTTCCAGCGTATCTTTGTACTGTTCTTCCAGATCCGCACCCGTGAGGGTGTTCATATCCTGCCATGTATAGCCGGCAGGAATACCGGACTCCTTCTTATATGGCGGCTTGGCATACTCGTCCGACATCTTGAGGAATATCAGGTATGTAAGCTGCTCCAGATAATCTCCATAGGATAATCCGTCATCGCGGAGCGGGTTGCACATGCCCCAGACTTTGGAGATGATAGATGATGTTTGCTCAGACATTTATTTTTCTCCTTCTCGTTTTGTTCCTTGCCGAGTAAAAATGTCTATTCGAATACCAGAATTCTGGCCCCTCTGCTCCGTGGTAGTACCAGAAGAATTGCTGTTACTGCTTGTTGTAGAAGAATTGCTCAGTCCATTCCCTTTTTTTATTGATTCCAAATCCTTATCTGTACTCATAGTAAACCTCCGTTATATATCATCATGGAAACTACAAAAGCGAGTAATGATATGATAATTTGCACGATTGATGCGTTAAATGCCCTTTGTTTCTCATTGGTTTTCGCCCTGATATCGTTTATTACACGAATATACTGCAACGTTACCCATAGCGCGGCATTTTCAACACTTTCTTTGTAGAGTTCTTCAGTTTTGATGCTGTTGCTGTCAAATGAAAGTACCTCTTTACTTTTGGAAAGAAGCAGGAGCCTAATAACTGCAATAACAATCAGCACCGCACTTCCAACAGCACACAGAGAATAAATACTGATTGCCATTTTCTCAAGATTGGAATAATTACTCCAATCCATGATAGCTTTTATATCAATATTGCTTAATATTACGAGTAATAATACACCACACAGCGCCATAGCAATATTGATTCTATCGTAGATTTTGTCATAATTTGAAAGAACACGATTATAGTCATCCAAACTGACAGAATGCAAGAATTCAGCCGATGGATATTCTGATGTTGTTTGATCTGACATAAGATTACTCCTTTACAACTATGGGAATGCCAAGAGAACAGTTTTTGATTTCTACATCTCCGTCACCCGCAATAATAAACAGCATTTTAAATTCAACGTTATATTTGTTTTCAAGCAGATCACGGTAAGTAAACACTATTGATACCGGTGCCTCATATTCGCTGAAATCGTCTTTGTGTTCAGCATAAAAGTCAAAATAGATGCTTTTTTCATCTCCTGGTGCGAATGCTGTAAAATCAAGGTCATTTCTATGATAACTCCCATCCAAATTGCACCATGTATAAGTAAAATCTTTTGCAACGCCGAGCCCGATATTTTTTATTGAAACCCTTCGGTCGATTACGGTACTGTTCTCCGCTTTTCTGTCAGAAATAGCAAGTCCGATGCACTCAACAAAATCTCTTATATCATCATGTACCATGATTTCAAAATAAGGCATCATTTGAAGCCGTTGAGTCTCTTTGTATTCACGCTCCATTTCTTCGAGCTGATCTTTCATAGATTCTGTTTGGTCTTTTGCGGCCTTGGCCTGTTCTTTTGAAGCTTCAGCGGATTGTTTGTTAGCTCGGCAAATACTAATAGTTGCAATTACATAAATTGCGGTAATGATAACCATTAATGCGCCCTGATTTTCGTTAAGAAAGTGTAGAATGCATTCCATATCACAGTCTCCCTTTAAAAGCCTGATTCAAAATACTCTGCCGCAGGGCATCGGCTTGCTGCAAGGCGGCGTCAACGGTCTGCTCGATGCCGTCACAGACGGATAATCTATTTTCAATATCTTCAACAATAGCGTTTTGAGCAGCTATGTTTTCACAAAACGGTATTTGCATTTTTCGTAGAATACCTAATCCAATTGTTTTTTGCGCTGTACCCGTTGCGCCTTTTGTTGCCTGTGCATATGTTTCGGGCTCCATTAATGCGTAATATAAATACTTTTGTGTAATAACGGGTTTTGGCCTTAATAATGCAATATGACGTTGAAAGCAGAAATCCGTTTCAAAATCCACCAAAACGGGGAGTCCATATGACCCCGTTACAGTATAAAGCACGTCACCTTTTTGAGGTTTCCGTTTCTCATTAATGCTTTCATAGTAATTTCGGTCAACAAAAGCCGTGTTATTCCAATCAATAGTATTTCTGTTTATATTGGAAATCATGATAAACGGAACGCCTGATTCAGCTTTGGGCGGAGGCATATGATCTCCGTCTGTTACATGATAGCATATTGATTCGATGGCCACACGCTCGTCACAGTTATCAAACGCCTCTTTCAGCACGGCCTGCCGATATACTGCAAGCTGTGCTTTTGTTTTTTTCAGCGTTTCCACGCCGGCGTCGAGTTGAGAAAACAGTTCCTCAATCCGGGCAACGATGCGCTCCTGCTCCGGGATAGTGGGAACTGGAATCCTTAACTCCTTAATGGTTGTCAACTTTAACGAAGGCAGAGTGGTAGCATGGGCATAAATGTTAAAATCCACGGTCTTCATCCAATAATACAGCCATTCAGATATAATGGCTTCATTTGGAATCAAGCAACCGATGTGGCTAACAACGTACATCGGCACTTTCAATATGGCCCTTTGGTTGAGGAGCAAAGATGCCCCACTCTTTGTAAAGAGAATTGTACCACTGGGGAAAAGCCGCAGTTTTTCGGCACCCACATCGTTAAGCAGATCCCGTGTTTGTAACATGTACTTTTGGCCATGAAGATTACCCATGTCGACAACTCGTACAAATGGGTATTTTCCGTTTATGAAATACTTATCACCTTGAGGGGCTGCACCACCGGAAGTTATCTCTTCACATACGCTTGATAGCAAGCAATAATTCCATCTGTCTACCATATCACGCCACCAGTTCCACGTTCATTTCCTGCAAAATCGCCTCATAGCTGTCCCCGAACACATCGTAAAACCTGCCCAGACCGCCCTTGCGATCAAAGGGACTGAGGTCCAGATCCTCCGGCTCAATACTGAGGGAAACAGCGATGTGATCCTTGATGAGGCGCAGCCATTCCATCTGCTCATCCGTAAAATGGATATGGCCTGCGTTCCGACGCAGCGTCCACTGCATGAAGTTATAATTCACCTTGTCCGCGAACGGGGCGAGGTGATCGGCATAGCCCATCTCAAAACGGATGATGGAGATCAGGTCCGTGAGCTGCGCCACGGTGCCCCGCTTGACCTTTTCCGGCTTCTTGATGGCATAGCATTCCCACAGGCGCTCGATGGTAATGCTCTGCGCCTTCAGCTTTTCATACAGGGCTTTCAGTTGTGTAATTGCCATCGGTCTGTCCTTGTACCGTTGGTCATAAATAATACGCAGGGCAAGGATTTCATCCTTGTTCTCCTCGATAAACGCATGGAAGGTCTTGAGGATGCGGTCTGCATTCGCCTGCTTGTCGGTATCGTACCCGGCAAAGAGCACCGTGTCGATATTCGCGGAGTCGATGACCTGCTCATGGCTGCGGCGCACGTTCTCAATGTAATCCCGGACGTCGGGATCGAAGAAGGGCTGAATGGCCTGCCGGATCAGGTCTTTCTTCGCCTCGTCCATGCGGCGCTGCTCGTCCTCGGTCGGCTCATGATCATCGGACAGATCCACACCCGCTTTGGCGGAAACAATATCCGGGTCAAAGGCGTCCAGCAGATGCTGGGCGATGTTCCCGGCGCTGCTGCCGACGGTGCTGCTGAATTCGGTGCGCTCCCGGTCGGTCATCTGGCTGTTGAGCCGGATGACGCGGTTTGCAAGGGATGTGAGGGTGTCTTCATCCTTTGCGCCCATGGCCACATTCAGCATCAGTTCCTTCATGCTGACGGAGGGCTTGCGCTCCAGCGTGCGGGTCTCGGTCTTTTTGGATTTCGTGACGCCTACGGCGTCCACGATCACAAAATGATCCTTGTTCTCCGTGGCGGACGGTGTGACTTTCTGCAGGTCGTCCTTGCCGAGAGTGCGGGTGCCTCGACCCTTCATCTGCTCAAAATAATTCCTGCTGCGAACATCGCGCATGAAGATCAGACACTCGATGGGCTTCACGTCCGTCCCGGTGGCGATCATGTCAACGGTAACGGCAATACGGGGATAATAATCGTTGCGGAAGGCGCTGAGAACAGTCTCCGGACGATCCGCCTGACAGGTGATCTTCTGGCAGAATTCATTGCCCTCGCCAAACTCCTCCCGGACGATCTGAATAATATCATCCGCATGGCTGTCGGTCTTGGCGAAGATCAGCGTCTTGGGCACTTCGCGGCGATGCGGGAAAAGCTGCGTGAACAGGTTGTCACGGAACGCTCGGATCACGGTACGGATCTGGCTGGGATTCACAACGTCCCGATCCAGCTTTGCAGTGGTATAGATCAGGTCCTCGTCCATCTGCTTCCAGCGCTTGGCGCGGGTCAGGCGGTCCCGATACTCGATTTGCTGCTTGAGGATTGTTGCACCATTTTTCGTAACATCGGTCTCAATGAGGAAGATGTCCTCACCGACATTGACACCATCAATAATGGCCTGCTCTCGCGAATACTCGCTGACCACATTCTGGTTGAAAAAGGCAAAGGTACGCTTGTCCGGCGTAGCGGTCAGGCCAATGATGAAAGCGTCGAAATACTCCAGCACCTGATTCCAAACGTTATAGATCGACCGATGGCATTCATCGACGATAATGCAGTCGAAAAACTCCGGGGGATACTTTTCGTTATAGACGACCTCTTTTGCGGCCTGTGTGTCGGCTCCGGCCTGCTCGAAGAAGGATTCTTCCTCTGCGGAGTCATCCATTTCCTCACCCTTCAGGATGGAGTACATCCGCTGAATGGTGCTGATGCAGATCTGGATGTCATTGGGGATATAGGAGCTGTTCAGGCGGCGAACACCGTAAAGCTGGGCAAAGGAGCGGTTGTCGTCATTCGGCGTATAGGCAAGAAATTCCCGCTCGGCCTGCTCGCCCAGTGACTTGGTGTCCACAAGGAACAGGATGCGCTTCATCTTGCCGAACTTCAGCAAGCGGTATGCCGCCGTGATCGCCGTAAAGGTCTTGCCTGCTCCAGTGGCCATCTGCACCAGCGCCTTGGGACGATTATCCGCAAAGGAGGCGTCCAGATTCCGGATCGCTGTGATCTGGCATTTGCGGAATCCGGTGGTGTCGAAAGCCGGGAAGCGCTTCATGTTGTTGCGGATCGTATCGTCCTTTGCAAGCAGGGCCAGCAGCGTTTCCGGCCTGTGGAAGGAAAATACACGCCGGGAGCGATACTTGACATCAGCATAGTCCGTGAAACGGGTGAGCTGCCCGGTGGCCTCATAGGCAAAGCGGATTTTATACTCGGTGGTTATGTATTTGAAGGTGCTGTTGGCATAGCGTCCGGACTGCCCCTCGACCACAGTGATGTTCTCGCCCAGCTCATCCTTCTTCGCTTCAATCACACCAACGGGCTTCCCATCAACAAAAAGAGCATAGTCAACTGGCCCGGTACTGGTGGGATATTCCCGAACAGCAACACCGAGAGAAGCCATGGGATTCACTTTTTTCAGATCCTGAACGACCCAGCCGGATTGGAGAAGCCTTGCGTCGATCAGCTTTCGTGCTCTTTCTTCCGGGGTCATGGCTCATGCCTCCTTCTTTGCAGCTACCTTCTCCGGCACAAATTCGACTATATCATCAAGGGTGCAGTTCAGTACATTGCAGATCTTCTCAAGGGACTCTAATGATACATATGTGCCGTTCTTCAGCCTGGTGGTGATGTTTGCACTGTACCCCGCCATCTGCTGAAGCTGAACAGTAGTAATATCTCGGTCAATTAGAATATGAAAGAGTTTTTTGTAGCTGACTGCCATTTTTATTACCTGCCAAGCAAAAATTGATATTGTGATTATATCACGAAAAGATGAATAATGCTACACTTATTCAGAATTCTTTCCCGAAGGCATAGAAAAAACGGCATACTGATATATACCAGCTATACCGTTCTTATGGTAGTATTAATCCCTATCATGCCGCCAATTCAGCGTTTTGCTAGTTCATCCCTATCTCCGTCCCGTCCTTAAACACAAATATCATTTTTCCGTCTGCACAGACCTTGGCGTGATCCAACAGTGTCACCCAGGGTCTGTCGCTCCATTCGGTCATTACGGCAGGCTGTGATCTGAGAGCTTTTATGAATATCCGAAGCTCACGGTCACGGTGCTGCCGCTTTTCCTTTTCTGCGGTGAAGCGATCTATCTCGGCAGTGATCGCTTCGTGCCGTGACAGGAGTCCGCTGTACTTTCTTTCAAAATCTGCCTGCGTCTGTGCTGCTGTTGCTTTCTCCTGGATGCAGACCCTGACCATCTCCGCAACTACGGCAGCCTCTTCGTTGAGACGTTCGAGTTCGGTGCCGATTTCGGAACAGTCGGTAAGCTGCTCCCGGATGAAACGGCAGCTTTCTATCACCTTGTCTTTCTCCGGCATCAAAAGATTGTATGCTTCTATGAACTTGTTTTTTATAGTCTCGGTATCAAACGTAGGAGTGGCGCATTTCGTTTCGCCCTTGAATTTCGCGTTACAGCGCCATATCTGCCGGCGGTAGGCATCCGTGGAGTGCCAGACCTTCTGACCGTAAAAACCGCCGCAGTCGGCGCAGACGAGCTTACTTGAAAAAATGCTGCTGCCGCTGTAGCTTCTGCCGAGTTCCTTGCGCCTTGCAATTTCAGCCTGAACGATGTCCCAGTCATCGGCATCGACTATTGCTTCATGACTTCCCTCAACATAGTACTGCGGAACCTCGCCCTCGTTCACTTTCTGCTTTTTTGTAAGAAAATCTACGGTGAACTTCTTTTGAAGCAGTGCATCCCCCTTGTATTTCTCGTTCTGCAGAATGCTCATCACCGTAGTTTGACTCCATTTGAACTTACCGGACGGCGTCGGGATTTGAAGCTCTTCAAGATATTTGCATATTCCGGACGCAGTTTTTCCATCAATGAAGAGCCTGTAGATCAGGCGCACTACGTTGGCTTCGCTTTCAACGACCTTCGGCTGACTGTCCTCACCCTTCTCATAGCCGAGGAAATGCTTGTATGGCATGGACACCTTGCCGTCGGCAAAGCGTTTTCTCTGTCCCCATGTGACATTCTCGGATATTGACCGGCTTTCCTCCTGCGCCAGGGAACTCATGATGGTTATAAGAAGCTCGCCTTTACTGTCCAGCGTATAGATGTTCTCTTTCTGAAAGAATATCTCCACGCCCCTTTCCTTCAGCTTACGTACCGTGGTAAGGCTGTCTACAGTGTTTCTGGCGAACCGGCTCACGCTTTTCGTAACGATGAGGTCGATCCTTCCGGCAAGAGCATCCTCTATCATTTCATTGAAGCCTTCACGGTGTTTCGTGTTCAGACCGCTGATACCCTCATCGGTATAGACCTTTACAAACTCCCACTCGGGATTGTTTTTTATAAAGTCGGTGTAGTACTCGACCTGTGCCTCGTAACTGGTCTGCTGCTCATCGCTGTCCGTTGAAACACGGGCATACCCCGCAACACGGCGCTTGCGGAAGGCTGACAGCGGTGCCGCCGTAAACTTGTTTTTTGTAGCGGGTATCGTCGTTACTCTTGGCATTTTGTTATCCTCCTTTTTGCTGCTTCTCTCATTTCGGGAGTCCAGCTATCCGACCGTGACCGGAGTCGCCACTCACGCTTTTCCGTTGTCCCGTCCTTCAAGTAGAAGGTCATGATGTTGTCTCCGGCACTCATTTTCTCTATCTCATCAAACGGAGCAACGCCGGCGGCAAGCTCATACAGCATATCCTCGTGAATGCGGCAGCCAACACACGCTTTCCTGCCGTACCGTGCATAGCTTGAGCAATCCCAAAAAGCGATGCCGTGGGCGACCCGCCTTACATAGTTCTGACCGCATTTCTCGCAGCGTATCATCCCGGTAAACGCTGTGCGCTTTGGCCTGGGTCGGTCCTTCGTCTGTTCTTTCATACGCTGCAGAACCGTCTGCGCCCAGTCGAACGTCTCCGCACTTATGATGGCATCGTGCGTTCCCTCGGCAAAGTACATCGGAAGCTCACCGGTATTCCTCACAAGCTTCTTTTCAATATGGTTGTTTCTGTACTGCTTGCCAACCTTAACGCACTGTCAAAAGAGAAGGACAGGCTCGTCGAAATAACCGTAGACGGAAGTATCACACCTGATGAGCTGCCCGATTTCAGGCGTATACAAAAGCGGTTAGAGGAAATGTCCCTTGCCGTTGATGCGCTGAGACTTTGGGTCGACAGCGCGGTATCCACCGGGCAGATAAAAGAATAACCGACCCGCTGCTCTAACCTACAGGGCGTACACATTTTTGTGTACGCCCTGTGCTGCGCTATTCTATTAAGTGCTTCTTTCAATACCCCACTTCTTTCAGTGCCATCTCGATCTGATCACGGTCAAAACCGTAATAACGCATATCATCCGACAGCTCGGCTTTTGATGTACCTCTGCAGTTTTCTTTCGCGTACATCACTGCCTGCTTGTCCCAATCCATATTCATGTGTGAAACGACAAGCTCTGCGTCCTCTAATGGGAAATCATCAAAATCCGCTAAAACGGTGTATATCAGAAAATCAGGACCGCAATGCCAGAAGTTCACTTCGTCGTATGCGGCAAGAGCTGCGTTCTTCTGACTGATCGTCAGTTCGATGGTGTACTCGCGGGCTCGTATCTGTTCCTTGCAGACTGTGCAGACGATCACCTCCGTTCCCGGTGTAACCGATGCATCGGAATTGATGACGTAGTCTTTTTCCACCGTCCAGTCACTTTCGGTGTGCGGCAGCTTCTCTATCGACTCGGTGCAATCCTTCTTGCAGCGTTCGCAGAAGCCGACACGCTCACCCTCTAAAGCGCAGCTCGTTTCTCTTGTGACCGTCCACTCCGTTACATCGTGTCCCAGCGGCTCACCGTCGGTTTTGCCGCAGACCGTGCAGGTTTTTGCGTCTACGCAGCTTGCCTCTTTCCACTTGTGCGGGAGGACAGCACCTTCGGTCTTGCCGCAATGCAGACAGTGCTTCGGTTCCGTGCAGGTCGCCGCGACCCACTCATGCCCCAAGGCTTCTCCCTCCGTCTTACCGCATTTTTCGCAGGTCTTCGGTGCTTCGCAGGTCGCGTCCTGCCAACTGTGGAAGCAGACCAGACACAGCACCAGTACCGCTGCTATGACCACTACGGCGGCAACACCGATAATAATCATCTTTTTCTTTTTGTCCATTTACTTTTCCTCCGTATTGTTTTTGATGATCCGCCATATACTCTGCTCGGAGTAGTTGTACTTCTGCGCCAGCTGCGCCACGTTCCCGCCGTTATACTCGCGAAGGATCGCCCCGCGGGTGTATTCCTTCGAAAACAAGCGGCTGGGAAAGGATACCTGCGTGCCGTGAAACAGTCTGAAGATCGCCAGTGCGTTTTCGAGGCCGATCTCATCCGCTATCTCCCGGTATACGTCGTTAAGTCCCGCAAGCTCATTGCCCGTCAGCGCCATCTCCTCCCCGGAATGCTGCGTTTCTATCGGCATGGTATCACCTCGATGAGGGCAAAACAAATGACACTGTCATTGTATTTGTCACGGGCAATTTGACAGTACGGGTTTTCCCCGCTGAATTTTTCCACGAAAAAAGCTCCTTTCCGAACGATCGCTTCGTTCAGAAAAGAGCTTGTAATTTTCGCGTATTATTTTCTATAACAAAACTACTAAGTCATGACCACCCGTAAAACGGGTGGCATGCTCCACCCCTATAAGGGGTATTTACTGGCAGAGCCTTAAGGCTCCCGAATATAATTACTACTGCATCCTGTGCCCCACTGCCAATAAGAATGGCTGTGGGGTGCAGCCTTCTGCGACTCTTCGAGCCTTTTGTTGCCTTTAGTCTTTATTTCCACCTTTGTTATTCCTATCTCCACACGTCTATCGCTACTGCTATGGTCACTCGTTTTCTCCTCATAGGTATAACCTTTTTTGGAACCCCAGGCATAGCCCGGGGATTCCGTCTAACATAAAAAAGCCCGTAAACCTCTCAAAGGGATTTAATCTGCTGATACTTTTTGCATAAATGGATACCGTCCGCTACCCATTTTCCATCAGAATATTTGAACAGTTCGACAGACTCTCTGTTCCAAGCGAAAAATCGCTCACTGTCAATCCATACAAAATGGGTTCCTGGTTTTGTGTAGAATTCGGATGATATTCGATTTCCATTGAACACTCTCAACAGACCGCAGTCATCAAAAAAAACTGTATGTTCCAAATCCCAGGCCGATACCAAAGGCGCCCGATCACTACTCACAGGTATTGTATAACAGTTTCGCGCAAAGAGAAAGCCCTCTGCTTTTTCAACTCTAAAAACTAACAATCTTCCTGTTGTAATACGCGTTGTTAAGTCAAGCCAGTATTTAGGATAAAGGCAAAAGTATTTTCCGTTTTGCGAAAGCGCACATATGTAGAGAGCAACCTGTGCCTGCTTTGGAAATTCAAGAGCCTGAACACAGGTATCTGAATTGTGAAAATAGTATATACGTGGATTACAGATGGAACGGCCAGTCATTATAAAAACACTGCTGTTGCGGTTTTCTGAAAAACTATAGCCTGCAATAATGTCATTTTCGTTGCCGGCACTTATCTCAATTTCGTTTAATGAATATAGGTCATAAAGTGTATCGCTCATTACGCACTCTATTGTCCCTTTTGACAAAGAGTAAGCATTCGAATCAATTATCCGAGTGTTTTCTGATACCACCTCATAACCGTCTGAACAGATTTTCAGTACAACAGATGTGTATGCTGTATGCCTTGCTTGCTGATGCTGTATAACAATATTTGTTATACACGACCCCATGGCTTTAATTGCAATTACACTTGGTTCTTTATACAACTCTTTAAGGTTATCAATTCTTGCCCTTATACTGGTGTTACTGTTCAAATCGGCAATTTGAACCACATTCCCAAAATTGGCTGTAATACTGTATGATGTGAAGATATTCTGTTTGACATCAAAGTCAATCAAACGCACCCCATTGTTCAACTGCCCCCCATCATAATTGTAGTTGAGATTATACTCTGTGATTTGAGCAGTGTCTGTATTGTATACCTCAACAGTATTACCATATCCGGCCACAATAGCAACAATGTTGCCGTAAATTCTATAGCAACCAGATCGATAAAGCACTCTCTTGTATACACACGAACGTGTTTTTTCATCAAATACTACACGTTTTTCTTCAAAGCAGAGAGGCGGAATCATAAGCCTCATGGATGCCGAGACTATGCTTCAAGGCGTTCTTCCTACTGACCCGTACAGATTGTTCAAAATAACGAAAAAGCTGTATCCTGCTGAAGTGGTGCAAAAGGTTAACGAGCTGCACGCTATGTTGATCAAAGCTGAATCTGACAATGAATTTGCCCTCTCCGTTCTTCTGAAGGATAAGCTGGAGCTTCTTTATGGTCTTAAGCAGCATAATAAACCCAATTTTGACATGGATGAATTCATCAGAATTGCTTCTCAACGACACATCGGTCACGGAAAGGTAATTCACGAAATCGCTGAATTCTTCAATTATCTCAAGGTGTCCGGAAAGCTTAATGCCTTACATGCCTATTTTGTTGGACATGCTGGAACCGGAAAATCTGACTTGGGTGAAGCCATAGGCATTTCGTCTAAGATGAACGTAATTCGAATCGACATGCCGGCGATTAATCTGGACAATCTGACCGGTGCAAGTGACAATCACAAGGTCCCGAAGCCGTCTGTTTTAACCAAGTCTATCGTCAACGGCCCATGTGTCTTCTTATTCGAGGAGTTTGAAAAGGCCGACAAAGAAATTCAGAATTTCTGTTTGAAGCTCTTGGACTCCGGCCACTCATTCCACGATCACTATTTGGACCTTGACATAAGCCTCAACGATTGCCTGTTTATCGCTACCGCAAACGATTTCCCTATGTTAAAGTGTATGCTCGACAGGTTCAGGGTTTTTGAGTTTTCCCCTTACAACACAGTTGAAAAGGCAGAGCTGCTGGACAGATTTGCCACTCAAACAGCGGTTACCTTCGACAGTGCTGCAAAAGTCGAAATTCTCAATCATTGCGGTGCAGGCTCTGCAAGACCTATAAAAAGAGCCGTTGAGAGGCTGAGCGAGCATGCTGTTGCAAAAGGTGTTGATACCGTAAGCCGTGAACTTGTCAACAGTGTTCTCGGCGCACCGGCCCCCGTCTATGTTTCCACAGGAGAAAAGCACATAGGTGTGGTTAATGGACTTGCAGTAGGGGCACAAGGCGGACTTGTTACCCAGATAGAGGCAAAAGCATTCAAGTCCGCAAACGGCTCTATGGAGGTCACCGGAAGCGTCGATGACGAGATCAAGGAAGCCGCCTCCACCGGCAAGGACTTTCTTATCGACAATGAGCTTATTGATGAGTGCCGCATTCATATTCATTACCCTAACGCATATATGAAGGGCGGCAACTCTTCCGGAGCCGCAATGACTTTGGCAATATATTCAGCCTGCAGAAAGTTAAGCATCATTCTTATCAGCACCAGCAGGTCGACCTATATTTGTCAATACCCGAAGAGCATAAAAACCTTTTGATGTTTGACGATGTCAAGGATTATTGCGGCGAATTCGTGCACAATTTTGATCTCGATGAAGATTATGCCGAATACTACCTTTCAACGAGTGAGATAAATGCAAGAAGTTATTCCGAATGGGAGGCAGATAGATATTACTCTCTTATCGAACACTATACATCCTAACGCAGATAAAATACGGTTCTGATAATGCGGCATATGTCGCAAAGAAGATACACATTGTTGAGTGATATAGTATGAATAATGATTATTACAAAAGAATACGACGGTGTGTCCCGCTTAGGCTGCTGAAGCTTGACAGGGGGAGGTTTGAAGTATACGACTATTGGAATTGGAGATGCAATGTGGACAAGCGTGCAGGCGCTTTGACCGAAAAGGTTGCAAGCGCCGATTTAAGTAGCCATGATGATTTGCGGTTTCTATACAGAGTCTATTTCCTCAGGAGCTACACCTATCACCCCGCATGTGCCCAAGCTATGTTTCGTCTTTCATATGGTGCGGTGATATCTCTTGGCGGAAATTAGTTTTACTTTTCTGTGCCTGCAATTAAATTGCTGTGTGGTTTAAGGGAATTAGGTACATTTAGTTATTCGGATCTTGATTGCGTTATTGTCGTTAATGAAGCCGTCGAGAAAGTTTTAAGCCAGTTGATTAACGCAGCTATTATATATCGTTTGAATTATTGATAGCAATGCTGCTTGCGGCATTGCTATGTAGGACGAACGCTGTGAATTATCAAAAACAGTTTACTAAAACAAAGTGATAAGTATGTAAAGGTGGGCAAATGCACCAACAAAACACCAAATGCACCAAAGAACTGCAAAATGCACCAAAGAAAAATCCTTGGTGCATTGTATCCATATTATCAGCCTTTGCCATAAAAGACCGCAGTTAAATGTCTGCGGTCTTTTTTTTAATTTCGTTGCAACGCTTCAAATAGTCATTATTGCCGGTACCCGAACGGGCGGCGGCTGCCGCTGCTCGCCGCAGGGGCAATCCGCATTAAGGCTTTAAATAATCGTTTTTACCATAACACGACCGGTGAGACTGGCAATAATCGTTATATTTCCACTCTCTAAATTAGTGCATATGAGAACTTCGGAGGCAATCGAAATGATTGCCTCCGAAAATTATATTTACACTAATTCAAAGCGCGAGTGCAATATAGAATATTACCAATATTACCGTCGAGCTGACGCAAAAGCGACTATTTTAAGCGTCGCAACGAAAGGGAAAAAGTGCGCGAGTGCAATAACGATTACCACCAGCCTTACCGGTCGGGCACCGGAAATAGAGATTAGTTAAAATGTAGCAGCGAATCGCTCTGCGGCAGCCGACACCTCATCCGTCGGCTAACGCCGCCACCTTCCCCTCAAGGGGAAGGCTTGAGCACACTAATTTAGAACGCGAGTGCAAAAAAAGACCACTGCCAGTGTCACCGGTCGGGCACTGGCAGTATGGTTTATATGAAGCGTCGCAACGAAAAGAAAAATCAACGTTTCCAGGTGTCGGGGGCGAAGAGGATGAGCATGGGGAATATCTCCAGCCTGCCGAGGAACATATCAAAGCACAAAACGCCCTTGCTGAGCAGGCTGAGCTGCGAAACGCCCATGGTGAAGGTATTTGAGTCGATGCCGTAGCCGACGTTGCCGAGGCTGGATATGCCCGCCAGCATCCCGTCGCCGAAGCTCAGCCCGTCTATCGACAGCACGACCGCCGTCAAGACGACCGCCATGAAGTACGCGATGGCGAAGCTGTTGACCGAGGCGACTGTGTCCTCCTCGACTATCTCGTCGTCGAGATGAATAAGGTGCACGGAGTTTGGGGTTATCGTGCGGGCAAGGGCGCGGTAGGTGCTCTTGGCGAGGATCATGACGCGCGAGAGCTTCATGCCGCCGCCGGTCGATCCGGACATCGGCCCCGTTATCATCAGCACCATGAGCAGCGACCACACAAACGGCGACCAGAAGCTGGCGTCAATGGACACATAGCAGGTGGTGCTGATTATCGACACGACCTGAAACAGGCTATGCAGCAGCCCCTCGCCGAAGCTTGCAAAGCGCGCGGCGTTGCTCACGCCCATGATAAGCGCGACGACGCTGACCGCGATGGCGAAAAACCGCAGCTCGTGGCTCTTGCGTATCCTGTAAAATTCCCGCGCGAGCAGGCAGTAGAATATGCTGAAGCTCATGCTGCACAGAGTCATGAAAATGAGCGTCACGGTCTGCGCGTAGGCGCCGTAAGACGCCATGCTGTCGTTTTTAATCGAGAAGCCGCCGGTGGAGGCTGTGCTGAGCGCGATGTTTATCGAGTCGAACAGCGGCACATGGCCGACAAACAGCAGGATGATTTGCAGCGCCGTCATGAAGATGTAGATCTCATACAGCAGCTTTGCCGACTTCTGCATCCTCGGCACGAGCTTTGCCGCCATGGGTCCGGGAAATTCCGCGCGAAGCAGGTACATCGAGCCGCTTTCTCGGGCGACGGGGGCTATCGCCAGCAGGAACACCAGCACGCCCATGCCGCCTATCCAGTTCGTTATGCTGCGCCAGAGCAGTATCGCGCGCGGCGCGGCCTCGACGTTGTCGATTATAGTGGCTCCAGTCGTGGTGAAGCCGGATATGGTCTCGAATATCGAGCCTGAGATGCTGGGGATAACGCCGCTGACGTAGAAGGGTATCGCGCCGAACAGGGATATGATTATCCACGCCAGCGCGACGATGACGAAGCTGTCGCGCGCGCCCACGGCTCTGTCCCGATTCGGGATGAGCGAGCACGGCAGGCCGAGCGCCAAAACGGCAAATATCGCCGCCAAAAAGCCACGCACCGCGCCCGCGTCGCCGTCAAAAAGGCCGAGCGCCAGCGGAGGCAGCATGAACGCTGCCTCGATGCACAATATGATACCGACGGTTTTTCTGATAATGTTAAAATTCATGACGTCTTGCGGCCTCAGGCGAAAATGTCGTTTAAGTCGATGATATCGCGTCCGGCGGTGGTGACGATGACAACGGTGTCGCCGGCTGTCAGGACATCGCGGCCGCCGGGGATGATGATCTGCCCCATGTGGTTTATGCAGACGACCAGGATGCCGGGCTTGAGCCTTATATCGCTGAGCGTCTCGCCCAGGTGCTTTGTCGCGCTCGTCACGGCAAACTCAAGCGCCTCCGCGCTGCCGTCGGCAAGGCGGTGTATCGTAAGAACGGCGCTGCCGCCGGTGTTTTCCATCGCCCTTACATAGCGCAGGATGGCGTGGGCGCTTATCTGCTTGGGGCTTATGAGGCTGTCAGCGCCGCGGTCGCCGAGGATCTCGCCGTATTCCGAGCGGTTTATTTTCGTCAAAAGCTGCGGCACCCCGACCTTGCGCGCGAACATGCCGATGATGATGTTCTCCTCGTCCATATTCGTCAGCGGGAGCACCGCGTCCATGTGCTGGATGTTGTGCATTTTAAGCACCGACTGGCTGGAGCCGTCGGAGCAGATGACGTTGAGCTCCGGGAATTTTTCGGCAAGGTACTCGCAGCGCTTGCGGTCTTTTTCGATGAGCTTTATGCTCGAGGCGGATTTGCGCAGCATGTGCACGAGGTATTCGGCTATCCTGCCGCCGCCGACGATGAGCACGTTTTTGCTCGTCTTGCTGCGCAGCTTCAGCTCGTGCGTAAGCTCAACGAGCGTGGACGCGGGTGCGGTGACGTAGATTTTGTCGCCCTCGCGCAGCTCGAAGCTGCCGTCCGGGATGAATATGCGCTCGCTGCGGATAACGGCGCACACGAGCACGCGCACTTTTATTTTCGACGGCATGTCCGCCAATCTCAGCCCGTTCAGGGGGCTGCCCTCGCCGATGCTAAGCTCGACTATCTCGGCCTTGCCCTCGGCAAAGGTGTCGCGCTTAATAAACGCGGGGATCTGAAGCAGGCGGTATATCTCCTTGGCGGCGAGCAGCTCGGGGTTGATGGCCATGGAAAGGCCCAGCTCCGACTTGAGCACATAAAGCTGCTCGGCGTATTCGCGGCTGCGCACGCGCGCTATGGTGTTTTTGCAGCCGAGCTTGCGGGCGACGATGCAGGCCAGCAGGTTAAGCTCGTCCTGCGCGGTGACGGATATCAGCAGGTCGCTGTCGCCGACGTTCGCCTCGCGCTGTGTGGCGATGGCCGCGCCGTTGCCGCATAGCGTCATGACGTCCAGCGTGTCGGAAATAAACTTTACCTTCTCTTTATCGTTATCCACAACGGTGATGTCGTGATCCTCGTTTGTCAGCTCTTCGGCGAGGGAGAATCCGATCTTGCCGCCGCCGACTATTACTATTTTCATGCCCCGAATCCTTTCAAGACAGATTTATCGTTAAACCCAGAAGCGCGGGCGCTCCTGCACGTTTAGCATTTTAGCATACTTTCCCTGTCGTTGCAACTGCTGCTACTGACGTAGGGTCAATTCGCGTTAAGAATGGCAATAATCGTCATTGCACTCGCGCATCGAATTACACCGCACCCGTAGGGGCTATTCGTATTCAAATTTCATCTTGTCGATACTTCCTCAGCCCGACCGTAGAGCTTGGATATCATCGTTATATTCCAATGTCCATAATCGGGCTGACGCAATAACGACTATTTGAAGCTTTAATCCGAATTGCTTGGCGCCAGCCGGCGCAAAAGATGTCCGGCGCCTGGGGGGAGGCGCCGGACACAAAGGAATGGAGAAAGGAGAACAAAACAATATAAAATTGTTATGCTTGTTATCAGTTAATGTACCGGTACAGGAAGGTCACGACATGCGCGCGCGAGCAGGTCTCGTACGGCCTGAAGGACGTGTCAGAGTAGCCGGTGACGATGCCCTCGGACACCGCCCAGCGTATCGCCTGGCGGCTGTCGCTGCCGAGTGAGGATATATCGGTAAAGCCCACGCTGTTGAAGCTTTTCGGCGAGCCTGCACTGCGCCATATATACAGAACCATATCGGCGCGCGGGCACTCGCGGTTCGGCTGGAAGGAGCTGCCGCTCTCCGCACCGGCGATGCCCGTCTTATACGCCCAGAGTATGGCTTTATAGTAGGGGCTTGACGATGAGACATCCGAGAACGGATTTGCGCAGGAAACGTTGGGCGAGCCTGCTGCCCTCCAGAGGAAGGTCAGCGCCTGAGCCTTGGTGCAGGCCGCGTTGGGGCGGAAGCTGCCGTCGGCGTAGCCTGCCGCGACGCCGCTGCGGGATGCCCACAGTATCGCGCTGTAGTAGGGACTGGCGGGGTTTACGTCGTAAAACGTGTCATTTGCGCTGCCGCCGCTGCCGACGGTCACGCGGACAGAGCAGGAGTAGCCGCCGCATTTAAGGGTGAGGGTCGCCGTGCCGTTTGAAACGCCCTTCACGCTGAAAACGTTCACCTGGGTGCCGGTGATCTCCGCGACCCTGGGGTTTGAGCTGACGCAGGTGATCTCCGCGGTGGCGTATATCGGCGTGGGGATGCCCTTGAGCTGTGCGGTGCCGCCAACGGGGATGCTGAGGCTGCTTTTGTCGGCAGAGACGCCCGTCGGCGCAACGTAGAAGCTGCCGCGGGAGCCGGAGAAGCTTGCGCTTGCGAAGAGCTGCTCCCAGTACTGGCTGTACTTTGATGAGCTTGAGTAGTAATAGCCGACGCCGAGGTGGGTGTATTTGCTGCTTAAAATGTTGCTTCTGTGCCCGTCCGAGTTCATCCACGCAGAGACCGCCTCGCAGGGGTCGGACTGACCGGCGGCGATATTCTCGGCGGCGCTGGAGTAGCTTATACCGTTTGCGCTCAGCGCGGTGTGCCACTTGCTGCCGTTCGGCCTTGTGTGGCTGAAGCTGCGCGCAAGCTCGGCGGCGCGGGTGTCGGCCGCGCTGTCAAGCACGTCGGCGGCTTTGAGCGCCGAAAGGCCATGTCTTGCCCGCTCTATATTTGTCCAGAAAAGGACTGCGTTTTCGTAATATTCGCTGCTCGATGCCGCGCTCGCGGTGGGAGACATCGTCGCGCAGAGCAGTATTATAACTGCCAGCAGCACGCTCAGGGCTCGAAGTGCCCGTGTCTTTTGGAGTTCGGTCATTGCGGATAAAGCCTCCGTGAGTGTGTACTCGTCATAAGCATAAGGCGAGCATACGAACTCGCCTTATGCTTAATCCGACGAAAAAAACGCGTTCACCAATAAAAGACGGCAAAATCCCCTCCATATTGCACTTTTTCCCTGCCGTTGCTACATTTTAAAGAATCGTTTCTGCACTCGCGCATTGAATTGTAGGGGCGGCCATTGGCCGTCCGCTCCTCGCCGGGCGAGCAGGAAAATGCGGTATGCCGGAGCATACCGCATTTTTTCCTTGGTTCAATTAACCCTCGATAGCCTCAGCGGGGCACTGTGCTGCACATGCGCCGCACTCAAGGCACTTGTCGGGGTCGATCTCGTAGTGAAGATCGCCCATAGAGATAGCTTCAGCGGGGCACTGTGCTGCGCATGCGCCGCAGGACAGGCACTCGTCGGTAATAACAAAAGCCATTGTGAAACCTCCATATGTAATTTGCGCAATAATCTTGCAAGTGCATTGTAACACATAATACGAAAAAAGCAAATGTAAAATTATATATTTTCAGTTATTTCTTTTGGAATCTGGCAATAATCCCGTATACGACAACATCGGCGGCGCCGATAGATTATGATACAAGCGAGGGGGAATGTTGCCTTGAAAAACAACGAGAAATTTACCGAGAAAGCGGAGGGAGCGATCGAGCAGGCTCGCCTTGCGGCCTTCAGCCTCGGCCACAGCTATGTGGGAACCGAGCACCTGCTGCTCGGGATATTGCGCGAGAGCGCGGGTCTGGGCGCGCGCATACTCCGCGACAGGGGCATAAGCGAGCACAATCTCAAGGAGGCCGTCGGCGCAACAGCCGGTATAGGCGCGCCGGGCGTTCCCGCGCAGGGTCTTACAAAGCACGCGTGGCAGGCCATTGAAAAGGCCGCTGCCGACGCTGCCGCGCTCGGCCACAGCTATATCGGCACCGAGCACATTCTGCTCGGCATTCTCCGCCAGCCCGACTGCGGCGGCGCAAGGGCGCTCGCATCGCTCGGCTGCGACCTAAACGATATCTACACCGATATCATGGCGGTGTTCGGCGTCGGCTCATCCCGCCCGAAGCCGCAGCCGCAGAGCAGCACCAAGACCACTCAGCGCCACAGCGAGACACGCGTACTCGACCAGTACAGCCGCGACCTCACGCTCATAGCTGCCTCCGGGGGCATAGACCCCGTCATCGGGCGCAGCGAGGAGATACGCCGCAGCGTGCAGATACTCTCCCGCCGCAGCAAGAATAACCCCGTGCTCATCGGCGAGCCGGGCGTCGGCAAGACCGCCGTCGCGGAGGGCATAGCCCTGTACATCGCGGGCGGCAAGGCTCCCGAGAGCATGGCGGGCAAACGGCTTGTGTCGCTCGACCTGCCGGCGCTGCTTGCCGGGACGAAATACCGCGGCGACTTCGAGGAGCGCGTCAAGGCCGTGCTCAAGGACGTGAAAAAGGCCGGCGACGTCATACTTTTCATCGACGAGCTGCACACCATAATTGGCGCGGGCAGCGCCGAGGGCGCGATAGACGCGGCAAATATTTTGAAACCCGCGCTCGGCCGTGGCGAGGTTCAGATAATCGGCGCGACGACGCCGGAGGAGTACCGCCGCCACATTGAAAAGGACGCGGCGCTCGAGCGCAGGTTCCAGCCGGTGAAGATATCCGAGCCGGGCAGAGCCGACAGCCTTTCAATGCTGCGCGGCGTGCGCGAGAGCTTAGAGGCGCACCATAAGGTAAAGATATCGGACGCGGCGCTGAGCGCGGCAGTGGATCTATCGGCTCGGTATATAAACGACCGCTGCCTGCCCGACAAGGCGATAGACCTTGCCGACGAGGCCGCGGCGAGAATACGGGTCAGCGGCGGAAGTCTCGTCACGGCGGAGGATATTGCGGAGGTCGTGTCGATGTGGACAGGCATCCCGGTGGCAAACCTCAGCTCGGACGAGACAAAGCGCCTGCGCGATATGGAGAGCATACTGCACCGCCGCGTCATCGGGCAGAGCGAGGCCGTGTCGGCGGTGTCGCGGGCGATACGGCGCGGCAGGGTCGGGCTATCAGACCCCAACCGCCCCATCGGCAGCTTCCTGTTCCTCGGCCCCACGGGCGTGGGCAAAACAGAGCTGTGCCGGGCGCTTGCCGAGGCCGTTTACGGCGAAAGCGACGCGATGATAAGGCTCGACATGTCCGAATACATGGAAAAGCACGCCGTCAGCAAGCTCATCGGCTCGCCCCCGGGCTACGTCGGCTACGAGGACGGCGGCCAGCTCACCGAGAAGGTGCGCCGCAAGCCGTGGTCGGTGGTGCTGTTCGACGAGATCGAGAAGGCTCACGAGGACGTGTGGAGCATCCTGCTGCAAATCATGGACGACGGGCATCTGACCGATTCCGGCGGCAGGCAGGTGTCGTTCAAAAACACGATAATCGTCATGACATCAAACATCGGCGCGAAGGCGATCACAGAGGACAGACCCCGCCTGGGCTTTGCGCCCGAGGGCGGCGCCAAAAACTCCGACGATGAGCTGAAAGCGCGCATAAACGAGGAGCTGCGCCGTACCTTCAAGCCCGAGTTTCTGAACCGCATCGACGAGACGATAGTTTTCCACCGTCTCAGCCGCGCGGAGATTCGCAGCATCACCCAGCGCATGCTTCTGACCGTGGCCGGGCGCTTCGAGGCGCTGGGCATGAGCCTGAACGTGCCGGAGCAGGTCGTGGATTATCTCGCCGAGCGCGGCTACGACGAAAAGTACGGTGCGCGCCCTCTCCGCCGTGCCATACGCAGCCTCATTGAAGACAGAGCCGCCGAGCTTATGCTCGAGGACAAGCTCGGCAAGGGCGACAGCGTGTCGGCCCGCATCGAGGAGGGAAAAATTGTTTTGACTAAGGGAAAAGCTTGAACTATAATATGTTCAAATAGAATTGCGCATCGACGTATCAAGTACGTCGGTGCGTATTTAGATTGATATGGAGACAGGCGATGACTAAGCAGGAAAAATTGGATTGGCTTAATTCGCGCGGAGGCTATAACGCGCATAACGGGATAGTGATAACGGATATTGAGGATGATAGCTGCGTCGTGGAGACCGAGCTGCGGCCCGAGGCGCTCAATCCGCTCGGCATGGCGCATGGCGGACTGGTGTTTTCGCTGTGCGATGTCGCGGCCGGCGTTTTAGTTGCGCAGACCGGGCAGAAAGGCGTCACCACAAGCTCGAGCATGAGCTATCTGCACCCTTCATACGGCTCAAGGCTTCGCGCCGAGGGCAAGGTGCTCAAAAGCGGGCGGACGATAACCGTCATCGAAGCCTCGGTGTACGATGAGCGCGGTGTCCTCACCGCCCGCGGCACCTTCGAGCTGTGCAAACTCAAATGAAAAAGCCTTCCCCTCAAGGGGAAGGCTTTTTCCCTGCCGTTTCAACGCTTAAAATAATCGTTTTTACTACAACTCGACCGGTAATAATGGAGCTCATCATTTTATTCCCATTCTCTAAATCACTGCGCTGCTGATTTCTACACCGCACTGATTCGATGTGCGAGTGCAAAATGAAATTTTGCCAATCTCACCGGTCGTGTTATGGTAAAAACGATTATTTAAAGCCTTAATGCGGATTGCCCCTGCGGCGAGCAGCGGCAGCCGCCGCCCGGTCGGGCACCGGCAAAAGCGATCATTTGAAGCGTAGCAACGATAAGGAAAGTACGTCGGGGCGGGAATAGTGGCCGCAGGCATCGTGCTCCATGCGGCTCGCGGGAACCTTCTGCATATCCAGATCGGCGTATATCACGCCCTCTTTGTCCCACACGGTGTCCGACACCAAGTGCCCGAACGGGTCTATCACGCAGCTTCCGCCGCGGCACACGATATCCGGCAGTGCGGCGATTTCCGCCGCCGCACTCTCGGTCGCGGGGTAGTCCGAGCGCTCAAAGAACATGTCGCAGTTTATAAAATAGCAGTGCCCCTCGATGGCAATGTGGCGTATCGTGTCCTGCCACTCGGGGTTGTCGTTCGTGTTCGGCGAAATGTACAGCGAAATGCCCTTCTCGTACAGAGCCACACGCGCAAGCGGCATATAGCTCTCCCAGCAGATGAGGTTGCCCATCGGCCCCCACGGCGTGTCCATGACGGGGAAGAAGTCGCGGTCGGCGTCGCCCCACACGACGCGCTCGCTGCCGGTGGGCTTGAGCTTGCGGTGGTTCAGCGCCTGCCCCTCGGGCGAGATCATCATGTTCGAGTTATAGAGCGTGCCGCTGAGCCCGTCACGCTCGGAGTAGCCGATGCTGACGTAGACGCCGTTTTTGACGGCGCTGTCGATGATGGCGTGCATCTCGTCGCCGTCGGCGAGGATCGAGTTGTCGTAATACACCTTCCAGTCCTTGCGTCCGGACTCTTTCCGGCTGCCGACAGTGAAGCCGAAGGTCATGCCGTAGGGGTAGCCGGGGATGAACAGCTCCGGGAACACGATAAGTTCCGCGCCGTTTGCCGCGCACTCGTCTATAAGCCGCAGCGCCTTGCGCAGGCACTCGGCCTTGTCAAACATCACGGGTCTTGCCTGCACCACGGCAAGCCTGCATTCACTTTTCAAATCTTTCATGTGAAAAACTCCTCTGTATAAGCATGAGGCGAGTATAACACCCCCCCACTGCAATTTCCATAAAAATATTTTATCAAAAACAAAATTAAGCATTGACTTAAATATTATTAAAGCGTATATTGAATATTGTGAAAGCGAGGGATGACGCTATGGCGCTTGAGGTTATACCCGACTGGATGGTAAATTTGGACGACGAGGACGTCTCGTTTATAAAGCGCTTCCTGCTGGCCTCCGGGTCCTTGAAGGAGATGGCTAAGCAGTACGAGGTGACGTATCCGACGGTGCGGCTGCGGCTTGACCGGCTGATACAGAAGATAAAGATCAGCGAGGACACGGAGAGCGATCCGTATATCGCGCTGATAAAGCGGCTTGCGATCAATGACAAGCTGGATTTTGACACGGCGAAGCTGCTGATAGGCGAGTATAAGAAGAATAAAGGAGGGCGCGAATAATGCTTGGATCGTTGAGGGTTATTTTGTTTACGCTGGTAGTCGTAGGCGGTGTCGTCTGGCTGCAAATATACCTGTCGAAGAGGGAGAGCCGCTGGCCGGGGCTGATAATACCGGCGATACAGCTCGTGCTGAGTATTCTCGCAACGGTCGGGTCGGTGGTATACGCAGCGGTACCGCTTGAGTCGGTCGCTGTGACTATTGCGGCGCAGGCGGTGATAACCTTCCTGCTGAGCAACATTCCGACGCTAATATCGCTGGCGATTTATTTTGTCTGCCGCGATAAGCTTCGCCGCGACAAGCAGATTGAAAAAATGAACATTCAGGATCTGGACTGAAAAAAGCTCAAAGCGCCTGCTGTTTCACAAAACAGCAGGCGCTTTAGATATAAGATTAGTTCCAGGATATGCTGAGGCGACGCTTGTTCGCGGCGCAGTCGGACAGGTAAAGGTTTATAAGCGTCTGATAAGGAATTCCGGATTCGGCTGACTGAGCCTTAAAATAATCCACGGTATCAGCGTCGAGATTTATAGTTACCTGCTTTTTGAGCTTCTTTGCGTAGGGGTTTGGCCGTGCGGCAGAAAAATCATATTCATCAAGCATGATATCACCTCTCATAATAGCTGCTTTCTGTTTTTGTGGCTTTTCGGGCGGAAATAATGCGAATGACCGTTTCACTCTCGCGCAGGCAATGACAGACAACGAGCAGCCGCGCGCTTCCGCTCATGCCAAGGATTATAAAGCGATCCTCGCTATCGGAGTGCTCAGGATCGTCAACAACAAGAGCGGACGCGTCGTAAAAGACTGTTTCGGCTTCTTCAAAAGAAACGCCGTGCTTTTTTCCTGTTTATACGAGCCTTATTTTCATCCCATTCAAAACGCACTATAAGCACCTCATAATTGCTATATAATTATATTATACATATCTTGCAGCCGAAGTCAAGGCAATACCTACAAATTTTCAAATCGGCAGGGGCTACCACGAGCCGCGGAACTAAAAACAAAAACAGCCCACCTGATTTCTCAGGTGGGCTATGGAAAGGAAATCATATATTGATAGAATTTCCTCCTACGGTTGCAAATGCGAGGGTGCGGTTGCAAACGAACACCCCCGGTTGCAAATCGAAGGGTACGGTTGCACAGGCAAACTTTTACCGCAAGAAAGAAGAATTGCACCATAGATCATATGGTTCTGAACGGGAGTTTCTAAAATGTATCGACGAATATATAAGTTTCTATAACAGCAGCCGCCCGCACAGATATAACAATTATAAATCTCCAGACAGTACAGAAAAATTATTTGAAAAATCAATGCTTTCAAAGGATTTGCCTTGAAGGTTGCAGGTTCAAATCTCTTGTCCTTTCATAGTTTCTTATCTATTTTTAAGATTTAATACAAAATTTGTCCAATTGGGTGAATTTGTAAAAACGGTCAAAAAATGTTGCTTTTACAGCAAAAAATTGGTGTAGAACCTAACTTTCCAAAAATAAAAGTTCAGATTTCTACACCGATTCAAAAGAAGAATTGCACCGTAGAGTTTATCTTTATGAACGAGATTCCCTTCGATGCTTAGACGAATACATTATTTATTACAACAGTCAGCGCCCGCACAGATATAACGGTTATAAAACTCGACGATGCAGAAAAAATGATCGAAGAATCAATGCTATCAGAGGATTTGCATTGAAGGTCGCAGGTTCAGATCTCTTGTCCTTTCATAGATTCTTATCTGTTTTTCAGATTTAATGCAAAGTTTGTCCAATTGGGTGAATTTTTATAAACGGCCGAAAAGCGTTGCTTTTACTACAAAAAATCGGTGTAGAAATCTGAACTTTTATTTTTGGAAAGTCAGGTTCTACACCAATTCAATTTAGTGGTAATCAACAGTCTGATCCGCCGTTTTTCTTATACTCAGCACCTACGGTGAAGTGGTATTTCACGATGCCCAGATCCACCTTGCTGAAAGGGCCGCCCTTGTCGGTAAAGTCCACACTACCGTCCTCGTTGAGCCTAATCTCAAAATTTTGCTGATTAATGGCAGTAGGTGCACGAAGAGCCATCTCCACACCGAAGTCGAACCAATCCGTCCGAGCCTCCTGTACGCTGGAGACCTGCTCCGGCGTTTTGGATTTGCGCTGCTTGCCCTGATGCTCACCGTAGCCAATGGCAATAACGATCACCAGGCGTTCGCCGTCTCTGAACCGCATCCCGTCAAGAGTACAGTGAAATAATATAAAGTTATTCGACCAGTTCTACGGAGCTGGTCGTTTTTATGCCGCCAGATAGAACTGCTCGTGCTTTTCCATTGGCGTGAGAATACCGAGATTACGCTGCAAGCGTTTTGTGTTGTAGTAGCTTATGTAGTCTTCAAGCATTTGAACGAGACTCTCGCGGTCAGTGAATTTCCTCCCGTAATACCGTTCTCGCTTGAGGATGCCCCAGAATCCCTCCATGGGACCATTGTCAATACAGTGTGCCACTCTGGACATGCTCTGCGTCATACCGGCTGTTTTCAGCTTTGTATGAAATGTTCGGTTCGTGTATTGGTATCCTCTGTCGCTGTGAAACAGGGGGTGTGCATCCGGGTTCGCGGCTACAGCTGCATCGAATGTGTCGTAGACGAGAGAATTGTCATTGCTGTTTCGTATTGCATACCTACTATCAGCATTACAGAATAGCCAACGCTCATTTTAAGCTGCTCCTTAAATGTGGTGAATTCGTCTCCACCTGCTCCGGCAAAAGCAGTAAGCCAAGAAGCATTCTGATAGCTGCTGTTCCAAACAAGGCAACCGGCAGAAATAACGAAACCGGTAATGAATTCACTGATGCCGAGAGAGGCTGCAATAGGTGCCATTACAACGAAGAAGAGGGAGAATGTCGCAGTCTGAGAAATTACGACAAATCTCATAAGCCGTAGACGGTTTCCTTGATGGTATTCCAAGTTCCGAGAATGTTCTCCCGGAAGCCGTCATTCGTGTCCCACAGATGCTTGAAGGCGGCAACGAGGACAGCGATAACGGCAACGACGGCAAGAACAGGTCCTGCTACAGCACCGATGGCACTGCCGAGGCTCGTGATGGAGCCGGTGCTTCCGGCGATCTTCACACCGAGCTTTCCGATACCCTTTGCCAGAGAAGAGAACCCCTTCATGGCAGAACCAATGCCGGAGATGCTCTTTCCGAGGATCACAAGGAAGGGGCCGAGAGCCGCCACGAGCAGACCTATCTTCAAGATGACTTGCCGCGAGCCTTCATCCATGTTATTGAGCTTGTCGACAAAAGCCTGTATCTTGCTGACGATATTCCGGATGGCAGGCATCAGCATTTCTCCGAATGAAATAGCCAGCTCCTCCAACTGAGATTTCAGTATGGTGAGCTGACCGCCGAGGTTGTCCTGCATGATCGCCGCCATCTCTTCTGCAGTGCCGTCGCAGTTGGCAATGGCACTATTGAGTTTGTCAATATCTCCGGGAGCAGCATTCATCACGGCAAGGAAGCCGGACATGGCATTCTTGCCGACCAATGTTTCCGCAGCGGCGGCAGCTTCGGACTCCGTCATCTGCGAGAAATACCCACGCAAATCTCCGAGAATGTCTCCAAGCTCTCTCATGGAGCCGTCAGCGTTTGCCGTCTGCACTGTGACTTCGCCGAAAGCCGAACCGGACAGTTCCAGTTCGCCCTGGAGCTTTGTCATCATGGTCCGCATTGCGGTACCGGCCTGTGTTGCCTTGATACCGCTGTTCGCCATGAGTCCGACCGCCTCGGCAACATCCTCCGCCGAATAGCCTAATGCGCCGGCAACGGGAGCACAGTACTTGAATGTTTCACCCATCATGCCCACATTGGTGTTGGCATTGGATGCCGCCGCCGCGAGGATATCCGCAAAGTGACCGGAGTCCTGTGCCGTCAGTCCGAAGGCGGTAAGGGCATCCGTGACGATGTCTGAGGTGGTGGCGAGGTCTTCACCGGAAGCCGCTGCGAGAGACATGATACCGTCAATGCCGGAGAGCATATCTGAAGTTTTCCAGCCGGCCATTGCCATATAATTCATGGCATCGGCGGCCTCGGATGCGGAGAACTTGGTTTTCTCGCCCATCTCACGGGCTTTATCCCGGAGGGCTTGCAGGTCATCTCCGGTCGCACCGGATACAGCCGCCACCTGTGCCATAGCGGAATCGAAATCCGCAGCGGTCTTGACTGCCGCCGTTCCGAGACCGATAACAGCTAGTGAGGCAGGCATGACCTTGTTGCCGACACCGGTGATCTTGTCTCCGACTGCCTCGAACTTGCCGCCGACCTCCTCTATCTTGGCGAGGGTGGCATTGGTGGTAACGGCTTCTTCTTGCAAGCGGCGAAGCTCCTGTTCAGTCTCGATAATCTCCCTTTGCAGGGCATCATACTTGTCCTGCCCGAGGTTGCCGCTTTCGAGCTGCTCTTTTGCCTGCCGCTGTGCTTCTTTCAGCTTTTCAAGTTTCTCGGATGTCGCACTGATGGCTTCTTTTAGTGCCTTCTGCTTCTGTGAAAGAAGCTCCGTGTTGGAGGGGTCGAGTTTCAGCAGGCGTTGGACATCTTTCAACTCGGACTGCGTGGTTTTTATTGTGCTGTTGACTTGTTTCAGAGCTTTCTCAAGCCCCGTGGTATCGCCGCCGATTTCGACAGTGATGCCTTTTATCCTACTTGCCATTTACTTACCTCCGAAAGGCATAAAAATAGTACACTCATCTCATAGCGAAACGAGTGTACTATTATATTTCATTTACTTTTTTTATTTCAGTACTACTGCAAAACTGTGTCTGGAGATTTCTTGATCCGAACTTTTCCCCAAAGGAACCGGTAAAAACCTTCTGAGGAATCGTTTGCTTCGTTTTGGCGAGCACGCAACCTTATTCATTCTTACACAAACGATGTCCTTATTGTTCGGAGATTGTTTAAGTGATACTGTCTTGCGCCCCTCCATAATTGCTAATAGCTCTTTTGCTCCTGGCCTCGAGGCATCAATCGTAATCCGCATAGGGATTTGCTTGTTTTTGGCGGTTTTTGTTTTCATGCTGGTCTTGCCTCCAAATCCTTGAGGTACTCTTTTTTAATCTTTTCCTCTGTCCGTTCAATCCAAGCGACAACGCTACTGTCAATTGTCATATCGTTGGATTCTTTTAGTGTGAAGATGTTCCCGATGATGAAATGGAGACAATTCATTTCAACACTGGATTACCTGTAGACCACATTCTCAAGGCGATAAAGTGGTTATTCATTGAACAAGACATTCGTTACTGGAACTATTCTGGCAGGAACATGACGTGGGGGTTAGTACCACCAGTGGATACAGAGCTTTAATCAAGAAATATATAGTTCACAATATATATTCCAAAAAGGGCTTGATAAACGAAAAAGTATATGGCATCTATACTATGACCCAATTTGGAATTAGGGGGAAACCATGATGGAATTCAAAACAGGACCGTTTGTGAAATGGGCCGGTGGGAAAAAGCAATTACTTGACAGACTGGAAGCTCGTATGCCAGCAACCTATGAAAGATATTATGAGCCTTTCATAGGCGGCGGTGCGCTTTTGCTTGACCTACAGCCTGAAAGAGCCGTAATCAATGACACCAACGAGCAGGCAAACGATATACCCACAAAGCAAACCTTTACTTTTACGGCAGTCCGCCGCGACCGTCGAAAACAAGAAAAACCCGTCCCGGAAATGACCCCAGGACGGGTTGCTTTATACCTTGAATGGCTCAAAACCCTTGAAATCAAGGGATTTTTAGATAGAAAAAAGGTAGTAGACTTTCTATCAAAATCTACTACCTTATTTGGTGGACGATACAAGACTCGAACGTTATACGAATTCTGTAATATCAATCACATTTTGGCCCCTGACATCATTTCTGACATCAAAAGGCATTTTCAATTTTTTTGATCTCGTCCTCTTTGTGTTTCTTGCGCAGACTGGTATATATCGCTCTGGTGGTGGCAATGTCGACGTGCCCCATCAGATCCTTTGTTGTCAGCTCGTCGACGCCGGCCTCATACAGCACCGTCGCATAGTTGTGCCGGAGCTGATGCGGTGTCACAAGCGGCCGCCATTCCGTGCGCTTGCACTTTTTCTTTCCGCGGTGCCGATTTTCATATGTCTTTTTCTCCGCCAGTCCGACTGCCTTACACCAGGTAAGCCATCGGGAGTTTAACTGCCCGCGAGTCAGGAGCCTGCCGTTATCGTTAAATACATAGTCTGACTTTTTTGCGCCCTTTGGCTTTTTAATATATGGTTTAAGCTGCGGTAATATCGGTATCTCTCGGCAGCCGGCTTTGGTTTTCGCATCCTTAATGATTGGGGTGCCGTGCAGATCGACCGCCCGACGAACGAATATAACGCCTTGCTTTTGATCGATATCATCCCAGCGGAGTGCTGCTACCTCCTCGGTGCGCATACCGGTATAAAATAACAGCGCGACGAAGTCGCCGAAGGGGACGCTTAATCCTTCCTTAATGGCTTTTTCTATCTCAACCTCCGGAGCCTCGCGGCGGCCTCTGGGCATTCCTCTCGGCACCTTAACAGACAGCACTGGATTGCTGCTAATATACCCCTTTACAATCGCTAAGTCAAAAATCTGCTTATATATTGATTTCAAGGTCGCAGCGTGCTTATAGCTTAGACCTTCCTGCTTCTCGCGTTTCAGCTCTCGGTCGATGTCTCCTGCTGTGATTTCTGTGATCAGCATTTTACCGCTTTGGGCGATCGCGTTCTCTATAGGGGCTTTATAGGTCTTTTGCGTTCCGCGCTCCAGCTTTTCGACGTGCTCGCGCTGCCATTCGCCTGCGACTTCCTCAAACGTGGGCACGGAGGGAGATTTATTAATTGCCGCCTGTAGCTTATTAAATAACTTCTCCGGATCACGATCATACACATAGTGGCGGCCAGTGGCGTCGGTATAGCTCCCCTGATAGCGGCCGTCCTTGCGCAGCGTGAACATGGCTGCATAATTGATTCTCTTTGCCATGGCTTATCCCCTAATGTGTCCAAATCGGGCACATTTTGATTTTGTCAAAAAATCCGATCACCGTCGCTGCGGTACGCCTCACCCATCCTAAATCAGGATGAAGAATATCCAGCACCAGGAATGCGACGAGCGCAGTCACAAGAATTATCGTCAGCACGAATAAGTGCTTGATCCAGCGATTTTTCTCCGCAAGCAGCATATTGTAATGCGCCCGCATTTGCACCTGCCGTCGCTCCGCCTGACGGCGCTCGAGCTCCAACGTGCCTTCAAGAAGCGCGATGTGCGCCTCGCTTGGGGCTTCCTGCAGCGTTGGTGGATTTTCGGGCTCTATCACATAGCCAACGGCGTGAGCGATATCCATCACCGATTGCATGGATGGATTAGGCGTCTGCTTTGCCAAAATCCTATTGATGGTGGTGCGGGGGACTTGAGAGGCGTCGGAAATCTGCTGATTAGTCATGCCGACTTCTGCTTTTTTATCTATAATTCCATCGATGATGGCGCTAACGTCCATATTTTATCTCCTTTTGCATGCAAGCTCAGACTTGGCCACGCGAAGACCAAATCTGGTCGCCGAAACTCAAACTTGCGTATTGATGGCCACAGAATGGCGTGATACCGTGAAGCCACAAAAGTTCAAGCAGCACGGCTGGAAAGCGAGGGGAAGCACATGAGCAAAGAGCTAATTATTGAGCATATAGCATTGATGCTAAAGCGCCTTGACGATGCAGCGATACGCGCCGTATACATGGTGGTAAAGGCGCTGTATATGGCCACTAAAAATCAATAATATCGTTTTCAGCCTCTAACGACTCTGAAGCGGATGATTCGTGTATATATTCGCTTGCTGGAACTCTTTGGATTTCGTTATTATAATTATCGTAATCTGATTTTGCGGCATCGGCCTTTTTGCTTTTTGAGGCGAGAAAGTGCCAAAGCAAAAATCCGGCGCTGATTGCAAAGCCTAAGATCACTGCGCCGACTTCAAGCTCTCCACCCAATCCTGAAACGGCTGAGATCAGAAAAAATATTCCCAAAATCAGCCTCCAATATTTTTTGAAAAAAGAGCCGGAATTTGAGCTGGAAGAAGACGAGCTGGATTGTGATTTATTAGTTTTTTTCTTACCGCCGATTTTGGTGGAATATGATAGGCCAGTGCCCGGGACGGAAACTCGTGCTCTCGTGCCAGTTTTTGAGTTAAAGGTCATGCCAGCGCCCTTGCCGCCTACACTTAGTCCGACGGACTTTTTACCTACGTTGATTTTTACTCCCGGGGCAATTTTAATGCTTTTTCTGAATCTGGTGCCCATTATCTTCACTCCTTTGTGTCCAATTCGGACACGTTATATTTTTGCTCGCAACTCTACTACTCGTCCAAGTATAGCTACAGGCATTTCTTCTATATCTTCGTTGCTATAGAACATCGGGTCATATGCGGGATTATTCGCAATCAGCGTGATACCGGCAGTGCTTTTTTTTACTCGCTTCACTGTTGCGTCATCACCGTTGACCAGCACAACCGCGATCTCACCGCTTTCGACGTCCGGCTGCTTGCGGACGATAACTATATCTCCGTCTGAGATCTTCGGCTCCATGCTGTCACCCTTGATCTGTAGGCCGAAGTACTCAGCGCCGCCGGTGGCCATCTCTGCGGAGATGTCCTCCCAGTCTATAATCTCCTCGATAGCGTCAATAGGTATTCCAGCTGCAACTCGGCCAAGCACGGGTATGTGAATATATCGATCACCATTAGGTGTGGGAGCTTTACCGAGCAGGTAGTCAGTCGAACACCCCAAAATTCCGGCAATGGCTGCGAGCGTTTCCGGATTGGGTGTGGATGTACCTAATTCGTATTTTGCGTAAGCGGGCTGAGAAATGTATATTTTCTTGGCAATTTCCGACTGAGAAATGCCTGATTTTGCGCGAAGCGCCCGGAGCCTGTCGTTGAACATTTTATCACCTGCCATAATTATATAACCTGTAGTTATAAAAATAAATATAAAAATTACAAAAAGCTCTTGACAATAACAAAAAGCAGTAGTATTATGCGAAATATAACCAAAGGTTATTATTTGCCGCGAGGAGGTGGTATTTTGAAATGATTATGAGGATAAAAACCAAAGATCTTATTGGCAGTGATTTGTGGCGGCTATTTCCAGTGATTAATGTCGACAGATCCAAGGATATTCCTGCGGACTATCCAGGGGCAATGGGCGTGCCAATAACGTTTTTGGATAAGCTGAACCCCGAACAGTTTGAACTGCTTGATTCGATACGACCGACAATAAACGGAAAAGCGCTATATCAACGGCTGATTGTCCGAAACCTTAAACCGGATTTACCGGAAGAAATAGACATTATTGGCTTGCTACAAAGAACCGGCATTGATCCAGAAGTAGTATTGATAGGAGGCGATAACTTGAAAGGACTTTGTGCGGCGCGCAAGGCGGCGTCATGCACACAGAGCCAGCTTGCGGAGAAGATCGGTGTTTCCCAGCCTGCAATCACAGCGTGGGAGACGGGGAGCGCTTTTCCGCGCGCAAATATGCTGCCCGCGATCGCGGCGGCGTTGGGGTGCAGCATCGACGAGCTTTTCGCCGACCCCGGCGGGGACAATGCAAGCATAGCACAGAAGGAGGAATTAAGCCATGCAGGATAATTACCGCAATATTTGCAAAATCGCAAGGCAGCATGCAGGCCAGACACAGGAGCGCTGGGCGGAATCTCTGGATATCAGCCCGGAGAGCGTGCGCCTGTATGAGTCAGGGCGCGGGATGCCTTCGGATGACGTCGTCACGCGCATGATAGAAGTATCGTCCATGCCGGTGCTCGGCTATTGGCACCTGCTCAATAAGAGCCGCGTTGCTGCTGACATACTGCCGGAGGTCGGCGAGTGCTCGCTGCCACAGGCTGTGATACAGCTTATATGCCGCATACGCGACTTCGGCGAGCGACACCGCACCGATGATCTGATGGATATTGCCGCAGACGGCCGCATCGACGATGACGAGCGCGAGCTATTCAATAGCATAGTTGCCGAGCTGGACGCTGTAGTCCAAGCGGCCATGACCGTCAAGTACGCAAAGGGGGATTGACTATGGCACGGGAAAAAGAGGACTATCGCGCAAACATCGAGCAGCTTAACCGGCTGTACCCCGATCGGGAGATGCTGACCATCCCCGAGGTCATGCGCATAATGGGCTACGGCAGCCCGAACACCGCGAAAAAGTATGTGCCGTTTACCAATCGCCGCGTCAGCAAAGCGACACTTGCAAGAATAATGTGTGGATGAGGTAAAAGCGACATGATAAACGAACAAAAAAAGAGCCGCACAAGCTGCAACTTGCACGACTCAGCATTTATCCGCTCGGATAAAAACTACATGCTTATTATAGCCGACTCCGCAGAAAAACGCAAGAGGTAAGGCTATGAGCGAGATCATACGAGTAGAGAAAAATCGCAACTACACGGTTATGAGCAATTTTCACCTTGCCGATCGGCGGCTGAGCCTTAAAGCAATCGGGCTGCTGAGCAAGATGCTGAGCCTGCCGGATGAGTGGGATTATACCATTGCCGGGCTTACAACGATATGCTGCGAGGGCAAGGCGGCCATTGCGACGGCAATACAGGAACTGGAGGCCACGGGCTACATAGTGCGGCGGCAGCTCCGCACCAAGGACGGTGCCTTTGGCGGCAACGAGTACATAGTGCACGAGGAGCCGTGCTGTGCAGAAAATGCACCGTTAACCGATTTTCGGTTGACGGATAATCCGGCGACGGATTTCCCGTCGACGGAAAATCGACCGCAATTAAATACTAATATATCAAGTACTAATATACCCCCTATAGTCCCCCATAAAAGGGCACGCAGGGAGGCAAAGAAAGAACCGGACTGGAAGCCTGACAGATTCGCAGACTTCTGGCGAGCATACCCCCGAGGAGAGAGCAAGCAGGCGGCGATAAACGCCTGGGACAGGCTCAAGCCCGACGATGATTTGTTGGAGGCAATGGCCCGGGGGCTCATGCGGCAGCTTAAGTCTGAGCAGTGGCAGATCGGTATAGGCATCCCCTATGCGTCGACATGGCTCAACCAGCGACGCTGGGAGGACGAAATTAAAGGCTCGTCGGCATTGCCACAGCACGAGGATAATGGAGGACTGAGGGAATGGCTATAGAATCGTTGATCGCCTCAGCCGAGGCAAGCCTTATAGGCTCCGTGCTCATCGAGCCGAAGATTGTCGGCGAAATGATGATGCGGGTACGCCCCGAGGACTACGCCGACGACGAGCTCCGGCACATATACCAAGCTGTACACTCAGTATGGAGCGACGGCGGCAATATTGATGCCGTGACGGTCTGCGCCGTAGCCGGCAGCGATAAGCAGCCGATCATAGCCCGGTGCATGATGGATACTCCGAGCGCAGCATCGTGGGAGGAGTACGCCGATATTGTCTCAAAGGCTGCGCGCCTGCGCCGTATCCAGAGCGCTGCCGGTCGGGTGCTCGGTGCGGCCACGCTGGAGGACGCTGGGGCAGCGGTGGAAGAGATAAACCGCAACATGGCCGAGCGAAGCAGAGCCGAGATAACCGGATTTTTGGAGGGCATCCAAGGCCTTTATATAAGTCTGATGCAGCAGAACAAGCAAAAATATCTCAAATGGGGCATCCGCCAGCTTGATGCACAGCTCTGTGTCGGCAGCGGCGATTTTGTGATAATAGCGGGCGCGGCTTCGGCAGGCAAGACAATGCTTGCCACGCAGTTTGCGCTTGAGCTTGCCAAGGAGTATCGCGTGGGCTTTTTTAGCCTGGAAACGTCGGCGCAGAAGATTTATGCCCGAGTAGTTGCTCAGGAGGGACGTGTGCCGTTCGGCGCAATAAAGCGCGGCGAGCTTAGCAAGCAACAGTGGCAGGATTTTTGCAGCTTTATATCCGACAGTCGGCAGACAAAGCTCCCGTTTGACGTGATAAAGGCTGCGGGCATGGGTGTCGCGGATATCAGGGCGATCAGTGCCGCGAGAAGATATGATGTTGTGTTTGTTGATTACCTCCAGCTCATGAGCGGAACCGGCGACGATGGCAGCTATGAGCGCACAACGGCGGTATCCATTGCGCTGCACACCTTTGCGCAAAGCACCGGCACAACGGTGATAGCGCTGTCGCAGCTCAGCCGCCCCGAAAAAGGCTCAAAACGCCGCCCGCGCCTGAGCGACTTGCGCGGCTCCGGCCAAATCGAGCAGGACGCTGATGTAGTTATGGCGCTCTCGCTTAAATCCAACGAGGAGCGCTCGGGACCGCGCTTTTTGGATATCCTCAAAAATAAGGAGGGCGAGTGCGGCTGTGTAAGCCTCGCTTTTGATCCTGAGCATATGCGGCTCGCACCTATGTCAAATCGCCCCGCACCGCCCGACCGCCGAGCGCGCAGCAAAACCGAGGAGGACGAGGACGAATGAAAGTAGGCGATAAGCTGCGGCTTTGCCCACATGAATACCAGGAAGATCCGCGCAAACCAAATCCCGGCCGGCTGCTGCCGTGCACGGTGACGTATATACATCCCGAGCGCCGGTTCTATCAGGTGGAATTTGAGTGCGCCGGGGGAAAGTTTCGGGAGTCGTTTTTCTTCCCGCCAAAAACAAGGAGAAAGAAATGAAAGTTGTATCGATAATGAATCTCAAGGGTGGCGTCGGTAAAACGATCACCGCTATAAATATGGCGGCCATCCTTGCACAAAATCACAATAAGCGCGTGCTTGTTATAGACGCAGACCCGCAGGCAAATGCAAGCCGCTTTTTCGGCGCTGATGATCTGGGCAGCACCCTGTCGGCGCTGTTTACCGGCGCTGCCACAGTCACCGAAGATGTGATCTGGCAGACTCAGATCAGCGGCGTGGATATAGTCCCCGCGGATATGGAGCTTGTCGAAGTGGATATCAATACAGCCTCCGGCGGCAAGGCTACGGCAAAGATAATTCCCGATTTCGTCGCGGCTCTGCGGGAGGACGATGACTACGACTTTGTTATCATCGACTGCCCGCCGGGCTTCACGGCGGTATCGGTGTCCGCGATCGCCGCCAGCGACGATATCATCATCCCGGCAAAGGTGGACGCTTTTGCGATATCCGGCATTTCGGAGCTGAAAACGCAGATAGCGGCAGTACAGCAGCTTCGGGATAATATCCGGATCGCGGGAGTGCTTATCACGCTCTGGCGGCCGCAGCAGGTGGTGATGCAGGGCGAGGCGTATTTACGCAGCTCTGGCCTGCCGGTGTTTGAGACTTATATTCGCCGCACCGAGGCAAAAGTCGACGAGAGCACCTTTACCCGCCAGCCGCTTTGCGACTATAGCCCGTTCTGCAATGCTGCCCGCGATTACCGCAGCTTCGTGGAGGAGTATTTGAGGAGGTGCGCAGATGCCTAAATTTAATCTTGCCGATCATCTCGCCGCCGTTGCGCCGGTGTCCAATTCGGACACACAGCCTGTCATCAAGATGCTGCCGGTGCGGAAGATATTCCCGAATGAAAACAATTTCTACGATACATCGAATATAGACGAGCTTGTAAACAGCATCCTTATGTACGGCGTCCTCGACCCGATAACCGTCAGGCCCAGCGGCGACGGCGAGGGCTATATCATCATCTCCGGCCACCGCCGCCATCGTGCAGTGACTGAAATTCTCGACGCAGGGCTTGCCGAGGATGCGACGAAGTATCAGGAGATACCCTGCATCATCCGCGAGCCGAAAGACGAGCTACTTGAAGAGCTGATGCTCATACAGGCCAACAGCGCGACAAGAGTGCTGACAAGCGCAGAGATCAGCAAGCAGGTGGAGCGCGTGGAGCGTCTGCTTTACGAGCTCAAGGAGCAGGGATACGAATTTCCCGGCAGGATGCGGGACAATGTTGCGCAGGCCTGTAACGTCTCCGCCTCCAAAATCGCTCGTCTGAAGGTCATCCGCGAGAGGCTGATACCCGAGCTTGAAAAACGCTTTGAAGATGGGCTGATGCCAGAGAGCGCAGCGTATGAGGCAGCACGATTACCGGAGCGCACCCAGCAGATACTTGCTCAACGGCATAAAAAGCAAATCAGCAATTGGGAAGTAAACAATGTCGCTTCATGGGTTGGCAGCCTTAATAAGCTTAAAGACTGTGAGTATGGGCGCTGTCAATGCGAGGAGTTTGATTTGCGCGTTGGAATGTACATTGATAAGGGCTATTGCTCTTGCGCAGGCAAGTGCTGCATGGAATGCACCTCTTTAGCGACCTGTGAAAACTCTTGCACAAAATGTGAAGAACGCAAAGCTGTGGTGGCGGCTGCTCGTAATAGCCAAATAGAAAAGCAGCGCGAAAACAGCGAAAGACTCGCTGCGGAGCGCAAAGAGAAACAGGCGGCAAGTGATCAGCGTGCATCGAAGCTTTGGCAGCGTCTCGGCGCGGCACGCGAGGCTGTAGGAATGAGCGCCGAGGCCTTATACAGCGACATACTTCAATTAGCCGACGAAGAAGACCTTGAGGAATTTTGCGGATACGAAAAAGGCAAGATCGCAGCCAACTGGTTTGATGAGCCGTTCCCTGAAGATGGTGACTTGCTACGCTTGACAGCGGCAGCCTTGCACTGCACGACGGACTACCTACTCGGCATCTCGGATGAGCCAACGCCTGCCGCCGAAGCAGTGCCGACATGGCGCACCGGCGTCCCCGAGACTTCCGGTCTGTACGCAGCAAAATTCGAGTGCTCGGGCCACATAATGAAAAAGCTCGTTTATTATGACAATTGCCTTAAAAAGTTTTACTTCGACGAGTCGCACGGACGCAGCATAGAAGCTGCTTGCGTCGGCTGGTATCCGGTACCGCAGGATGAGGAGGCAGAATGAAAATGAATCCAGCAAAAGCAATTGCAATTTGCAATGATCTCGGCAACGGCATTTATTCCGATCAGGATAAGGCTCGTGCCATACATCAAGTCTTGTTCGGGCGGCTGCCGGTAGCGGCAATCGATGCCGAGTTTGTGCTCGGCATTGCAAAATGGCTATTTAACCGTTTGTATATCTTTGATGTTTGAGGAGGGCTGACAATGGCTGAATACATAGAGCGGAACACCCTGTTAGAAAAGCTGCATAAGGTAGGCGGGTGCGGCGCGGATATGAGAGGAGAGAACACGTGAAAATACCAATGGAAATCGCTGAGAAGGTCAGGCGACACCAACGCGCCTCAAAAGAAGCGAAAAAACTGTTTGAGGAAGTCGTAGCATGGCTTAACGAAAACACTGATGCCGAAGCCGTGTACATAACGGAGATTTTCATTACTGACGAACCAAGTGGAACACTGCAAAACGGGGACGAATACTGCGACCAGTGGCAGGGATTTCTTGAAGATGACTACTCAGGAAACTATTTTCACCATATAGAGGGGTCGAACGAATACGTTGGGTATAGTTATGAGACGTAGAAAGTAAGGAAAACAATGGAAAAGAATAAACCATGTCTGTATTGGGACTACTGCCCAAACTGCGGGGCGAAGATGGATGAGGTGAGCGAATGAGCAGAAAATCAATATCAAAAACTGTGAGATATGCCGTTTATAAAAAATTCGGAGGTAGGTGTGCCTACTGCGGTAGGGAGATTGCCTACAAGGATATGCAGGTTGACCACTTTATGCCTTTGAGAGCGTGGGGCATGGAAGACGCCGGTAATGATGACTTTTCTAATCTGATGCCATCTTGTAGAATGTGCAATCACTATAAAAGTGCAAATAGCTTAGAAACATTCCGTTCTTATATTGAAGAAATCCCTCGAAAGCTACGTGATAATTATATCTACAAGGTTGGCGTAGCATACGGAAACATCATAGAGAACGAAAAACCAATTGTTTTTTATTTTGAACAGAATGGAGTTACTGACAATAGCTAAGTTGAAACCGTGCCCGTTCGGCGTTAACACCTGTATGTGCTGTTATTGTGAAAGACCTTGCAACAACGGTTTGAATTGCTTTGAGTGCAATCTGGAAGAAAAACCTGTACATAACATTTATCTTTGCACTGGGTTTATTGGTACACCACCGTGGAACAGGAGGGCTGACACATGAAAATTAATATCGACATAGGCGATGACGGAACCTGTTCCTGCACAATAAACGGTATAAAATATATACGCCTGACAATGAATCAAGCGCTGGAGCTTATCCGCGAGGCGGAGAGCGACGCGAATAAATCAAATTGAGACGGATGCCTTGAGGGCTGCGGTCGTTTTTAACGGAGGCAGCCCTTATGGCAAAAGCAAAAACAAAGTGGAAAAAAATAATCGTCGCCGGTCCTCTGGTGATCGAAACAATATACCCGGCGGTTCCGAGCCGAGGATCGGATAATGCTCGGGCGGCAAAGCGGAAGCTTTCAACGGCAGCACAGCAGCGCATGAATATGATTTACAGCTTCCAAAAGCTCGAGCTTGTGCTCGCCGCGAATTTCGTAAAGGGTGATCTGGTATGCACGCTGACATATGATGATCTGCATCTGCCTGCCAATCGCAAAGCTGCGGATGCAAAGCTTAAATACTTCAGGGCCAAGCTGGCTGCGGAACGCAGAAAGAACGGCCAGGAGCTTGTGATGGTTTGGAATACGGAACATAAGCACGGCGAAGGCCGTTACCACCATCATGTAGTCATCAATTCCACGGGCGATGACTATGACATTATCCTTAAGCTTTGGGGCCAGGGTGAGATAGATATCAAGCCGCTGCGCGTTGACAGCGAAAAGAACTATGGATCGCTGGCGGCGTATATGTGCAAGGAACGCCCGGAAAAGGTCGGCCAGCGCTGCTGGAGTTATACCCGCAATGCCAAAAAGCCCGAGATGGAGACCTTCAGGGTGGATGACGATACACAGCTTCAGCCGCCTAAAGGCTCCGTGGTTATTAAAGAAGCATCCGAGAAGACCATGTACGGATCATATAAGTGGCTTAAATATCTTGTGCCGCAGTCTTATAAACGCCGCTCGCGGCGCCGTCGGAAGCGCAAGTAAACTCTTTTTTATTTATTTTTTCTGACTTGAAATATGTATTATTAAAGGGAGAAAGGAGCATAAAAGTATTGAAAACCCAAGCGGTCTATGGTAAAATGTTAGCTGTAAAGGATGGGTACTTGATCTGTCCAAACTGCCGCAGAAACAAGCGGCTTATGAAAATCGATCCCGACACCGAGGCGGTCAACCTGATCGCGTACTGCCGGGACTGCAAAACTGAAAACTACGTGGATATCCACCAGGGCCAGTGCTTTGAGAGCCGGAGCCGGTAATGACACTTGATGTGTGTTGTTGCTGGCTCCGGCTCTTTTTGCTTGCGGAGGTAAACTATGGCAGGCTTTGATTATAGCAGAAAAAATAAACGCTGGCGGCGCCTGCGCAAACGTGCTCTAAGCCGCGACGGCTATCAATGCCAAGAGGCAAAGCGCTACGGCCGCGCCGAGCCCGCTGAGGTGGTGCATCATATCTGGCCTGCGGAGGACTACCCGGAGTATGCCTACTGCCTGTGGAATCTCGTCAGCCTCTCGGCAGAAAATCACGACAGGATGCACGATCGGATTACCCGCGAGCTCACCGCGCTCGGTCAGCGCTGGAAAAATAGGACCCCCCCGCCTCTTGAGTGACCTGATAGGGGGGCTTGCAGCTGGGCGGGGAAGTCTCGGCACACGCAGCGGAAAATTTTCAGGGGAAAATTTCGGGTGCAAAGCCCAAAGAACAAAAAATGCTATTGAGTTGCGCCTGCGTGACCGGGCGCGGACACGGAACGCGGAGGTGAATGCGGACGCATGGCCAGTAAAGAGATAATTTATGCCGATCAGCTTAAGGCACTCGGCATTTACGATCCCGCCTTTGACGGCGCGATCCATACGCTCTGCATACTTGAGCGGGAGCTATCCCGCACCATGAAGGCGTGGAAGTCGACGGCGGCGGATAAAAGCGCGGCTCCGTCCGTGACCGATCCGCTGTACTCCGCGATCTTGTCGCAGCGCCGCGAGATACTGACCTACCGCGACGCCCTCGGCTTGACGCCGAAGGGCTTGCAGCGGCTGAAGGGCAAGAAAAGCGACGATGCCGCCACCAGAAGCAAGAACGACATTGGCAGCAAGCTCGACGCTATATGCGCGAAGGTGAAGACTTATGACAAGTGACGCGCCTAACCTGAAGCTTGCGCTTGACTATGCCAAGTCCGTTGTCGACGATCCCGGGCTGCACGAGCTGACGCAGCTTGGTTGCCGGCGCTTTCTTGACGATCTCGACTCCGGCCGCTGGGACTTCCGCCCAGCGCTGGCTGAGTTCTGCATCGAGCTTATGCACGGGCTTTTCTCATTCTCCCAGGGCGAACGCATGGACGGAACGCCCCTGCGCGGAGTGCCCTTTGAACTGATGCCCTGGCACATATTCTGCACCTACAACATTTGCAGCTTTTACTGGCCGGGCACGGAGCTGCGCCGCTACACCGAGGCGGACATATTCGCCCCGCGAAAGACGGTGAAAACGATATGGGCAGAGGCGCTGCAAACCTGCCTTGCGCTTTGGTACCGGCGCTCCGGCTCCAAGGCGAAAACGGTCGCCGGCTCGCTGAAGCAGGGCATGGAGGGATTTGATTGGCTCGTTTACAACTTCAAGCAACTCGGCCTCGTCGAGGACGGAAACCCCGAAGGCAAGCTTCGGCTGCTGGACAGCTCTCTCGGCCACAGCATCGAGGGCGAGATATGGGACGGCTATATCGACCTTGAAACGCTGGCTTTCAAACCTGAGCTGTTCGATGCATTTAACGCAAACCTTGTGCATCTGGATGAGCTTGAGCTTTATAAGGACGCCCGACCGTATACGCGACTTAAGGACGGCATGAAGGCGTATTCAAACAAGCTGATCTTCTGCACCTTTACCGCCGGTGACGACGGTACCGGCTTTGCAGCGCAGCACCATGACTACATGGCAAAAATCCTACGCGGCATCGTCACCGGCCCGGACGCCGACCGCACATTCTGCTTTATGGCCGAGGCCGACCGCCTCCCGGACGGCTCGGTGGATTTTACAAATCCGGACATCCACCGCATGGCGAATCCGGCATACGGCATAACCATACGCCCGGACGATATGCTCGCGGCAAGCCTTAAAGCTAAAGAAAATCCCGCCCTGCGAAAAGAGTTTTTAACCCGTAGTCTTAATCTTTTCGTCAGCAGCTACAAGGCATGGTTTGACATCGAGGAGTTCCGCAGATCCGACGCACGCTATAACTGGCAGCTGCCGGAGCTGGCCCGCCTGGTCAAAAACTGGTTTGGCGGCGCGGATCTGTCCAAGCTCCACGACCTGACCGCTGCGGTGATCGTCGGCGAAATACCCGCCGCCAAGGCCGCGTGTTCAAATTGGACACCGCCTGAGGACGTGCTTGTGATCGTACCGCATTGCTGGTTTCCGATCACGGCGGCCGCCGAAAAAGCCAATCAGGACAACATACCGCTTTTCGGCTGGCAGGAGGACGGCTGGCTTGATATGCCGAACGAGCCGTCGATGGATCCCACAGAGCCGGTCAAACAATTCAAACGCTGGCGGGCAGACGGCTTTAACATCAAGAAAGTCGGGCATGACCGGAAGTTTGCTCGAAAGTATTACACGGCGATGAAAGCCGCCGGCTTTTCCGTCGTAGACCAGCCGCAGCTTTATTTGCAGAAGTCTGAAGGCTTCCGATACATCGAGCACAAAGCGAAAATCGGCTGCCTGTACTATCTCCACGCTGAGCCTTATGAATACTGCGTCAGCAACGTGCGCGCGCAGGAAAAGGTCGACGACGCGGTGCAGTACGATAAGCTTTCGCCGACAAGCCGAATCGACGTGTTCGACGCGTCGGTGTTCGCAACCATCCGGCTGTTGATAGACGCGGACAAAATGGCAGCCGCCGACCGCTGGTTCGGAAAATCCCAAAAGGAGGGTTAAAATGCCTCTTTTCAAAAGAAAACAACAGCGCAGCGCAAATTCGCCCATCGGCGTGTGGTTTCTCGGCGGCGGCTCTGAGCTGCCGGAAGGATATCACCGACTGCTTGACTCTCCGGAGATCTCCGCCTGTATCAATCGCATAGCGGCAATAATCAGCAGCGCGACGATCTATCTGATGGAGAATACCGACAAGGGCGATGTCCGCGTGCATGATGAGCTGGCGCGATTCGTCGACATTGATCCTTGGCCTAATATGGCGACGCGCCAAAGCTGGATGAACTGGATCGTGACGCAGCTTCTCGGCGAGGGCGACGGCGAAGCGTTCGTACTGCCGCGCACGAGCGGCGGAAGATTCACGGCGCTTGAACCGATGCCGGGAGCGGTATCGATAGATAATCCGTCCGGAGGCTACTTTGTGCAGTGGCGAGGCCGTACATATGCGCCGGATGAGGTGCTGCACTTTAGATTGTATGCAGATCCGGATCGGCCGTGGAAAGGCAGAGGCGTCCGCGTTCAGGCCAAGAGACTTGCGGACAGCTTGAGCACCACTTCACAGCTCAAAGATATGCTCAATTCTCCGGACTATAAGCCGCCACTTATAATCGCCGTAAATTCGGATAATGCCTTTTCGGACGAAGCCGAGCGGGAAAATTTCCGCGAAAGCTATCTTTCCGAAAGCAAGGACGGTAAGCCGTGGATCCTCCCGGCGGATCTTGTGAAGATAGAGCAGATCAAGCCGATGTCGCTGACCGACCTTGCTGTAAAGGACACCGTTGAGCTTGATAAGAAGACCGCAACGGCGATCTTCGGTGTGCCTGGCTTCACACTTGGGATAGGCAGCTTCAGCGAGGCCGAGCACAACCACGCCGTGCGCACGGTATATGTGCCCATATGCCAGGGCATCGAGCAGGAGCTGACTCTCAAGCTGATGGCGTCGCCGAGACGATATTTCAAAATCTCTCGCCGTCGGCTTTATGCGTATGATCTTAAAAATCTTATCGATATGGATCTTGCCATGGCCGATCGTGGATATCTCAACGGTGACGAAGTGCGTGCGGACATGGACCTTGACCCCGTCGGGCTGACGGAGCGCACGCGCCTTGAAAACTTTATTCCGACCGATATGGCCGGGAACCAGAAAAAGCTGATACAGGAGGATGAAATATGACTATCCCTAAAAATGATATCCCCATCACCCGCGCCCGCCGGACTGAGTTTACGACCCGCGCCGAGGGCGAGGAGATGATAATTGAGGGCTATTTCGTAGTATTCGAGCAGCCCTACTACATCGACGATTACTGCGAGGAAATCATCGCCCGCGGCGCATTTGACGGCGCCGACATGAGCGACGTCCGCGCACTTATCGACCACCTGCCCCATCTTGTGATCGGGCGCTCCACCGTAAACACATTGTCTTTAAGCATAGATGATACGGGACTTTTTGCCACCGTCAAGATCAACGCCCGCGACGCCGACGCCGTGAGCCTCTACGCCCGCACCCAGCGGGGCGACGTCGATCAGGCGAGCTTTGGCTTTGACGAGGAGGAGGTAACGTACACAGACCTGCCGGGTGGACGCATCCGCAGGACGATAAACAAGATATCTAAGCTGTGGGAGATCAGTGTGTGTACATTCCCCGCGTATGAGCAGACATTTGTCAGCGCCCGTTCGGCGGCTGCTGCGGATGTCCGCGAACAGCGCCGAGAGGCGCAGAAAAACAGACTGAAAAGGAGATTTAAACACCATGCTTAAAATTCTTATGCTTCAGAAAAAGCGCACCGCACTGCAGACCCAGCTTAAGCAGCTGCGCACCAAGCGCAAGAAGCTCCGCGCGGATGAGGCCGCTCTGCAGGAGCAGGTCGACGCGCTTGAGGAGATTACTCCCGAGCTTGAGCAGCAGGTCGACGACCTGACCGCCCAGCAGACTGAGACCGACGATCAGATCGCTGATATTCAGGATCAGATCGATGATCTTACCGAGCAGATCGACGCCCTTGAGGCAGAGCCCCCCGCCGAGCCTCCTGTCGATGACGGCGGTGTTGGCGCCCGCGCTCGCCCCGCACCGGCGCAGCGCGCAGCGTCCCGCAACTTCACCTGCCGCAGCCGCTGCTTCGGCTCGCGCACCGAGCGCGACGCCTTTTATGCGCAGACCGAAGTCAAGGACTTCCTCCAGCGCGTGAGAAGTATTCGCGGCAGCGGTAAGCGCAGCGTCACCGGCGCTGAGCTTACCATCCCTACCGTCGTGCTGGATATGCTCTGCGACAATCTGAATGAATACTCCAAGCTTATCACCCGCGTTCGCCTGCGCACCGTGAGCGGCCGCTCGCGCCAGAATATCATGGGCGAGATCCCCGAGGGCGTTTGGATGGAAATGAAGGGCGCGCTGAATAATCTTGAGTTTGCTATCACCGAGCTTGAGATGGACGGCTACAAGGTCGGCGGCGTGATCCCCATCGACAATTATCTGCTTGAAGATTCCGATATCAATCTCGGCGAAGAAATCCTGTATATGCTCGGACAGGCTATCGGCTACGCGCTGGATAAGGCCATTATCTACGGCAAAGGCAAATCCAGCAAGATGCCTGTCGGCATCGTCACCCGCCTTGCGCAGACCGCGCAGCCTGATGACTGGGGCGAGAACCAGGGCACATGGACCGATCTGCACAGCACCAATGTGCTCAAGCTCAATCTCAATTCCTCCGTTGCCGAAAACTTCTTCACGCCCCTGCTTCAGGGACTCGCCAAGGCCGAGCCCAAGAAGACTCGCGGCGAGCGCACATGGGTGATGAACGACCGCACCAAGACCGATCTTCTTATCCGTTCCCTCGGTATCAACTCCGCCGCGTCGATCGTGGCCGGCATGGACAACACCATGCCCATCATCGGCGGCGATATCGTGACGCTTGAATTCATGCCGGACAACGAGATCGTCGGCGGCTATCTGGATATGTACTGCCTCGTCGAGCGCGAGGGCGGCACGTTCGCGGCCAGCGACCTGCCGATGTTCGTGCAGGACAAGACTGTGTTCAAGGGCACGGCTCGCTACGACGGCCAGCCCGCACTTGGCGAGTGCTTCGTCGCCGTATCCTACGATAATACGGAAGTCACCACCGCCATGGAGTTTGCCGTTGATTACGTCAACGACGGCCTCAACGCGCTGATCATTACCAGCGCGGCAGGCACGGCGGCCAAGACCACGGTGCTCACCGTTGCCGGTGCTGTCTCGGCGACTAACACCCTCAAGGCGATCGCGTCCGGCGCGCCCGTCTCCGTTGTGCCCGGCATGGAAGTTGACGACGCCTGGAAAGATATCACCTCCGGCAGCGGCAACTTTGCGGCCGCCAACGGCGTCGGCGTCACCGTCGTGGAACTGGACAAAGACGGAAAAGTAATTTCCGTTGGCTATCTTGCCGCCGCAGTAAGCAAAACTTCCTGATAATCACACTGCCCGGATGGCCCCTCCATCCGGGCATGACCGAAAGAAAGGATGGTGACTATGGCTATAAGTCAGCGGCTGGAAAATGCCGCGCTGAATCTGCTGAAAGCCAATGTGGGAAATCTCAAGCCGCCGAAGGAGATCGAAGAATACATGATAAGCTGCGTGCTGACTGCTGCGGCAAATCTCGCCGACGCAAAAATCTCGCTCAGCGACGAACTCCCCGACGACGCGCACCTGCTTGCCATGTATGCCGCGTGGCTTTACCGCAACCGCGACGCCGGTACGGCAAAGCCGGAGATGCTTCGCGGCAGTATGCGCAATCGGCAGGTGACGGAGGCTACATCGTGATCTATGAACGCGAGCTTAATATCTACTTTCTGCCCAATGGAACGCCGCTACAGCGTAAATTGCAGCACGTCTCCCGGCATTTGTATGCCGAGATGGAAGTGTACCACGCCCGGTACTGGGAAAGCGTACAGGCAAACTCGCGGATAGATATGATGGTCGCCGTGCCGGATGGCCGTGAGATCACGGCAACGCAGTATTGCGTCCCGGAGGACGGCCATGTGTACCGCATCGAGCAGGCACAGCACGGCAAGGACAAGGACGGCCTTGACATGACTACGCTTTCCCTGCAGAGAATGGAGGCTAATTTTGATATTGCAAGATCTTGACACCGCCCTCAAGGCGGTGTGCCCGGAGACCTACGAGCTGGCCGCGCCTAATGGTGCGACCCGCGCGGTGGTGTGGCACTGCTACGGCGCGTCCCATCTGCTCGCCGGGGACTGCACCGCGTTGGACGTGCCCAAGGTGCAGATCGATATTTTCTATCAGGCGCTTGATGATACGCTGGTGGATGATATCAAGGCCAAGCTCCGCGAGCTGTATCTCCCATACGAGGTGCAGGACGACGGCTACGATGACGAATACGCACTCCGGCGCTGCATACTGCTGCTGGAGGTGTACTGATGGCGGATTTTCGCTTTAACGGCGTCGACGGCCTGATTGCTGATTTTGATAAGCTCGCCAAAATCGACGACGAGACGAAATATGAAATCCTTGAGGCTGGAGCCGAAGTAGTAAAAAAAGCGCAGCAGGCAGTTATCCGCCGACTTGGCCTTATGAATCCTGTAGCGCCGCAGCTTATCAATAGCCTGAAAATCGAACGAAAAAAAGGACGCGGCGGTGTGTATGTGCAGCTTTTGCCAAAGGGTAAGCGGAAAAAGAAAAACGGCGAGAGCTCGAAAATCACTAATACAATGGTGGGCTATTACCTTGAGCACGGCACACCGAGAATCCGGGCGAGGCACTGGATGGAGACTGCAAACGAGGAGTCGGCAGCCGCGTGCACCGAAGCTGAACAGGAGGCCTGGAACAAGCATCTTGACGATTTGAATTTATAAGGAGGAAAAAATGGGAAGCAAGACAGTAAAAGTGCCTATTGGCATGAGAAGCAGCTATTTCGCGAAAATTAAAACCGAGCCCGAAAACGCGCACCCCACCTATGATACCGTGCTCGATATGGGCGCGGCCGTGAAAGGCTATATCGCTATCACGTCGGCAACCAGCGAGATTTTCGGCGACGATATCGCACTGCTGCACGGCGAAAATTTTGTTTCGGCGCAGGCCGATGTAGAAACTACAAAGAATGATCTTGAACTTAATGCCGCGCTGTTCGGGCACACCTATTCGGAAAGCGACGGCGAGGCCAGCAACGCGGATGACGTTGCGCCCGCAGGCGCGTACGCATTTATCGAGCCGATCATGAACAGAAGTAAGACCATCACATATCGCGCGACATTCCTGTACAAGGTGCAGCCGCTTCTTAGCAGCGAAAAGACCGAAGCAGATACCAAGAAAAATGATTTTAATCCTAAGATGAATGCGGTATCGCTTTTCGTTATGCCGGACAACACAGGCTCGTGGCGCGCCCGCAAGGAGTTCGAAACAGAGGCGGCCGCCGAAAGCTACATCGCGGGACTGTTCGCGGCGACACCACAGCAGGTGTGATTATAAGGGCAAGGCTATTCCTTGCCCTTAATTCAAATGTGTCCAATTCGGACACAAGGAGGGAAAATGAAATACATTGATTTTAAGCTGGGCGATAAGACCTACGCCCTTGCTTTTACCGCCGAGGCGCTTTTTACGCTGTACGATAAATTCGGTGTGACCGGCGATATTCTCGGCACAACGCATATCCTTGAGCCGACTGCCGAGGGCTGGAAGAACTGCTGCTGGCTCGCGGCGCTTATGGCGTCTCAGGGAGAGCTGCAGCGCCGGTACATGGGCGAGACGCCGCAGAAGATGCTTACCGTCGAGGAGCTGCGCCGAAGCTGCATGGCCGCCGAAGCTGCCGCCTTGCGCCGCGCCGTGCGCGACGCCCTTGAACAGGGCTTCAAGCGTGAGGTGGAGGAGGACGAGGAGGAAGAAGTAAATCTCGTGCTCCTTGAGCGGGAGCAGGAAGCAAAAAAAGCGGTAGCGCAGGGGAAATCAGAGCTGCTTACATGGCTCGGGCGGCTGCGCTCCTCCATTACTCAATCCGAGACTCGCTCCTCCTAAGCCCCGGCGAGTATCTTGATATGATAGCGCTCCTGACTCCTAAGCGCAGAGAGGAGGCGGATCCATGGCAGTCCGAACTATAGCCACTGATTTCACGCTGACGGGCGAAAAAGAATTTAATGATCAGATGAAGGCCGTCAACGCCAATCTGAAAAATCTTAAATCCGATATGGCCGCTGTCAGCTCCGAGTTTGCCGACAACGCCGACAGTACCGAAGCGCTTGCTGCAAAGCAACGCATTTTGCAGGAGACTTACGATCAGCAAAAAGAAAAGGTGCGGGCGCTCAACGAAATGTACAAGCGCCAAGTCGAAGTCAACGGCGAGAATAGTGCCGCAGCGGATAAATACCGCCAACAGCTAAACTATGCCACCGTGGCGATGAATAAGACTAAAAACGAGCTCGACAAGGTGATATCAGCGCAGGAAGACTGTGCGGAAAGCTCCGAGGATGCTTCCGAGGCTATGGATAAAGTCGGCGAGTCCGGCAACGGCATGAGTAAGGGATTGGCAGTCGGCGCGGCGGGGATCGCTGGTGTCGTCGCCGCAGCGACTGCGGCTGTTGGCGCGCTGCTCAAAATTGAGGAGGAGACGCGCGAGTACCGCGAAAATCAAGCTAAGCTTAATACAGCTTTTGAGGCCGCAGGAATGTCCGCGGGCACTGCATCGGAGGCGTACACCGAGCTTTACAAGGTGCTCGGCGACAGCGACAACGCCACCGAGAGCGCCCAGCTCCTTGCCTCCCTTGCGACTGGTACGGAGGACGTATCGAAGTGGGCGGATATCGCGGCAGGCGTGGTCGGCTCCTTTGGCGACGCCCTCCCGATAAACTCGCTTGTTGAAGCATCGAATGAGACTGCAAAAGTTGGCCAAGTCACCGGCGCGCTCGCCGACGCCCTTAACTGGGTGGGGCTTTCGGAAGATGAATTTAATGAAAAGCTCACCGAGTGCGCCGACGAGACAGAGCGCACCGCCCTCATCACCGATACGCTGTCGGCTGCCTACGGCGACGCCAGCGACGCATTCCGTGAAAATAATGCCGCGATCATTGAGGCCAACGCCGCGCAGGCGGACATGGACGCTACACTTGCTAAGCTCGGCGGAGCCGTCAGCAGCGTGAAGAACAAGCTGATCGCCGAGTTCCTGCCCTCGATCTCCGACGTGGTAAGCGCATTTGTTGATTTTGTCGACGGTGCGGAAGGCGCAGAGGAAGCGCTCGATGAGGCCGTCAGCAACATGGTAGATAATCTTCTGGAAAAGCTGCCGGAGTTCCTCGATTTCGGCATTGATCTTATCGTTGCGATCGCCACGGGCATAATTCAAAATCTGCCTTATCTGATCTCTAAGCTTCCGAGCCTCACCGTTGAAATTCTCGCAGGCTTCGGCTCGCTCCTTACGGGGATCGTCGACGTCGGCAAAAATCTGCTCGAAGGGCTTTGGAATGGTATCGAGGACAAAATAGGCTGGCTCAAAAGCAAGATAGTCGGCGTTGTCGACACCATCAAGAGCTGGTTCACCGGCAAGGACGGCTTTGATACTCACAGTCCGTCCAAGTGGTCTGAGGGCGTTCTTGAGGACGTCATGGACGGCGGAGTGAACGGCTCAGATGAGGGCGGAAAACGCCTGCTCAAAGCCTTTAGAAATGTTGTTAGGCAAATCAAGGATAGTGCGGGCGATTTTGATACAAGCTTCGATGTAAATGCCCGCTTTAATGGCGGTGCTTCTGCGTTTTTGGCCGGAGGCAGCACACCAAGCAAAATTGTAAATTTCAATATCCAGACAACGTCGCTCTCGCCGTCTGAGATCGATTACCTGATTACGCGTGTAAATCAGGAGTTAGGAGGTGCCGTATGATTTCAAATATTCGCAAATTTTTTCTTCTGCGCGGCGACGGCACGCAGAAGGATCTCAACGGAGCCAACGGCGTTTGGCTCTCTGATCCCGCCGGTCTCGGCGCGGCAAAAACACCGGCATACGCCAATTTAAATTACGGCTTTTTCAGCATCACCGACGATAAGCAGGACGCGCAGGAGACTATCACCTTTACCCTGAATTTCACCGGCGCGGAGCCTTACTACGATTACGCCGGCCTCGTCGATTGGATCTTTGCCGCGACCGAGCTGTATTTTGGCTATCAGCCGGAGGGCAGCGATGGGGACTTATATGTGCGCAGAGCCTCCGTAAAATCCATTGCCAAGACCGAGCGCGGCAAGGCAAGATGGCTGACTACGGCGGTGACTCTGGATTGCCTTAGCCCGTGGACGAAGGAGATCACTCTTACCGCACAGTCGGCAAGCGGCGCTTTTAAGGTGTGGGGCTGGGAAGCTCCCGCCGTCGGGCAGCTCCCCGCGGCGTTCCGACTTTCGTACAAAGCCCACGCCGCACGCACAGTCAGCCGCCTTGCCCTTGGCTATAAGCTCGGCAATGACTACGATACTAAATCTATACTTTTCCCGGTGCCGCTGCAGCTTGCCGCCGGGCAGACACTTCAGATATCCACAGCGCCTAACGATTACTATATCCGGCGCGTCAGCATCACCGGCGAGATAACGTCGGTGATGGACAAGATCGCCGTGGCCGGAGATCCGATCATACTGTTGCCGCCCGGCGCAGTTTTGCCGGGCTCGGATAGCTCCGAGCCGCCGCTGCTACAGCTTTATGTGGACGCGATCGACGCTCTGGACGCGCTGAGCTGCACGATGCTTGCATATTACAGGACGGTGTAACTATGATAGCTTTTATCAAATCCATACACGATTTTTCCACCATCGCCACAGTGCAGGTGGCAAGCTGGGATCTGCCGCTTGCCACGGTCGGCGACGATACCGGCAGCGTGGTGCTGCTGGGCGAGTTGGCCGCAGGCCGCGAGGGCAACTGGCTCATCATCGATGAGCGAGTGTATCTGATATCGCAGACAGCCGTCAGCAACGGCGTCACCGCGGTGACGCTGCAAATGCCGGAAAACGCTTTTGATCGCAGCCTGTATTACTCCGGCGCTGTGGCCAGCATAGAGGCATTTATCGTCGCAGCCCTTACAGGCGCATATAAGAACGCAAGCGACAGCTTCTTTGCAATGCCGTATCTCAGCATCACCGCCGACAGCGAGACGGCATTCACGCCGCCGGAGCTGTCCGACGGCATGTATGTGCTCTCCGACTATATCAAAGCGGTGCAGCCGCCGACTTATGCCGACAACGGCACAATCGACGTGCCGGGCGTGATCTGCGATATAAGCTGCTCGGATACCACGCTTTATATCCGGCTGCACAGCTCCGAGCCCGCCGCAAGAAAGGCCGTATTTGATACGAGCCTTTTCCAACTCGTCACACGCACGCATGATCGGGATATAATCTCCAAAGTCAGCGTAGTCCACACCGATACCGGCAATACCGCCATGAACTACTACCTAAAATCAAACGGCGCAATAACACCTATAGTCCCCGACGAGCGCGTCCCCGGCAAATGGGTATCCGTGCCCTACAATGATAGCGAAACTGCAATGGCTACCGCCCGCAAAGAGTTTGAGAAAAACCGGGATACGCACAAAATCGAATTTTACAGCAAGGAAAAATTTGATTTGCTTGATCCCGTCACAATGCGGATGGGCGGCGATATCGAGACTTACCCGATAACTTGTATCCGCAAATCCTCTGCGGACGATCGGTATCTGTATACCTGTGGAGATATGCCGACGACGCTTACGGATAAGGTACGCCAGATCGATCAGAAAAAAAGTACCCAGGGACAAAAAGGAGATACCGGCCCGCAGGGACCGGCCGGTACTACTGGCGCAGACTACATCATTGAGACCGGAACTTCCGGCAAGTGGGCATACCGCAAGTGGGCGTCTGGTATCGGAGAGTGCTGGGCGACGCTCGGCTTCGCCTCATTGAATGTGTCCAATACGTGGGGATCGATGTACTACGCCACATGGATGAACTCTGAGATTAACAAAAATGGGCGTAAATATCCGTTCGACTTTGTTGAAGAACCCACCGTTACAGCCTCACCCGGTCGAGGTGGCAACGACTACTGGTTGGTGACGGACACAGCCAACAACACAGGTACACCGCTGACCCACGCGCCCGCGTTCTGCATCGCCCGCGCCTCTGCGGGTAATGTGGCATCGCCACAGGTGGCGTACTATGTCGTTGGCAAATGGAAATAAGGAGGTAAATACATGAGTTTTCTGGTAACGTCTCTCGGGGGGCAAAGATCCGCGCGAGATCATGGTCGACACTGCGACGATAGCGGGTACTGCGGATGAGATCGCGGCGGTCATCGGCGCGGTCGAGGTCGGCACGATAATCTACACGGCAGGATATGCCGAGATCAAGCAAAAAGGCCTTGACGGTACATGGGTGGAGGTGCAGTAAGATGAACACAAAAGATGTAATACTCGCAAGACGCATGGGCGGCGGTGGCGGTGGCGGCGGTGTGCAGCCTGATTGGAACATCAACGATGAGACTGCCCCTGCATATATCAAGAATCGCCCGTTTTATTCTGAGGAGACTTATACGGAAATCTTGCCGGAGCAGGCTGTTGTGTGCTCGGAAATGGGCGAGGGAATATACGCTAAGGAAGATTTTATACCGTACAATAAATTCTCTCCAGGCGATACGCTAAAAGTTATTTGGGATGGAGAAACATACAGGCGTGTAGTTAGCGAAAATTATATGGTAGGCAATATAAGCCTTACCGGGGAGATTTTTGGGGGAGGAGAAGATACAGGGGAACCTTTTTTTATTGTATCATCAATATTGTGCACGTCAGATTCAGAGAACCATACGATAGAAATTCTGAAAGTGGACGAGCAAATTGTTCCTGTGCCCGAAAAATTCTTGCCAAAAACCATTAATCCTATGCGCGTAGAAATCACTGGGAATGGCACCGATGGGTATTCGGCTAATTGCTCCAAAGCAGAAATAATGGCCGCATACAACTCCGGAAAATTTGTATATGCTGTGTATCCATATAGTGTCCACGAGTATCTGTTTTATTTAAGTAGCCCCCCGAAGAATGGTTATGATCATCCAGCCGTTTTCCGATCGTATGATTTTTATAAAGGTTTTGTAAACTATACTACAAGTGCGTCCTTTGCCATATTCGATGAAGGTGTTGAATTCATAGACGTTATGGCAAGCGGGATTATATTAAAATCGTCAAAAAGCGATAAAAGATTTAAAATTGAGGTCAACGATAGCGGCACTCTCACCGCAACAGAGATAACGTGATGGACGATAAAGAATACAGCGGACTGCTGGAGGAGGAATAAGCATGACAGAAACACAGCTGCGGCGAAAATACATAAACGGATTGCTTGCGCTTGAGGGCAAGTGCGCCGAGGGCAGCGCAAATCACTCGGCGCTGCTGGCAGTGTACAATACGCTGTCGCCGCTGCCGAGGGGCGTGAAAATGCTGCCGAGCTACGATTGGTGCGCGGCCACGATCACTGCCAACGCCATACGGCAGGAGATGGCGGGTATATTCGCCAAGGAGTGCTCTTGCACGATGCAGATCAAGCAGTGGCAGCAAATGGGGCGATGGGTAGAGCGCGACGACTACAAGCCCCAGCCCGGCGATATCATCTACTACGCGTGGGACGCGACCGGCTCCGGCGACTGGACAAAGAGCGTCGACCACGTTGGAGCAGTGCTCAGCTGCAACAGTGAATGCATCGTTGCCATAGAGGGCAACTACAAAAACAATGTTTCCCGGCGCACGGTGCCGGTGAATTACAAGTACATCAGAGGCTTTGCTACTCCGAACTATGCGAGCCTCGCAGCACAGGAGGAAGATAAAATGGTAAGATGGAATAAGCTTGAGGATATGCCCGAGGGCTACAGAAAAATGGCCGAACGCTATGTTGAGGCAGGTGCGCTCCGGGGAAAGGCCAACGGTGATCTCGATCTGAGCGAGGATATGCTCAGGGCGATGGAGATCATGCGCCGCTACTTCGAGGAGGAATGAGCCGTGGAAGAAATCGTGATTGCCGTCGTCCCGGCGGCGCTGGCGGCGGTGGCAGCCATAATAAGCGCTTACATCGCCGCGCATAGCAAGGCGGCGGAAAAACGCTCGGAGGCTCGCGCAGCCCGGCGCGAGGAGGAAAGCCGCCTGAGCATGGAGATGCTGTCGGCGAACATGGATTTGGCTTTTGTCACCTCGCTGGCCGTCACCGGCGGCCACACAAACGGCAACGTCGAGGCCGCGCAGCATCGCGCGGTCGAGGCGCAGGAAAAGTACGAAAGCTTTTTGCGCGAGCAGGCCGCGCACCAAGTCTGCAAAATTTGAAAGGAGGACTAAAAATGGACTTTGGCATAGCGGGCGTGGCGGCGATTACCGTCATAGCCTATCTGGTGGGCGCTGTAGTCAAGGCAACGCCGCTGGATAATAAGTGGATACCGATAATCTGCGGCGGCGTAGGCGGCGTTCTGGGCGCTCTGGCGATGAGTATCATGTCGGACTTCCCGGCGGGAGACTATATCACCGCCGTCGCCGTCGGCATCGTCAGCGGTTTGGCTGCTACCGGCGCTAACCAGTGCGTGAAGCAGCTCGGAAAATGAACGATATACGGTGGAATAAAATCGCCCTTGAGGATTTCCGCTTCTTAGCCTGCCTTACGGCAGACGAAGACCGAGTGCTGCAAGATTGGGCAGACGGGAAAAGCATTGTGCAGACTTCCCTGAAGCTGAATATCAGCACCCGGCAGGTGGACAAGCTAAGAAATCAGATCCGCCGCAAATATGATGAAGTACAAATTTATACGCCGCTGTTGCAGCCGCGATAGCACAAATTACGATCACCCTATCCAATTTGGATAGGGTGATTTTTTTATGCGCAAATCAAGCGGATAGCGCGCGTTTTTGGCCGGCCGATTGCCGATATGATTAAGGTAGAAAAAAGAAAGGCGGATGACTATGTACAATCAATTTTCCCCTTACGGCTTCGGCGGCTATCAGCCGATGAATGCCCAGCAGTATGCGCCGCAGCAGCCTGCGCAGAATGATCCGGGATGGATCATGGCGCAGACCATAAAGCAGGTGGAGCAGGTAAGCGTCCAGCCCGGGCAGAAGGCGTGGATCATGGTGCAAAATGCCCCCATCTTTGCCCTACGAACGGCGGACAACATGGGGCTTGTGACTACGGACTATTACCGCTTTGAAAAGTACAATCCCGACGCCGAGCAGGCTGCACCGTCGGCAAACTATATCACCGCCGAGCAGCTTGAAGCGCGGCTCAGCGCCTTTGCCGAAAGCCTGAAAATGCCCAAAGGCAAGAAGGGAGCGGACGAATGAATCCCCTTGCACAGATGATGGGCGGTATCAATCCGCAGGCAATGCAGCAGATCCGGCAGATGGTAAGCGCTTTTAAGGCAGTCGCCAATCCGCAGGCCGCGCTTGCACAGATGGCACAGCAGAATCCCCAAGTAGCATCGATCATGCAGATGTGCCGCAATAAAAATCCCCAGGCGATTTTCGCGGAGCAGTGCAGGCAGCACGGCATTGATCCCGATGCGGCCATGCAGCAGATAAAAAGCCTGATTAATTAGATCAAATATGGAGGCCACCATTTTGAAAAATATTTTTAAAAAAGGAGAAAAACTATGGACTCTAATGTATCCCTCGCGGACATTGCCGCCGTAACTGATCGCAACGACGGCTTTGGCTTCGGCGGTGGCGGCGGCTTCTTCTGGATCTTCGCGCTGCTGATCCTGCCCATGCTTTGGGGCGGCAATGGCTTCTTTGGAAATCGCGGAGGCTGTCAGCCGGTAACGGAAGCCGGACTGTGCGATGCAATGAATTTTAATAATCTCGAAAATGCCGTCGGCAGGCTTAGCGATAATCAGGCGGCCATCGCGCGCCAGACTGATAATGCGATATGCAGCCTCGGCTACAGCGCCCTGCAGCAGACGAACGATACTCAGCGTCAGCTCGCCGATTGTTGCTGCGGCATCAATCGCAACATCGATCAGTCGCGCTACGAGGCCGCGATGAGCACCTCGGCCATCAACGCCAACACCACGGCGGGCATCCAGAAAGTGCTGGATAAGATGTGCGAGAACGAAGCCGCCGCGCTCCGCGCGCGTGTGCAGCAGCTTGAGCTTCAGTCGGCACTTTGTGGCGTGCCCAAGTTCCTGCCCGGTACAGTGTATGGCGCAAGCCATGCCACCCCGTTCTGGGGCGGCTGGAACAACGGCTGCGGCTGCAATAGCGGCTGTTGCTGCTGACCATTTTGCCAATGTCGGCAAAATGATATTCCCCGAATAACGGGTGATTATTTCGGGGCAGGCTCATCCTGCCCCTTGACTTTTGAAAGGAGATAAATTATGGCTTGTAAAAATATCTGCCGCCTGTGCAATCGCTTTGTGATAAGCCAGGCAGTTACCTTTTCCGGGGGCAATCTTATAATCAATCTGCCCGCCGGATGCTTTGAAAATTGCCGAAAAGTGTGCATCATCGTAGCGCAGAATATCCCGGCCGCCACCTCTATCAATGCGCCTGTATACGCCACCATCGGCACAGGCACGCAGCTTTATCCCATCGTAAAATGCAACTGTAAGCAGCTCACGGCCTGCGGAGTGCGCACCCGGACGCGCTATTGCGCCCGCGTGGAGACTACGCCCACCGGCGGCATCTTCAAACTGCTGGGCAATGTATGCTGCCCGGAGAATAATCTTGCCAGCATAAATGGCACAGCGCCCGCTACCGCTGCGGCAGTGGCCAAAGAGTAGCATGGGCGAGGATAAAAGCTTTTTTGCCCTGGATTACGCTGGGACTGTAGGGCTGATGGCTTTTGTGATCGGCCTCATGAATCTGGCCGAGAATCGGCAGCAGAGCGCCCAGAGCGAGCGGCTTATAAAGCAGATAGATGTAGATGCAGCCAATGATAGGCAAGCGCACACACTGCTTGCCGAGCTGGGCAAAAAATTTGATGAGCAGAATGAAATGCTAAGAAAAATACTGGAGGTGATAGCGTGAAATCACAGCTTGAAAAAAATATTGAAATCCTTTGCAATGAAATCGAAAAGCTGAGCTGCCAGCGGATGACTGAATCCGTCGCCGCCAGGCTTAGCGCATATCGCGGCGCGTACAAGGCGCTGTGCATGATCGATAAGGAGTATAAGGGCAAGGCCACCTATCGGGAGGCGTACAAGCCCGAGGCCGCGGCGAAGCTGGGCAACACTGAGTTTGAGCGCATTCTTGCGGCCATCCCCACCGATCGGGAGCATATGATCAAAATCGCCACGATTTTCAGAAATCATTTGGAGAGCTTGAAGGTGGTAAATCCCAATGCTTACAATAGCATCATCGAGCAGCTAAGCGCATTGGCAAAGTGGTAAGAAATTTGTTAAGGCCGGAGGATATCCTCCGGCCTTGTTTTTTTGAAAAAATCTTAAAAAACTCTCAAAAAAGGCTTGACAATACGCCAATATTGGCGTATAATAAGACCATAAAGAAGAGGGCAGCAGCCCACAAAGGAGAAAGCAAAATGAAAAAGTTCAATCTCAGCAAGATTATGAAAGACGCCTGGAATATGTTCAAGAAAAATTTCGGCAGCTTCGCTGATTGCCTCCGTAAGGCGTGGGCTATTGCAAAGGGCGCTGCAAAGAAGCAGTTTGACGGATTTGCGAATATCGACGGCTTCGAGTTCAATCTCTGGGAAAAATACGGCAAGCGCCGCATTTACATCAACAACTACACCGGACGCAACAAGAATAATCGTGGCGGTTACATCGATCTTGATAACGATAACCGTATCAACGCTTCCGGCTGCGTAAAGTTCGCTGCAATGGATTTCCTGAAGGCATACGAGATTTAATCAGATAATTAAAATAATGGAGGAAATAAAAATGACGATCACATTGGAAGAAATCAGAAAAAAACAGAAGTGGATATCGAAGCTGTGCAAAAGAAACGGCACGACAGGAAGGCTGGAGCTCAACGTGCTCACGGGTGAGTTCTCGGCTACTGAATATATCAGTTCTTCGGAATATTCCCCTCTCCCGGAAAACTGCATTGCTATTCCGAGCTCTCCGAATATGGACGATATTGATTATGCAATTGGGGCATCGAGCAAATCGGAGTATCTCAATCTGCTCAATGAATCGTTGGAGCGCCGAACCTTAAAAATCCTGAAAAAGAACGGGATAGAAGTGATCTGAGAAGAAAGGAGAAATAAAAAATGATTATCACTGTACACCGCTATTCGTCCGGATTTGGCAATATCCCTGATACGATTTCGCTTATCTACGATCCAAATAACGAGCACTATTGTGAAGCCATCAACGTAGAGCTTCCGGAAGGATACAAACTAAGCCATACGAAATTAGGGGATGTGGCAATCTTCGACGCAGACGGAGAATATTGTGAGCTTTGCCTTACTTCCGATATGGCAAATGCCATTTCGTGCATCGGAAAAGAAATTCGCATATTGCGAATCGTGCCTGATGAAGAGGGCAACGATGAAGCTAAAAACTCTCTGCGAAATGTACGCTCTCTCAAAAATCTCACCCAGAGGGAGCTTGCAGATGCTGCCGGAATCAATATCCGGCAAATCCAGAAAATAGAGTCTGGCGAAATTGAATTCGGCAATATCACCGCTCGTAATGCTGTAGCAATCGCCGATGCGCTGGGTGTAGATGTGAGAAGACTGATATAAATCCGCCCGCGCTGACAGCAATACTGACATCATTTTATTGATTTTTTGTGATTGTAATTGTCTTTTTTGAGCACCAGAATTGACACTGTTTATAGTCGGATCGTTGCCGGTTTTCCTTGAAAATACTGCGTTTTCATGCAAAAAGCCCACCTGATTTCTCAGGTGGGCTATGGTGGACGATACAAGACTCGAACTTGTGACCTCCCGCACGTCAAGCGGATGCGCTACCAGCTGCGCCAATCGTCCTTTTATCGGCAACGGTTATTCTACCCGATGCCGATGGATTTGTCAACACTTTTTTGCACGTTTAAGCACTTGTTTTTATCAGTTGGTCACATAAACCGTGCACTCGGCGGTTTTTCCGTAGCAGGTGAGGATGAGCTTCGTCGTGCCGACGGAAAGACCCTTTACCGTGCAGCCGCCGGTTTCGTTGGCGGTGACGCCCGCGATGGACTCATCGGCGACCGACCACTGGTAGTCGGGAGCGACGGTCATCGGGAAGTGCGAGCCTGTGAGCGATATCTCGTCCCCGACGTGGATCAGGAACTCGGTGCGCTGCTCCCCGCTGTAGTAGATGCCGAGCGAGGTTATCTCCGGCGTGGGCGTGGGAGTAGGGGTAGGCGTGGGTGTCGGCGTCGGGACGGCGGAGACCTCCGGCGGCGTGGTCGGCATGGCCGGGGCGTTGGGATTGTCCGCGTTATCGAGGCTGACGGTTATCATGACAACGAGCGCGGCGATGACCGCGACGATCAAAATTATGCCGAATATGAGCTGCCATTTGCGGTCGTTGGCGGCTCTCTGGTTTGCGGCGGTGCCTTTGACGGCGCTGGGCGTTGCGCCCGGAGCGCGGCGGCTGTTCTGAACCCTGCGGGTGCCGCACTTGGGGCAGCGGCGGCGTAGTCCGGAGAACTTTTCACCGCAGCGGCGGCAGGTTATCTGAGGAATAAAGCCCATAAGTGCTCCTCCTTTTAATACTAATTATCTAAATAATAATACATCATTATTCACCGTTCGTCAATGGCGGATGGATAATGTCATTTTTCCGTATTCAAAGTTTGATTCATAATATGCTTAACACCTCATCCGCCGGCTGCCGCTGAGCAATTCGTATTCAAATTTGAGCTTTCCGATATTGCGTCAGCACGACCGTAGAGACAGGACATCTTCGTAATACTCCATTATCACCGGTCGGGCTTGCGCAATTACGATTACCCGAAGTGTGGTAACGAATCGCCCCTCCGGCGAGGAGCGGACGAGCGATGCTCGCCCCTACGGTATCGGTCAATTAGTGCGGGCAAAAACAACGTAGGCAACCGAAATGATTGCCTCCATTGTTCGTTTATTTCCAATGCTTATAATCGGGCTGACGCACTAACGATAATTGCCACTCTTAACGCGAATCGCCTCAATGTCAATTGCCCCTACGGTTGCGGTGTAATTCAGTGCACGAGTGCAATAACGATTATTGCCAATATTACCGGTCGGGTTATGGCAAAAACGACTATTTGAAGTCCTAAACCGAATCGCTCAGCGGCAGTCGCCGCCGAATTGACCCTGCGTCAGCAGCTCACGTCGCAGGCTCGGCTATATCGCGTATGTAGTCTGTCACCTGCTCGGCGTTGATGCCGAGGACGTAGGAGAGCTCATCGTGCAGCAGCCGCTCGGCGGCCTTGAGGTACTGTGCGTCAACGTTGTGGAAATGCTTCTTCTGCTGCCGCAGCTCCTCGCGGTGCCGGTACAGCATGCCGACAAGCTGCATCAGCTCGCGGCGGCTGCCGGTTTTGATGACCTCGTCGCAAAAGCGCTTGCGCTCGCCGTCGTCGGAAACCCACGGCAGAGGCTCGCGCAGAGCGTCGCGGATAAGCTCGTCTGCCTCCTCGCGGCTGAGCACGGCGCGCATCTTGTCGAGAAGCTTGCTGTTTGTGGTCGGAACGTACACGACGCTGCCCTCGTCGGCAACGGGCGAGAGGACGTAATACTCACCCTTCGCCTTGCCCAGCTTGAGCAGGGAGATATCCTTTATGGTGCAGACACCCTGGGTGCCGTAAACAACAGTATCGCCGACCGAAAACATTACAAAAACCTCCGTAAAAATAAGCCACGTCCAACGCGGCTGTAAGCATTCTGTTCACTTCATTTTGTACTATATTTTATCACAATTTTAAAATTGTTGCAAGGAGTTAAAATATAGTATATAATATTCGATTGTAAATGAAATCAAAGACAGGAGCGGTCAGATTGAAACACACTAAAATATCACATATATTCGCCGACGCCGAGAGCTTCGGCGGCAAGGAGATCACCGTTTGCGGCTGGGCACGCACTATCCGAGACATGAAGAATTTCGGCTTCATCGAGCTAAACGACGGCTCCTGCTTCAAGAGCCTGCAAATAGTCCTTGAGCGCGAGAAGCTCGCAAACTACGACGAGCTTGCCCGCCAGAACGTCGGCGCGGCGTTTATAGCACGCGGCGAGCTGGTGCTCACCCCGGAGGCGAAGCAGCCGTTCGAGCTGAAAGCGACCGAGGTCGTCGTCGAGGGCGCGTCCACGCCCGACTATCCACTGCAAAAAAAGCGCCACAGCGTTGAGTTTCTGCGCACCATTCAGCACCTTAGGCCGCGCACGAACCTGTTCTCGGCGGTATTCCGCGTCAGGAGCACTGCGGCTCAGGCGATACACGAGTTTTTCCGCGAGCAGGGCTTTGTGTATGTCCACACGCCCATAATAACCGGCTCCGACTGCGAGGGCGCGGGCGAGATGTTCCGCGTCACGACGCTCGATCTCAACAACCTCCCCCTCAAGGACGACGGCACCGTTGACGACAGCAAGGATTTCTTCGGCAAGCCCACGAGCCTGACCGTGTCCGGCCAGCTCAACTGCGAGAACTTCGCCATGGCTTTCGGCGATGTGTACACCTTCGGCCCGACCTTCCGCGCCGAGGTGTCGTATACCCAGCGCCACGCCGCCGAGTTCTGGATGATAGAGCCGGAGATGGCGTTTGCCGACCTGCACGATTACATGGACAACGCGGAAGCGATGATGAAGTACGTCATAAACGCCGTGCTCGAGCGCTGCCCGCAGGAGATGGAGTTTTTCAACTCCTTTATCGATAAGGGGCTGCTTGAGCGCCTGCACAACGTCATGGCAAATGAGTTCGGCCGCGTCAGCTACACCGAGGCCGTCGATATCCTGCAAAAGAGCGGTGAGAAGTTCGACTTCCCCGTGCAGTGGGGTATCGATCTGCAAACCGAGCATGAGCGCTATCTGACAGAGCGCGTGTTCAAAAAGCCCATCTTCGTCACCGATTATCCCAAGGACATCAAGGCGTTCTATATGCGCCTGAATGACGACGGCAAGACCGTTGCCGCCGCCGACTGCCTTGTCCCCGGCGTGGGCGAGATCATCGGCGGCTCCCAGCGCGAGGAGCGGCTGGATGTGCTGCTTGCGCGCATGGAGGAGCTTGGCCTGAAGACCGAGGACTACTGGTGGTATATCGACCTGCGCCGCTACGGCTCCTGCCGCCACGCGGGCTACGGCCTGGGCTTTGAGCGACTGGTGATGTACCTCACCGGCGTGTCGAACATCCGCGACGTGGAGCTTCACCCCCGTACCACCGGCAACGCCGATTTTTAGTCCTGCCGGACGGGCGATTCGCGTTGAGGCTGGCGGTAATCGTTATTGCGCCAGCCCGACCGGTAACAATGGAAATAGTCGTTATATTTCCATTCTCTAAATTAGTGCATACAAGAATTTCGGAGACAGTCAAATGACTGCCTCCGTTATTTTTTCGTATGTACTAATTTAGAAGTACCGTAGGGGCGAGCATCGCTCCTCGCCGGAGGGGCGATTCGCCCGCCGACTGGCGGAAAGCTATTCGCATTAAAACTTCAGCTTGTCGATACTTCCTCAGCGCGACCGTAAAGAATGGATATTTTCATTACACGCCACTGCTTATAATCGGGCTGACGCAAAAGAGATTATCAAAAATCTTAACACGAATTGACCCTGCGTCAGCAGCGGCAGTCGCCGCCGGACGACCAATGGTCGCCCCTACGGGTGCGGTGTAATTCAATGCGCGAGTGCAACAACGATAATCTCCATTATCACCGGTCGGGTTATGGCAAAAGCGACTATTTGAAGCCTTAACGCGAATTGCCCGTATGGCAATACTATAGTTCTTCGACGGTTAGTACGTCGCCCAGCTCGGCGATACCGTTTGCAAGCTCGGCGCCGGACTGCCCGGCTGTGAGCTGGAGCGAGATTATGGCGCAGCAGCGCTGACCGTCGCCCTCGCCGCTTGTCTTGCTTATCTCAAGGTGCGCGACCCGGGCGCCCTCCCTTGCCAGCAGCGCCAGCACCGGCTCTATGCCCTCGGCGTTGGCATATTCGACATACAGAGTGCTCAGCATGCCGCTCTTTGCAAAGCGGTACTCGAATTTAACCAGCACGGTCTCCGCCAGCAGGATAACGAGTGTCGCGAACACCGCGCACTCGACAAAGCCCATGCCGCAGGCAAGCCCCACTATGGCCGAAGCCCAAAGCCCCGCCGCAGTCGTCAGACCCTTGACCTGCTTCCTGCCCGTCACAATGATAGTGCCCGCACCAATGAAGCCGATACCGGCGATGACCTGCGCGCCGAGACGTCCGACATCGGTGTAAAGCCCGCGGCCGAGGAACAGATACTGACTTGTAAGCGCCGTGACCGCCGCGCCGAGGCATATGAGAATATGCGTCCTGAAGCCCGCCGGACGGCGCTTAAACTCGCGCTCGGCGCCGATGACGCCGCCGCAGACGAAGGCCAGCAGCAGACGCAGCAGCATCGCCGCAAACGTTGTATCTCTAATAAAATCAAAACACGACAGCATACGCGCGCACCTCACTACTGCACTTCTTCTATGGAGACGACTCCGGCAATGGTCGAGAGCTTTGCCAGCAGCTCCATGTGGTTGTATTTCTTCGGCAGATAAACGCTCAGCCGCACCGCCAGATGCGCCGAGTGCATATCCTTTTCCTTGCTGATATCGACATCGTGCACGCGCACGCCCTCCTCGCGCAGGAGGTTTGCCACCGCGCCGAAATGGTCGAAGCGGTCAAGCTCCGCAAGGATGCTCATGTAGCGCGATCCTGCGATGATAAGGCGCTCGGTCGCTGGCAGGGCGTACATACAGATGAGTATCAGTGCCATGCTCGCCAGCGCGCATTCATAAAATCCCGCGCCGATTGCAAGGCCGAGGCAGGCCGACGCCCAAAGCCCCGCCGCAGTCGTCAGACCCTTGACGCGCGTTCTGCCGGTCAGGATGATAGTTCCCGCACCGAGAAAGCCCACGCCGTTTATGACCTGCGCGCCGAAGCGGGACACATCGTGTTGCGCGCCCACGGCCTGCGCCTGCGCCTGCCACTGCGTTGAGAGCATGAGGTCGATGTACTGGCTGAGCAGCATCGTGACTGTCGAGCCTATCGCGACCAGCATATAGGTGCGAAAGCCCGCCGGACTGCTTTTACGCTCGCGCTCAAGCCCCAGCAGCCCGCCCATCACGGCGGCAAGGACTATCCGCAGCATCATGGATGCCATATTCAGTTGCCTTAAATATTCAAACACATTTTCCATACTTTTTATTCGTTGCTACATTTTCAGTATTCGTTATTGCGTCAGCCCGACCGGTGGGATTTCAAATAATCTTTTATGCACTCGCGTGCTGAAATAGAACCAGCAAAGTTCAACAACCTCTGCACCCGTAGGGGCGAGCATTGCTCGTCCGGCGGCGGCTGGCGCTGCTGACGCAGGGTCAATTCGCGTTAAGATTTTTGATAATCGCTTTTGCGTCAGCCCGATTATAAGCAGTGGAGTGTAACGAAAATATCCATTCTTTACGGTCGGGCTGAGGAAGTATCGACAAGCTGAAGTTTTAATGCGAATAGCTTTCCGCCAGCCGGCGGGCGAATTGCCCCTCCGGCGAGGAGCGGTCGGGCTGACACAATAGAGATTACTGCCAGCCTAAAAACGAATTAAAAAAACGCCCCAGTCTGGAACAGTATACCATACTGTTCGGGAAATGGGGCGTCTTTTTTTAAATTATTCGCTGGTTACTTTAATCCTCGGGGATATGGATCTCTTTAATCAGGAAATCCTGACCCGAGAGCACGGTCTTTTCAAAGCTTCCGCAGTTGGGGCAGTAGCCCTCGTGCTCGATGACGTTGAAAAGCTCGTTGCATTCGTCGCACTCTGCCATGCCGGGGATGATGTTTATCACAAGCTTGGTATCCTTGAGCCATGTGTCCTTGACGACAACGGGGTATACCTTCTCGACGTACTTGGGGATAACCAGCGACAGCTCGCCGATATCCAGAACGATCTCGGATACCTCCTTGATGTCGTTTGCCTCGGCAAACTCGGTGACGGTCTTTATCATTGAACGGACTACGCCAATTTCATGCATTGGGGCTGCACCTTACTTTCTGGCGACCTTCTTGGTGACGAGTTTCGCAACTGCTGCGGGCGCGTTGGTAACGGCCTTGGCGAGCATATTGAAGTAGGGCTTGCCGACATAGTCGGTGACCTTCTCGAGGTGGATGGCGTCGAACTTGCACTTGGTGGTGCAGATGCCGCAGCCAACGCAGAGGCTCTCGTCGACGACTGCTGCGCCGCAGCCGAGGCAGCGTGCGGTCTCCTTCTTCATCTGCTCCTCGGTGAGGGTGCCGCGCAGATCCTTGAAGGTCTTCTTTGCTTCCTTGGCGCTTGCACCGGCGGCCTTCTGTCTCGGGGTATTGTCGAAGTTTGCGACGGAGATGCCTGCGGTGGCGGTGTTCATTGCCTTGTAATCGCGGCGGTCACGGCCGATGACCTGAGACTGGCCGGGATGCACATAACGGTGAATGGAGATAGCGCCTTCCTTGCCGGCTGCGATAGCGTCGATCGCAAACTTCGGGCCGGTGACGAGGTCGCCGCCTGCGAACACGTCGGGAACGCTGGTCTGGTAGCTGGGCATATCGACGACGAGGGTGCCGTTCTTATTTGCCTTGAAGCCTTCCATGCCGCACATATCGACCTTCTGACCGATAGCGGAGATGACTGCGGAGACAGCGATAGTCTCGAACTTGCCGGTGCCGACGGGCTTGCGCTCGGCGTTGAGCTCCATAAGCTCGACCTTGAGCTGCTCTGCCTTGCCCTCGCCGCTGATCTCGGCGGGAGATGCGAGGAACATGAACTTTACGCCCTCTTCGATGGCTTCTTCGATCTCGTCGTCTGCTGCGGGCATCTCGTCACGGCTGCGGCGGTAGACGATGGTGGTCTTTGCGCCGAGGCGGACTGCGGTACGGGCAACGTCGATCGCGACATTGCCGCCGCCGATGACTGCTACGTTCTTGCCGATCGCGGGCTTGTTGCCGAGGTTGACCTCGCGCAGGAAGTCGATGCCGGTGAACACGCCGTCGAGGTCATCGCCCGGGCAGCCGACCTTGGTGCCCTTGGAGGCGCCGATTGCCATGTAGAATGCCTTGTAGCCTTCTGCGCGGAGATCATCAAGGGTGATGTCCTTGCCGACCTCAACGCCGCACTTGAACTCTACGCCCATCTCGCGGAGAATATCAATCTCGGCATTGATGACGTCCTTCTCAAGACGGAAGGAGGGGATGCCCATGGTGAGCATACCGCCGAGAGCATTTTCCTTCTCGTATACGGTTACGGGGTAGCCCTTGATCGCGAGGTAGTACGCGCAGCTCAGGCCGGCAGGGCCTGCGCCGATGACAGCGATCTTCTGGGGGAAGGGCTTACCGGTCTGGTTGAGCATCTTGGGAACAAAGCGATGCTTTGCCTCGAGGTCCTTCTCGGCGATGAACTTCTTGATATCGTCGATCGCGATAGGATCGTCGATGTCGCCGCGGGTGCAGGCGTCCTCGCAGGCCTTGTTGCAGATACGGCCGCAGACTGCGGGGAAGGGGTTCTCTTTCTTTATCAGCTCAAGAGCCTCGGAGTAACGGCCCTGAGAGGCGAGCTTTATGTAGCCCTGTACGGGGATGTGAGCCGGGCACTGAGCCTTGCAGGGTGCGGTGCCGGAGTCCATAACGTCGGTGCGGGTGGTGCGGTAATCGACGTTGTAGCTCTTCTTATCCCAGGGAACTTCCTTATCGGACTTGTACGCGTCGGAGATGTGAGGATCGGTCGCGCAGAGCTTCTGGCCGAGTCTTACGGCGTTGATCTGGCAGTTTTCAACACACTGGCCGCAGGCAACGCAGTTGTCTTTGTTGACCTTTGCGATGAAGTTGGAGCGAACGCCCTCGGGAGCCTGGAAGAGCTCGGTGATACGCATAGCGAAGCAGGAGCAGCCGCAGCAGTTGCAGATAGCGGTGACATCATCGAAGCCGGGGGACTGGTTGACGTCGTGGATAAGGCCGTTATCCTCGGCGCGCTGGAGGATCTCATATGCCTCCTCCTTGGTGATGAGGCGGTGCTCGCCGGTCTCGGAGAATGCGATTGCGTTATCGTTAACGTACATGCACATATCCTCTTCGAGGTGGCCGCAGCCTTCGCCCATCAGACGGCGGGAACGACGGCAGGAGCAGGGACCGACGGAGATGGCCTTTGCATTCTCGATAATGGTGGTCAGCTCGTCATAGGAAGCTGCGTGAGTGTTGTTCTCGATAGCGCTCATAACGGGCATAACGCGCATGAAGTTAACGCCGTTGCCCAGAACGGGAGCGAGCATACCGACTCTCAGGCGGGTGTATTCCTCGAAGCAGACGCCCAGATCGGGGTACTTATCGCACTGCTCGCGCTTGGAGAGAATGCCCTCCATGATGCCGGGGACCCAGATGGGGTAGTAGTAGCAGCGCTTGCTGTCGACTTGGCGGTAACGGATGACGCCGGCGTCGACCAGCTTATCGAGCTGCTCCTGAGTGAACTCAACGCTCTTCTTTGCTTTCTTGGCAAGATCCTCAACGGTGAAGTTCTTCTCAAGACGCATACGCATCATGATCGAGCACATATCGTCGTCGACGATGGGGGCAAGGATCCTGTACTCGGGGTCCTTATAGGTGATGCCTGTGTAAGTCAGGCTTTCAAGGCTGATCTTGGAGGCCAGCGCAAGAATATTGGGTCTATTTGCCATGTGTACACTCCCTTATACTATATTTATTTTTTTGCCGTATGTTATATTTGTATCACAAGAGTATACACTCTGTCAATGTACAAAAACTTCTAATCGTCAGACATTTGGCATTTTTTCTTTTCGTTTTTTAAGCTTTAAATAAACGTTCCTGCGTCAGCTCGACCGGTGAGCTTGGTAATAATCGTTATTGAACCCGCGCACTAAATAACACATCCGCACCCGTAGGGGCGAGCATCGCTCGTACGGCGCCGGCTGGCGCCAAGCGATTCGCATTGAGAATGGCATTAGTCGTTGTTGCGTCAGCCCGATTATATAAATCAGATAAACGAACAAACGGACGGCCAATGGCCGCCCCTACAATAAAATCCGCAGCCGTAGGGGCGAGCATTGCTCGTCCGCTCCTCGCCGGAGGGGCAATTCGCATTAGGGCTTAAAAGAATCGTTTTTACCGGTGCCCGACCGTTCATGTTGGCAATTGTCGTTATATCTCCACTGCCTAAATAGCAGTTCATTCTGTTGCCAAAATTTACGTTCTCGTTAACCTCCGGAAATAAACCAACACGCGGACGAGCGATGCTCGCCCCTACGGGTGCGGCGGATTTATAGTGCGAGTGCAAAGAAGAATTTTTACATTCTCACCGGTCGGGCGCTGGCAGTATAGTTTATTTGAAGCGTAGCAACGAATTGCCCCTCTGGCGAGGAGTTGAAAAGAGTCTGCGAATAGGATATAATATCATCGTATCCGCGCAGTCAGCACATAAGGAGAATTACTATGAACGATTTTTCTCATTTTAATAACAGCGGCAGAGCGAGAATGGTTGACGTTTCCGAAAAACATGACACCGTGCGCACGGCGGTCGCGGCAGGCAGGGTAAAGGTCAATGCCGAAACCTTTGAGCTTATAAAGACGGGCGGTATGAAAAAGGGCGATGTGCTCGGCACGGCGCAGGTTGCGGGCATAATGGGCGCAAAGCGCACGCCGGATATAATACCCATGTGCCATCCGATAATGATATCCGGCGTGGATATCGACTTTGAGCTGAACGAAGCAGAGCTTGCCGTTGAGATCACGGCGACGGCAAAGTGCACCGGCGCCACGGGCGTTGAGATGGAAGCGCTGACGGCGGTGTCGGTCGCCGCGCTTACGGTGTACGATATGTGCAAGGCCGTGCAGAAGGACATGGAGATAACGGATATACGCCTGCTGAAAAAGACCGGCGGGAAAAGCGGAGAGTTTATAAGAAAATGAAAAAGATCCTTATGATAGGCACCGGCGGAACTATAGCGTCGGAGGCGACGGCCTCGGGGCTTGCGCCGGAGCTGACGCCAAAGCAGCTTCTCCAGTTCGTGCCGAAGATAGCCGAGCTGTGCAAAGTCGACTGCATACCGCTTTTTAATGTCGACAGCACAAATATGACCCCCGCCCATTGGATAGGGCTTGTGCGCTGCCTGCGCGATAATTATGACAGCTACGACGGCTTCGTCATAAGCCACGGCACCGATACCATGGCGTATACCGCCGCCGCGCTGAGCTATATGGTGAAGGGCTCGAAAAAGCCCGTCATACTGACCGGCGCACAGAAGCCGATAGGCTTTGAAACGACAGACTCCAAGGTCAATCTGCTCGACGCATTCACCTGCGCAAGCTCGGACGGGATGTGCGGCGTGAATATCGTCTTCAACGGTCGCGTCATACTCGGCACGCGTGCGCGCAAGACCCGCTCAAAATCCTTTGCGGCGTTTTCGAGCATAAATTACCCATATATCGCCACGCTTCAGGACGGAGTGCTGATGCAGTATATCACGCCCGAGAGCCGCCCCGCGCCGGAATGGAGCGATACGCTCAATACGAATGTGGGGCTTGTTAAGCTCATCCCCGGCATGGATCTTGAGCTTTTACGCTTCATGCTTGAGCGCAAGGACGCGCTTATAATAGAGGCATTCGGCGTGGGCGGACTGCCAAGCTACAGCGACGATAAGTTCCTTGAGACTATAATCGACGCGATATCGCGCGGCAAGGTCATCATAATGACAACCCAGGTGCAGAACGAAGGCTCGGACCTTGCCGTTTACAACGTCGGGCATCGGCTCAAGGGTTGGCGCAATGTGCTTGAGGCGTATGATATGACGACGGAGGCTGCACTTGCGAAGATAATGTGCATACTCGGAAAGACAAGCGATCCGGACGAGATAAAGAAGCTTTTCTACGAGCCTGTGGCTCATGATATCCTGTACCACTGCGGTGACTGATATGAATACTGTCGTAATAATCGGCGGCGGAGCGTCGGGAATGATGGCGGCGCTGACGGCGGCCGAGGACAAAAATAATAATGTAATACTGCTTGAGCGTCAGCAGCGCGTGGGGCGCAAGCTCCTCAGCACCGGAAACGGACGCTGCAACCTCAGCAACATAAACGCCGCTCCGGCAAACTATCACGGCGAGCAGCCGGATTTTGCCTCGCGGGTTCTGGAGCGCTTTACACCTGCCGACACGCTGGCGTTTTTCGATAAGCTGGGGCTTCTGACCGAGACCGAATACGGAGGGAGAGTCTACCCTCTGTCCAATTCCGCAAACAGCGTCGTGGATGTTCTGCGTTATGCGCTTGAGCGGGAGAACATAAGCGTCAAAACCTCCTGTCCCGTGCGTGAGATAGCGCGCCGCGGCGAGGGCTTTTTGGTGAAAACCGACGAGGGCGATATAAAAGCAGACTTCGTAATAGTCTCCTGCGGCGGGGCTGCGGGAGCAAAGGTCGGCGGCGTGACCGACGGCTATGAGCTGCTGAAAGCGCTTGGCCATAAGCGCACCGCCCTGCGCCCCGCGCTGGTGCAGCTTTTGACAGACCCTACCTATCCGCGCGCGCTCAAGGGCGTCAGAGTGCAGGCAAAGCTTCGCCTTGAGCAGGGCGGCGTGACGGCGGGCGAGAGCAGCGGAGAGCTGCAATTTACGGAGACGGGCCTCAGCGGTCCGGCGGCCTTCGATATATCGCGCTCGGCTGCCGCTTTAGGCGAGGGCATGGTGCATATCGACCTTCTGCCCGGCGTGACAGACCTTGAGAACAGGCTTCACCGCCGCTGCGAAAATAACCCCGATATGGCGGCTGAGAATATCCTGACTGGAATACTGCACAGCCGTCTCGGCAAAATGGCAGTCAAGTATTCGGGCGTGAGCCTCGGCAAGAGGCTTTGCGAGCTTGATAATTCGGAGATCACCGCCATAGCGCGCGCCTGCCGCGATTTTTCGATTGAGCTGCGCGGCGTGGAGGGCTTTGACCACGCGCAGGTGACGGCGGGCGGCACAAAAACGACGGGCATTAACCCTGAAACGCTCGAGAGCTGGTTTGTGCCGCATCTTTTTATAACTGGCGAGCTGCTTGACGTTGACGGCGACTGCGGCGGCTATAATTTGCAGTGGGCGTGGTCGAGCGGTTACGTCGCGGGGAGGCTTGGAAAATGATACTGGTTCGTTCGCTGCGCCTTGAGCCGGGAGAGAGCGAGGATAAGCTCAGAAAAAAAGCGGCGCGTGAGCTGCGCATTCATGAGAAAGATATATCCGAGCTTACTATCACAAAGAAATCGCTGGATGCTCGGAAGAAAAACGACATACACTGGCTGTACTCTGCCGCGGTGAAAACCCGCGATGAGGAAAAAATTCTTGCGCGCTCAAAAAGCAAAAACGTGTGCCGCTATGAGCACTTTGAGTATACTATACCGCGCATTAGTGCAAAAGAGCGCCCCGTTATAGTCGGCTTCGGCCCGGCGGGGATGTTCGCGGCGCTTGCGCTGGCAAATGCGGGGCTGCGCCCCATTGTTTTGGAGCGCGGCAGAGATGCCGAGAGCCGCCGCAGGGTCGTGGAGGAGTTCCGTTCTGGCGGAGCGCTCGACCCGGAATGCAATGTGCAGTTCGGCGAGGGCGGCGCGGGGACTTTTTCCGACGGCAAGCTCAACACCGGCATAAAGGATAAGCGCATCCGCTGGATGCTCGAGCAGTTCGTGCTCCACGGCGCGCCTGAGAGCATACTCTATGACGCAAAGCCGCATATCGGTACGGACATACTGATAAATGTGGTGCAGAGTATTCGGCAGACCGTGATCTCACTTGGCGGAGAGGTTCGCTTCGGCGCAAAGCTCACGGGGCTTAAAGCTAATAAAAATACCCTCTGCGGCATTGAGGTCACAGAGGGGGACAGGGGATATACAATAGATTGCAGCAGACTCATCCTTGCCGTCGGCCATTCGGCGCGGGATACTTTTGAGATGCTTGATAACATGGGCGTTCCCATGGAGCCGAAGGCGTTTTCAATGGGCGTTCGCATAGAGCACAGACAGGCGGATATCGACAAGGCGCAGTACGGCGAGGGCAGCGATAAGCTCCCTCCGGCCGACTACTCCCTCAATGTTCATCTGCCCGACGGCACGAGCGCGTATACATTTTGCATGTGCCCGGGCGGAGAGGTCATTGCCGCCGCGTCGGAGACAGGCGAGATATGCACAAACGGTATGAGCCTGAACGCCCGCGCGGGCGAGAACGCAAACTCCGCACTTTTAGTCACCCTGCATCCCGAGGATTTTCCGTATGAGGGCACCCTCGGCGGAGTGTACTGGCAGCGGGAGATAGAGCAAAGGGCGTTTGATCTGAGCGGCGATTACCGCGCCCCGGCGCAGACCGTGGGCAGCTTTTTAAAGCGCGAAAAGGGTGCGCCCTCGGCAAAGGTGATGCCGAGCTACCGCCCGGGAGTTTACTGGTGCGAGCTGCATGAGCTGCTGCCGGAGAGGATCACCTCAGTGCTTGAGGCGGCCTTGCCGGCGCTTGGGAAAAAGCTTTGCGGCTTCGACGACCCGGAGGGCGTGTTGACCGCCCCCGAGACGCGCTCGTCCTCGCCGGTGCGCATACTTCGCAATGAGCGCTGCACATCGGAGCTTCGCGGCCTGTACCCCTGCGGTGAGGGCGCGGGTTACGCCGGGGGCATCACCTCCGCCGCCGTGGACGGCATGAGATGCGCCGAGGCGCTGATGGAAAGCCTCGAATGATGTTTTAAAATGAAACGAGACGGGCATTTTGCCCGTCTCATTTTTTGCTCTTTATTACGGAGTCGACGATGCCGCGCACGGCGGCGAACAGAACTCCCGCGACAGGCCAGATGATCCACGTCCTGTCCCAGCGCCCTGTAACGAAGCTTGCAGCCAAATATATCGCCGTCATAAGGCACCAGTACGCGCCCGAGAATACTGAGGTGCGGCGCTCGACCGCTTTGTTTTCCGGCGTGTAGTCGTCGAGCTGCAAAAGCTTATTATACGCAGACCATATGCAGCCGAAGCGCACAAAGAGATACACCGCAATCGCAACGCAGATTAGAAGCAAGTCAACGCCGGAAGCGACGACGATATCGCGCGCGCCCATGCACGAGAGCACTATAAGCGGCAGCACACCGAGGATGCACAGGACTACGCCTATGGCGACGCTGAGGTAATAGGGCTTTTGAAAGGCGGCTTTCAAGTCTTTAACGAAGCGCTCTGCCGCAATATCGAGGCGGATTGCTTCTTTGTCGAGAAACCCATATTTTGAAAGCTTTCCCGAATTTATAATGAGTATCGCAACTCCGGCCGCGATAAGAATAAGCAGCGCTGCCATGCTGACAGCGACTGCCGCGCCCTCGGATACAGGGCTCTGCGGCATCTCCGAAAGAGCGGCGAGGAAGATAAGGCACACGGGGCTTAATATGCAAAGCATAACGGCCAGTGCGATTTTCGGCGCGGTCTTTACCGTCAGGTCGATAAACTCCTGCGCCTGCGAGCCGCTGACATAGCGGGTGCTCTGCCCGGACTGCGGCTGAGCCGCCGCGACCGGAGCTTCAGACTCTTCATTTTTAATAAGGTAGTCGGTGCTGACGCCGAACAGATCGCTCAGACTCACAATCTTGTCCAGATCCGGCACCGATGCATCGCTCTCCCACTTGGACACCGACTGTCTTGTGACGCCGAGCTGCTCGGCAAGATTCTCCTGCGACCAGCCCTTCTGCCGCCGCAGCTCAGCGATTCTTCCGCCTAATGACATATATCGATCACACCTTTACTTGGGTTATGCCGTTATTCTATCAGGTATTTGATAATTTAACAAGAAAGTCGGGCAGGAAATGTGTCAACTGCCAGTTGCCGGTGGCTACCGGAGAGCAATTCGTATTAAGATTTCAAATAATCTTTTTTGCGTCAGCCCGACCGGTTTTTCTTTTCGCTTCTACGCTTTGAATAATCTGTTTTTCTGGCGCTCGACCGGTGAGGTTGCGGATAATCTTTACTGCACTCGCGATCCTCGCCGGAGGGGCAATTCGGTTTGAGACTTAAAAGAATCGTTTTTGCCATAGCCCGACAGATGACATTGCTGTTATCGTTATTGCACTCGTGCACTCAGGCGTAGGGGCGAGCATTGCTCGTCCGTTTCTGAAATCATGCAACGCGGCAAAATAGGCGCTATTGCCAAAAATCATGTTCTCGTTAACCTCTGGAAATTGCCCCACACGCGGACGACCAATGGTCGCCCCTACAATTTTAATTAAGAGCGCGAGTGCAAAAACGATAATAACCAGTCTCACTGGTCGGGACACCGCAATAACGATTAATTGAAGCCTTAACGCGAATTGCTCAGCGGCAGCCGCCGCCCGGTCGGGATACCGCAATAACGATTAATTGAAGCCTTAACGCGAATTGCTTCCCGCCAGCCGGCGGGCGAATCGCCTCTCCGGCGAGGAGTGCAGCAAATCCTGCAATATTACAAAAAATTAATAAATTGTAAACGCGCCGAAATGCGCTAAGCATTGATAGCACTGCGTTTTTTGACGAACGAAAAATTTCAGCAGGAAAATTGCGGGAATAATTATAACGGACAGTAAAAAGGCTGAACACAATATTTAGTGGTCGTGAGGGTTACAAAGCAGTAAAAATTACTACATTTTGTGGCTTTTTATTGACAAGGCCAACAAGATATGCTATTGTTTAGAACGCTGAATAAAAGGAGTGCGAAATGAAGATCTCAGGAATTCAAAAACTTACGCTCCTCGATTACCCCGGAACGGTTGCCTGCACGCTGTTCACGGCAGGGTGCAATTTCAGATGCCCTTTCTGCCATAACGCTGCGCTGGTGCTGCCGGAGCAGATCGAGGACGGCAGCCTTGACGAGGACGAGGTTCTTGACTTTTTGAAAAAGCGTCAGGGCATTTTGGACGGCGTCGCGATAACCGGCGGCGAGCCGATGTTGCACAGGGACTTGCCCGAGCTGCTTTCCAAGATAAAGGCTCTCGGCTATAAGATAAAGCTGGATACCAACGGCTCAAATCCCGAAATGCTCAAAGAGGTAATAGAGCGCAGGCTCATAGACCGCGTGGCTATGGATATTAAAAATTCGCCGGAGGCATACGGAGAAACGATCGGAGTTGAAAACTTTGACCTTGCGCCGATTGAAAGGTCGAAGGACATGCTGCTTTGCGGCGATATGGACTACGAGTTTCGCACGACGGTAGTGAAAGGCATACATACCGAAGAGAGCCTGATCGAAGCGGCCAAATGGATAAAAGGCGCGAAGGAATATTATTTGCAGCAGTTTAAGGACTCGGGAAACCTCATCATGCCGGATGGGCTTTCCGCTTACGACGAAAAAGAGATGCACGCTTTGGCAGAGCTGGTGCGCGAGCATGTGCCCGCTGCCGAAGTGAGAGGCGTTTAGAGAAATATGGAGGATTACAGATGTACCAGATAATAAAGAGAGACGGAAAAGTAGTTGACTTTGATATCAGCAAGATAACAAACGCGATAAAAAAGGCATTTGAAGCCACCGATACGGAGTATACCGACGACATCATTGATTTCATCGCGCTGAAGGTATCGGCAGACTTCCTGCCCAAGATAAAGGACGGCTATGTCGCTGTCGAGGATATTCAGGACAGCGTTGAGGCGGTTCTGTCGCGCGGCGGCTATGAGGGCGTTGCGAAGGCGTATATCCTCTATCGTAAGCAGAGAGAGAAACTGCGCAACATGAAGAGCACCTACCTTGACTATAAGGAGACCGTCAACAGCTACGTCAATGTTCTTGACTGGCGCGTCAAGGAAAACTCCACCGTTACCTATTCCGTCGGCGGACTTATCCTTTCAAACTCCGGAGCCATCACCGCAAACTACTGGCTCAGCGAGATATACGACGAGGAGATCGGCAACGCTCACCGCAACTGCGACCTGCACCTGCACGATCTGAGCATGCTCACCGGCTACTGCGCCGGCTGGAGCCTCAAGCAGCTCATACAGCAGGGACTCGGCATCCCGGGCAAGATAAACTCATCTCCCGCGAGCCACCTGTCCACCCTCTGCAACCAGATGGTAAACTTCCTCGGCATAATGCAGAACGAATGGGCCGGTGCGCAGGCGTTTTCGTCCTTTGACACCTACCTTGCTCCTTTCGTTAAGATAGACAACCTCAGCTACAAGGAAGTCAAGCAGTGCATCCAGTCGTTCATCTTCGGTGTGAATACACCGTCCCGCTGGGGTACTCAGGCGCCCTTCTCCAACATCACCCTTGACTGGACGGTTCCTGCCGACCTCAAGGATCTGCCGGCCATCGTCGGCGGCAAGGAGCAGGATTTCACCTACGGAGACTGCGTTGACGAGATGGCAATGGTCAACAAGGCGTTCATCGACATCATGATCGAGGGCGACGCCAACGGCCGCGGCTTCCAGTACCCGATCCCCACGTATTCCATCACCCGCGATTTCGACTGGTCACCCACGGAGAATAACAAGCTCCTGTTTGAGATGACGGCAAAGTACGGCACTCCGTATTTCTCCAACTATATAAACTCCGACATGGAGCCGAGCGACGTGCGCAGCATGTGCTGCCGCCTGCGCCTTGATCTGCGCGAGCTGCGCAAAAAGTCTGGCGGCTTCTTCGGCTCGGGCGAGAGCACCGGCTCTGTCGGCGTCGTCACGATAAACATGCCCCGCATAGCCTACCTTGCGGCGGATGAGGCCGATTTCTTCAAGCGCCTTGACAAGATGATGGATATCGCTGCGCGCTCACTGAAAATTAAGCGCAACGTTATCACAAAGCTGCTCAACGAGGGGCTTTACCCCTATACCAAGTATTATCTCGGCACGTTTGAAAACCACTTCAGCACCATCGGCCTTGTCGGCATGAACGAGGCGGGCCTCAACGCCAAGTGGGTACGCGCCGATATGACCAGCAAAAAGTGCCAGGAATTCACGAAGAAGGTTCTCAACCATATGCGTGAGAAGCTCTCGGACTATCAGGAGATGTACGGCGACCTGTACAACCTGGAGGCTACTCCCGCTGAGAGCACCTCCTACCGTCTTGCAAAGCACGATGTGGAGCAGTTCCCCGATATCATCACAGCAGCCGAGCCCGGCGGCACTCCGTACTATACGAACTCCAGCCACCTGCCTGTCGGCTATACCGAGGACGTGTTCACGGCTCTGGACATTCAGGACGAGCTTCAGACCCTCTATACCTCCGGCACGGTGTTCCACGCTTTCCTCGGCGAGAAGCTGCCGAGCTGGGAGGCTGCGGCAAACCTTGTCCGCAAGATCGCCGAGAACTACAAGCTGCCCTATTACACCATAAGCCCCACATACTCTGTCTGCAAGAACCACGGCTACCTAAGCGGCGAGCAGTTTACCTGCCCCGAGTGCGGCGAGAGCGCAGAGGTATACAGCCGCATAACCGGCTACTACCGCCCGGTTCAGAACTGGAACGCCGGTAAGACCCAGGAGTACAAGGAGCGCAAGGAGTATGATATCGATAGGTCCGTGCTCACCCACGAAGGCCCCCTGAACCCGGATACAAAGCCCGAGGCGGAAGCCAATGAGTGCGGCTGCGAAAACACCGGCAAGCGCACAATGCTGTTTGTCAGGGAAAACTGCCCCAACTGCCGCATAGCCTACAGCTATCTCGATAAGGCGGGAGTTGAGTACGAGAAGGTCATGGCGGAGGAAAACGTTGATCTTGCTCTCTCCCTCGGCGTAAAGCAGGCTCCGACGCTCGTTATCACCGATGGCGACAGTGTTGAGAAGTATGCCGGCGCGGGTGCGATAAAGCAGTACCTGTTCAAGTAAGAGGAAAATACCAAAAATGTACGATATAATAGTCGTAGGCGGAGGGCCGGCGGGATTGACCGCCGCCCTCTACGCCTTACGGGCGGGAAAAACCGTTCTTGTGATAGAAAAAAGCACCTTTGGCGGACAGATAACCTGGTCGCCGAAGGTGGAAAACTACCCCGCTATCCCGTCTGTCTCAGGCACGGAGCTTGGCGATAAGCTCATGGCTCAGGCTCAGGCGCAGGGAGCTGAGTTTGAGCTGGACGAGGTCGTGTCGGTCGAGCTTGACGGGGATATAAAGCGCGTGAAAACGGACTTCGGCGCAAGTTTCGAGGCGCGGGCGCTGATAATTGCCGTCGGCGCCAAGCCGAGAGCAATAGGGCTTGAGCGGGAGGCTGAGCTTATCGGAAACGGAGTTTGCTTCTGCGCGGTGTGCGACGGTGCGTTTTATAAAAACCGCCCGGTCGCGGTGTACGGCGGCGGCAACTCCGCGCTTCAGGACGCGATGCTTCTGAGCGATAGCTGCTCAAAGGTGTATCTCATCCACCGCAGGTATTCCTTCCGCGGTGAGGCAAAGTTAGTGGAGGCGCTGCGCAAAAGGGACAATGTTGAGTTTGTGCTGGAGAGCACTATAAGCGCTCTGCACGGCGATGGAGAGCTGACGGGCATAACGGTCGCGGACAAATCCGGCGAAAGCCGCGATATCGCCGTTGACGGGCTGTTCGTCGCCATCGGCCATGCTCCGGATAACGGCGTGTTTTCGCAGTTCATGGAGCTTGACGAGGCCGGATATGCCGCCTCGGATGAGCGCTGCCTGACAAAAACGCAGGGCGTGTTCGTCGCAGGCGACTGCCGCGCAAAGAGAGTGCGCCAGCTCACGACCGCCGTTGCCGACGGCTCGTCGGCGGCACTGGCCGCGTGCAGTTATATTGATAATTTATAATAGATAAGTTCGAGAGCCTGACCGCTCTCGGACTTTTTGGTACAGGAGATTTAAAAAGATGAAAGAGAAAAATACCGGTTGGCTGTGCCTGATAATCGCCGGCCTGTCCGAGCTTGTTTGGGCTTATACGATGAAGCTCAGCCACGGATTTACTGTGCTGTGGCCGAGCGTTATAACCATTGTGGTGCTCGTGGCGGGATTTTTCCTGCTGGCGAAGGCTGTCAATGTGTTTGGAATAGGCATGAGCTATGCCGTGTTTACGGGTATAGGTGTGGTCGGCACGAGCCTTGTGGGTATATTTGTGCTGAACGAGGGCGTAAGCGCGCTGAAAATTATCTCGCTCGTGGTGCTTATAGCCGGGATAATTGGCCTGAAGCTGTGCGGAGAGGGGGATGCGCAATGATGTGGCTTGTTTTAGTGTGCGCATCGTTTTTCGAGCTTGCGTTTACCGTGTGCATGAAGCTCTCGGACGGCCTGAAAAACGTAAAATTCACCATCCTCACGATAATCAGCGTCGCGTGCAGTATTGGGCTTTTGTCGATTGCGACAAAGACGCTGCCTCTCGGCGTCGCCTACGCTGTGTGGACGGGGCTCGGCACGGTGTTCAACGTCATTTTCGGCATCGTGGTGTTTAAAGAGAGCCGGGATGTCAAGAAACTCGTGTTCATGGGCATGGTGCTCGCCGGTGTCGTAGGTTTAAGAATAGCGGGATAATAAAGCGCTTAAAAACCGTCTCCGACCGGAGGGTCGGGGACGGTTTTTAAGCGCTCAGGGGAGATAATCCTCACGCGGCATTATTATCATCGCGATTATATACAGCAGCACGCCGCCGCCGTAGCACATAGAAAGGAGGACCCATATTAATCTGACGATAGTCGGGTCAATGTTGAGGTACTCGGCAAAGCCGGTGCATACGCCGTCGATCATTTTGCCGCGGCTGACCTTGTGAAGTTTTTTGTTCATGGTTTTCTCCTATGCTTATCATTCGTATTCGCCGCCGCCGATAAACTCGCGTATCAGCGCGTCGGGTGCGACAAGCGCTTCGTCGATAACGCCGAAGAGCTGCAGCGCGGGGAGCACCTGACGCAGCTCATCGTATCGCTCGATGCCCTCGGGGATGGAGGAGAAAAGCTTCGTGGCGGTGTCGTTCATAACGGCCATTTCGTAGGGGAAGGAGGAGTCAAACTGGAAGTTTGCCTTGTCCTTGAACGGCGAGATGTTTGCCTTTTCGCCTCGGCGGACATTGGCCCACATGCTGAGCGTCTGGGCGGGATCGGCGCCTCGGAAATTGTAGTCGCGCACGGTGCGGCGCACGAGACGGAACCATGTTCCCTTGAATACGGTAGCGCCGTTAAATGTAACGTCGCTTCTGGCGGATATGTAGAGCTTGAAAGCGTCGGGGTGGCGCTGTGTTATCATGTCGTTGAGCGCGTGGATGCCCTCGAACACAACTATCTCGTCGCGTTTTAGCTTTATGGACTTGGACGGCTCGATGACGCGCATCTGGCGGGAGAACTCATACTTCGGGACGAAGATGCGCTTTCCATCTGCCAGCATGGAAAAATGCTCGTTTAAAAGCTCCATATCCATGCACAGCGGCGACTCAAAATCAATATCGCCCTCGGGCGTGCGGGGGGCTGTTTTTGGATCGACGGTGAGAAAGTAATCGTCCATGCCGACATAGTGGGCGTGAACGCCGCGTCGCTCAAGCTCCTCGCTTATTTTTCTCGCCGTTGTGGTCTTACCGGAGCCGGAGGGCCCGGAGAGCAGCACAATGGGGCTTCGCCGACTATTTTCTATTATCATATCTGCGGCGGTCTCAACGCGCTTTGCGTATACCGCGTCGCATTCCTCGATAAATCCTTTGGGGTCTGCGACTGTGCGGAAGTTTATATCTTTCAAATCGTATGCCATTATTCTATCTCCTTATCTTTATAAAAGCTTATTATACTTTGTTTATCACCGCAGGTCTTTTCAATTCCGGCGATGTACTCGGCGGGGTATTTGGGCGCGAACAGACGTATACTGCGTCCGCCGTCGCGATTGGCGAGCTTCGTTGATCCACCGCCGCCGAGCGCGATGATCGAGCAAAGCTCCTCCATTATGCAGACGTTGTAGAGGTTTATAAAGCCCTCCTTTGCCCAGCCGACATTCTCAAAGCCGCCCGACATGAATTTCTGGCGGTAGAGGTAGTAGGGAAAGTAGCCGTTATTTCGCAGCTTATAGCCCGCGATATCCAGCATCCTGCCAACCTCCGCCGGAGCAGGGAGAGCGCTGCCTTCGAGCGTTATGCGCGAGCCTTTTTTGAGCGATAAAGTATGTACGGTTATATTCTCCGGCTCGAGCGCCGTGACCTTGTCGAGCGTGTCGGCAAAGCCCTCGACAGTGTCGGTCGGAAGCCCAGCGATGAGATCCATGTTGACCGCCATACCGCCGACAGAGCGCACCTTTTCGAGCGCGTCATAGATATCCTGTTCCGAGTGCCTGCGTCCTATGGCCTCCAAAACGCCGTCGCACATGGTTTGCGGGTTGACGCTTACCCTGTCAACGCCGTGGGATTTCATAACCCTGAGCTTTGCCTCGGTTACGGTATCCGGCCTGCCCGCCTCGACGGTATACTCCCGCAGACGCGATAGATCGAAGCGGTCTTCAAGCCGCGAACACAGCATATCGAGCTGCTCGGGGCTGAGCGTTGTCGGCGTTCCGCCGCCCATGTATAAGGATATGACGGAAAGCCCCAACTTATTTACTGCCTCGGCGGCGGCGTCAAGCTCCTGCATGAGCGCATCGAGGAAGGGCGGGATGAGCTTCATGCTTTTTTCCACCGACTGGCTCACAAAGCTGCAATAGGAGCAGCGGGTGGGGCAGAAAGGTATGCCGACATAAAGGCATACGTCTTTTTCGCCAAGGCTCTCACGCACCCTGCTCGTAACGAGCGAGGTATCGCGGCAGAGCTCGGCGCGCTCAATGCTGACATCGTATTCAGTGATAAAGCGCCTGAGCGCAGTGTCGCTGTCGCTGCTTTCCATGAGCTGGCAAAAGAGCTTGCCGGGTCTGACACCCGTGAGCGCGCCCCATGCGGGCTTCGCGTGGCCGGAATTGAGAGCTGCGCGGTAAAAGGCGTTCTTGATTATGCGGCTGCACAGCTTATCGCGCGAGATATCGTCCGTAATACTGTCGGCTCTGACGGCGCTGCGCCCGTGATAAACGCTGCCGTTTGATACGAGCTTGCAGCTTGCCGTTATGAAGCTTGTACCGTGGCTGAGCCGCAGCTCGACCCTGTCGCCCTCGGGTCTGCCGTCGGGATACTCAGGCCGCTCGGCAGGGTAGAGGGACAGCATCATCTGCTCGGCCGCATATTTATAGTCATGTCCGTGAAGGTAAAGTCTCACGTCAAAGCTCCTTTAATTAATTTAATTTAATATTATATCATACGCGGGCTTAAATTACAATGCCGGAGCCCTCTGCATTCCCTGACGGAATGAAGCTCATGAGAAAAATTTGATTGTTAAAATGCAGTCAGTTTTTTGCAGTCAAAGTGTATAAATTAGCGCCCGAAAATTAGTAATTAGTAGAAAATGACGGTTTTGTAGGCAAAATCTTGTTTACAAATTACAAAGATTATGGTTAAATATATAAGTAAAGTGCATTGCAATAAGCATTTGAAATAAACAGGAGGAAATTATAATGATTAAGTTCTCAAGCAGAATGGATCAGCTCAAGGGTTCTGCAATCCGTGAGCTTCTCGCTCTGGCAAATAAGCCCGAGGTTCTCTCTTTCGCAGGCGGCATGCCCGCTCCCGAGCTTTTCCCGGTCGATAAGATTAAGGCCGCTACAGACGCTGTTCTCGAAGAGCAGGGCAGAGTTGCACTTCAGTACACCAGCACCGACGGCTTCCAGCACTTCCGCGAGCAGATCGCAGAGCGCATGGGCGCAAAGAACGGCATCAAGACCGACGCAAGCCACATCCTCGTGACCTCCGGTTCCCAGCAGGGTCTGGACTACTCGGCACGAGTATTCTGCGACAAGGGCGACACTATCATCATCGAGAGCCCGTCCTACCTCGGCGCACTGAACGCTTTCAAGGCATGCGAGCCCAACTTCGTTGCTATCCCCACCGATGAAAACGGCATGATCATGGAAGAACTCGAGAAGGTTCTCGCAACCGACGACAAAGTTAAGATGATCTATGTCATCCCCGATTTCCAGAACCCCTCCGGCCGCACCTGGCCTCTGGAGCGCCGCAAGCAGTTCATGGATATCGTCAATAAGTACGAGATCCCCGTTGTTGAGGATAACCCCTACGGCGAGCTTCGCTTCGAGGGCGAGAATATGCCCGCACTCAAGAGCATGGATACCAAGGGCCTCGTAGTATTCCTCGGCACCTTCTCCAAGATCCTCGCTCCCGGCTACCGTCTCGGCTGGGTCTGCGCCGACGGCGAGATCCTCAAGAAGTACAACTTCATGGCACAGGCTGCCGCACTTCAGGCATCCACCGAGGCACAGCTCGTTGTCTCCAAGTTCATCGATATGTTCGACCTCGACGAGCACGTTGCAACTATCAAGGATTGCTACCGCAAGCGCCGTGACGTCATGATGGAGACCATGCAGAAGGAGTTCCCGCCCGAGGCAAAGTTCACCTTCCCCAACGGCGGCCTGTTCACATGGGTAGAGCTTCCCGATTATATCAACACCAACGAAATGGCTAAGGAGTGCCTGGCACAGAACGTCGCATACGTTCCCGGCGACGGCTTCTTCCCCGATGCAGGCCACAATAACTGCATCCGCCTGAACTACTCCTGCATGCCCGAGGACAAGATCGTAAAGGGTATGACCATCCTCGGCCAGGTTATCAAGGCAAACATCAAAAAGTAATAGCTGAAAGCATAAGGCTCCCGCCACGGCGGGAGCCTTTTTTCGCCGCCGGATGCCGCTCCGACACGGCTTGCATATTTAATGTGTTCCTGCTATAATTATCACGAAGAGTATACGAAAGTACAGGAGGACGACAATGCAAACTGTAGTGCTGGCCGATGCAAAATACCGCTCCGCTATCGCCGCCGCCAGAACGCTGGGGCGCGCGGGATGCAACGTTATCGCCCTGCAGGGCGGCGCGGGATCGCCTCCGCCGGTGTTTTCCTCGCGCTATGTGAGCGAGTGCTGCCGCCTTCCGGCCGAACCGGATGAGGTGGAATATTCCGGACAGCTTTTGGATATGCTCGCCGGGAAGGAGCACCCGGTGCTTTTCTGCACGGGCGCTGCGACCCTGAACACGGTCTCCCGCAGCATAGAGACTTTTTCGGAAGTGTGCGACTTTCTGATATCGCCGCAGGAGATATTGGATCAGCTTAACGACAAGGAGATCGTCCACCGCCGGTGCGCGGAGCTTGGCATACCCGTGCCGCGCCAGTTTGACGGAGAGCCGGATACATACCCCGTGGTTATAAAGCCGCACTGCGGAGAAAAGCTCGGACTCAAGGCCAAATACCGCTATGCCGTGGCGCAGGATTTGGAGGAGTATCGCGCATATATTGCCGACATGGAAAAATATGATCCGCAGCCTATTGTGCAGGAGCGCGTCAGCGGCTCCGGAGCGGGCGTCAGCCTGCTTCTGGACAGAGACAGCCGGCTCGTTTGCGCGCTGTGCCACCGCCGGATAAGAGAGTATCCTATCTCCGGCGGCCCCTCGACCTGCTGCGAGAGCTTTTATGACGCCGAAATGATAGAGCAGGCGTATTGCCTGCTGGAGTCATTCGGATTTACGGGCATGGCCATGGTGGAGTTCAAGGGCGAGTATGTGCTTGAGGTCAACCCCAGAGTATGGGGCAGCTTCCCGATGACGAAGGCTTCGGGAAGTCCTTTCGCCCACCTGTACGCCAGAGCGGCGGCGGGAGAGAGGGTCAGCTATGACCCGCACGACTATAAAACAGGCGTGAAGATGCGCTTTCTTCTGAACGATACGGCGGCTATGCTGGCCTACCTTCGCCACGGGCAGCCGGGGCAGTTTTTCAGTGGGCTGGCGGACTGCTTCCGCGCGAAAGAGGCGCTGTGGGACTGGAACGACCCGGCTCCGATGCTAAAATACCTGTTGGGCGCGCTTTTCAGGAGGTAGCTATGGAGCTGAAACTGGATATGCACATTCACTCTGTGCGCTCTCCTGATGGATGCATGCCGCTGTCATCGATCACCGCTCGCGCCAGAGCTGTTGGGCTGAACGGCGTTGCAATCTGCGACCACGACCTTGCCCTTGAAGACGCGCCGGTATCTCCGGATTTTCTGATCATTCCCGGCATCGAGGTATCCACGCAATACGGACACCTTCTGGGACTGTTTGTCACAAAAGCCGTGGATACGCATGATTTTTTCAAGGCTGCGGAGCAAATTCACGTTCAGGGCGGGCTTACGGTTCTTGCGCATCCCTTTGAGCACTCGAGGGACACCGAACGCCTGAATGCGCTGATACCGCATCTGGACGGAGTGGAGGTCTGGAACAGCCGCGCTGAGCGGAAGATACCGCGCGCCAACGCCATGGCGGAGGACTTTGCCCGAAAAAACGGCCTCAGAACCTTTGCCGGAAGCGATGCGCATATGCCGCAGGAGATAGGAAACGGCGTCATGACCATTGAGGCGGAAGCGCTTACGCTTGAAGCTGTCAGAGCCGCTCTGCTTCGCGGGACGATACGCGTATCCGGACGGCGCAGCCGGGCATGGTATACCGCAAAAAGCCAGCTCAATAAGCGCCGCAGAACGCACGCGCGGCCTTTGGCCTATCTGAAATGGTGCGCTTTTGCGGCAAAATGTATAATAAAGGATTTAATAACGTGGTTTAAGAATATCAACAAGGGACACCAAGGAGAAAATATATGTCGCTGATAGTGAAAATCGGAAAAAAAGGCAAGCAGATAGTAAAAAAAATAATTGCTCCCGCCGAGAAGCATTCCATAAGCTATACCCGCCGCATCGAGCGGGTAAAAACAAGCCGCCGCATTTGCGCGATGACCTTCGACGACGGCCCCATGGATATTCCATCCACGCCGGACCGCTTTGACGGCAAATCGCTGACAGACGTGCTTCTGGATACGCTCGCGGAGTTCGGAGCCAAGGGAACCTTTGATGTTGTCGGCGATACGAGTGAAAACTACCCCGACAATGCGGGAAAGGTCGGGAGCGCCGCATGGGGCGGAGTGAGGTACGACCACTATCCGGACATAGGAAAGGACGACAAAGGCGGCGTTGTCCACAACGACAGGCTTATACGGCGCATGCTCAATGAGGGACACCAGATCACAAGCCACGGTTACCGTCATATTATTTTCGGAAAGAAACCGATTGTATATGGCGACAGAGTGTATTTAGGAAGCGTGGACAAGGTGCTTGAGGATCTTAATAAATTGGACGCTCTCCTAAAAAGTAGCTACGGATATGATCTCGCTATGCACCGTCCGCCCCATTATGTGGACAAAATCGGCGACGGCTTCAGCAGCTACGATGTGTGCGACATGATGGGGTATCAGTACCTCGGCGCGTCCTTTGACGGTGCGGGCTGGCTTCCGTCGACCCTCACAGACCCGGAGGAAGCTCTGCGGGCAGAGGTGGAAGCGATGGTTGAGCCTATGCGCAGGGCTCTTGAGAAGGACCCGAATTTCTTCTGCGGTCAGATCATTTTCCAGAAGGATGGCTACAACATGGGAAAACGCACGCCTGTTGCCTTCGGCCTGCGTGAGCAGCTTGAGCTGCTGAAGTCATATGACTATCAGGTCGTGACGGTAAGTGAGCTTCTGGAAGAAAGCCCGTTTGCGGACGTTGGCAGTGACGATCCTCTGTTTGAAAAGCTTGTAAGGCTGGAGCGGGAGAGAGCCATTGTCTATTCCGATAATAACCTGAGACTGGATGATGCTATGAGCTGGGGCGAGCTTGCGATGCTGCTGGCTCCGAAGGACGAGGCGCTCAAGCTGCGCTGGGACAAAATAAAAGAGACGGGCAAACGGCAGGAGCCCTATTGGGGCGCCATGGACTGGTGCGTGCGTCATGAGCTTATTCCGGCGGGAGCAAGACCCAACGAGATGGTAACGAAGCTGCCTGAGGGCCTGTTCAAGCCGGCAGCCGATATGGGCCGCCGCAGCGTATATGAAGCGTATATTATGCCCTGACGCAGACGATAAATATAAAGCCAACAGATTTAAAACGAATCTGTTGGCTTTTTTTATTTTACATCCACGGTGAAGGTCAGCTCAAACGTGCGGTTCCATGGGAAATATACGTCGTGGATAGATATACTGCCGACTTCTTTTTCGGTGTACGGATCAAGCGACGTTATCATCCGGCCGCTCTCAAGATTTTCAAAAATCTTTTCGCAGCGGGGCAGGAAGGTACTCTCAAGCTTATCCTGTATCATGGAGGCCTTGACAGAACCGGCCAGAATGTTGTTGTAATCACAGCCGAGGCTTGAGACATAGTCGCTCAGCTCCTGCCGCGAGTGGATGACATACGGATAGGTCAGGGCAAGCGAGGACGTTATCTGACGCATGTGGGCATCGTCGCAAGCTCCGTCCTTATCCGGCTGACAGGCAAGATAAAAATATCTGGAAAAGCCCATTGAAAAGCCAACGCCTGTGACATTCGCCTGATAATATCTGCCCGAAAAAGCCAGAAGGGAGGCAAAATCCGCGCGCTCAAAGAGCATATCCTCGAGTGCCTCTCCATAGGCGTTGCCGCTGGCCTCGACAAGAATGGTCGGGATGTGATTTTCAGTGTTGTATTCCAGCCGGCTTACAAGATCTTCGCAGTATTCCTGAGCGCGGGATTCATCGGAGGGCGCTGTCATGACTAAAATCTCAAGCTCCGCGTCTGCCGCATCCACGGTATGAGCGCCAAAAAGCTCCAAGTGCAGGTTCACGGTCTCCTCAAGTGTGTAGCGGTCATAATCGGAGGAAGGTATGCTCTGGCTGCCGCCGATGTATTGCAGGCAGGCGTTTATCTGATGCCCGCCGTACTGATCCTGGGCGAGCTTTGCGACAAGAAGCCTTCCTAAACTGTCCAGACCGGCCATGACGGTGGCCTTGCCGCCACTCTGCTGCGCAATATAATTAAGCTCGTTAGCCTGGATGTTGTTGGTGTTCGAGGAATCGTCAATTCCTATCAAAAAACGGACATTGTCATACTCGGAAGCCTTCAGCGCGGAGAGAACATGGTCTGTGAGCCTGAGCTTGCGCATTCTTACGTTGAGGTAGTCGTCTATCATCCGGTCTGTAAGGCCGGCGCTGTATTGAGAATCCATGCCGTTCTGCGCGAGACTTACCCCGTCCTCGCCGTAGCGATAGGCGGCGAAAACCTTATCAAGTGTCAGGTCGTCCCCGCTCAGAACGGGTCGGGGCTCCATGCCGTAGAAACGAAACGAGTAGTATTCCTCAAGCTCATAGCCCTGATATCCGACGGTGGAGGCAAGCCTCACCACGCTGTCAAAGAGATAGAGCCGGTTTTCCGGATCATTGGCAAGGGAGAGAATGTAGCGGTCGAAAGCCTCGGCCTCGGTCATGACCGTTCCGTCGTCAAAAGTAAGCTCCGCAGTGCCGCTTATAGAGCGCGAGTTTACAAGCCCGCCGGAAAACAGCTGATCCAGAGACAGAATATATAAATTGCAGCCCCTGGACTCCATCTCCTGAACCCAGGTAAACAGCGCCTCACGGTCGCCGTACTGGGTGTCGTTGCTGTTGAGGGGCTGCCCGTCAAGTTTCGTGCAATAGGTATCTCCGGGCGGCAGTACGATCTGAAAGCCGGAGGCCTCCGCCATATGCACTACATCCTGTATGTTATCGGTGCGGTCGTCCAAGGGAACATACGCGATAGCATGATTCCAATCGCTTACGTCATCCGAACTGACATTCATGTTATCCGTAACGGGAGTGACCTCCAGGTGCAACGATGCAGACCAGATCAGGACAGCCGCCAGCGCCGCCAATACCAGAACAGCCAGAGCTATCCACAGCTTCTTAACCTGCCGCCGCTTTTTTTCCATATTTGTAAATTCTCCTTTTTCGAGTGTTCTGAACGCATTATACTATATCAGCGAGGTCAATTGCAACAGTTTGCCCATAGCATCCGCGCAGTGGATGCCACGAGAGAAAAATACGTCATTTTTTTAAAAATGTATGAACTTTTATCTGAAAGGTGTTGCAATGCAATGAAGGCTATGCTATATTGTTGACGATGTTTAGAGTCGCGTACCCCCCGTGACCCTGCCCCCGAGGTTAAAGACCTCGGGGGCTTTTTTATCGTGGCCTACTCGGGCTTGTCACCCGAGCCGCCCTGTGCTAAAATAATATTAATATTTTAATAATAAGGAGGACATACCATGGAAATAGGAATAAAGGGCAGAGTTGATACCGTTGTTAACGAGAAGAACACGGCAAAATTTGTGGGCAGCGGCTCGCTTGATGTGTTTGCCACGCCGAATATGATCGGTCTGATGGAGCAGGCGGCGCAGCTCTCTGTAGCGCCTTATCTTGAGGAAGGGCAGGGCACCGTCGGCACGAAGCTCGATATAAGCCATGACGCCGCGACGCCGCTGGGTATGAAGGTATGGGCGGAGAGCGAGCTTATCGAGATCGACCGCCGCAGGCTCGTTTTTGAGGTAAAGGCATATGACGAGTGCGGCCTCATCGGTCAGGGCAGGCATGAGCGCTTTATAATAAGTAACGAAAAGTTTATTGCCAAGGCAAACGAAAAGGGTGCAAAGTGATGAAAAAATTCATCGTTCTGATAGGCAACTACGGCTCGGGCAAGACCGAGATCGCCATAAACCTTGCGGTCAACGCCGCGAACAAGGGGCTGAACACCCTCGTTATCGACCTTGACAAGGTAAACGACTATTTCCGCATGTCCGACCGCGTGGACGTGCTGAGGGAAAACAAGGTCAATCTTGTCTCCCCGACCTTTGCCGGTCAGGGCGTCACGCCGAGCAATATGTCGGCCGCGGTGGCCTCGGCCTTCGCGGGGGACTGGGATCTGTGCGTATTCGACGTCGGCGGCGACGCGGCGGGGGCCATGTCGCTCGGCCGCTATTATCAGGATTTCGCGGCACTTGAGCCGGGACAGCTTGAGGTCTACGATATCGTCAACGTGTTCCGCCCCATGTCCGAGAGTCCGGAGAAGATAGTGAAGCTCAAGGAGGAGATGGAGAGCTTTGCCCGCCTGAAGGTCACGGGCTTTGTGAATAACTCAAATCTTCTCAACTATGCCAGCGCCGACGATATCCGCCAGGGCTATGACGTGCTGCGCGAGACGAGCATAATGACGGGCATACCCGTTGCCCACACAACGGGCAGAACCTGCTTCGTTGAGGAGTTCATGCGCGACGGCCGCGACGAAAAGTATATAGGCGAGCCGATAGGGCTTGAGACGTATATGCACAGATCGTGGGAGGCCTTTACAACGCTCGGACTTTAAAAGAAAATACAAATCAAAAACCGTGAGGATAATTTATCTCCACGGTTTTTATCATTTTAAGGCGTCCAAATCAAGCCTTCTGCCTTTGAAATAATACTCTCTGTCGCGCTCGCTTATCTTGCGCAGAATCCTGCACGGATTGCCGACTGCCACGACATCCGGCGGCAGATCCTTTGTTACCACGCTTCCGGCGCCGATCACAACATTGTCCCCGATACTGATGCCTGGCAATATTATTGCCCCCGCACCGATCCAGCAGTTTTTTCCGATGCGGACAGGCGCATTGTACTGGTAGCCCTTTTCGCGCAGCTCAGGCAGAATGGGATGACCCGCCGTAGCGACGGTGACGTTCGGGCCGAACATCGTATAGTCGCCGACATAAATGTGAGTGTCATCAACGCAGGTGAGATTGAAATTAGCGTATATATTTTTCCCGAAATGGACGTGCCTGCCGCCGAAATTTGCGTGAAACGGCGGCTCAATATAGCAGCCCTCGCCGATCTCGGCAAACATCTCCTTGAGCATTTGCTCCCGCTTATCCAGATCGGTGGGACGGGTCATGTTAAACTCATAAAGGCGGTCAAGGCACTCTGTTTGAAGAACCGCGATCTCGCCGTCATTTGGCAGATAAAGCTCGCCGGTGTGCATTTTTTCCTTTTCCATTGCATCCCCTTTGGCGTTTTCCAAAATTGCCTGCTCAGCCGTCCATGACGTGCAGGGCGCGTATTTGCTCGTTTTCAATGTGGCTCTGCACATCGAAGGCGTGCTTTTCGAGATAGTCCCAGTTCCCGCAGCTCAGGCGCTGGGCGCGCAGCTCTTTAACCGTCTCGGCGCAGATATCCTCGATGACGGCTGCTTTGAGCTTCTGACCGGTGCTGTCGTTTTCGGCGGTCAGCAGAAATTCGAGGGCGTCGGCAAGCGCAGCCATCCTCGGAAGATCGCGCATACCGCGCAGCAGCCATTTATAGTACGGAGCGTGGCGGCGGTTTAGAAGATACACCGCCTCGGCGGCGTTTTTGACAAACTCGCACAGCGCGAGCATGGCAGCGCCCTCTTCGCCGTGCCTTAGGCAGCGGCTGTAGTTATACTGCCCCGACTGCGCCATAAAAATGAGGCGGGAGGCCAGCTTTTTGCGCCGAACATCCTCGGGCATGCCGTTTGCTATGGAGTCCCGTATGCGGGAAAACTCACCGAGCTCGTCGCGGAACACCTCTCCGTTTGTCGCCTCGGCGAGGGCGTGTGAGGGAAGGTACAGCCAGTCCTGCCATGTCTCAGGGGCTTTTCCAGCGCCGGTATACGGCCTGTAAAAATCGCTTATGCGCATTACCCCGACACCCGCCGTGCCCAGCGCCGAGGACGCGCCTGACGCGCCGCCGAACAGAGCGCGGTATTCGCGCGCGAGCGGAACGCCTATGGCAATGTCGTCGGCGTCGGTAAGCCAGAGACAGAAGCCCGGCTCAAAATCGTGGTCGCGGGAGATATCGTCGTCAAAGCCGAAGCACTGCGAGCCGCGCCCGGCAAGCCCAACAGCTATTTTATCCTCGTATTGGGGGAATTTTTCTCTTATCATCGCCGCGCCTTTTTCAAAATAAAGGCTGCGCGCAAGCTCAAGTCCTTTCATTTATCTCGTCCAATCTCTTTTTCAGCGCTTTTTCGTATATGAAAAAGCCGAAATGCTCAAATGTCGGCAGGCATTTGGATATGGTGAAGGCGTGATAGCCGTCCTGTGGAAGAGATGACTTCGTGAGACTGCCCCACGCTTCATCGAGCATTTTTTCAATCATGTCATCACGTCCCATAAGCTCGTAGAGCTCTGCCAAGTTGCAGTATGTGACCGCAAGCTCATTTTCGCCGTTCGGACAGTGCCGCACCGTGGCGGCGGCCTTCAGAAAATACTGCTCCGCCGTGGAGAGCTCGCCGATATCCTGATATGCCAGCGCCATGTTGTTGAAAAGCCCGGCGAAGCGATAATCGGCGGGATCGAGATGCTCAGAATATACGCGTGAGACCTGAACAAAAATGGGTATCGCCTCATTCGAACGGCCTAAGAATTTCATCGTGGTTGCGGCGTTGAGCATAACGGTCGTGCCGGACACCGTGCTGCCCATGCCGTGCTGATGCACAAGCTCCAGCCCGCGCTTGACGGCGGCCGCTGCGGCCGCTCTATCGCCGGTGCGGCGGTGCAGCCCCATAAGCTCGCTTTGTATGGAAAGCTCGGAGCGCCAGTCTCCGGCTGAAAATGTCCTGTTCCGCCAATAATTAAGATGCTCCGTGGCAGCGTCATATTGCGCGCTGCTGATCAGCTCATCAAGCTCCGCCATGACCTTTTTTATATCCGCCGCCGACGGGCAGGGGGAGAGGTCGGGCGACGCGGAATAGTCGGAGTGATCAAAGCAGCAGCTCGGACCTGAGTAGTCACGCTTATCCATAATAATCCTCCGTTTAGTAATTATTATTTTCAATTGTACCACCCGGAAGCCCTGCTGCCGGTGGCAGATGATACACTTGTAATTTTAAGCTCTGAGGGATATTATAAGCGCATGGAAAAGAAGTGTACGAAAATTTTTATAGCCGTACAGGCTGTTTTATATGCATCGTTCATGCTGCGCGATATCAGCGGCGCGGGCGACAGCAGATGGATAAAGTACGCCTCCATCGCGCTGTGCCTTGCGTTTTCAACGTTTTTGAGCGCGCGGGGCGGGGAAAAGCTCGTGACGGCGGCGCTTGGCTTCACCCTTGCGGCGGACACATTTCTTCTGCTGCTTGACAGCTCTTACGCCGTGGGCGTGGCGCTGTTTTGTGCTGTGCAGGCGCTGTACTTTGCGAGAATATACAGGGCAAACGGCGGTCACAGCGCGGCATTGGCGCGTCTGGCGCTTTTCGCGGCGGGTCTTGTTCTGCTGGCAATTTTAAAGCTGCTCAGCCCGCTTAATCTGCTGGTGTGCTTTTATTTCACAAGCTTTTTGTGCAACGCGGCGCAGAGCATGAGCATTAAAAATACCCTGTTTTCGGTAGGACTTGTCCTGTTTTTACTTTGCGATATATGCGTTGGCATTCACAATATGCCGGGAATGTTTCCGGCTGCGCTGGGCGGCTTTGCCGATATCGGCATGTGGATGTTCTACCTGCCGTCGCAGGTGCTCATAACGCTCTCGGGGAGCAAAAAACTGTGAGGTGATAAAATGAATAAACTGCTTTCGGTGATAATGAGCATAGCGGTCGCGGCAGCGCTGCTGACCGGTTCGATCGCCGCGCCGATACTGGTAAGAGGCTTTTACTATGCGCAAATTGATGCGCTGGAGTTAGAGGAAGCGAGCGGCCTGAGCGAGGCTGAGATACGCAATGCCTACGACGAGGTGCTCGACTACTGCACAGGTAAAAGCGACGAGTTTTCGGCGGGCGTCCTGCCCTTTTCCGATGAGGGAGCCTCGCATTTTGCCGACTGCCGCAAATTGTTTATTTTGGACTTTGAAATATTCGGTGTCAGCTTGCTGCTTATAGCTGCACTTACCGTGTACCGCCGCAGACGCGGACTGCATGAATTTTGCGGCCGCTCTCCCGCGTTCTGGGGAGCGGCGGGCATATGCGGAGCGATTTGCGCAGCGGCAGCGCTCGCGGCAACGGACTTTGACCGTGCGTTTGAGGTGTTCCACGGCATTTTCTTCCCCGGCAAGGATAATTGGATATTCGCCCCCAAGCTCGACCCGATAATAAAGCTCATGCCGGAGGCGTTTTTCCGCAACTGCGCGATACTGATAGCGCTGCTTATCGCATTGGTGAGCGCCATCATCATAATCTCAGACCTCAGAAAGAAAAAGCCCGGTTGAAGCCGGACTTTTTGCTTTGTACTTACCGATGGGCGAGCTTATCGTGCGCTTCCCTGAGCGCCGAGCATAGCGCGTCGATATCGTCCTCGGTGGTGTAACGCGAGAAGCTTATCCTGACAGCACCGTCAATTACGTCGGCGGGGAGCTTCAGAGCCTCTAAAACGTGGCTCCTGCCGCCTTTTTTGCAGGCGGAGCTGCGGGAAATATAAACACCCTTTGACTCAAGGTAGTTCATGATGACCTCGCTGCGCCAGCCGGGGAGCGATACGCTGAGAATGTGCGGAGAGCCGCCGCCGATGACCCTCGTCTCCGGCATTTCGGAGCATATTCTGTCAATGGCGGCCTGCCTGAGTGCCGACATTTTTTCGGAGTTTTGCCGCATTCCCGCCTTGGCTATCTCGCATGCCGCGCCAAAGGCCGCAATCTGGGGCATGGCCTCAGTTCCGGCTCTCATGCCCGCCTCCTGCGATCCGCCTCGGATAAAGGGCTTGATTTTGACCCCCGTTTTGATATACAATGCGCCTATGCCCTTCGGCGCGTGGATCTTGTGACCGCTTATGCTTATCATGTCCGCGCCGAGCGTTTTTGCGGAGAATGGGAGCTTCATGAAGCCCTGCACGGCGTCGGTATGCAAAAGCGCCTGGGACTTGTGCGCCTTGAGCATTTTTGCAATTCCGGCGATATCCGTTACGCCGCCGGTCTCGTTGTTTACCATCATCAGCGTGACCAGAATAGTGTCCTCGCGCAGTGCGTTTTCAACGGCGCTGACGGATATAGAACCGTCCGGCTCAGGCTCAAGGAAGCTTATCTCAAAGCCCCGCTTTTCAAGGTCATAGAGCGTTTTTCTCACGGCGTCGTGCTCGACGAGGGAGGATATTATATGCCGGCCGCGCCGCTCCATGCTCTCGGCGCCCTTTGTTATCGCCCAACTGTCGCCCTCGGAGCCGCAGGAGGTGAAAAACACCTCGGCGGGTGCGCAGCCGAGCGCGTCGGCGACCTGTTTGCGCGCTTTATCCAGCGCGGCCTTGGCCTCGCGCCCTTTAGTGTGCGTCGAGCTGGGGTTTCCGTAGTTTTCGGTCATTGTTTTATAGGCAATATCCGCCGCCTCCGTACACACGCGCGTTGTTGCGGCATTATCAAGATAGACTTCCATTATTAACGCTCCTTAGGAGATGATTTTCATGAGATACATTATATACACTCTTGGCTGCAAGGTCAACCAGTATGAAACGCAGGCCATCGAAACTCTGCTCGGCGAGCACGGCCACAGAGCCTGCGCCGCAGGGGAAACAGCCGATGCCGTTATCGTCAACACCTGCGCCGTGACCGCCGAGGCAGGGCGCAAATCGCGTCAGGCGATACACAGGCTGCGTGAGGAGAACCCAAACGCTATCGTGGCGGTATCCGGCTGCTACTCCCAGCTAAGCCCAGACACTGCCGAGAAGCTTGGTGCGGATATCATTTACGGCACTGCCGACAGGGTAAAGCTCGTCGAGGCCATTGAGAGAGCCGTGCAGACCGGCGAGGGCGGACAAAGCCTGGACAAGCCATTTGAGCGCCGCATATTTGAGGAGCTGCCCGCCGGGGCAGTATCCGGCCACACGCGGGCGCTGCTTAAAATTCAGGACGGCTGCGTAAATTTCTGTACCTACTGCATCATTCCCTACACCCGGGGCAGAGTGAGAAGCCTGCCGCCGGAGATCGCTGCCAAGCAGGCATCCGAGCTTGAAAGAAAGGGCTACAGGGAGCTTGTCATAACCGGTATTGAGATTGCGTCCTACGGCGTCGATTTAGAGGGAAAGCCCGATCTTGCCGACGTTGTGACCGAAATAGCCACGGCCGCGCCAAACCTGCGTCTGCGTCTCGGTTCGCTTGAGCCGAGCATAATCGACGAGCGCTTTTGCGCCCGCCTTGCCGAATGCGGCAGCGTTTGCAGGCATTTTCATTTGTCCCTGCAATCGGGCTGTGATGAGACGCTCAAGGCGATGAACAGAAAATACGACACGGCGAGATTTTTCAAGGCCGTCGAGCTTCTGCGCCGCTATTTCCCCGGCTGCGGCCTGACCTGCGACGTTATCGTCGGCTTCCCCGGCGAGAGCGAGGAAAATCAGCAAAGCACGCTGGCATTTCTTGAAAAGGTCGGTTTCTCCGACGCGCATATTTTCCCGTATTCACGCCGTCCCGGCACCCCGGCGGACAAAATGGAAAATCAGCTCGACCGCGCGACCAAGGCAAAGCGCGCAAAGCAGGCCAAGGCTGTGGCGGAAAGGACGCGGACGGCATATCTTGAAAGTGCCGTCGGGACGACGCTCCCGGTGCTCTTTGAGACCGAGGAAAACGGCGCTTGGCAGGGGCACAGCGACACCTATGTTCTCGTGCGCGCCGAGGGCGAGAATCTGCGCGGCGAGCTGAGAGACGTTTATATAACGGGTGTTTCCGGGGAAATACTCGTTGGAAAAATAATTGACAGTGCCAAATAAGTAAACTATAATAAAATTTTAGCGACATCATAATGAAGGGAGTGCTCATCATGTCGAGAGAAAAGGTCTATAATTTTTCTGCGGGGCCGTCCATGATGCCGGAGTCCGTGCTCAAAAGAGCCGGCGCGGAGATAATGGACTATAAGGGCAGCGGCATGTCCGTTATGGAGATGAGCCACCGAAGTAGTATATTCGTGGATATATTCAGCGAGACAAAGGCAAAGCTCAGGCGCGCGCTCAAGGTTCCCGACAGTCATGAAATACTGTTCCTGCAAGGCGGCGCGACCTTGCAATTTGCAGCGATACCCATGAATCTAATGGGTAAGCCCGGTTGCGCCGACTACGCAGTTACGGGCAATTTTTCCACTCTCGCTGCAAAGGAAGCCGCAAAATACGGCAGGGTCAATATCGCCTGCGACAGCTCCGATAAAGGCCACAGTTATATCCCCAAAGAGCTCAGCCTGAGCGAGGACGCAAGCTATTTTTACTACTGCGCGAACAACACCATTTACGGCACCGAATGGAAGCATATTCCCGACGTGGGCGACAGAACGCTTGTGTGTGATATGTCCTCAAATATCATCTCAAAGCCAGTGGACGTTGCAAAATACGGGCTTATCTACGCGGGCGCGCAGAAGAATATGGCTCCGGCGGGGCTTACGGTCGTTATTATCGACAAGGCCCTTGCGGGCAGGGAGCTTCCCATATGCCCGAGCGTCATGAGCTATGCCACGCTCATTGAAAAGGACAGTATGCTGAACACACCGCCCTGCTGGTGTATATATATGCTGGGGCTTATGCTTGACTGGCTTGAGAGCATAGGCGGCGTTGAAGAAATGGAAAAGCTCAAGTCTTATCGCGCAAAGCTGCTGTACGATCAGCTTGACGAGAGCCGTCTGTTTATCCCCCATGCGCAGCCGGATTCGCGCAGCGATATGAACGTCACCTTCCGTACAGGCTCCGATGAGCTTGACGCGCGGTTTATAAAAGGCGCATCAGAGCGCGGTCTGCTGAATCTTAAAGGCCACAGGCTTACCGGCGGGATGAGAGCGTCGCTTTATAACGCAATGCCGGTCGAGGGCGTAGAAGCGCTCATAGATTATATGAAAGAATTTGAGGTCAGGCACCATGTTTAATATAAAGATAATGAACAAAATTTCGCCTGTGGGTCTGGATAAGCTGAAGACCATGGGCTGCGCCGTCGGGGAGGACGTGGAAAATCCCGACGGAATTATAGTCCGCAGCGCCGATATGCACGGCTTTGAGCCGAATGCGGAGCTCCTTGGCGTCGCGCGGGCGGGAGCGGGCTATAACAACATCCCGATAGAGCGCTATGCCGAGCACGGCATAGTTGTGTTCAACAGCCCCGGAGCAAACGCGGAGGCTGTCAAGGAGCAGACCCTGTGCTCTCTCGTCATGGCCTCCCGAGACGTTATAGGCAGCATCGAGTGGGTGAAGAGCATCGCAGACTGCGGCGAGAGGATACCCGCAATGGTGGAGAAGGGCAAATCCGACTTTGCAGGCCCGGAGCTCATGGGCAAGACCATAGGCGTGCTTGGCTTGGGCGCCACGGGAGCGCTGGTCGCCAACGCCTGCCTTGCGATGGATATGAACGTCATTGGCTACGACCCGTTTATGTCCGTGGATGCGGCGTGGCGGCTTTCAAAGGAGGTCGAGCGCGGCGAGGAGCTGAGCGAGATATTCCGCCGCTGCGACTATATCAGCATAAATATCCCGTATAACGAAAACACGCACCATATGATAGACGAAACCGCATTTTCGCTTATGCGCCCGGGGGTGCGCATAATAAACGAGTCGCGCGCGGAGGTCGTTGACGACGACGCGATGTTAGCCGCGCTTGCCAGCGGTAAGGTCGCAAAGTATGTCACCGATTTTCCGAACGAGAAGATACTGCGCGGCAAAAACGTTATCGCTCTGCCGCATCTCGGCGCCTGCACGCCGGAGAGCGAGGACAGATGCGCGGAAATGGCGGCTCGCCAGCTCTATGAGTACCTGAAAAACGGCAATATCACAAACTCTGTCAATCTGCCGTCGGCGAGGCTTGAGCGCATGGGCGTCTGCCGCCTGTGCGTTATCCACCACAATGTGCCGGGCATGATAAACCGCATACTTGACCTCATAACCGAGAAGAATATAAATATCGAGCATATGATAAACAAGCCGCGCGGCAAATACGCCTACACCATCATCGACCTCAACGACGAGATATGGGAGGATACGGCCGATACCATCCGCCGCATGGACGATGTTTTAAGAGTAAGGGTTCTTTAAAATTAAACAGAAAGAGAGCAGAGCATTAAGCACTGCTCTCTATTTACAAAAAGTCTTTATCTATAAAAATCTTGTGTGATATATTGGGATCAGATGATAGAATTTGCCGGAAGGAGCCGAATAGAATGAAAAAGATAGCAAGCCTTTCCCTGACGCTGCTGTTGGTGCTTACACTCTGCGCCTGCGGGAATAATGAAACGGCAGAGCCCGACCCCACTCCGGAGCCGACAGAGGAGCTTCATATCTACACCGCCGAGGAAGGAACGCTTATAAGAGAGGTCTGGTATAATCCCAACGGCCTGAAGTTTAACACCGTCATTTACGAGTATGACGGCTACGGTCAGGTTATAAAGGAGCTGACCTTCGGCATAAATAACGCGCCCGTGAGCTATAAGGAATACACAAGAGACGCAGGCGGCGCAGTAAGCAGCATGACAAGCTATGTCGCCGAGGACGCGGAGAACTATTCCGAGGAATATAAGGTGCTTTATGAATACGGCGAAACGGGACTGAAGCTCAACGAGACAAGGAAGGTCGGAGACGTTACAGCGTCTGTGACCGACTATGAGTACGAGGGCGAAAAACTTACAAGCGAGAAGCATTACGAGGGCGAGAGCGAGCTGATCGCGGAATATACCTACGAATATGACGACAAGGGTAACATGATAAGCTGCACCCGTCAGGACTATATGGAGGGCGAATCGACAAGAGACGCTTATACCTATGACGCCGACGGCAGGCTGATCGGCAAGATAAGCTATAACGGCGACGAGATCACGAGCCGCACAGAGTATACCTACGACGACAAGGGCAACGAGACAAAGTGCAGCGTGTATACCTCCGGCGGCGAGCTTGTCAGCAGCACGAAGAACGAATACAGTTATGACGAGCCGGGAAATATAACAAAATGCGTCCGCACCCAGACCGACGGCGCTCAGGGCACGACTATTGAGTACATTTGGGAGTACAGTAAGGGATAAGGATTAGTTTATTCACAATTTCTTGATATATTATTGAAAAAGTTGTGATAATATTTATTATTGACGTAAATTTCATGCTTTCTTCCAAGGTGATATTTGATGAGAGAGAAAATTGCACGCTTCATGGCGGGACGATACGGCACGGATCAACTTAATAAATTTCTGTCCATAGTCAGCTTGGTGCTGATGATCGCGGCCATTGTATTTAACGGCACGAGATTTTCACAGCTTCTGTGGATGATCGCGTTTGTGCTGCTTGTCCTGGTGTACGTGCGTATGCTGTCGCGCAATATCTATAAACGCAGCGATGAGAACAATCGCTATCTGCGCCTGCGCTACAGCGTCAGCAGCAAACTGAGAATGGTGCGCGAGCGCTGGGTGCAGCGCAAGGACTATAAGTTTTTCACCTGTCCGGCCTGCCACACGACGCTCAGAGTCCCCAGACACAAGGGCAAAATAAATATCGTCTGCCGCAAGTGCGGCAACTCATTCCGGGGCAAGACCTGATATGTTCGGCTTCGTAACGGCGAACCTCGACCGGCTGGATGATGCGCAGCGCGAGAGGTACAAGGCCTGCTACTGCGGACTCTGCCGCAGCCTGAAGGAGCGCTACGGCAGCCTTGCGAGGATGACCCTGACCTATGACATGACCTTCCTCGTTCTCGTGCTCGGCTCGCTGTATGAGCCGGTGGAGCTGCATGGGCAAATGCTCTGTCCCGCGCATCCCCTGAAACAGAGAAAATTCTGGCAGTCGTCCGTTACAGATTACGCCGCCGATATGAATATCGCGCTGGCATATCTCAACTGCATCGACGATTGGAAGGATGACCTGAGCCTCACAGCGCTGGCAGAGTCAAAGCTCATGAAAAGTCAATACGAGAGGATATGCAAGGCTTATCCGAGACAGTGCGGAGTTATAAAAAGCTCCATGTCGGTGCTTAAAAGTATCGAGGAGCGCTGGGATCAAAGCCCCGACGCGGCGGCTGAGGCATTCGGAAGGATCATGGCGGAGCTTTTCGTGCTGAAAGAGGATCGCTGGAGCGATCTTCTGCGCACCTTCGGCATGGCTCTCGGAGAATTTATATATGTTATGGACGCTTGTATTGACCTGAAAGATGATAAGCGTTATTATAAGTACAATCCCTTTGTACACCTGTACGGACGCATTGACGAGGAGAGCAGCTTCAGAGCTATCTTGGAGATGCTGCTTGCCGACTGCGTAAGGAGCTTCGAGGCTCTGCCGCTGGTGCAGGATACGGAGCTTATAAAAAATATACTGTGCAGCGGCGTTTGGATAAAATTTAACCGCCATTATGCAATTACAAGTTAAAGGAGCAGTGCCGAATGGTACAGGACCCCTATGAAGTCCTCGGCGTCTCAAGGGACGCCACGGATGAAGAGATTAAAAAAGCCTATCGCGAGCTGGCGAAGAAGTATCACCCCGACCGCAACCCCAACGACCCGGAAGCGGCGCGCAAAATGAACGAGATAAACGCAGCCTATGACCAGATCAAAAACGGCGGAGCGCAAAGTCAGCAGGGCGGCTACGGCGGTTATGGAAATTACGGCGGCTTTGGTGGCTTTGGCGGTGGTTTCGGAGGCTTTGGCGGCGCAAGAGAGCAGCCGCAGGAGCGGGCCGAGTGCCGCGCGGCGGTAAACTACATACGCAACGGCAGATATGCCGAGGCGCTCACGGCTCTGTCGCAGGTTCCGCTGCCCGAGCGTGACGGGCGCTGGTACTATTTAAACGCGGTTGCCAATATGTACGCAGGCAATAAGATTGCCGCGCTTGACAGCGCAAAGCGCGCCGTGGAGATAGACCCCGACAATGCCGAGTACCGCCAGCTCCTTAACCGGATAGAGAATAATGGACAGTATTATCAGACCTACAGCGGGAACTACAACAATTCCTGCTGCGTATGCGACGACTGCTGCAGCACATATCTCTGCTTCTCCTGCCTGACACCATGGGGCGGGTGCTGCTGCTGAAAATTATAGAATAACGCTCAAGGACGACGCTTCATTGTGAAGCCGCCGTCCTTGAATTTTTATCCGAATATGCGCTCGATCTCGCTGGCGCAAAATGCATTCAGCGCATCAAAATCAACATTGGGATTATAGGTCTTTTCAAGCAGGTCGTGGTATTCCTTTGCCCTTTTAAGCCAGCCTATGCCCTCCGCAATAAGCGCGCTGTAGAGCTTCTCGGCATTTTTAAGCTCCGTCCGGTGCTCCCTGAGAGTATCAGCGGGAATAAGAGCGTCCAGCCGTATATGCCGCCACGGCTTTTTTATCTCCATGGCCGAAGCCGACACAAAGCCCAGCCCGTATTCCGGCAGCAGCACAGCGTCCAGCCGCTCGGGATACAGCGGAGCGGGGCACAGAACTACCTCAGCGCAGCGGCTGCATGCCATATCGGCGATTTCTTTAAGATAAATATCCGCAAGAGCGCAGCGGTCATCGAGCAGATAAATTCGTTTACATAATTCTTGAACGCTCTCTGTCAAACAAACCTCGCCCTTGCAGCTTATGCAGCGGATAAAGCGGCGGCGCACACGCCCGCCCGCCGACAGGCTCTTTAATGAGCCAAGCTCTCGCGTGAGGGCACTTCGAGCCTTATTCCTAATTTTATCAAGGGTTTTGCTGTCTATAAGCCCCGGTATCTCGGCTCTCTTTACGCTGCCTGCGGCGGAAAGATAAGAGTACGCGACCTTGTACATTGAGCGGTATTTGTCCGTGTATTCGCGTATATTTTCATTCGACGAGGGCTTGAAGAAAGAACCGAGGTCAACATAACAACTATCAAAACCGAAATACCGAGGCTCGGTGACGTGGGGCGCTGTCGCGTCGAGATACCCCACATGAAGCTCCGGTATGTAGACGCCGTCCAAAGAATCCGGGTCTCCCGAACAGACGAGGTATTCGACCTCCATGCCCCTTGCCTCGGCGGCGGACGCGATCTTGCGCATGAAGCCGGATTTGCCGCCGCCTGGTCCGGCTTTTATCAGATGCAGAAAATCTCCCTCGGCGCTGCAAAACTCATCGTAAAGGGAATAGAAACCCTGCGCGGAGTTTGCGCCGAGAAAATAGCTTATACTCAAATCATCTCACCTCGGCACATTTTATGCCGTGATTGACAAAAAAGTGAGGGGATGTTAAAGTCTATTGTGAGGTGTTGGCAATGATAGAGAATATACTGTTTGACTTTGACGGAACGGTGTTTGACACGGTCGAGGGAATAACCAAATGCGTTCAGTACGCGCTGGGAAAAATGGGCATTGAGGCAGAGCTCAGCGAGCTTAAATGCTTTGCCGGGCCGCCGCTTGTCGAGATGTTTGCGCAAAAATACGGCATGAGCGAGGACGAGGCAAAAGAGGCGACGCGGCTGTATCGGGAGCGGTACGAGCCGATAGGCTGGTCGGAGTGCCGGCCGTTTGAGGGAATGCATGAAATGCTGCTTCGGCTCAAGGGTGAGGGTAAGACGCTTGCCGTTGCCACCAGCAAGCCCGAGCATCTTGCGGTGAAGATACTGAGCCAATACGGCATGCTCGACGACTTTGACATTGTCTGCGGCGCAACGCTTGACGGAAGCCGAAGCAAGAAGTGGGATGTAATAAACTACGCCCTCGAAAAGCTCGGAGCAGACCCCGGAAAGACCCTGATGGTCGGAGACCGCATGTATGACGTCATCGGTGCGAAAAAGTGCGGCATCGACTGCGTGGGAGTGAGCTTCGGCTATGCAGAGGAAGGCGAACTTTCCGGGCACGGCGCTGTATACGTTGCCGATACCCCGGATGATCTTTATGAGTACATAATGAGATAAAAAAAGACTGCCGTTTTTTATACCGGCAGTCTTTTGATTAGAGAACGTACTTTTTGCTGTACTCGGCGTAGTATTCGTCAAAGCAGTGCGAGCGAACCTGAACGAGGCTGTTTATATATTCATGCGCGTCGAAGCTCTCGGATTCGAGCTCAATCATCGCGATGGCGATATTGGAGCAGTGGTCGGAAACACGCTCGAGGTTAGTGAGCAGGTCGTTGAAAACAAAGCCGTGGTTGAGCGTGCAGATGCCCTTTTGCAGACGGTCGATGTGGTGCATCTTCATCTCGTCGCAGAGATTATCGATAAGCTCCTCAAGAGGCTCCACGCGGTACGCACCCTCAATATCGTTGCGCACAAAGGCGTCGACCGTGGTATCCACGATCTCGCTCACCGCGGATATAAGCACATGCAGCTCATTTTTGCCCTGCTCGGAGAAGACTATCTCCTTGTCATAAAGCTCCTTGGCGCATTCGGCGATGTTCAGAGAGTGGTCGGAAATTCGCTCGAAGTCGTTTATTGTGTGCAGATATTTTCCGACAGCGCCGTTAAGCTCGGAATTCAGCTCGCGGCTTGTTATATGAACAAGATAGGTGCCGAGCTTGTCCTCGTACTTATCGATGATGTCCTCAAGGTGGTTTACATGCTCAAAGCCGTCCTCGCTGTAGTTGCCGATGAGCGAAAATGCGTCGAACAGGTTTCGCTCGGCCTTTTGAGCCATGGAATTCACGGTAAGACGGCTCTGCTCGACCGCAAGGGCGGGGTGATCGAGGAAGCGTTCCTCAAGCCGCTCGAAGTCCTGAAGCTCCTCGCCGCCCGTGGCCTTGTCCCTGATGATAAGGCGGCCGAGCTTTTCAAGCTGCGGTATGAAGGGAGCAAGGAGGATAACAATGGCGAAGCGGAATACCGTGTTTAAAAGCGCAAGACCCACGGTGGTCATGGTCATCGACATGAAGGAAAAGTCTACTATGGCGTTGAACGTATAGAAGATAGCGCTGAAAACAATGACGCCGAGGGTATCGACCATGAGATATGACAGTGCGGTGCGCTTGCCGTCACTGCTTGCTCCGAGAGCCGAGAGCAGAACGGGAACAGCCGCGCCGATGGCAATACCCATTATGATAGGCAGTGCGATATCAAAGCGAATGGCTCCCGTGACCGACAGCGCCTGGAGAATGCCGACGGCGGCGGAGGCGCTCTGGATAACGCTTGTGAAAATAAGGCCGAGCAGAATGCCCAGCAGCGGGTTTGAAAATGTCGTGAGCATATTTATGAAGGTCTCGCTCGAGCGCAGCTCGTAGACAGCGCCGCTCATGGCCTTCATGCCGAACATCAGAACGGCAAAGCCAAGCAGTATCTCGCCCGCGTGCTTTTTCGTGCTACTGTGAGAGAAGGTATGCAGCACGATGCCGATAACGGCGATGATCGCGGTGAGGGTGTCGGTGGACAAAAGCTCAAGCCAGCCGTTGGCGCCGCCGCCAAGGTCGGACAGGCAAATGATCCATCCGGTGATGCTGGTGCCGATAATGGCGCCCATTACGACGCCGATGGCCTGCCGCACCTTCATCATGCCGGAGTTTACGAAGCCGACGACCATAACGGAGGTGGCCGATGACGACTGGATAACGGCGGTAACGCCGGTACCCAGCAAGATACCTTTCAGCGGGGTGCTGGATAGACGGAAGAGAATAAGCTCCAGCTTATTGCCGGCAACTTTTTTCAGATTATCGCCCATGAGCGACATGCCGAACAGGAACAGGGCAACGCCGCCCAGCAGTTCAAGTACATTTGAAATGCCCAATGCTTTTTCTCCTATATAGTTACATAATTCATATTACAGCCCAAATTTCTTCACTATAACTATAACTCACAACGCCATTAAAATCCATAGTGTTTTTACATTTCTCGATATTAGACATAGCCCGGCGTGAAGCCCGCCGCACTTTTTGTACGATATGCCGCAACGCAGCGCTGATTCCAATGCAGAGTTGACAAATTCAACACATGGCGCTATAATGTCAGTTGACAAAATCAACTTATATGGAGGCTGAAATGAAAAAGGAAATATTGCTTTTGGGAAATCCGAAATTGTATGAAAAAAGTGCGCCGGTGACAGAAGCGGAGCTTACGAATCTTGCTCCGGTGATAGAAGACCTGCACGATACGCTTATGGCGTTCCGGGCCGAGTACCATGCGGGGCGGGCGATTGCTGCGCCGCAGATTGGAGTTGGGAAGCGCATTTTGTATATGTGCATTGATAAACCCGTGGTGTTCATAAATCCGGAGCTTGAATTTATCGGAGATGAGAAGATGGAGGTCATGGACGACTGCATGTCCTTCCCGAACCTTCTGGTAAAAGTAGTGCGCTATAAAAAGTGCAAAATCAAATACCGGGATATACAGTGGCGCGAGCGGGAGATGCTTTTGGAGGGCGATCTGTCCGAGCTTATCCAGCATGAGTACGATCACCTGGACGGCATACTTGCAACAATGCGCGCTGTGGATAAGCGGTCGTTTTTTATAAAGCAGGAGCGCAGCTAATGAATGCAGACATGATTAAAAAAATCCGGCAGTTTAACCGTTACTATACCGTGTGGCTCGATGTTATGAACAAAGGCTATATGGGAACGGAGCTGTCGTGGCCGGAATCGCGTGTGCTGTTCGAGATATATCTGTACGACGGTATAAGCGCTACGGAATTATGCGGGCATTTGGGCATGGACAAAAGCTATGTGAGCCGTATCCTCGCCGGGCACGAGAAAAACGGCCTTGTGACGCGCGAGCTTGTATCGGGCAGCAAGGGCACAAAAAAGCTGCGCCTGACGGAAGCGGGGATAAAAAAGGCGAGGCAGATAGACGAAAGCGGCGATAAGCAGATCATCGAAAGGCTTGAGAGTCTGCCGGATGAAAAATGCAATGAGCTTTGCAATGCGATGGAGCGGATAGAGGCGATACTGCGAGAGAACGCTTAGTGCCTGATTTTTTCACTTGAAAAATAACTTTTGTGTTGTTATCATAAGATAACAACACACTGGGGGTAATACAAATGAATCTGATAGAAAAAGGGGCGAAGGCCGCGTCAAAAGGCACGGGCAAAGCTCTTGAGCTTCTGAATAAGGCAAGCGGCAAGCTTGAGCCTATGCGCACTGCGCCGTTTTTGGGCGACTATGTGGCCGATATTCAGGATATAATCGCAATGCTTAACGACTATTATCACGGCAGATACAGAAAGCTGCCCTTTGCGGTGCTTGCCGGTGCGCTCGGAGTGGTGGCCTACCTTGTAAGCCCCATCGACCTCATACCCGACGGTATCCCCGTTTTGGGTTTTATAGACGATGCGTTTATAATTAACATAGTGCTCAATATATGCCTTGACACAGAGCTGAACCGCTACCGCAAATGGCGCGGCGCGACAGGTGAAGAAAATGCAGATTAAAGTTATTGAGAGAAACGGCGTTAAATGCGCGGCCGTCACAGGCTCTGAAAAGCTTATTGCCGATGCGCAGTCTGCGCTGGACGTGCTTATGAGCGCAAAATATGAAGCCGGGACGAAAAATATCGTTATCGACAAGAAGCTTGTAGCCGAGGACTTTTTCATCCTCAGCACGGGTCTTGCGGGGGAGATCCTGCAAAAGTATATAAACTACGGCGGGCGCATCGCCATTTACGGCGATTATTCGCGCTACACGAGCAAGCCCCTGAAGGACTTTATCTATGAAAGCAACAAGGGCAAGGACGTGTTTTTCGCATCGAGCGAGGACGAGGCCGTGGATATGCTTACGCGATAACAACTGCATAAAAAACGCCTGTGGGGAAAAGACTTCCTCACAGGCGTTTTGCTTTTTTTATTTGTACACTATGAGCGCTACAAATACAAGAGGCTCCGTGCCGCGGTTTGCTATCGAGTGCCCCTCGCCGTCGGGACAAAAGGCGGTGTCGCCGGCGCGCATGGTGACGATGCTGCCGTTGTCGCTGTATTCACCCTCGCCGGAGATTATGTGGTAAAACTCACCGTCGCCCTTGTGTACATGCCAGCCAAGCTCACTGCCCGGCTCAAGCGTTACGACGGAAAACACCCTGCCCTTGCCGTACAGCTCCTCGGGCGTCTCGATTATGCGCTTAAAACTTACCTTTCCGCTGCCGCCAAACATATTTTCCGCAGTGTCGATTTTGTGCTCACTATTTCTTTTTATCATGTTTAGTCTCTCCTTCTTCCGCCAACGATAACTAAGAATCTCAAAAGCTGTGCAAGCGATACGGCCAGCGCCGCCACATAGGTCATCGCGGCCGCCGAAAGCACCTGCTTTGCCTGCTTAAACTCCTCGCCCTGCAAGAGATTGGTCTCCTCAATGGTTTTAAGCGCGCGGCTTGAGGCGTTAAATTCTGTGGGCAGGGTCACAAGCTGAAAAACCGTGCTCAGCGCAAAGCAGGCGCAGCCGGCATAGGCCATTATTATGAAAACATCGCCCATGCTCGCAAGCAGCAGCCCGATAATTATAAGCGGAACCGATATTTTCGCACCTATATTGGTGATAGGAACGATGGCTGTTCTGATCTTCACGGGTGCGTAATTTGTGGCGTGCTGTATCGCGTGCCCAACCTCGTGACAGGCCACGCCGATAGCGACGGTCGATGTGCTGCCGTAAACATCGTCGCTCAGCCTCACGACGTTTGCCGTGGGGTCATAGTGGTCTGTAAGCGAGCCTTGGATGTGCTCGATGGGAACGTTTGTTAAGCCGTTGCGGTCGAGCACCCAGCGCGCCGCCTGCGCGCCGGTAAGTCCCCGTGAGTTTCGGGTGTTTTTATATCTTGCGAATGTGGAGTTGACGCGGCTGCTCGCCCACATTGCAAAAAGCACTGCGGGCAGAACAAGAACGATATATGTCCAGTCTAAATACATGCTTACATCCCCAGATCTTCGTTTATCAGAACGATCTCAACCTTTTCCATGTCCATCATCGGCCCCCAGAGCACCATCAGCGCGTTGCAGCCTCTGTCGGCTACTCGGCAGTCGTGGCACTTATCGTCAATTTTGCACGGGGTTTGGCAGGGAAAGCGCTTCATGTTCTGGACGGCTGCGGTGTTGCGCGCTCTGTAAAGCGCGGAATCGAAGTCAGGGCAGATCTTGTTCGTGCCAGCGACGATGTAAACCCGCTTCTGGCCGAAAACAAGACCGGCAAGGCGGTTACCGCGGCCGTCGATGTTGAGTATCTCGCCCGTCTCGGCTATGGCGTTTGCGCTGGATATGAAAACCTTTGCGGCGGTCTCGCGATCAAGCGTGTCCCAGCCGGGAGTTTTCCAGTGCCACGCAACGTCGTTGCCGGCCTCGCAGAGCTTTTCATAAAGCCCCATCTGCTCGACGGTCTTGCTTCCGCCTATGCCGACGCTCGTGTCTTTTATCTGTGAGACCAGATAGTCTGAGGCAGCCTCCTTATTTTCAAAAAAGCTTACTTCAAAGCCTCTCAGCTTCATGTTTTTAATTGCCTTTTCGATGTTCATATGTATACCTCCGTGAAATGAGATGCCACCATTATAAATGTAACCGCCTTATTTATCAAGGCGGTTTTCAATTTCTTTTATCAGGCTGCACGCGGACTCGGCAAGCTCTGCGGCAGTCTCGGCGTCGGCCGCGTTTGCCGATACTCTCAGCGCGGCAGAACGGGGCAGGGGCGCTATGCGCAGCTCATAGTCGCTCCCGCGAAGCACAAAGCCGTCTGAGTAATCCGCGCCAAGCTCTAAAAACGCCGAGGAAACGCCGTCCATGAGCCGAGCCTTGTCCGCGCAGCTATATTCGGCGCTGCCCATGAAGTCGGCCTTATCTTCTGTGACCTCGTCCTCCGGCGCGGGCTCAAAGCCGCCTGACAATTCGATGCTCAGCCTGCCGGACAGCGCGTCAACGCAGCATTCATAGTAGCTCTTCGGAGTGCCGATATCGCACCAGTAGCCCTCCAAAGGACAGCCGAGCAGCTTATCACCTTTCTCAAGCAGCAGAGGAAACAGGTCTTTTGCAAAATCAAAGGGGGTGTTTTCCGGCACGAGCGACATTGCCCGCGGCGAGATAACATATATGCCGGTGTTGACCCTGTTTGTCACAACGTGCGCCCAGTCCGGCTTTTCGATAAACGAGCGTATGCAGCAGTCGCCGTCGCAGAGCGCAAGACCGTAGCGCAGCGGCTCGGGGTGACGGTATAGCGCAAGCGTCGCGGCGGGAGCATGCTTTTGATGCTCGGATATTAGCTCTGACAGGTCAAAATCGCAGGCGGCGTCGCCGGATATAACGAGAAAATCCTCATCGCCGTAAAAGTCCGCGCAGTTTTTAACGCCTCCGGCTGTACCCAAAGCCTCGGTCTCTACCCTGTACTGCATGCTGACGCCTAAGCTCTCACCGCTGCCGAAATAGTTTTTTATATCGTCGGGGCGGTATTTCAAAGCCGCGCATATGTCCGTTATGCCGTGCTTTTTCAGCAGCAGAATGATGTGCTCCATGACCGGCCTGCCGCACAGCGGTACAAGCGGTTTCGGAGTATCGCCGCTGACGGGCTTGAGGCGCTTGCCCTCGCCGCCAGCCATTATGATAGCTTTCATGTCAGCCTCCTGTTATATTCAATGTGTGCTTATTTTATTTTGCGCGGTAAAATGAAAATTATTAGTTTTTTGCAGTTGTAATCATGTCGTAACTTTGATATAATTTAATATCAATTTCTATATCTATTTGCAGAGCCTGCGAGAATACGGCAGCGATTGGAAAAAAGAAAAATGAAGAACTCAGAAAGAATTTTTGAACAGAATACAAGGCCGTTTGTGTTTTTCCTTATAGTGTTCGCGGCGGCGACGCTCATAATGAAAAACTACTATCTTGCAGCGGCAGAGGGCGTAGCCATTTTGGGGCTTATCATCTATTCGGCGGTAAACCGCAGCCGCAAGCGCAAGGCGCTGGTGGCGTATATCGAGTCTGTTACCTACGACGCGGAAACGGCGAAAAACAACACCCTGCTCAATTTCCCGCTGCCGATAGTCGTTTTCCGGCTTGACGATTCGCGCATTATATGGGGTAACGAGATATTCTTCTCCATAAGCGGCCTGTCCGGCACGAGAACGGATATAAGCCTTGCGGAGCTTATCCCCGAATTTTCCGGCAAATGGCTCCTGGAGGGCAAAAACCAGAGCCCCAATCTGTTCGATATCAAGGGCAGGAAGTATCAGATATGCGGCAATATCGTCCGCTCCGGCAAAACCGACAGCGACCAGCATTTTATGGCTATCGCCTACTGGATAGACGTAACAGACTACGAAAACGTCAGAAACGAATTTGAAATGTCGCGCCCTGTCGTGGCAATACTCACTATTGACAACTTTGATGAGCTTGTAAAAAACCAGCCCGAGCGCGTCAGAAACGATTTGCGCGACGCCGTCGGAGATAAGCTCGACCAGTGGGGCGAGGACAAGGAGGGCATAATCCTCCGCTTTGACAGAGACAGGTATCTGTTCATATTTGAGGAAAAGTATATGGACAGCATACTCGGAAAAAAGTGCGAAATACTCAAGGACGTACATCAGGTGGTAAGCCCCAGCGGCATCCACGCAACGCTCAGCATCGGCATCGGGCGTGGCGGCGCAAACCTCAGCGAGGCGCTCCAGTTTGCGTCTCTGGCGGAGGAAATGGCGCTTTCGCGCGGCGGCGATCAGGCCGTTATAAAGAATAGGTTCGGCTTTGACTTCATCGGCGGCAAGTCCGTCGAGGGCGAATCCAGCAACAAGGTCAGATCCCGCGTCATGGCAAACGCGCTGGAATCTCTCATTAAGGACGCATCGCGCGTGCTCGTTATGGGACACCGCTTCAGCGATATGGACAGCATCGGCGGCGCCGTCGGCGTGTGCAGCATCGCGCGCAAAAACGGCGTGCCGGTGAACATCGTCGCGGACACCGAAAAAACCTCGGCCAAGCCGCTGATAAAAATGATCAGGTCGACTCCGGAGTATAAGGACGCGTTCATAAACGGGCAGGAGGCGATGCTGATCGCCAACAGCAAAACGCTTCTGGTCGTTGTGGATACGAACCGTCCGGAGCAGGTGGAGGATCTGCGGCTTCTGCAATCGTGCAACCATGTGGCCGTCATCGACCACCACCGCAGAGCGGCGACGTACATTGACAGGGCGGATCTGAGCTTTATCGAGCCTTACGCCTCGTCGGTATGCGAGCTTATGACAGAGATACTTGAGATGTTAGGCGACGCGCCCAAGCTTTTGCGCTGCGAGGCAGAGGCGATACTTGCGGGCATCGTGCTCGATACCAAGGGTTTCACCCTCCGAACGGGGGATCGCACCTTTGACGCGGCGGCGTACCTGCGCCGTGCGGGCGCGGATACGGTGGCTGTCAAAAAGCTGCTGCAAAACGGCATGGAGCAGACTGTCGCAAAGTACAAGATATTGCAGAGCGCAAGGCTCTACCGGGGCATGGCGGTTGCCGTTCCCGAGACGACGCAGGACAGGATAGTCGCGGCACAGGCGGCAGACGAGCTGCTGAACGTTGCGGGAGTTGACGCCTCGATGGTCATGTACCCGACGGAGGACGGGGGCGTGTTTGTCTCCGCAAGGTCAATAGGCGATACGAATGTGCAGCTTATCATGGAGAAGCTCGGCGGAGGCGGAAACCGCGCCGCTGCCGCTGCCCAGCTAAGCGACACAAGGCTGAAGGACGCCGTGGACAAGCTGTTCGCGGCGATAGATGAGTATATTGAATCGTGATCATCACGGGAAAGGATAAAAAATGAAAGTTATATTCAATGCTGACGTCAAGGGTCAGGGCAAGAAGGGCGAACTCAAGGAGGTATCCGACGGATACGCCCGCAACTATCTGCTGCCCCGCAAGCTCGCAAACGAGGCAACAGCCGATAACCTTAACGCATTCAAGCTCAAGGAGAAGGCAAAGGCCGCGCAGATAGCGCGCGAAAAGGCCGAGGCCGAGGAAAACGCAAAGCGCCTTGGCGAAGTCACCGTCACGGTCCGTGCAAAAGCCGGCGGTGCCGGAAAGCTCTTCGGAGCGATAACCTCTCAGGAGATAAGCGACGCGCTGAAAGAGCAGCACGGCATAGAGATCGAAAAGAACAAGATAGTGCAGGCGGAGCCTATAAAGACCTTCGGCTCGTTTGAAGTGAAGGCAAAGCTCGGCTATGAGATATCCGGTACGATACATGTGCTGGTGATCGAGGGATAAGGCAAGCACACAAGGAGAAAAGGCATGGAAGAGTTACTGGGCAGACAGGTGCCGCATTCGGCCACTGCAGAGCAGGCGGTCATCGGCTCTATGCTTATTGATATAAGCTGTATACCCGACGTTATCGAACGCCTCAAGGGCGCGGAATTTTATATTCAGCAGAACAGGGAGATATTCGAGACCATCTACGCCATGTTCTCCTACGGCCAGACCATTGACCCCGTTACGGTTCTCGACCAGATGAAGGTCAGGGGCGTTTACCGGGACAGCAGTACGGAGTATATAGCAGAGCTCATGCGCATAACCCCGACGGCCGCAAACGTTCTGGAATATGCCTCCATCGTCAGAGACAGGGCGCTGCTGCGAAATCTCGCATCGGCTGCCGACGAGATAAACAACATGGTCTATGACGGCTCGGGCGAGGCCGAGAGCATACTCGAAGCCGCCGAGAGTAAGATATACGCTCTGCGTCAGGGCAGGAATATCGGCGGACTGCTGCCGATATCCTCCGTTGTGCAGACGGTTTATGAGAATATCTCCGAGGCCGCGTCAAGCGGCAAGACCATCCCGGGCGTATCGACGGGATTGAGGGATCTTGATAAATATATCCTCGGCCTTAACAAGGGCGAGCTCGTCCTGATAGCGGCGCGCCCTGCGATGGGCAAGACCAGCATCGCGCTGAACATAGCGATGGACGTTGCAAAGCACACAAATCAGACCGTCGCGGTGTTCTCGCTGGAAATGAGCCGCGAGCAGCTTGTCAGCAGAATACTTGCGAGAGAGGGCTCCATACCCGCGCAGAATATGCTGACAGGGCAGCTCAGCCCCGATGAGTGGCGGCGTCTTGCTTCGGCGGCGCAGCTTGTGAGTGCGACAGATATGCGCATCGACGATAACTCGATGCTCACCGTATCCGACATGATAGCACAGTGCAGAAGACTTTCAAATTTGGGACTTGTCGTCATCGACTATTTGCAGCTCATGCAGTCGGCGGGCGGAAAGCAGAACTCGAATGAGAACCGCCAGCAGGTCGTCAGCGAGATAAGCCGCATGATGAAGATCATGGCAAAGGAGCTGAACGTGCCCGTTGTGTGCCTGAGCCAGCTAAACCGTGCCTCTGTCGGCAGAAGCGACAAGCGCCCCATGCTAAACGACCTGCGTGATTCCGGCGCTATAGAGCAGGACGCCGACGTCGTTATTGCCCTGCACCGCGAGGGCTATTATAATCCTGAGAGCGAGGATCCGTATCTTGCGGAGGCGATCGTTCTCAAGAACAGAAAGGGACAGACAGGAACGGTGTATCTCCAGTGGCTGCCTGAGTTTACGAGCTTCGGCAACCGCTCGAACATGAGCGATGAGGACGATTGATTTTATAAAAGAAAACGGACTTCTCAAATCCGGCGACAGGGTACTATGCGCCGTGTCCGGCGGAGCCGATTCCATGTGCATGCTGCATTTTCTGCATTCCAACGCCGGGTGCCTTGGCATAGAGGTCTGCGCGGCAAGCTTTGACCACCGTCTTCGCGGCGAGCAGTCGAAAAAAGACTGCGAATTTGTCGCCGACTGGTGCGGAAAAGCGGGAATAGCCGTAACGACCGGCGCGGCGGACGTTCAAAAATACGCCGGGGAGAACGGCTTGTGCACGGAGGAGGCGGCGCGTCAGCTCCGGTACTCGTTCCTTGAGAGCGCCGCAAAGGAGCTTGACTGCAATGTGATAGCGACGGCTCATAACGCCGACGATAACGCGGAGACGATGCTGCTAAATCTCACTCGCGGCAGCGGACTCAAGGGCCTTTGTGGAATACCGCCGAGGCGCGGCAATATAATCCGCCCGATGTTAGGCGCAACGAGAGCACAGATCGAAGCCTATTTGGCCGAACACGGCATCCCGCATGTTGAAGACAGCACGAACGCCTCTGACGATTATACGCGAAACGTTCTGCGCCACCATGTCATGCCAGTGCTGCGCGGCATTAATCCCGCTTTTTCAGAGGCTGCTGCGAGGACGGCGAGGCTTTTGAGCGAGGACGAGGAATATCTCGGCGCTCAGGCCGAGAGGGTATACCGCGAGAATTATAAAGACGCAGCGCTTTCAATCGAAACGCTCAGTGCGCTGCCAAAGCCTGTGGCGATGCGGGTTTTGAGGCTTATATGCGGAAGAAGCCTCACGGCTTCCCATGCCGAGGCGGTGTACGCGCTTTGCGACGGTTCGGGGCAGGGCTTTGCCGATATCCCGGGTATGAGAGTAGAGCGGGACGGCGGTAAGCTATACTTTGGCGTCGGACACAAGATTTTTGATGCGCGCGCGCTCATACCGGGCGAGGAATTTGTAATAAAAGAGAGCGGACTGAGCGTAAAAACGGAAATTATTGAAAATTGCCGAGAAGTTTTCAAATCGTTTAATATTTTTGACTTTAAATATGACAGCATTTGTGGTAGCATATCCCTTACGCCGCGTACTGCGGGCGATAAGATAAAGCTTTACCGCCGTGGCTGCACCAAAAGCCTCAAGGCTCTTTTTGCAGAGAAAAAGATGAGCCGCCGCGAGCGGGAGCTCACGCCGGTCATAAGGGACGGCAAGGGAGTTATCGCCGTTTACGGCTTCGGTATTGCCGAGCGCAGCGCCGCGCAGCCGGGCGATACGGTGATAAGAGTGAGAATAAATAAAATTTAATTGTACGGGGGACAATTGAAAGATGAGAAACGACATAGAGAGAGTGTTTTTCACGGAGGAGGAGATCAAAAGCAAGGTCTCGGCGCTGGGCGAGCAGATCTCAAAGGATTTTGAGGGCAAAAACCCGCTGTTTGTCGGCGTTCTGAAGGGCTGCTTCGTGTTCATGGCCGATCTCATGCGCAGCGTTACCATACCCTGCTCCATGGATTTCATGGCGGTATCCTCCTACAAGGGCGGCACCACCTCCACGGGAGCCGTTGAAATTCAAAAGGATTTAGGACAGGATATCGAGGGAAGGCATATCATCATCGTCGAGGACATACTCGATTCCGGCAACACCCTCAATTACCTCGAGAGCTATCTCATGACCCGCAGACCCGAATCCATAACCATTGCAACCTTAATGGACAAGCCCTCGCGCAGAAAAGCCCCCGTTTACGCAAAGTATTCCTGCTTTGAGGTGCCCGATGAATTTGTCGTCGGCTACGGGCTTGACTATAACGAGCTTTACCGCAACCTGCCGTATATCGGCGTGCTAAAGCCCGAAGTTTATATGAACCAGCATTCCGCTGAGGCTTGAGCGCTCAGCATAAAAAGGACGTGATTAATTGAAACCTCAGCGAAACCGAACAAGAGATATCGGCTTTTATATCCTGATACTGGTGCTGCTTGCATGCACGGTATTCACTTTGCTTGGCGGCAGCGAGGAGAGCGATCTCAGCTATGCCCAGGTAAAGGATCTTTTCAAGCAGGAAAAGGTTCAGGAGTTTACCTATAACGGAACGAAGAACATCCTTCAGATGAAGGTCAAGGACTCGGAATCCGAATCCGGATATAAGGATGTATATTATAAAATGTACAGCTTCTCGCTGTTCTATGAGGACATGGGAGAGCTCGTCGAGGAGCAGTACGATAAAGGGATAATCAAGGACTATCAGATTGAGCCTGTCCAGTCGTCCTGGTGGATCCAGCTTATACCGTATGTTTTGTTCATAGGCTTCATGGTCTTCTGGGTCGTGATGATGAACAGGCTCAACGGCGGCGGAGGCGCGGGGGGCGCGGCCAAATTCGGCAAGGCGAGAACCCGCCTCGGCAGCGAGGAGAAGAATAAAAAGACCTTCGCCGACGTTGCAGGCGCCGACGAGGAAAAGGCCGAGCTTCAGGAGCTGGTCGAGTTCCTGAAAAATCCCAGAGCATTTACCCAGATGGGCGCAAGAATACCCAAGGGCGTTTTGCTTGTAGGCCCTCCGGGAACAGGTAAGACCCTGCTTGCCAAGGCTGTAGCGGGCGAGGCGGGAGTGCAGTTTTTGTCCATTTCCGGCTCCGACTTTGTTGAGCTGTATGTCGGCGTCGGCGCAAGCCGCGTCCGCGATCTGTTCGATCAGGCCAAGAAGGTCGCACCGGCTATTATATTCATCGACGAGATCGACGCTGTCGGCCGTCAGCGCGGCTCCGGCCTTGGCGGCGGACACGATGAGCGCGAGCAGACACTAAACCAGCTACTTGTCGAGATGGACGGATTCGGCAACAACGAGGGCGTCATCGTCATGGCGGCGACAAACCGCTCGGATATTCTCGATAACGCGCTGCTGCGTCCCGGCCGCTTTGACCGTCAGGTCTATGTCGGCTTGCCCGATATCAAGGGACGCGAGGAGATACTGAAGATCCACTCCAGAGGCAAGCCTCTTGCCGAGGATGTAAGCCTTAAATCCATTGCAAAGGGCACGCCCGGCTTCTCCGGAGCAGATCTTGAAAACCTCATGAACGAGGCGGCTCTGTTGGCCGTGCGCCGCAGGCACCGCTTCATCACGATGGAAGACTGCGACGAGGCGATACTCAAGGTCGAGATGGGCCCCGAGAAGAAGAGCCACAAGATATCCGACAAGGCAAAGCGCCTTACGGCGTATCACGAATCCGGCCACGCTATCGCGGCCAAATACCTTGAGCACGTTGACCCCGTTCACTATATAACCATCATCCCGCGCGGCATGGCGGGCGGCTTCACGCTGTTCAGACCCGAGGAGGACGCTGAAAACTTCACCTCCAAGAGCCAGATGTTCGAGCGCATAGTCACAGGCCTCGGCGGCCGCATAGCCGAAAAGCTGTTCTTGGACGATATCTCGACCGGCGCGTCCGGCGATATCCAGCAGGCCAGCTCCATTGCCCGCAGCATGGTCATGCGCTACGGCATGAGCGATAAGCTCGGCCCCATACTTTACGACAGCTCTGACCACAGCATCTTCATCGGCCGCGATTTCGGCACGACAAAGAGCTATTCCGAGGAAACTGCCGCTATAATCGACGAGGAAGTAAAGCGCATATTTGACGAGGCGGCGGCGCTGTGCGAGAAGATACTCACCGAGCACCGCGAAACGCTCATCGGCGTTGCCGAGTACCTGCTTGAGAACGAGTCGATGGATAGGGAAACCTTTGACTACTACTGCGAGCACGGGGTGTTCCCCGAGCCGAAGCCCGCTCCCGCGATGCAGGACGATACCATAGAGCGTCCCGCGCGCAAGATAGCCCGCTTTGACGATGCACCGGAAAACGACGCATCGGCGGGCATGGCCGATGAGCCGGACGATCAGGATAAAAAGTAACAAAAGCAAAGGGCGGTCATCAGACCGCCCTTAACTAAGGAGCAGAGGATATGAAATTAGGTATCGTAGGACTGCCCAACGTGGGCAAATCGACCCTCTTTAACGCAATAACCAACGCCGGCGCCGAGAGCGCAAACTACCCCTTCTGCACGATAGAGCCGAATGTCGGCATGGTCATGGTTCCTGATGAGCGCCTTGATTTTCTGGCGTCTATATACGAGCCAAAGAAGTACACGCCTGCCGTAATTGAGTTTGTCGATATCGCGGGGCTTGTAAAGGGTGCGTCAAAGGGCGAGGGACTTGGCAACAAGTTTCTATCAAACATTCGCAACACCGACGCCATAGTTCACGTCGTAAGGTGCTTCGACGACGAAAACGTCATCCATGTCGAGGGCAGCACGGATCCCAAGCGCGATGTTGAGATCATTGACCTTGAGCTTATAATGGCGGATATGGAGATGGTCGAACGGCGCATTGAAAAGGCAAACAAGAACGCCAAGGGCGATAAAAAATATCTGCACGAGGCAGAGGTGTTCAAGGCACTGCTTGAGCATCTTAACGAGGGCAAAAGCGTGCGCAGCTTTGAGTGCGCGCCGGAGGATATGGAGCTTATCGCCACGAGCGATCTTTTGACGATAAAGCCCATAATCTATGCCGCGAACATGGATGAGGACGGCATAGGCGATTACGAGAATAACCCCTACTATCAGCAGCTTTGCGCGATAGCGGAGGCCGAGGGCGCGCAGGTTCTGCCGATATGCGCAAAGCTTGAGGCGGAGATCGCGGCTCTCGAGCCGGATGAGCGCGAAATGTTCCTTGAGGAGCTGGGGCTCAGCCAGTCCGGCCTTGACCGCATGATAAAAACCTCCTATGCGCTGTTAGGGCTTATATCGTTCCTGACCTGCGGCCCGGACGAATGCAGGGCGTGGACGATAAAGCGCGGTACGAAAGCTCCTCAGGCGGCGGGAAAAATACATACAGACTTTGAGCGCGGCTTCATCCGCGCCGAGATAGTGGCCTTTGACGATCTCAAGGCCTGCGGCAGCATGGCGGCGGCAAAGGAGAAGGGGCTTGTGCGCTCCGAGGGCAAGGAATACGTCATGAACGACGGCGATGTAACTCTGTTCAGGTTCAACGTCTGATGGAAAAGCTTATGTTCGCTCTCGAACTCATCGGCGTTGCTGCTTTTGCGGTTTCGGGCGCGATGGCAGCGATAAAGAAAAGAGCTGATATCTTCGGCGTGATATTCCTCGCCGTGACGACAGCGCTCGGCGGCGGCGTCATCCGCGATATCCTGTTAGGAAGTCTCCCGCCGAAAATGTTCGTCAGCTACGCATACTTCGCGGTAGCGGCAGCAGCGGCTTTAGCGGTGTTTGCCGACTCATATATTCGCAGGGAAAAATACCTGATGCATATGGATAAGCTCGACGCCGTGAACAACATTTTTGACGCGGCGGGCCTTGCCGTGTTCACAATATCGGGAATGAACACATCCATGGAGATGAGCGACAATGTGCTGCTCATTCTCATTCTCGGCATGGCGACAGGCGTCGGCGGCGGTATGCTGCGCGACGTTATGACAAACACCATGCCCAAGGTGCTGCGCAAGCGCATATACGCAGTGGCGTCTCTGCTGGGCGGCGGGCTTTATTACGGGCTGCACGTCCTCGGCGTCATGGAGGCTGTGGCGGCGATATCGGGAATGCTGCTCATTTTCGTGCTGCGCCTGCTTGCGACGGCGTATAAATGGAATCTGCCCGCTGTCAGCGTCGATTGAATTTTTTAAAACCGCAGCAAATCATGGCTTGACAAAAGCGGTTTAACATGGTATCATCAGCAACACTAAAAGGGAGTAGCGTGCGTCCCGGCCTGGGACGTTCAGCATGTCGTCATCACGACCTGACGGTTCGGCGTGCTGAATACTGCATAGTATTTGCAAGACTTTTACGGCAAAGAATATTGCCGTGAAAGTCTTTTTTATTTTTAAATGGAGTGATCGTATGAAATTTTATTGCGAGGAAGCCTCGGAGGTCATACGCGAGGTCGATGGTACAGAGCACGGTCTTACGCAGGCCGAGGCGGAAAAGCGCCTGAGTGAAAACGGAAAAAATAAGCTCAAGGAAGCGAAAAAAGATTCGCTCCTGAAGCAGTTTCTAAAGCAGCTCACAGACCCCATGATAATCATTCTGCTGTGCGCCGCCGCCATAAGCGGCGTGCTTGCCGTTACTCAGGGCGAGAGCTTTGCCGACGTCATCATAATTTTGTTCGTCGTCATCGTGAACGCCGTCTTGGGCGTGTATCAGGAGAACAAGGCCGAAAAAGCAATCGAGGCGCTTCAGGAGATGTCGGCCGCGACGTCAAAGGTGCTGCGCGACGGGAAGATAGCCATTATCCACAGTGAGGATATTGTCGTCGGCGACGTTGTTCTGCTCGAAGCAGGAGACGCAGTCCCCGCCGACGGCAGGATAATTGAGAACGCGAGCCTCAAGATCGAGGAGGCCGCGCTCACGGGCGAGTCAGTCCCCGTCAGCAAGTTTGTCGATATCATTAACCTCTCCGACGGCAGCCGCGACGTTCCGCTCGGCGACCGCAGGAACATGGCCTACATGGGCTCGACCGTCGTATACGGCAGGGGAGCGATGATCGTGACAGCCACCGGTATGGATACCGAGATGGGCAAGATAGCCGATGCTCTGGCAAAGGCCGAGGACGGCCAGACCCCGCTCCAGATAAAGCTCACTCAGCTCAGCAAGGTGCTGACGTGGCTCGTGCTCGGCATCTGTGTTGTCATTTTCGCCGTGCAGCTCCTGCGCGCGGGCGGGCTTGACTTTGAGGTCGTCATGGATTCCTTCATGATCGCGGTGTCGCTGGCAGTCGCCGCTATACCCGAGGGGCTTGCCGCCGTGGTCACGGTCGTTTTGTCCATCGGTGTCACCAACATGTCAAAGCGAAACGCTATAATCCGCAGGCTCACCGCCGTGGAGACCCTGGGCTGTGCTCAGATAATCTGCTCGGATAAGACGGGCACACTGACCCAGAATAAGATGACCGTCGTTGACTTCTTCGGCGACAGCGAAGATGAGCTTGCCAAGGCGATGGCTCTGTGCTGCGATGCTGAGATAGACGATGACGGCGCCGTCACAGGCGAGCCTACGGAGGCTGCGCTCGTCGTGTGGGCAGATAAGCTTGGACATAATAAGACCGCTCTGAAAGAGAGCTTCCCCCGCTGCGGCGAGGCCCCCTTCGATTCCGGCCGAAAGATGATGAGCACCCTGCACCTTGACGGGGACAAAGTTGTTCAGTACACCAAGGGTGCGCCCGACGTTGTTATAGGAAAATGCACCCACTATATGAAGGACGGCCGGATGCTGCCCATGACCGAGGAATACCGGCAGGAGATACTGCGCGGCAACAAGGCAATGGCCGATAAGGCGCTGCGCGTTCTCGCCTGCGCGACGCGCTTGTGGAGCGCGATACCCGACGGCACGGAGCCTGAGAGACTCGAAAATGAGCTGTGCTTCATGGGACTGTGCGGTATGATAGACCCCGTCCGCCCCGAGGTCAAGGAGGCCATCGACGAGTGCGTTGGCGCCGGTATCCGCGCCATAATGATAACTGGCGACCACGTCGATACGGCGGTAGCAATCGCCAGGGAGCTGGGCATCCTGCGCGAGGGCGACAGGGCGATAACCGGCGCTGAGCTTTCCGAAATGAGCGACGAGGAGTTTGAGCGTGAGTTTAGGAATATAAGCGTTTACGCGCGCGTACAGCCCGAGCACAAGACGAGGATTGTAAGCGCATGGCGCAAAGCAGGCTGCGTTACCGCCATGACCGGCGACGGTGTAAACGACGCACCGTCGATAAAAAGCGCCGATATCGGCGTCGGCATGGGCATCACGGGCACGGATGTCACAAAAAACGTCGCTGACATGGTGCTTGCCGACGATAACTTTGCGAGCATCGTCGGAGCGGTCGAGGAAGGTCGCCGCATTTACGATAATATTCGCAAGGCTATCCAGTTCCTGCTCGGCTCGAACATGAGCGAGGTCATAAGCATCTTCGCCGCGACCCTGATGGGCTTTACGATACTCAAGCCCGTGCATCTTCTGTGGATAAATCTTGTGACCGACTGCTTCCCGGCGCTTGCGCTGGGCATGGAAAGGGCCGAGGGCAATATAATGCGCCGCAAGCCCAGATCAGCCGAGGCGGGCATATTCGCAGGCGGCATGGGCTTTGACATAGCCTATCAGGGTGCGCTCGTTGCCCTGCTTGTGCTGGCGTCTTACTTCGTGGGACACTTCATCGAGACCGGCACATGGGTCATAGCAAACAGCGCCGACGGTACGACGATGGCATTCTTGACAATGTCGATGGCCGAGATATGCCACAGCTTCAATATGCGCTCTCTGCGCGGCTGCATTTTCACGATGGGCTATGGCAATAAGGCGCTAAACTTAGCGGCCGTGGGCAGCATCGCCGCCACGACGCTCGTATGCGAGGTGCCCGCGCTTGCGGATGCTTTCGGCTTTACTCCGATCTCCCTCGGCGAGTACGCTATCGCGATCGGAATAGGCATGCTCGGCATGGTCATCGTCGAAATCGTCAAGACCTTCCAGCGCAAAGCAATGAGAAAAAGAGGCGAGATTATCTAATTCAGTGCGCGAGTGCAAAAGAGAATTTAGCCAGGCTCACCGGTCGAGACACCGCAAGAGAGATTGCAGAAGCGTCGCAACGAATTAAAAGGGTTGACACGGGCGCTTTTGGGTGATAATATTTATAAATCAGCGATGACGGAGAACGATGATATCAAAGCCGTTCAGAGAGAAAAGCCATGGGCTGCAAGCTTTTCCGGCGGAAATATCTTTTGACCGCTCCCGAGCCGAAGCAAGGAAATGTGCTTCCGGGTCGCGCACGTTAAGCGTATGATGAGTTTTATCAAGGTGGAACCGTGTAAAAATTTTTACGCCCTTGACGCATAAGCGTCAGGGGCGTTTTTGATTAGACTAAGGAGGATATTATGGAAGACAATAAGTACACATTTGAAAATCCCGAGTTTAAGGATACCTATCGTCACACAACGAGCCATATTTTAGCTCAGGCGGTGAAGCGCCTCTACCCCGAGGTGAAGCTGGCCATCGGCCCCGCTATCGAAAACGGGTTTTACTACGATTTTGACGCGCCCTTTGCCATCACCCCCGAGATACTCGAGAAGATAGAGGCCGAGATGCGCAAGATCTGCAAGGAGAAGATAAAGCTTGAGCGCTTTGAGCTGCCCCGCGAGGAGGCGATAAAGTTCATGGAAGAGCGCGAGGAGCCGTACAAGGTCGAGCTTATAAACGATCTGCCGGAGGACGCTGTTATCTCCTTCTATAAGCAGGGCGATTTCACGGACCTGTGCGCAGGCCCGCACCTTGACTCCACCGGCAGAGTAAAGGGCAACGCGATAAAGCTCACCTCCTGCACCGGTGCATACTGGCGCGGCGACTCAAACCGCAAAATGCTTCAGCGCGTTTACGGCACCTGCTTCCAGAAAAAAGACGAGCTTGACGCGTATCTTGCCCGCATCGAGGAGGCAAAAAAGCGTGACCACCGTAAGTTAGGCAAGGAGCTTGGCCTGTTCATGCTCACGGAAGAGGGCCCCGGATTTCCGTTCTTCCTGCCCAAGGGCATGGTGCTTAAAAACACACTTATCGACTACTGGCGCGAGGTACACAAGAGATACGGCTATGTTGAGGTGTCCACGCCTATGATCCTCAACCGCGGCCTTTGGGAGACCTCCGGCCACTGGTTCCACTACAAGGATAATATGTACACCACACTCATCGACGGCGAGGATTATGCGATAAAGCCCATGAACTGCCCCGGCGGTATGCTTGTTTATAAGTCCGAGCCGCATTCCTACCGCGATCTGCCCCTGCGCGTGGGTGAGCTGGGAGTTGTCCACCGCCACGAGCTGTCCGGCGCGCTGCACGGACTGTTCCGCGTGAGATGCTTCACTCAGGACGATGCGCATATATTCATGACATGGGATCAGATGAAGGACGAGATAAAGGGCACCGTCAAGCTCTTTGACGAGGTGTACTCACTTTTCGGCCTGCCCTATGAGATTGAGCTTTCCACCATGCCCGAGGATCACATGGGCGATGAGGCCGACTGGGAATTTGCCCAGAACACGCTCAAGGAGGCCATAACCGAGATGGGAAAGAGCTTTGTCGTCAATGAGGGCGACGGAGCCTTCTACGGCCCGAAGCTCGACTTCCATCTTGAGGATTCTCTCGGCCGTACATGGCAGTGCGGCACCATCCAGCTCGATATGCAGCTTCCCGAGCGCTTTGAGCTTGAGTATGTGGGTGCCGACGGCGAAAAGCACCGTCCCGTCATGATACACAGAGTCGTGTTCGGCTCGATAGAGCGCTTCATCGGCGTTATAACTGAGCACTTTGCCGGCGCATTCCCCACATGGCTTGCCCCCGTTCAGGTAAAGGTCATGCCGATAACCGACAGAGCAGCAGACTACGCAAAATCCGTTGCCGCGCTTCTCAACGAGCACGATATCCGCGTTGAGACCGACCTCAGAAACGAGAAGATCGGCTATAAGATCCGCGAGGCACAGGGCCAGAAGATACCGTATATGCTCATAGTTGGCGATAAGGAGGCCGAAAACGGCACCGTGTCCGTGCGCACCCGCTCAGGCGGCGACGAGGGCGCAGTGGCGCTTGACGATTTCATCGCGAAGATCACTGAAGAGATCGCAAGCCGCGCGAGATAAGGAAGACTATGAAGCTACTGTTTAAGCAGCGCTTTTTCTCGTGGCTTGACAGCTACGACATATTCGATGAGCGCGGCGAAACGATGTTCACCGTCGAGGGCAAGCTCGCATGGGGGCACACCCTGCATATCCTCGACCGCCGCGGCGAGCATATAGGAACCGTCAAGGAGCGGATAATTACCCTGCTGCCAAAGTTTGAGCTGTATGTGAATGACGAGTACGTCGGCTGCATATCAAAGGAGCTTACTCTTTTTAGACCTGCCTTTGACATTGATTTTAACGGCTGGCACGTCGAGGGCAGCTTCATGGAGTGGGATTACTCGGTCATCGACGGCAGCGGCAGACAGATAGCCCAGGTAAGCAAGGAGATATTTAATCTGACCGATACCTATTCCATCGAGGTGTTTGACAGCGCCGACGCGCTGTGCGCGCTGATGCTCGTCTTAGCTATCGACGCCGAAAAATGCTCAAGAGGCTGAAAAAAAGAAAGTCCTTAAAAATGAAGGACTTTCTTTTTTAATGTGTATTGTAATAATCGACTGCGGCCTCGGTGGTTAAAATGAGGTCGCATTTGCCGTTATCAAGGGCGTTGAAGTAATCGGTTGCGCCGCCCTGAACTCGGGTTATCTGACCGAGCTTTCGACTGACGGAGCTGTTTTCCTCCATGACGTCGAGACTGTACTGCGTGGTGCCCATGTAAAGCACCTTATCGCGTATACCGCCTCCATTGACGGACTTTCCGGCCAGCACGAGGTCTGTGGACATATATGTAACGAGAATCGTATAGTCGGGGCACTCCTTATCTAAAACCACGCCGCCCCATGCACAGTCGATGTTGCCGGAGTTGAGCTCAATGTACGCGTCCTCGGAATGGATAGGCTGTATCTTGAGCACCCAGCCGAGCTTGTCGCATACCTTTTGCGCCAACTCAACGTCAAAGCCCTCGTAATCCACGCCGCTTACGTAGCACAGGGGGAAGGAGTCAAGGTCGATGCCGATTATGAACGTTCGTGGCTCGATATAGCCCATGTCGGCCAGCGCGTCCTTCTTTTCAGGGAAGCTAACTGTGCTGTTATCGCCGAACCACTTGTAGCACAGCTCGTCCACCGCGCCCTCATATGAAAGCTCGCGCAAAGCCCTGTCAATATAGTGATATGTGGAGTCGCCGTTTCGGAAGCCGATGGAGTATTCCTGCCCGCCGAGGGACTTGACGACCCTGTATTTGCCGTCGCTGCCGCAGGCGCACAGCACAAAGACCATGATGAGCGCCAGCGCAAGACAGATTATTCTTTTTTTCATTCAGGTATACCACCTTTCGATGAAATGATACCTAATAAATATGAATAAATCAAGGACTAATTTCAACCACATACTTTCCGACGATATGCGCTTTCCCTGTCAGCGTCAGGGAGTTGACTTTGCCCTCGGAGAATTTTGCTTCGGCCGAGAGCACGCCGCAGGGCTCACGCAGGGATATCGCTGTGTCAGCATTGCGAGTGCTGGCAAGATATGCCGCGACAGCCGAAGTACCGCTGGCGCAGGAGCTCTCCCAAAACGACGTATTCGTTGAGGCGACATACACAAGCGGTTCGAGGCTTCCCGCCGCCGCGTCGTAGAACATAAGCCCTAAAGCGTCAGCGCCAAGCTGTGCGCACCAGTCGGAGATAGAAGACTCCGCTTCGCTGTGCGTCAGCCCGCTTTCAACAACGGCGTGGCAGATACCGGGAAAGCGCACGAGCGGGAGGGATAAGCCCGCGAGCCGGACAGTGCTGACAGACTCCGGCAGCGGCATTGATACCGTGCCGACGCAGCCGCCCTCCGGCGCGGGAGCTATGCTCACGGCGACCAAATCCGGCGCTCCGGATACCTCCAGAGAAAGCTTTCTTGCTTCGCCGCCGCAGACTATTGCCGCTGTGGATATCGTGGCGTTGCCGCAGAACTCTCCGCCCATCATCTGAAGCCGAAGCTGCGCTCTGGGGTCTTCGGGCTTTTCCAAAAAGCCAACCTGCTCGGCGTGCCGATCGCGCTTTAAAAGCTCCGCCGCAATACGGCTCTGAGACTCCCGTGCCCCGGGAGTCTCAACAATAAGCGTTATATTTCCTGTAGGGTCAACCTTCCAATACTCGATCTTCATTGCTGACTGTAGTTCCTCAAAAACTGCTTTGTGCGCTCCATGCGCGGATTTTCAAATACATCCTCGGGCTTACCCTGCTCGACGATGACGCCGCCGTCCATGAAGATGACGCGGTCGGAAACGGCCTTGGCAAAGGCCATCTCGTGCGTGACGATGACCATGGTCATTTTCTCCTCGGCAAGCTGCTTTATGACCTTGAGCACCTCACCGGTAAGCTCGGGGTCAAGGGCGCTTGTCGGCTCGTCGAAGAAAAGGATCAGCGGGTTCATCGCCAGTGCGCGCGCTATTGCAACGCGCTGCTGCTGACCGCCGGAGAGCTGGCAGGGGTAGGCATCGGCTTTTTCCTCAAGACCCATTTTCCCGAGCAGCACCATTGCCCGCTCCTTGGCTTCCTCCTTACTGCGGCCGAGAACGCTTATCTGCGGATCCATAAGGTTTTTCAGAACGCTATAGTGCGGGAAAAGATTGAAGTTCTGAAACACCAGTCCGAAGATGCTGCGTATCTTTTTAAGCTCGGCCTTGCCGGAGTAAACTGCTTTGCCTGCGTCATTGTTTTTTGCGGCGCACTCGCCCGAGTAGATAAGCTCGCCGCTGTCCATCTCGGTAAGCAGCGTTGCGCAGCGCAGGAGCGTCGATTTTCCCGAGCCGGAGGGCCCGATTATGGAGACGACCTCGCCCTCGGAAACGCTGAGGCTTATATCCTTGAGAACATGCAGGGAAGCGTTGTTAAAGCTCTTTTTGACATGATTCATTTCCAATACTTTCACGATGCATATCCTCCTTTTATTGATAGTAATTCATTGATTTTTCCGCCTTGCCCATCACATAATCGACAATGGCGTTAAACAGGAAGTAGAACACGCCCGCGACCACAAAGGGGATGAAGCTGGTCTCGGAGTTCGCGATCTGCTTGCCGATGGTGAACATCTCCTGATAGGAAACGGTAAATGCCATGGAGGTGTCCTTTACGAGGGTCACGACCTCGTTTGTGATGCTCGGCATGATGCGCTTTATCACCTGAGGCAGAATGATGCGGAAGAACGTCCGTATCTTAGAGTAGCCGAGAATTTCTGCGGCCTCGTACTGGCCGACGGGTATAGATTCGATACCGCTTCGGTATATCTCGGCAAAATATGCCGCGTAGTTTATCGCAAACGCGATAACAACGGGGATGAGCTTATTCCTGGAGACGGAAAGATGGAAGAGATAATACGGCCCGTAGGTGATAGCTATCAATTGCAGCATAAGGGGAGTGCCCCTGAGGATCGAGATTATAAAACGGGTTATGTTGGATATTAACTTGCTTTTGCTCATCCTGAGCATGGCGACGCCCATGCCGAGAGGTAGAGCGAATATAAGCGTCAAGAAAAAGATCGCGCAGGTTCCGCCTAAACCCTCGAACATTTTCTCGATCATGGTCATTAAACTCATAAGTTATCCTCGCTTCAAAACGCACACATTTCCCGAAAGCGGTCATACGCCCTCGGGAAATGCGCAGCTTTTTATGTCATGTTTGATTACTTGTTAAGAAAGATAAGGTTGTTTACAATGTCGGGGTACTTCTCTGCAATCTTGGCGTAGGTGCCGTTTTCAACGAGCTGATCGACTGCGCCCTGGATCTGGTCGCACAGCTCCTGGTCGCCGGAGCGGAATGCGATGCCGTACTGCTCTGCGCCAAGCTGCTCATCGAGGACGACGAAGCCGTCGTTTTTCTCAACATAAGAGGCTGCAACGGGGTAATCGACGAGCACGGCGTCAACGCTGCCGCCGCCAAGCTCCGTGAAGCAGCTCAGGAAGCTGTTGCAGGTAACGGTGTCGCTGAAGGTAGCTGCGAGGTCTGCAAGATCGCCGGAGAGAAGCTTCTCACCAGAGGTGCCGAGCTGAACGGCAACAACCTTGCCGGCAAGGTCTGCGGAGGACTTAATGTCGCTGCCTTCCTTGACTACGAGGACCTGGGTGTTATCATAGTAGGGCTCGGAGATGACGTAGCCGGATTCCCTCATGCTGTCGAGAATGGTCATGCCGGACCAGATGAAGTCGCACTCACCGGCATCGAGCTGAACGAGCTTCTGATCCCAGTTGACACCGAATACCTCGAGCTTATAGCCGAGAAGATCACAAACTGCCTGGCAAACCTCGATGTCAAAGCCGGACAGCTCGCCGTCGGAACCGATCGAGGAGAAGGGGGGATACTCGGGGTCAACGCCCATGATAAGGGTCTTGGTATCATCGTCTTTGGCGCTGTCGTCATTGCCGCAGGCGCACAGTGCAAACACCATCATAAGTGCAAGCATCATTGCAATAATTCTTTTCATTGAAATTTCCTCCAAAACTTAAACTTGACTATGTAGTTTGTTATCACGCTGCTATAATAACACATTAGCGAAATAAAGCAAGAGCTTTTTTGAAATTTGCTGTGCAAAAAATGCACAATAAAAACATGCTCTTTTGTAGCAGCCGCGCTTTAATTCCTACTAAAACTGTGGTATATTAATTCCGACATAATTAATAGGAATACAGGGAGGTGAGTGTATGAATGTTACGAGTAAGGGGCGCTATGCGCTGCACATAATGATAGACCTTGCCCAGCACCGCGATGACGGCTATATCTCGCTCAAGACTATTTCAGACAGAACGCAGCTTTCAATGAAGTATCTTGAGATGATTGTCGGAAGCCTGAAAAAGGCCGAGCTTGTTGACAGCACACGCGGCAAAGAGGGCGGATATAAGCTCAATAAAGCTCCGGCCGAGTACACTATCGGTGAGATACTCCGCTGCATGGAGGATAATCTCGCTCCCGTGGCCTGCATAAAGGAAGGAGAGGTACAGTGCGACCGCTCTGGAGGCTGTTTGACCGTTCCTATGTGGAAGGAGCTTGACGATATAACAAACGCCTATCTCGACACGATCTCGCTTGAGGACCTGCTCACGGGAGATAAGTGGAAAAAACAAAAGACTATTGACTAATTTAATGTAAGATGCTACAATCCCTATATAATTCATAGGATATACGAAAGGAAGAAAAAAATGTTCGTTTATGCAGATAATGCGGCGACCACCGCCGTCAGCAAAACAGCGGTCGATGCAATGATGCCGTACCTCACCACCAGCTACGGCAATCCGTCCAGCCTGTATAGCTTTGCGCAGGATGCAAAGGAAGCGCTTGAAGATGCAAGAGCCACCGTCGCCGGTATAATCGGCGCAGAGCCCAAGGAGATATACTTCACCTCCGGCGGTTCCGAGGCTGATAATCAGGCCATCGTATCAATGGCGAAATTCGGCGCCATAAAGGGCAAGAAGCACATAATCTCCACCAAGTTTGAGCACCACGCGGTTCTGCATACCCTCAAGCAGCTTGAGAAGCAGGGCTATGAGGTCACACTGCTTGACGTTCACGAGGACGGCGTTGTCCGCCTTGAGGATGTGGAGGCGGCAATCCGCGAGGATACCGCGCTTGTCACCATCATGTTTGCAAACAACGAGATCGGAACCGTGCAGCCTATCCGCGAGATCGGCGAGCTGTGCCGCGCAAAGAAGATACCCTTCCACACCGACGCAGTTCAGGCAGCGGGCCATATGCCGCTGAATGTCGTTGACATGAATATCGACCTGCTGTCCATGTCCGGCCATAAGTTCCACGCGCCCAAGGGCGTCGGCGTTCTGTACGCAAAGCGCGGTCTGCCTCTGTTCAATATAATCGAGGGCGGCGCTCAGGAGCGCGGCAAGCGCGCCGGCACCGAGAATATCCCCGGCATAGTCGCTCTGGCGGCGGCTCTCAAGGAGAGCGTTGATAACATGGAGGCAAATACCGCGAAGATCATCCCCATGCGCGATAAGCTTTTTGCCGAGCTGTCAAAGATACCTCATTCCAAGATAAACGGGTCGCTTGAGCACCATGTCCCGGGCACTGTTAATATGTGCTTTGAGGGCATCGAGGGCGAGAGCCTGTTGCTCCTGCTGGACGCAAAGGGCGTTTGCGCATCGTCCGGCTCTGCCTGCACCTCCGGCTCGCTCGACCCCAGTCACGTGCTGCTGTCACTCGGCCTGCCCCACGAGGTCGCCCACGGCTCGCTCCGTCTGTCCATCGGTGAGTACAATACCATGGAGGAGATCGACCACATCATCAAGGTCGTTCCCGAGGTCGTTTCCTATCTCCGCAGCATATCCCCCGTGTGGGAGGATCTGGAGACCGGAAAGAAGCCCCATCTCATTTAATAAATAGTAAGCGTTTATACAGGAGGAAAAATACTATGGCACTTTATAGCGAAAAAGTAATGGATCATTTCCAGAATCCCCGCAACGTCGGCAAAATGGATGACGCAAGCGGCGTCGGAGAAGTCGGCAACGCAAAATGCGGCGATATTATGAAGATGTATATCAAGGTCGAGGACGGCATCATCGTTGACTGCAAGTTCAATACCTTCGGCTGCGGCAGCGCTATCGCAACAAGCTCCATGGCAACAGAGCTCATCAAGGGCAAGCCCATCGAGGAGGCGCTTGAGCTGTCAAATCAGGCTGTCGTTGAGGCTCTGGACGGTCTGCCCACCCATAAGATCCACTGCTCCGTTCTGGCAGAAGAAGCCGTCAAGGCTGCCGTAAAGGATTACTACGACAAAAACGGCATCGAGTACGATAAGGAAAAGTTTGCGCAGACCCACGACTGTGACCACTGCGCAGAGTGATATAACAATAGTATAACAGCAACGCCCCCGACATCAGGAATAACCTGATGTCGGGGGCGTTTTTTACTTATTCTCAATCTATGCTCAGGCCAAGACCTTTTGCGATGTTGACAACAAAGTCCTGCGCGTTTGTCACGATGCCTTTCGCGGCGAGACTGCCACGGTCGGCGAGCTTGTTTACGGCAAACTCGGCCACGTCCACGCAGTAGAAGTAGACCTCGCGCACGCTGCCGTCGGGCATAACCCGGAATGATGGGGTCATGTTTCCCGTGGCGATGGAGTGCAGCGCCGTCGCCATGGTGATAACGGTCGTTGCCTTACGAATGCAGGCGCGCATGGCCTCCTGACCCTCATATACGTTGGCGTATACCTCCGGCAGTGGGCCGTCATCGCGTATGGAGCCGCAGAGCACAAATGGCACATTGTTTTTTACACAGCTATACATTATGCCGTTGGATATGTGCTCATCCTCGATAAAAGCGGGGATGGAGCCGCTGCGCCGCACGCGGTTTATGGTGTCGATGTGGTTGTAGTGACCGTTATGGTCGGAGCTTTGCGTGTATATATGCTGCCCGAGCGCTGTGCGCTTGTAGGCTGCTTCAAGATCGTGGGTGGCAAGTGCGTTGCCCGCCATGAGCGCGTGGACATAGCCGTTTTCTATGAGCTTGGCCATGGCATTGCGCGAATCATAGTCAAAGGCGACCGCAGGGCCGAGCACCCAGACGATGTTGCCGTGCTGCCGGTCGTGCTCAAGAAGCTCGTACAATGAGTTGTAATCCACGGAAAATGCCGTCTCGCGCGAGCGGCTCTGACGAAAAGCGAAGGCGTCTGAACTGCTTTTCGCGTCGCAAAAGCCGGTAGAGTGGACATAGATGCCCTCGCTGCCGTCCTCCGTTCTGCCCACGCAAACCGCGTCGCCCTTTTTTATATGCCGAAACTCACGGACTTCGAGCCGACCGTCCGGCTCAAGTATAACGACGCAGTCCATGCGGCTCTCCTCCGCAAGACGCCACACTCCGCCGATCTTGAAATATTCGGGATATATCGTAGAGGCGTGGTAGTTATCCGGTGCGACAAAATCCTTTTCGGCCTCGACAAAAACGGCGTCAGGAGCGTTTACAAAATGCTCCTGCGAAAAATCCGGACTGCGGTAGGGGCGCAGCTTGAAGCTCATGACGTGTTTTCCTCCGTATCGTACTATATAAATTAATTATAATCTTAGGAAGCCATTCTGTCAAACAATGAGCATAGAAGCATTAAAGTAAAAGTCCGAAGTTCGCAAATGCATAATTGTGGTAAGGCTGATGTAAAATGGTATAATATACGTTAATATGTTGATAAACATGTTAAATTTCACAAGTTATTAGGGGTTGTTGCGGGTGATATTAGTGAGAAATGATAATTGAAATTAGCACTTCAATTATTTAAACTAATAGCATGAAAGCTTATATTCTGCATTTGCAAATAAGTGGAAAATTGCAGGCAGGAGAGAAGCTTAAAAACTAAAGAAAGAAGGAAAGAAAATGAAGAGAAGAATCCTTGCTCTGCTGATGACTCTCATCATGATCATGTCCGTTCTGCCCGGCGCGGCATTCGCTGCTCCTGCCGATACAGACGACGTTCTTACTTATGCCGCTCTGGCTGAGTATGATAGTGATGTAGAGATCCCCAGCGGAGCATCCACTACGGCCCCGATCACTATTGCAGATGCTATCCGCATGCTGCTGCCGTGGACGGGTCTGACTGATGAGCAGCTCGGCACATTCCCCGCCGACTATATGGCTCAGGCACGCAGCATGGGCATGATAGACGAGGATACCGACACCTCCGCTGCCTGCACTCTCGAAGACTACAATGAGATGAAGGCAGTTGCAGACGTCATGTACGAGGCTCTCCACGCAGACAAGCTCGAGCCCCTGTTCATGAACGGAATGGCACAGCCCATTTTCCCCTACACCACCGGTTCCGTAACTGAAGGCTACAGCAACGACAAGAGCGATATCATTCGTTTCTTCGTCTATGTTGAGACCAATTACGATACCGATGCCGACGGAAAGCTTGACCTTGTCAAGACTCTCGTCCAGCTCCCCCGCGCGGCAATGGAAGGCAACTACAAGGCATCCACCGTTATGGAAGCCCGTCCTTACATCACAGGCACACTGACTTCCTCCACCACGCCTAAGGATGAAATAGGCGATGAGCCCTATGACATCAATAAGCTTTACAGCCAGCCAGCGGCACGCACTCCCATTGCAACCGCTTCCACTGCACAGGTTGCTGCAAAGGCTGACAGCTCCGAATGGTACTACTACAATAAGTACGGCAGAGATTATGCCTACGAAGATCTTGAGTGGTATGACTACTACCTCGTCCGCGGCTTCGCAGTCGTAGAGTGCGGCGGCCTCGGAACCCGCGGCTCCGACGGCTTTGAGACCTGCGGCTCCGAATTTGAGATCGACGCTTTCAAGTGCGTCATCGAGTGGCTGGCCGGCGACCGTGTAGCTTACACCGACAAGACCAGCAACATCGAAGTTAAGGCAGACTGGTCCAGCGGCAAAGTCGGCATGACCGGCCGTTCCTATGCAGGCACCACCCAGTTCGGTCTTGCAACCACCGGCGTAAAGGGTCTTGAGACCATCGTTCCTGTTGCCGGCATCGCAAGCTGGTATGAGTACACAAACTCTCAGGGTATCTCCACCAGAACCAATCCCTACTACACCGAGGGTCTTGCATGGTACTGCAACGGCCGTTACCACGATCCCGATGACTACGCGACCATCAAGGAAAACTACAGCAACTACATGTATCAGCTCAGACAGGATCAGATTGCCGCCAACGGCGACTACTCCGACCACTGGGCAAACCGCGACTACACTCTCGATGCCAAGAACATAAAGTGCCCCGCACTTATCGTTCACGGCCTGAACGACGATAACGTCCGCACCAAGGAATTTGATATGATGTTCAATGCATATCAGGAAGCCGGCGTGCCTGCAAAGATCCTGCTCCACCAGGATGGACACCTTACCCCGAGCTACCCCGCCGGTAACCTCGAGTTCTACATTGACGGCGAGTCCTACAACAACATCCTCAACCGCTGGTTCAGCCACTACCTGTACGGCGTTGACAACGGCGTTGAGAATATGGCAGCCGTCACCGCTCAGGACAGCCACGATCCCTCCGTATGGAACACCTACGATAGCTGGGCTACCGATAAGTCCATCGTTCTCAAGGACGAGAGCAAGACCGGCACCACCGCTATCAACAGCGCTTACTCCGCTGTTGGCATCGACAGAAGCAACTGGAGAGATAAGCTCACTGCTGGCGACACCGCTGTCAGCTCCATGTACACCATACCCGTTGAAGCCGACACCGTCATCAAGGGCACTGTTGCTGTCAATTTCACCGCATCCGTAGATAACTACGAAGCTCCTGCCAAGGCCATGCGTGCAGCCGCAAAGCTTGATAACGACAACTTTGTAGGCCAGGATCTTGACCTTGATTCTCTCGATAATGATAACTTTGTCGGCGTGGATCAGGGTTACGACAGCGTCATCTCCGTTCCCGACGCAGGCGACATCCTCAACCGCGACGGCCTGATGGTCAGCGCAATGCTCGTCGACATCGCTCCCGAGGGCGAGACCTTTAATGCTATCAACACCTCCGGCTCCTATGTCCGCAAGAACCTCACCAAAGGCGGCGCATGGATGGGCGGCGGCCTTGCAAACTACGACTACGCAGAGCTCCTGCCCAGCGAAGTCAGCTACAAGATCGTTGCACGCGGCTGGATGGATCTTTGCAACCCCGACGCAGGCTATGACTCCGCTTCCGCTTCCAAGAGGGTAGCGCTTGAGGTCGGCGAGAATCACGATTACACCATCTACCTCCAGCCCAACCTCTACACCGTTGAGGAAGGCCACACCCTCGCTCTGGTTATCTACACCTATGAGCAGGGCATGAAAAGATACACCCAGGACTACGAGATCACTATCGACAACGCAAGCGTAAATGCAAACATCCCCGTCGATAAGATCCCCACTAAGCCCGTTCCCGCAAGCCCCTTCAAGGATGTCGCTGCGGACAGCTTCTGCTATGACGCAGTTCTGTGGGCAGTAAATAAGGATCCTCAGGTCACCAACGGCGTGACCGCAGATACCTTCGCACCCAAGAAGGTCTGCACCCGTGCCGAGGCCGTGACATTCCTGTACCGTGCGGCAGGCTGCCCCGACGTCTCCGACGTTGAGGTAAACTTCACCGACGTTAAGGAAGGCGCGTTCTACTACGACGCAATGCTGTGGGCGGTTAAGAACGGTATCACCAACGGCACCACCGCCTCCACCTTCAGCCCCAATGCCACCGTCACCAGAGCACAGGTCGTAACCTTCCTGTACCGCGCGAACAACTCCCCCGACGTCTCCGACGTTGAGGTAAACTTCACCGACGTCAAGGAAGGCGCATTCTACTACGACGCAATGCTGTGGGCGATTGACAACGGCATCACCAACGGTACTACCGGCTCCACTTTCAGCCCCGACGCAGGCTGCAACCGTGGCCAGATAGTGACCCTGCTGTACCGCTGCTACGCTGAGGCATAATATCGCATAAACTCAAAAGCTCATGTCCTTCGGGACATGAGCTTTTTTGATGCCTAAAATTTAGGAAGGAATCTTATGGCGCAGCTTTTATCGCCGTGCTTGAGCAGACAAATGCGCTCCTCGTGCTTATCAGGTCTGCTCTCGGGCGGCTTAAATTCGGAGCTGTCAAGCTCTGTCACGCGCTGCCAGACCTTTTCAAAATTTTCAAATTCCATATACTTCACCGCCGTATTTTATGCGGCGGCTTGAAAAATGGTGCATAATATGAGATAATACAAAATTACTATGACATTTTTTGAGCTTGAGGTGTGATATGCCGAGATTTTTTATGCTTGGAACGAACGAATTTGGCGGAACAGCGATAATACGCGGCAGGGACGCCGAGCACATAAAGGTTCTGCGGCTTCGTCCGGGCGAGGATATGACTATCTGCGACGGCAAGGGCACGGATTATAAGTGCCGTCTTATCCGCTCCGATAAGGACGAGGCGGAGGCGGAGATAATCGAGGTCCTGCCTTGCCCTGCCGAGCCGACGGTCGCGGTGCGCGTTCTGTGCGGTCTGCCCAAGGGCGATAAGACAGATTATATTATTCAAAAGTCCGTCGAGGCGGGAGCCTCGGAGATAATGTTTTTCAATTCCGAGCGCGTTATCCAGCGCACTGACGGCGTTACAAAGAAGCTCGAGCGCTGGAACAGAATATCCGAGGAGGCCGCAAAGCAGTCGGGCCGTGGTATAATACCCGAGGTGCGCTGGCTCGGCGGCTTTGTCGATGCGCTAAACGCCGCAAAGCAGACGGAGAAAGCGCTTTTCATGTACGAAGCGGGGGAGAGGGAGAGCTTTTCCTCTGCCCTTGCAAACGCAAAGAATTTAAAGTCAGCCGCGATAATAACAGGCCCCGAGGGAGGCTTCGAGCGCTGCGAGGCGGATATGGCGCGCGCCTGCGGCATGCATGTGTGCTCAATGGGCAAGCGCATTTTGAGGTGTGAGACTGCGCCGATAGTCGCGCTGACGGCACTGATGTACGAAAGTGGAAATTTGGAATGAAATCGAGAAGCAAAAATCTTGTTAAATATGTCGTACCGACGATACTGAGCAGCGTAAGCTATTTTCTGTTCACTATAATCGACGGTATATTCGTCGGGCAGGGCGTCGGAACGGATGCTTTGGGCGCTGTTAATATCGCTTTCCCGTTTGTGATGGTCGTGTGCGCAACGTTCATGCTCACCACCATCGGCGGCGTTACCGTGGTCGCGATACGCCTCGGTCGCGGCGACGAAAAGGGTGCGAATCAGGCGTTTATGCATTCGCTGTCGGCAACGGCGCTTGTGGCCGTGGTGCTGTGCCTTGCCGGTACGCTGCTCACACCGCTCCTGTGCGGGCTTCTCGGCGCGAACGATACGTTTTACCAGTATGTCTATGACTACATATTCTGGTATTCGGTGTTTATAATACCCTCCGGCTTTGCAAGCGCCATGCACGGCTTCTGTCGCAACGACGGCTCGCCGATTTTGGTGTCGGCAGCGGTTATCTCCGGCGCGCTGTGCAATATTTTCGGCGACTGGTATCTCATATTCCCGATGGGCATGGGATTAAAGGGCGCGGCTATCGCCACAGGCATTTCCCAGACCATCAGCCTGCTGATAGTGCTGCCGCACTTTATGCTTAAAAAGGGAAAGCTGCGCGTTGGCGGCTTCAAGCCCGATTCGGCGCTTTACAGGAAAATTGCCGTTCGCGGCCTTCCGGAGTTTATTTCCCAGCTCGCCACGCCGACGGCTATAATCGCAACAAACTATGTCCTTCTTGCGAAGATCGGCAATATCGGCGTGAATGCATTTTCCATCATCGGCTATGTGGCGTCGTTCTCGGTCGCAATATTCTTCGGCACCGCCGAGGGCTTGCAGCCGCTGTTCGGCAGATGCTACGGCGAGAAAAACGAGACTGATCTGAAGTATTACTTCCGCTCGGGACTGATAATAAACTTCGTAGGCAGTGTGATAATCTACATAGTTTTGCTGTTCGCGGGCGGGCCAGTGTGTATGCTGTTTGGTGCGGATCCGGACACGCTGCAATTCACCGTCGAGAGCATGCCGAAATACGCGTGGGGCTTTTCGGTAATGGCGCTCAATACGATAATTTCCGCGTATCTTTACTCAACAAAGCGCTCTGTTCAGGCGATAATCATGAACGTTCTGCGCAGCTTTGTGTTCAATCTTACGGTCATTATCCTGCTGCCGGAAATTTTCGGCGCGGAGGCGGTTTGGTACACCTTCGGCGTGTACGAGGCCATGGTGCTGGCTGTCGCGGTGACGCTCCTGCGCCGTTCGGAAAGAAACGGCGTCGTGTTCAGGTGAGCGGGCTATGGAAACGATTGATGCAGTTAAAAACAGGATACTTCAGATCTGCGGGCAGCGTAATATGAGCATTAACAAGCTTGCCACGCTGTGCGCCCTGCCGCCGTCGAGCATAAAGAACATCCTGTACGGCAAAAGCCAAAATCCAAAGCTGCTGACGATAAAAATGATCTGCGACGGTTTGGATATCACACTCTCCGAATTTTTCTCAACACCGGAGTTTGATAATTTGGAGCAGGAAATAAAGTAAGAGAACCCACAATAAATAGCAACAGCGGCAGACTTTTGCCTGCCGCTGTTGCTATATCACCACTTATTTGCGACTTTCTCGGCAAAGCCGGGGAAGTCTTTTATTTCTATGACCTTGCCGTCGTCGAGGATGGCACGGCCTGTGAACAGGCCGAACACCTGATGCTGATCGCTCTTAATAAGAAGCACGTCGGAGCAGCTTGCGCGGTCGAGAACGGGCTTAAAATCCATCTCAAACCTGCCGTCGTCGGAGGTGAATGTCCACGGCTCAAGGAAAGCCTTCTCATCGCCGGGAATGTTGAACTTCACCTGACTGAGCTTGTGCGCCTTGCCGTTATAAAACAGCATATTTTCGCTGGCTGCGGAGGTGTCGCCGAAGCCGTAGCCGATGTTCCAGCCGAAGGGAACGCCGTCGACCGCGCCCGAGGCCGAGCCCCAGTACCATGTGTTTTTGTATGTCCATACCCCGCGACCCCAGTCGAGTACCGCGAAGCTGTCCTCGGGGTCGAAAACATAGGTTCTGCCGTCGTAGGTGACTTCGCCCTTTGCGCGCATGCAGTTGATTTTCTGGTTATAGTAGAAATGACCCGGCTTGTCGAAGGGCGTCGCTATGACCATGCTCTCCTCCGGCTCGTCGCTCAGCTCAACCTTGGCGTACAGAGAGCCGCCGGGGCCGAACTTCTTCATCTGCGCGATAAGCGTGCGCGTGCCGGAGCCGTCGTTTTTAAAGTATATGTTATAGTTTTTGCCCTCTGCGGAGATATCGCCGATGGCGCTTGTCTCGGGAAGTGCGCGCTTGCCGAGCGGCATGAAGCACATGGGGCTTTTCGTGATCTCCCAGCCCTCCTCAAAATTGAGCAGGCTTATCGAGTCCAGACCCATGTAGCCGTTATCGTCAATGGTGAGCGCCAGCGCGAAGCGGCCGTTGTTAATTAGGTAGTAGTCCCACTCCTTTATGCGCATGGGGCTTGCTTTGATGTCGGCTCTCCTGTAAATGGGAAGAAGCTTTTTGGCGTAACCGGGCTCTGCGAGGTTGCCGTTTTTGTCAAGCAGGGGAGCTGCCTTCGTGATCTCATGCTGTGCCATGGTTTCACATCTCCTTTTTCAGTTTTCGTATATCCGTACCGGCGAAGGGGAGACAGGTAAATTCCCCCTCGAGCCGTGAGCATATCTGCGGAGTATAGCGCCGGGCAAGTTCGGCATCTGTCAGATTCGTGCTGATAATTGTCTTTTTGCCGTTTACAAGGCGGGTGTTTATCAGCGTGTAAAGCGCGCTGATGCTTATCTGAGTCAGCATTTCCGTGCCGAGATCATCAAGTATCATAAGCTCGCACTCGAGCATACGCTCGACCTTCACGGCGGCCTTTTCGGCGCTCTCAGCATCGCGGGCAAATTTTTTCGCCTCAAAAGCCTCAAGCGCGGACGCTGCCGTATCATAGCACACAGAGTGGCCGTTTTCCGCGACTACCCTTGCTATGCAGGCCGAGAGAAAGGTCTTGCCGAGACCCGTGCCGCCCTGAAACAGCAGATTCATGGAGCGCTCGGAAAAGCTGTGCGCGTATTCGCGGCAGGTGTCAAACACGATCGCCATGCCCTCGCCTGCCTCACCGTAGAGGCTCAGGTCAAAGTCCTCGAAGCGCTCGTTTCCGCTGCGCAACAGAACGCTCAGCTCGCTTGTAAGCTCGCGGTTGTACAGCTCCTTGAGGCAGGAGCACATATCGCCCTGCACAAAGCCCGTGTCCTTGCACTTAGGGCAGGAGTAAATATCGTCAAGATAGTCTATGCCGTAGCCGTGCTCTTTAAGAAGCTCGGCCTTTTTTGCCTGAAGCTCAAGGCTTTCGCGCTCAAGCGCCTTTAGCGCCTCGGCAAGATCGGGTGCTTTTCTTATCGTCAGCCCGACAAGCTCCGACATCTGGCTGCGCAGACGCAGGTCGATGCGCTCGATCTCGGGTATGCGCGAGTATATCCTGTCCTGCCGCAGAAAATGCTCCGCGACATTGTCGGCGTGTATGCTTTCAAGCTGCTGTCTGGCCTTTGCCAGTATTTTTCCGTCCAGTGCCATATCTTAACCGTTTTTAACCTTCTCGTAAATTGACCTCAGCCGCTTCAGCTCATCGTCCGAGACCGAGCTGCGGTGATTGTTTGCCGCTTTTGCGGAAGCGGGGCGGCTGTCGCGCTCGGCGATCTCGGCCTCCGTGTGGATGCCCTTTTCGTGCCAGCTCAGGAGAATTTTGTTCATATAGCTCCATTTGAGCGCGTTTGTGTTTGTGACCGTGCGGTCGTATGCAATGAGTATCGCGTCGTTGTCAAAGCCCATGTCGAGCCACGAAGTTATGTACTTGCCCTCAGTCGGCGTGAGCGCTCTGCCGTGTATGCCCATTGCGGCTTTCAGCTCGTTTACCCGTCCTCTGCGCTCGAAAGCGCGTTTTATGTATTCATCTGCCTGCTCAAGGGTTAAAATCTCCTTATTGACCCACGAATACGCCTCCTTTTCAATGTTGCGCATCGAGGGGAGCCTGCCGGGACCGTATTTTTCGGCGAAAAGATTGATGCAATAGGAGATGAGCATTAAGATGACGTCGGGCGGCAGGGCAAGATAATCATATATCCCGAAAAGAATTTTCAGGTCGGCGGTGGAGAGCGCCCGGCCTAATTTGCGCTGAGCCTCATTGACAACGGCCTTGAAGCCGCCGTCGTGCTCGGAGCGTTTGACGATATCCTCGGCGGTGTACTCCGGAAGCTCCTCGGCGGGGGGGAGCTTGTCTTTCACATGCGCCTGCTGAGCTTTGGAGAGCTCCATGCGGCAGAGCTTTTCGTATGCGGCATTTATCTCGGCGGATGTCCGGCATAGCTCCCGCGCAGCGCGGCCCGCGTCAAAATCACCGTTGCGGCAGAGCCAGATATACAGAAGTGCAACGTCGCCGTCGTGGGCGGCGATGAGCCTGTCGGCAGCGTCGGAGGGTATTAAATTTTTCTCAGGCTTTTGCATAGAGACTCTCCGCAGGATATCTTTTTCGTTTGTTTACGCATTGTTTACACAGTTTCAGGGCGTATAGAATATTATAATAACGCCCTATTTCGACTGAGTTTTGCCGATGACGGCGAAATCATCGTACATTAGGGATTATATCATCAATTTTGACTTGTAGCAATAGCATTGTTTGTGGTATAATTTCTTATTATATAAAATGCCAGAGGTATGGATATGCTCGAATTGCTTTCGCCGGCAGGCTCTCCGGAGGCGGTTATTGCCGCAGTTCAAAACGGCGCCGACGCCGTATATATGGGACTCGGGAACTTCAATGCCCGCAGATCAGCAAAGAATTTCAGCGACGAGGAATTTGAAAAGGCTGTGCGCTACTGCCGCATAAGAGGCTGCAAGGTCTATGTGACCATGAACACGCTGGTGGGCGACAGGGAGATGGAAAACGCTCTGAAGCTTGCCCGCAGGGTATCAGACTTGGGCGCCGACGCTATACTGGTTCAGGATTTGGGGCTTCTGTCGGTCTTGAGACGGGCGCTGCCGGATATACCGCTGCACGCCAGCACGCAGATGAGCATTCATAATCTTGCCGGAGCGGAGGCCGCGGCTGAGATGGGGCTTACCCGCGCCGTACTTGCCCGCGAACTGAGCTTTGAGCAAATAAAATTCATTACCGAGCATTCACCGATTGAGACGGAGATATTCGTCCACGGCGCGCTGTGCTTCTGCCATTCCGGGCAGTGCTATATGTCCTCGCTCATAGGCCGGCGCAGCGGCAACCGTGGCATGTGCGCTCAGCCCTGCCGCATGGAGTATACCATGGGCGGACGCCTTGAGAACAGCCATCCGCTGTCGCTGAAGGACAACTGTCTTGTGGACAGGCTGCGCGAGATCGAGGACGCGGGAGTTGCCTGCGTCAAGATTGAAGGGCGCATGAAGCGACCGGAATACACCGGCATAGTCACCGGGATATATTCAAAGGTCATCAAGGAGCACAGAGCGCCGACCGTTGACGAGATGGAGCTGCTTGAGCAGGCATTCTCGCGCGACGGCTTCACGCAGGGCTATTTTAACGGCGATAAAAAGGACATGCACGGCATCCGAAGCGAGTCGGACAGGGAAGCGGAACGCATATTTTCCGACGCCCGCAGGGAGTATATCGACAGCGAGATGCGCCGTGTGCCCATAAAATTCTACGCCGTAGTCAGCGACAAAAAGGCTGTCAGAGCCGCCGCCATTGACGATTTGGGAAACAAGGTCGTGGCTTTCGGCAAGGAACCGGAAAACGCGATACGCCAAGCCATAAGCGAGGATATGCTAAACGACAGACTCAGCAAAACCGGCGGTACGCCGTATTACTGTGTCGAGGCTCAGAGCAGGGTTCAGGATAAGCTGTATCTGTCCGCAGCGGCAATAAACGAGCTGCGCCGCAAGCTTGTGACGGCGATGAACGAAAAGCGCGCGATACCGCCTGAGCGGGCGAGCCTGCCGATGCCGGAGCCGCCCAAGGGCAGAGTGCCGGCGGCAGACCCCGCCGTCATATATCAGGTGCTCTCGGCAGAGCAGCTTTCCGACGAGCTTGCCGAGCTGTGCCCGGATTATATATACGTTCCCGCCCAGCTCATGGACGAGAATTTCGATAAAGTGAAGCTCTTTACCGAGCGCGGCACAAAAGCCGTCGCGGTGCTGCCGCGCGTCATATGCGACGATCAGGTCGAGAGCGTTTTCAAAATTCTCCGCCGTCTGAACGAGCGCGGCATAAGCGAGGCGCTGGTGGGCAATGTCGGGCACATAAAGCTCGCGCGAAAGGCCGGAATGAAGATAAGAGCCGACTTCGGCATGAATGTGTTCAATTCCTACAGTCTTGAAATGGTGGGCAAGATGAGCTTCCTGTCGGCGACGGCGTCGTTTGAAATGCGCCTTGCTCAGGTGCGGGACATGGCAAAGACCGTGGACACGGAGCTGATAGTATACGGACGGCTGCCGCTCATGGTATCCGACCAGTGCGTGATAAGCCACTGTACCGGCGGCTGCAACTGCCAGAATCAGGTGCAGCTATCCGACCGCATGGGATCTGCTTTCCCCGTGATTCGGGAATTTGAGCACCGCAATGTTATATATAACTCCCGCAAGCTGTTCATGGCCGATAAGATGGACGACATCTACGGCGCCGGACTTTGGGGAATAAGACTGATGTTTACCACCGAGGGCGCAAGGGAATGCGTGCTGGTGGCGAAAAGATATAAGGGCGAGGGCGATTATCAGCCTAATGATCTGACCCGCGGCCTGTATTACAGAGGCGTTGACTGATATGGAAATTATACTTGCATCAGGCTCACCGAGACGGCGTGAGCTGCTGAATACTCTGGGACTGAGCTTCACTGTGCACCCCGCCAAAGGCGAGGAGATGGCGCCGTTGGGCGCTGGGCCGGAGGAGATCGTAAAGGCGCTCTCGAAGGCCAAGGCCGAGGAGGTCGCACGGGAATTTCCCGATAACCTTATAATCGCTGCCGATACGATAGTGTATCTTGACGGCAGAGTGCTCGGTAAGCCTAAGGACGAGGATGATGCGAAGGCAATGCTGTCAAAGCTCTCAGGCAGGGCGCATGAGGTTTATACCGGCGTCACCGTCATATCGGGCGATAAGACCATTTGCGAGGCCGAGTGCACGAAGGTATTCTTCCGTGAAGTGTCCGCCGAGGAGATAGATTCGTATGTCGCAAGCGGAGACCCCATGGATAAGGCCGGGGCTTACGGCATACAGGGTAAGGCGGCGCTTATGGTGGAAAGACTTGAGGGCGACTATTTCAACGTGATGGGTCTGCCGCTGTGCAGGCTTGGCAAAATGCTGAGGACGATCGGGGTGCGGCTGCTTTGAACATTAAACAATATCTGAAGAAAAACGGAATAAAGTTAGGCGTCATTGTGCTTGTCATAGCTCTTGTTGCCGGCGTGGGAGCATATCTGCTCAAAGGCAACGCGGGGCTTGTGCAGAACCTGAGCGGCACGGTCAAAGCGCCTGTTCAGAGAATGGTAAGCTCTGTTTCCGAGTGGCTTGAGGGCATATACGGCTATCTGTACGAATATGACCAGCTTGTAGCGGAGAACGAGCGCCTGCGAGCCGAGCTGACGCAGGCTCAGGAGGAGGCGAGAAACGGCGTTGCGGCCATCGAGGAAAACGAGCGCTTCCGCAACCTTCTGGAGTTTAAGGAAAAGCACAGCGATATGACCCTTGAATCGGCAAAGGTAGTCGCGTGGACTACCTCCAACTGGTCGCATTCGTTCACGATAAGCAAGGGCAAGGGCAATGATATCGCCGTCGGCGACTGCGTTATAACAGAGTACGGCGTTATGGTCGGACAGGTGACGGAGGTCGGCAGCACATGGGCAACGGTTTGTACGGTTATCGACCTTAACACCAATGTCGGCGCGCTGGTATCCGAAAACGGTGCTTCCGGCCTGCTGGTAGGCGATTTCGCGATGATGCAGGACGGCTGCGTGAAGCTCAGCTATCTTGCCGACGGCGCGCAGATATTCAGCGGCGACACGGTCATGACCTCCGGCTCCGGCGGAGCCTTCCCGCAGGGGCTTGTCATAGGCACGATAAAATCGGTCAAGACCGAGGCGGGCGGACAGATCGAGTATGGCATGGTAGAACCCGGCTGCGACCTGACCTCTCTCGTGCAGGTTTTTGTAGTAAAAGATTTTGAAGTGGTGGAATAATTGCTAAACAGAATTTTTCAGCTTCTGGAATGGAAAAAGATCCGTCTTATACTTGAATACGGTGTGTATATGCTGCTGACGATGCTGCTGCAAAGCCTGCTGTTTTCAAGGCTGAGTATTTTTGGCGCAAAGGGCTTTATAATCCCGGGGGCGGTCGTTGCGGCGGGCATATACCTCGGCGGCGTGCGCGGTGCGGTGTTCGGCATTTTTGCGGGGCTCTTTACCGACATGGCCTTTCCCGAGACGACCGTTCTGTTCACGGTGCTGTTTCCCCTTATAGGCTTCGGCGCGGGCTTTGCCTCGGAGTTTTATATAAACAAGAGCTTTTTCGCATTTATGTTTTTCAGCACAGCGGCGATACTTATAACGGGACTTGCTCAGCTTGCCTTAGCGCTCATATCGGGCGGGACGGAGATCGGAGCCGGGCTTATAACGGTGCTGCTGCAGGCGCTGCTTTCGATACCGCCTGTTATGCTGCTGTACCTGCCGTTCAGAAACAACCAGAGCCTAATGCGCAGATAAGCCGCGCTTTATGAGGATACCCTATGAATACTATAAAGAAAGACAGATTGATAATACTTGCCGCAGTTTTCGCGGTGCTCCTGATAGTGTATCTGGTGGCTCTGTATAAGCTACAGATAATAGAGGGAGAGAAGTATTACGAGGAGAGCCGGAACAATATGGTGACCACCAGCACCGTCACCGCGGCCAGAGGTAATATACTCGACCGCTACGGCAGGGTGCTCGTGACCAATAAATCCAGCTATGACCTCACGATAAACACCGACGAGCTGTTCCCGAACGACAACAGCGTCGATTCAAACGCGACCATACTGCGCCTTGTAAACCTCATCCGCGAGTATGGCGACGATTATATCGACGACCTGCCGATAACTACAGAGCCGCCGTTTGAGTTTGTGGACGTTACTGCTCAGGACCAGGCGAGGCTTGACGCGTATATGAAGAACAACAAGGTGCCGGAGAATGCCAGCGCCGTCGAGGTGCTCTCGAGCATGCGCACAAGATATGATATTGACAGCAACTATACCGCCGAGGAGGCGAGGATAATCGCCGGTGTGCGTTATGCCGTCAACGTCCGCTACCTTATAAATACTTCGGACTATATTTTCGTTCAAAACGCGGATATGAAGCTCATAGCGACAATACGCGAGAATAATATCGAGGGCGTAAATATCAAGGAATCCTTCGTGCGTGAATACAACACAGAGGCCGCAGGCCACATTCTCGGCTATACGAGCCTTATGAACGATGAGGAAGCGGCAAAGTACGAGGGACTTGGCTACTCAGGCGACGCCAAGGTCGGCAAAGCCGGAGCAGAGTACGCTTTTGAAAAATACCTGCACGGCACTGACGGCACAGTGCGCACCACCTCTGCCGCCGACGGCACGGTCATAAGCACGGAGTATACTGATGAGCCGGAGCCGGGCGATAATGTGTATCTGACGATAGATATAGCCGTTCAGGAAGCCGCTGAGCTTGCGCTGGAGAACGGCATAGCAAGCATCACGGAGAAGCTGAACGCCCAGAAGGAGCAGCAGATCGCAAACGGAACGTGGAAAGAAAAGAAAGATGATATAAACGGCGCAGCAGTTGCGGTCGTCAAGGTCGATACGGGAGAGCCGCTTGCGCTGGCAAGCTGGCCAAACTATAATCCCAGCGAGCTGCTCGACAAGTACGAGGAGATATCCACAGCGGAGAACGACCCGCTTTATAACCGAGCCCTTTTCGGCCAGTATGCCCCGGGCTCAACATTCAAGCCCTGCACGGCGATAGCGGCCTTGACAGAGGGAATAATAAGTACGAGCACGACTGTCGAATGCACCGGACAGTACACCCGCTACGCCGGATACGGCTATGCGCCCTACTGCTGGATATACACCCAGAACCATCTTACCCACGGTTATCTTAACGTTACCGGGGCAATAGAACATTCATGTAACATATTTTTCTACTCTGCCGGTCACAATCTCGGCATAGATAAGCTTGAAAAATACGCAAGGCAGTTCGGCCTCGGCGAGGCGACCGGAATCGAGCTTCCCGAGAACGAGGGCAACATGGCAAACCGCGAAAACCACATGGAGCTGGTCGGCGAGGAATGGACGATCGGCGACAGTATGCAGGCGGCAATAGGCCAGTCGGATAATATGTTCACTCCGCTCCAGCTTGCCGAGTACTGCGCGGCGATAGCCAATAACGGCGAGCGGCACAGCGCGTCGATCCTCAAGTCCGTCAGAAGCTACGACTACGGCGAGAATGTTTACGAGCGCGAAAATGAGATGCTCAGCAAGGTCGAGAGCGCGCAGTATAACTGGAACGCCGTTCACGAGGGCATGCGGCTTGTCGGCGTTTCGACGCTCTCGGGCTATACAGCCTCCAGCGTGGCATGTAAGACCGGTACGGCTCAGAAGGGCGAGAGCGTTGTAAACGACGGTATCTTCATCTGCTACGCGCCCTACGATAATCCTGAGATCGCGATAGCAATCGTTGTACAGCGCGGCGGCTCGGGCTCAAACTGTGCACCCATTGCGCGCGAAATACTCGAGGCTTATTTCAGCCTGAAATCTGCCACGGATATCACCGATGTTGAGGGTACGCTGCTGAAATAATTTGAGTAAATTGCGAAAAAATTAGCTAAAAGACGTTGAAAGAGATAAAATAATTGTATATAATACATTATTGAAATAAAAGGAGAAAAGGGGTATAGATATGAATATCGCACTCATGGCGCACGATAGGAAAAAAGAGCTGATGGTTCAATTTTGTATTGCCTACTGCGGTATTTTGGCAGATCATTCCGTCTGCGCCACAAACACCACCGGTAAGCTTGTGTCCGAAGCCACAGGACTGCCTGTTACTCTGTATCTCCACGCCGATCAGGGCGGCGCTCAGCAGATAGGCGCAAGGATCGCGTATAACGAGATAGATCTGGTGCTGTTCTTCTGCGACCCGTCAAATCCGAATGGTTTTGACGATATTAATAAGATCGAGCGCCTGTGCGACCAGTATCAGATACCGTTTGCGACCAACGCGGCAACAGCGGAGGTGCTTGTACAGGGCCTGCGCCGCGGTGATCTTGACTGGCGAAATATCGTAAATCCCAAGCGGAAATAATTCCGCTGCAATGAAATTAAAATGCTGTTATCGCCTTTCGTGATAACAGCATTTAAGTCGTTTTTTTGAAAGGAAACAGAATACATGGCAAAGGTTGCGCCCCGGACACTGTCGGGCTTTATGGAGCTGCTGCCGGCAGCCCAGATCAAAATGGAAAAAATGATGGAGACCCTGAGAAAAAGCTACTCGGTCTATGGCTTTACGCCGCTCGACACGCCGGTGATCGAATCGGCGGAAGTGCTTCTTGCCAAGGGCGGAGGAGAGACGGAGAAGCAGATATACAGATTCAGCAAGGGCGACAGCGACCTTGCCCTGCGCTTTGATCTGACGGTGCCTCTCGCAAAATATGTCGCCGCAAATTACGCTAATCTCAGCTTTCCTTTCCGCCGCTATCAGATCGGCAAGGTCTACAGGGGCGAGCGCGCCCAGCGCGGTCGCTTCCGCGAGTTTTATCAGGCGGATATTGATATTATCGGCGACGGCAAGCTTGACATTATAAACGAGGCGGAGATCCCCGCAATAATCTATCGCACCTTCAGCGAGCTTGGTCTTAAAAAGTTCAAGATAAAGGTCAATAACCGCAAGCTGCTCAACGGCTTTTACCGCCTTGCCGGTATGTCCGAAAAAGCGGCGGATATCATGCGTTGTGTCGATAAGCTCGATAAGATCGGCCCTATTGAGGTGCGCAGGCTCCTGATGGACGAGCTGCACATGTTCTCCCACAAGGCCGACGACGTTATGGATTTCATGGCGATATCCGGAACGAACGCCGAGGTGCTTGCGGGACTTGAGCGCTACCGCGGCATGGACGAGCTGTTCGACGAGGGACTTGAGGAGATACGGACGGTAATAAAATATCTGTCCGACTTCGGAGTTCCGGAGGAGAATTTTGTCGTTGACCTGTCCATAGCGAGAGGCTTGGATTACTATACCGGTACCGTTTACGAGACCGAGATGACAGAGCATCCGGAGATAGGCTCCATATGCTCCGGCGGCAGGTATGACGACCTTGCAGGATATTATACCGATAAGGTCTTGCCCGGCGTCGGTATCTCGATTGGCCTTACGCGGCTTTTCTATGTTCTCAATGAGCAGGGAATGCTGTCGGATGAAACGGTGTCCGCTCCGGCGGATGCGCTGGTTATCCCGATGACGGAGGAGCTTGGCAGCGCGATCTCGGCGGCAACGGTTTTACGCGACGCCGGTGTGCGCACCCAGCTTTACTGCGAGAAGAAAAAATTCAAGGCAAAAATGAGCTATGCCGATAAGCTCTCAATACCCTATGTCGTGCTCATAGGCGAGGACGAGATAGCCGAGGGCGTGGTCGCCGTGAAGGATATGCTAAGCGGCCGGCAGCAGAAGCTCTCTCCTGCGGCTGCGGCGGAGTTTATTAAGAAAAATATGGATGAGCGCGCACTTGCGGCGGTCATCAAGGAATAATGGAGGCAATTGACATGACACAGTCCCGCACACATACATGTAACGAACTCCGCATTGAAAATGTCGGAGAAAAGGTGAAAATAGTAGGCTGGATGGAAAATGTCCGTGAGGTCGGACAGAATTTCGCATTCGTCGTCGTCCGCGACTTCTACGGCACCACTCAGGTGGTCGTTGAGACCGAGGACATGATGAAAGCCGTAAAGAGCGTCAATAAGGAGAGCGTCATCTCCGTCGAGGGCACGGTTCGCGAGCGCGACAGCAAAAATCCCAAACAGGCCACCGGCGATATCGAGGTCGTGCCCGAGAAGATCGAGGTTCTCGGCCGCTGCCGCTATAACGAGCTGCCGTTTGAGATAAACCGCAGCCGCGAGGCCGATGAGACAACGCGCCTTAAATATCGCTATCTCGACCTGCGCAACCCCGCCGTAAAGCAGAATATAATTCTCCGCTGCAACGTGGTCGCGGCTCTGCGCAATGCAATGACCGAGCACGGCTTCCTTGAGATAACGACCCCGATACTTACTGCCTCCTCACCCGAGGGCGCGAGGGACTACCTCGTCCCCGCGAGAAAGCACCCCGGCAAGTTCTACGCGCTTCCGCAGGCGCCGCAGCAGTTTAAGCAGCTTCTCATGACCTCGGGCTTTGACCGCTATTTCCAGATAGCGCCCTGCTTCAGAGACGAGGACGCGCGCGGCGACCGCTCTCCCGGCGAGTTTTATCAGCTCGATATGGAGATGTCCTTCGCCTGCCAGGAGGACGTTTTCGCGGTAATCGAGGATGTTCTGCCTCCCATTTTCGCAAAATACGGTACATATGACATAGCAAGCGAGGCGCCGTTTGTTCGCATCGGATATGAGGAATCAATGGAAAAGTACGGCTCGGATAAGCCGGATCTGCGCATTGACCTTGTAGTCGAGGACATAACCGAGCTTGTCCAGGGTACGGAATTTCCTCCCTTTGCCGAGGGCAATACCGTCAAAGCTATCGTCGTAAGCGGCTGCGAGCTGACGCGCAAGCAGATAGATAAGCTCTGCGCCGATGTTGAGGTTCAGGCCGGCGCGAAGCCCTACTGGTTCAAGGTAGATGAAAAGGGCGAGCTTGCAGGCGGCGTTGCGAAGTTCCTTCAGGACAGGAAAGACGCTATCGTCGATGCCCTCTCGCTCAAGCCCGGCTGCCTTGTCGGCGTTACGGCGGGCAAAAAGACCGCAGCTCAGAAAACCGCAGGCGTCATGCGCAAGATGCTCGGCAACGCGGTTCAGGGACATATGGATAAAGAGCGCTATGAGTTCTGCTGGATAGTTGATTTCCCCATGTACGAGATAGGCGAGGAGTCCGGCGAGCTTGAGTTCTGCCACAACCCGTTCTCAATGCCCAACGGCGGCCTTGAGGTTCTTGAAAAGGCCGAACGCGGCGAGATAGACCCGCTTACAATTACTGCGTATCAGTACGATCTGGTCTGCAACGGCGTTGAGCTTTCCTCCGGCGCTGTTCGTAACCATGATCCCGAGATAATGATAAAAGCATTTGAGATGGTTCGCCTCGGCGAGGACGATGTCAAGGCCAAGTTCCCCGCCATGTACAACGCGTTTTGCTACGGCGCACCTCCTCACGCGGGCATCGCACCGGGCGTTGACCGTATGGTCATGCTGCTTGCCGGTGAGGATTCCATCCGCGAGATCATACCTTTCCCGATGAACAAGAATGCCCAGGATATCATGATGGGCGCGCCCTCCGCCGTTGAGCAGAAGCAGCTTGACGAGCTGCACATTGCGATAAACTGCCCGGAGGAGGAATAATAACCACTCAAGGCGGGTGATTTTTGATGTTAGCTACAATAAACTCCCTCGGCGTTAAAGGTATCGGCGGCTACGGCGTCTCGGTCGAGGTGTTCGTATCCAACGGCCTTGTGAGCTTCGATATCGTCGGTCTGCCGGACACGGCTGTAAAGGAAGCGCGGGAGAGGGTTCGTGCTGCAATAAAATCAAACGGCTTCAGATTCCCCGTCAGCCGCGTTACCGTCAATCTTGCGCCTGCCGATACAAAGAAAGCCGGCACAGTGTACGATCTTCCGATAATGCTTGGCATCCTCGCGGCGACAGGCACAATAAAGCAGCCCAAGCGGCACATGGCATTTTTCGGCGAGCTGTCGCTAAACGGCGAGCTTCGCCCGGTATACGGTGCGCTGCCCATGGCGGTAGCCGCCGCCCGCGAGGGAATAAGCGAGCTTTTCGTCCCGGCGGACAACGCTCTTGAGGCGGCATATGCCGACGGTGTTGCCGTCTATCCCGTGGCAAACATCTCCGAGCTGATAGCGCATCTGCGCGGCGAGTTTCTATTAAAGCCCATGGAAGCGCCGGAGCTGAGCGCTGAGGATATGCGCTATCCCGATTTTTCCGATGTAAAGGGTCAGGAGAATGTCAAGCGCGCAATGGAGATCGCCGCTGCTGGCGGACACAATATCCTTATGGTCGGGCCTCCGGGCGCGGGCAAAAGCATGATGAGCAAGCGCCTGCCGGGTATCCTTCCGGATATGACGAAGGAAGAAATGCTGCGCTCGACGGAGATATATTCGGTCGCGGGACTTACAGGGAAGCATAACCCCATCATCGCGACAAGGCCGTTCCGCGCCCCGCACCACACCGTTTCACCGACGGCATTATCGGGCGGCGGTACGATACCGCGTCCGGGCGAGATAAGCCTTGCGCATAACGGTGTGCTGTTTTTGGATGAGCTTCCGGAGTTTCGCAAGGACGTTTTAGAGGTTCTGCGCCAGCCGATAGAGGACGGCGAGGTGACGGTATCGCGCGTCGCCGGAAGCGAGACATTCCCGTCAAGCTTCATGCTGGTATGCGCGATGAATCCGTGCAAATGCGGATGGTACGGCCATCCGTCGGGACGCTGCCGCTGCTCGGCAAACGAGATCCGCGCATATCACAGCCGCATATCCGGCCCGCTGCTCGATAGGATAGATATTATTGTCGAGGCTCCGGCTCTTGAATATGAGGAGCTTAAAAACCGCGCTCCGTCGGAGAGTTCGGCCGAGATAAAAAAGCGCGTAAACAAGGCAAGGACGCGCCAGCAGGAGCGCTTTGCCGGAACGGGCATCACGAGCAACGCTGGCATGGACACCAAAGCGCTCAATACATACTGTCTCCTGACGGACGACTGCGAGGAGCTGATGCGTCAGGCGTTTGACAGCATGGGTCTGACCGCCAGAAGCTACGACCGCATCCTGCGCGTTGCCCGAACTATAGCCGACCTTGAGGGCGAGGAGGATATCAGCGCCGAGCACATAGCCGAGGCGATACAGTACCGAACCTACGATTTCAGGGAACAATAAAAAAACAGCGCCCTACGGCGCCGCAAAAACACATATAAAAGCGAAATGACCCTTGACTGCACGGTTTCTTTACACCGTTTTCAAAGCAGTCAAGGGTCATTTCTCTGAATTCTTAGTATCTAACATCATTGGTTACCTCTCTTTCTGCGGAATTGACGCCTCCTGCCAACGGAACTTAAAATCAACACACTTGAGTAAACCTACATTTCCCAACGCGGGATGAGCTTGGTGTTCCTGTTCTCCTGCTATTTTGACTTAGGCGCCGTCCCCTCATCATCGGAGCATATCCGAGCTGTGAGGGCTTCTTACATGTACATCGGTATCACCCTTTCTTGACTATATGATAGCACGGCGAAGGGCGCTTTGCAATAATTAAACTTTACGAATTTAAAGAGCAAAATTTGTACAGCCTTCCGAAATTGGTAATAACGGCCTTTTGGAATGTTGACAATGCTCTTTAAGGTTTGTATAATATAAGTGTTGTGAGCCAAAAAATAAGGCGTCCGCAGGCTATCGGTCTGCGGATTTGTTGCGTTCACGGCAAAACGGTGTTATAATTTTATTTCACACTGATAATTGAATTTTTGGAGAAAACATATGACGAACGATATTATTCTTCTAAAGCTCGGCGAGATCGTGCTCAAAGGCTTAAACCGCCGCTCGTTTGAGCAAAAGCTCATGAGCAACATAAAGCGCCGCCTTGAGCGCATCGGCAATTTCAAAACCTACCTTATGCAGTCAACGGTGTATATCGAGGCGCTTGACGAGACAGGCGACATCGACGCGGCATTTGAGGCGATGACAAAGGTGTTCGGCGTTGTGTATGTAAACCGCGCTGCAAGCTGCGAAAAGGATGCACAGAAGATAGCGGAGCTTGCAATAAGCTATCTCAGGGACGATATGCTGAGCGCGAAAAGCTTCAAGGTCGAGTGCAAGCGCAGCGATAAGCGCTTCCCGCTAAACAGCATCGAGCTTGCACAATTCGTCGGCGGCGAGATGGCGGAGGCATATCCCGACTGCACCGTCGATGTCCACGAGCCGGAGCTGACGGTACACGTTGAGATACGCGACCTTGCGGCCTATGTTCACGCCGCGCCGGCACCCGGAGCCGGCGGTATGCCCGTCGGATGCAACGGCGTAGCGGTGACGATGCTGTCGGGTGGTATCGACAGTCCGGTTTCAACGTATATGATAGCAAAGCGAGGCGTGCGCCTTATCCCGGTGCACTTTTTCTCCTTCCCGTACACCTCGGAGCAGGCAAAGCAGAAGGTCGTTGAGCTTGCCGAGCTGCTGACCGATTATTGCGGCGCAATGACGATAGAGGTGGTGCCTTTCACCCATATTCAGGAGGAGATACGCGATAAGTGCCCGGAGGAATACTTCACGCTTATAATGCGCAGGTTTATGATGCGTATCGCCCAGCGTATAGCTGCCGCAAACGGAGCGAAGGCAATAGTTACGGGAGAAAATCTCGGTCAGGTCGCAAGCCAGACCATGGAGGCAATGGCCTCAACTCAAGCTGTGACCGATCTGCCTGTCCTGCAGCCGCTTATCGGCATGGACAAGGAGGAGATAGTCCGGCTTGCGCGCAAGATCGGCACCTTTGATACGTCGATCCTGCCGTATGAGGACTGCTGCACCGTGTTCACGCCCAAGCACCCGAAGACAAAGCCCAAGGTTCACGAGGTCGCGGCGCTTGAAGCGGCTCTGGATATTGACGGCCTTGTGAACGAGGCTGTCGAGGGAATAGAAAGGATAAAAGTTGGAAAATGAGCAAGGTATATAATGCGGAGATACTCTCGGTCGGAACGGAGATACTCTTAGGACATACAACGAATACCGATGCGCAGGATATATCGCTCATGCTGTCGGAAATAGGCATAAATGTAAAATACCACACTGTGGTGGGCGATAATCCCCAGCGGCTTTCCGACTGCATTGAGATAGCGAAGGGCCGTGCGGATATAATCATATCGACAGGCGGCCTCGGCCCGACCTGCGATGATCTGACAAAGCAGACCCTGGTGCGCTCTTTCGGCCTTGAACTGGAAATGAACGAATACGAGAGGGAGTGCCTTTACGATTATCTCACCAATCGCGGCTACAGCAAGGAGATGACGGAGAACAATCTCCAGCAGGCGATGCTGCCTGTCGGCTGCACCGTTTTCCACAACGACTGGGGCACTGCCCCCGGCTGCGCCTTTGAAAAGGACGGAATTATCGTCATCATGATGCCCGGCCCGCCCAAGGAGTGCAACGCCATGTTCAGAACCTGCGCCATGCCGTACCTGCGCTCTTTGTCCGATGAGCAGATCGTGTCTCACGCGGTGCACATCTTCGGGCAGTCGGAAAGCGCTATCGACCAGCTCTTCCGCGATGAGATGAACGCCATGACAAACCCGACCATGGCGCCCTATGCCAAGGAGAGCGACTGCCTGCTTCAGATAACGGCAAAGGCCGGCAGCGTTGAAGAGGCGGAAGAAATGATGAAGCCTGTCATCGAGCATGTGTGCAATGTGCTTGGAGACGTTGTGTTCGGCATTGATATCGAGTGCGTTGAGGAGCGCGTCATGCAGCTTCTTAAAGAGAAGAATATGACCTTCTCCGCCGCTGAGAGCTGCACAGGCGGCGAGCTTGCCAAGCGATTTACGGATATGCCCGGCGCGAGCGAATTTTTCCTCGGCGGAGTAACGACCTACACAAACGGCGCGAAATCAAAGCTTCTCGGCATAGACCCCGCGCTCATCGAGGAAAAGGGCGCCGTGAGCTTCGAGGTGGCAAAGGAGATGGCCGAGCGGGTGCGAGAGCTTATCGGAACTGACATGGGCGTCGGCGTGACGGGGCTTGCCGGGCCTGACGGCGACGGTGTACACGAGGTCGGCACGGTATTCGTGGCGCTTGCCACGGCAGACGGTACTTTTGTGCGCGAGCTTCATGTCGGCGACCGCAGGACGCGCAGCTATATCCGCCGCGTTTCAGGAAACTACATTTTTGACATGATGCGCCGCTATATGCAGGGGCTTGAGGTAATAAATGATTAAATACAAACCGTCACCTTATCGGGTGACGGTTTTTGCTGCCTGATTTTGACTGGATAAAGAAAAAACAAGTAATAAGTGCTTGTTTTTGCCAAATATACATGTTAAACTATTATCATGGAGGCGACGATCATGCAAAGAAGTCTGATTAGTACTGTCATATGCGCAACAATGCTTTTATCTCTTGCTGCATGCACGCCTGAGCAGGATATCATGGATAAGGATATTCCCAAAACCATAACTGTCGAGAATAAGCAGGCAGTGAACGATACGCCGGAGATACTTGAGGATGTCGGGGAAATATCCGTGTCCATGTGTGTTGTAATAGACGGGAAATCGTATGACCTGTACCGCACATTTGATGAACCCGAAAAGGCTATGGAAAATATTAAAGTCAAATGCGTATCCGTTCTTGAGCTGCTAAAAGAAAAGAATTTGCCGCTTAGAATCTTCGATTTCTCCGACAGAACGTGGGATGATTATAGAGCCGCTATGCTCGGCATGCTCGATGATGAGGAGCGCCCGGAGTGGTATAATGAATCCAACGAGGAGTATCGAGCTCTATACGCTTTCTGCGATTTTTATGAAAATATTGAGAAAAATGAAGACATTATAAAATGTGTGGAGAAGTTTGCGTCAGCAAAGGACAATGCGGAAAAAAAGGAAGCCTACGATGCGATCATCACAAATTTGCCTTATACGTCTTTGTCGGATGCAAATGAAAGTTCATGAATTAAAAACAGCGTACCATGTTTGGTACGCTGTTTTTCGTATCAATTTAAATTATTTCTGCTCTTTTTGAATTTCAGTTCACCGAGGCAGGCACCGCCTAAAATCAGCACCGCGCCCACGATCTGGACAGCAAGCATTTTCTCACCGAGGAATGCGGCTGAGACAAGGAGCGCCGTGAGCGGGTCTATGTAGCAAACAAGCGCAACGGTCTGGCCGGGAAGCTGTTGCAAAGATGAAAAGTAGAGATAGTACGCAAGCCCTGTGTTGACAAGTCCGATAATCAGTACCCAGAGGATATCGCCGGCGGCGGGTATAACGGGAAGCTCAACATTTGTAACGATCAGATATATGAGCACCACGAAAAACGCGACGATAAGCTCATACATGGCGCAGTTTAGCCCCGAAAGCCGCTTGACGCGCTTGTTTGCTACTATCAGCGAGGCATACAGCAAAGCGGCTCCGCCGCCGCACAAAAGCCCTGTCTGCACGTCGGAGCCGGGTTCGATGTTACCGCTTATGCAGAACATGCCCACGGCCACGGCCGCTATCGCAAGCAGCTTGTTCCAGGTGAGCTTTTCCTTGAAAAGAACAGGGGAGAGGGCGAGGACGATAATAGGGCCGCAGTAATATGTGAGCGTTGACAGGGCGACGCCAGCGCTGCGGTAGGCCGTGAACAGCAGCACCCAGTTAAGCCCCAGCGCGGCTCCGCCGATCGTTGCGGGAACAAGATCGGATTTTAGATCCGCGAAGCTGAAGCTGCGCTTTGCAAGAACGATCACGAGCAGAAAAAGCGAACCGAGAAACGTCCTCATGAGCACGATCTCGGCGCTGCTGAGAGAAATATTTGCAACGATCAGGCCGTTTGTGCCGAAAATGACCATTGATAATATAAAAAACAAAAGATTTTTGGTACGGTTCATCTCTGTATCTCCGATTTTTATTCTGTTGGCAGTTGTATAAGCTCGACGTCGCGCTCCATTGCGTAGCGTATGGTGTTCCATGTGCCGCCAGACTTACCGTCGTAGCAGGCGATAAGCACGCTTGAGTTATCGACCATGTAGCGGTTGCGCCGCATCATGCAGGACGGGGAGTATTGCTCCTGAATAACCGTCTTTTTGTCGCAGCGCGAGAGTATTTGCTCGTATCGGCGCTTATTATTATAGCCCCAGTTATCGGCCTGACCGATGTACGGTATCGCCGCTTCGAGGGTGACGTCGTCGTGCTGCTCTTTCAGAGCTATGACGGCCTCGGCGCAGTAAAAATCGCAGCCGAGAGCCATGCCGCATATGAAATGGCTTATGCCGGAGTCATATACCGCCCCGATAACGGAGCTGAGCCTGTCCTTAAACTCAATGCACCTCGGGTCGCGTTCATCATATTTCCATGGCAGCTTTGCAGGTCTGTGCCCGGTAAAGCAGCAGCTCTTGCCGAATTCCATAATGCGTCACCTCTTTGCCTTAAGCATAAGGCGAGCATACGAACTCGCCTTATGCTTAATTATATGCCGAACGCACATAAATGTCAAAGAACTATTGACATTTGAAAAAATAGCGCTATAATATAGCCAAACCGAATAATGAAATATCTTCAGGGCAGGGTGAATTTCCCGACCGGCGGTAAAGTCCGCGAGCCGAAAGGCATGATCCGGTGTAACTCCGGAACCGACAGTATAGTCTGGATGGAAGAAGATGTTCGCTTATATTTTGCGGCGCCTGAAAGATATTTTCTTTCGGGTGATTTTTTATTTCGGAGGTAAAAACAATGTCAAAGCAAAAAATGTCGGTACGGTATATCGCAATGGTGGCGATGTTCTGCGCGATCTCTTACATCGCCATGCTGCTGGGTGATTTCGTGCCCAAGATCGCAGGTTTCCTGAGCTATGACCCCAAGGACGCGATAGTCGTCATAGCGGGCTTCATACTCGGACCCATGGCGAGCTTCTTTATCTCGCTGATCGTCTCTTTCATCGAGATGATAACTGTCAGCACAACGGGCCCTTACGGATTTCTCATGAACGTCATATCCACCTGTGCCTTCGCCATTCCCACCGCCGTGGTATACAGAAAGCGCCACACCCATAACGGCGCCGTCCTCGGCCTTGCCATCGGAACTGTCGTCATGGTAATATGCATGGTTATCTGGAACTACATCGTAACTCCGTTCTATATGGGCGTTCCCAGGGAGCAGGTCGCAGCGATGCTGGTTCCCGTGTTCCTGCCGTTTAACCTCGTCAAGGGCGGCATAAACGCCGGTCTGACGCTGCTTATTTACGCACCCATTGTCAGCGCTCTGCGCAAGGCAAAGCTTGTAGAGCCGTCTCAGAGCGGCGGTAAGAAAAAGTTCAACGCAGGCTATACTCTGTTTGCGCTGATGGTGCTCGTGACCTTCGTGCTGCTGTTCCTTGTCATCGCCGGAGTACTTTAAAATTTGCAACCCGGCTGAGCCTGAATATGCTGAGGCCGAAGTTCAGGCACTCGTTGAAATATATGATGGCAATGTAGCCCGAGAGCGCGTAGGCGGGCAGCAGCTTCCATACGAGAAGTACGCCGAGCAGGGCGTCGAGAATGTTTATGCCCATGCTCCATAGCTGCTGACCTAAACCCTTCAGGCAGCCGTCGCACACCATGTCGGTGTACATCACGGGGATCAGAGGCGCCAAAAGCCGCAGAAAATGTCCAGCGTCCGGCGAGGAATAGACCGCGATGCCGAGCCTATCTGCAAAAATGAATATCAAAAGGGCGACGGCGAGCGAATAGCCGAAGCCCTTTTTTAACAGGCTCCCGACCGTTTTTGATATCTCGTCGTGCCGTCCCTGAACCTGCGCCTCGGTAAGCTCCGGGATGATAAGCTCGGCAATCGCCATGAGAAAGCAGGCGGGGAAGGAGAGTATGGGCATGACCATGCCCTGAATTACGCCGTAGCCGGACAGCGCCCTGTCGGCGGAAAAGCCTGCGGCTTTAAGCCCTCGCGGTACGAGCAGATGCTCGAGCGTCGAGAGCGCCGAGCGGGCGTAAGCGGAGACGGCGAGGGGCAGCGCGATCTTGAGCATTCGCGAGGTAAGGCGAATGCTCTGGCCGGCGGGAGCTTTATGCGCGCTGCGATCGGTGAGATAAAAAATCAGCATCATGAGAAGCGACACCGCGTCGCCGCAGACTGTTCCGAGCATGACGGCGGAGCAGTTTTTTTCAATATCGCCCGAGGGTGAGTGCATGAGGAAAAACGCGACCAGACCGATGGTCAGAAGCTGCTCAAAAATATGCACGAGCGTGGGCTTCCACACTCTGCCGCAGGCGGTAAAATAGCCGCTCATGACGGAGCTGAGCGAGACCATCGGCATTGCGTATGCCATGATCCTGAGCGACTGCACCGTCCTCGCGTCGCCTATCCAGAGAAAGCCTATAGGCTCTGCGCAGCGGTGCAGAATGAGCATTGCCGCCGTGCCGAACAGCAGGCTGTATGCAAAGCAGCGGCGCATGGCGGCGGTGATGCCCCAGCCGCGCTCGTGGCCTATCTCCTCGGAAACGAGCCTTGTTGCGGCGAAGCGTATTCCGGATATGGCGAAGGTGGTGCACAGGAAGGATACGGATACGACGAGCTGATAAAGCCCTATCCCCGCCGAGCCGATGCGCCCGGCAAGCCACACCTGAAAGGACATGGAAATGAGGCTCATCACAATCGACGAGCCTGTCAGCATTGCAGTATTCACAATAAGACGTTTTCGTTTAATCATAGCGCGGCCGGGAAGTGCGGCTTGGAATTTTGCCGGAGCAGCGCCTGCCATCCCCGTGCTACAAGCCTATGATTAAAAATTTTTCTCATGCATTGAATTTTACGCTGCGCCATTGTATAATTATAAAAAGAAGCATGATGGCGAGATGCCGGATACGGAGGACTATTATGATTATATCCATTGGCAGACAGCACGGCTCAAGCGGCAGAGAAATAGCTCGGCTTTTGGCAAAGGAGCTCGGAATAAAATGCTATGACAAGGAAATCGTTGACGAGGCGGCAAAGCACTCAGACCTCAGCCGCGACCTCATAAGCGCTTATGACGAAAAGCGTATGTCAACATTTATGCTCCAGTCGGGCGGCTACGGCATTGGCGAGACCTACCGCATCAATATGCACGTTGCGGCGGCTCAGTTTGACGCAATGCGTGAGATAGCTTCCAGGGGCGACTGTATTTTCGTCGGCCGCTGCGCCGATTACATACTCAGAGAGTATAGGGATCAGCTTGTCAGCGTGTTCATTTTGGGCGATATGGACGAGCGCCTGAAGTGCCTTGCCCGCCGTCAGGGGCTTGACGAGGCGGCCGCGCGCAGAAAGATAAAGGAAGTCGATAAGGATCGCGCAAGCTTCTACAGATATTACAGCGACCAGGTCTGGGGCGACGCTCAGAACTACGACCTTTGCATAAACAGCTCACGCCTCGGCGTTGAGGGTACAGTCAAGGTCATTATGGACTATATTAAAACCCGCGGGCTTAGATAATTGTAATTAAACAGCGCTCCATTTGCACAGCAAATGGAGCGCTTTAACTTTACAATTTATTTTCCGGCCATGGAACAGGCGTCTGGCCTTTATCCACAATGAGATACGCTTTGCCGGCTATCCTTGCCATGGGAGTGTCAGCGAAGGAGTCGGAGTAAAACGCCTCGGTTTTTCCGTCGGGAAAGGCATCAAAAAATCTGCGGACCTTTTCCTCGCCTCGGCAGTTTGCGCCCATTATCTTGCCGGTTTTCTTATCCATCGGCGTTGCGATGAGAGATATTCCCAACCTGTCGGTCATGGGCTTTACCACAAATTCGGGCGAGGCGGAGATGACAAGATCATCGTCCCGCCGCTGCTTGAGGTACCACGGCGATATCCACGACTCGTGCTCATCCCAATACTCTTTAAGCACAGCGTCGATATTCGGCACCTTTCGCACAAAGCGGAAGATGTTTTCCTTGAGCTTTTTTGTGTCCACAAGCTTCAGTATGTACAGCAGTGCAAAGAACAGAGTCCGCGGAAGCCAGCACAGGAAAACGAACTGGTGACGCCTCATATACCACTTGACGAAGGTGACGGAGGAGTCGGGATAAAAAATGGTCTTGTCAAAATCATAGATGTTCATAAAATACCGCCGCTTATTCAGTGATAAGGGCTCTCGAGGCATTGAGTATCGCAAGAATAAGCACGCCAACATCGCCGAACACGGCAACGCCCATGCCGACAACACCTAAAGCGCCCAGAAGCATTATAACAAATTTCACGGCCAATGAAAACCATATATTTTGTTTTGCTATACTTACAGTGCGCTTGCATATTCTAAGCGCCAGGGGCAGCTTGCGTATATCGTCGTCCATAAGCACTATGTCGGCGGCCTCGATTGCGGAATCGGAGCCGAGAACGCCCATTGCCACGCCCACGTCGGAGCGGGCGAGCACGGGTGCGTCGTTTACTCCGTCGCCGACGAATACCAGCGTGCCGGTGTGCTTTTCGCGCAGCAGCTCCTCCACGGCGGTGACCTTGTCGCCGGGCATAAGCTCGGTCATGACGTCGTTCACGCCGAGCGCTTCCGCAACGGCGCGGCCTGTAGCATCGGCATCGCCCGTGAGCATGACGGTTTTTTCAACGCCAAGCTCGTAAAGCTCCCGAACGGCATCCTTCGCGCCGTCCTTTATGCGGTCGTCGATGATTATATAGCCCGCGTAGATACCGTCAGCCGCAACATGAACAACGGAGCTGTGGCTTTCCGCCTTGCGCGGCTTTATGCCGTTTGACACCATAAGCGCGGAGTTTCCAACGAGCACCTTTTTCCCGCAGACATTTGCCTGAATCCCTCGGCCGGGAATTTCGCGCACATCGGTGATGAGCTCGCTGTCGGGCATCTGCTGGCAGGCGCGGCGGAGAGAATAGGCTATGGGGTGGTTTGAGTAGCTCTCGGCTGCCGCGGCGAGCGTGATGAGGTCTGCGCTGCTGATGCCAACAGGCTCAGCGCCCGTAACCGAAAAGCTGCCCTCTGTGACGGTGCCGGTTTTGTCCATGACAACGGTGGAGGCTTTTGCGAGCGCCTCAAGGTAGTTGGAGCCCTTTATGAGAATGCCGCGGCGGGACGCACCGCCGAGTCCGCCGAAGAAGGACAGGGGCACCGATACCACGAGCGCGCAGGGGCAGGATACGACGAGGAATACGAGCGCGCGGCGCAGCCACTCAGACCACTCTCCCGTGATGACGGAGGGAATGATAAGCAGCGCCACGGCAAGACCGACAACTACGGGCGTGTATACCCTTGCAAAGCGGGTGATGAGCGCCTCCTGCTTAGACTTGCGCGAGGCCGAATGCTCAACAAGCTCAAGAACCTTTGAGACCGTGGAGTCCCGGAACGAGCTTGTGACCCGAACTCTTATAACGCCGGTGAGATTGATATAACCGGAGTTTACAAACTGCCCGACGGCAACCTCACGCGGCATGGATTCGCCCGTGAGCGCGGAGGTATCAACGGTACTGCCGCCGTCCATGATAATACCGTCAAGGGGTATACGCTCGCCGGGGCTTACGGTTATGATGGTGCCGATCCTGACCTTCTCCGGGTCAATATGCCTTAGTTCGCCGTCAACTTCAACACAGGCGTAATCGGGTCGGATATCCATAAGCTCGGCGATGGAGCGGCGGCTTTTGCCTACGGCATAGTGCTCAAAGCACTCGCCCACGCGGTAAAACAGCATAACGGCAACGGCCTCGGGGTATTCTCCGATGCACAGTGCGCCAATCGAGGCGATCGCCATGAGAAAGTCCTCCTCAAGCAGCTTACCGCGAAGCAGCTTTTCAGCGGCTTCTTTTAGCGTTCCGAAGCCCACTATGAGGTACGGCACGAGGAAAAGCACCGTGACAAGCCACTGCTTCATGCCCGAGACTTTAGCGGTTACTATCCATACCGCGATAAGCGCAACGGCGGATATTGCTATGAGCAGAACATCTTTTTTTATATCGCTGTGGCCGTGATCATGACCGCAGCAGTGATCGTCTTCGTGATGGTTATGCATAATTACTCCTCCAAATGCTCAAGACCGATGTTTATGATCGAAAAAATGTGCTCGTCGTCGAGCGAATAAAAGACGGTTTTGCCCTCGCGCCGGTATTTCACAAGCCTGCTCGAGCGCAGTATCTGAAGCTGATGCGATATCGCCGACTGGGAAGCGCCAAGCAGCTTGGACAGGTCGCATACGCACATCTCCGACCTCGAGAGGGCATAGAGTATGCGTATCCTCGTCGAGTCGCCGAACACGCGGAAAAACTCCGAAAGCTCGCACAGCACGGCGTCGTCAGGCATCCTGCGGTCAACGTCCTGAATGACCTGCTCGTGTGTCACGGTTTCGGCACAGGTGAAATCATCCATAGAATTTCCTCCAACGTATGAACATTTATTCATATGTTTATAATATACCTTGACTCGCCATATGTCAAATCCGCATATACATAATTTGATGAGTTTTATGTATTCCTTGACATAATCGGCATATAATGATATGCTTCATATATAAATGTGGAGGTGGCGTCATGAGAGGTTCAACTTTAAAGAAGATACTTTCCGAGCAGGGCATCAGCATAAGCGAGCTTGCGCGCAGGCTGAATGTTCCGTCGCAAACGCTTTACAGCATGGTAAAGCGCGACAATCAGAAGGTGGACTTTGACCTGATGATGCACATATGCGCGGAGCTGGATGTGCCGGTGGAGCGCATGTGCGATACACCGCTGCCGAATATGCCTGATCTGCGCGAGTGGCAGCTTATAGGGAAGTACAGGCGCCTTGCAGACCACAGCAAAAAGCTTGTGGATATCATTATTGACCACGAGCTTGAAAACATCGATATGCGTGAGGATACCGAGCAGAGCGAGGATACAAGAATAATTCCGCTCTACAGTACGCCGGCGGCGGCCGGCTACGCATCTCCCGCGCTGGGCGATGACTACGAGGACTATGCCGTCAGCAGCGGCAGTGCCGCCGACTTTGCGGTGCGCATTGACGGCGACAGTATGGAGCCGTACATTGACGACGGCAGCATCGTCCTTTGCAAGCGCGGCGAGATAATCCACGACGGCGATGTCGGACTGTTTTTCGTCGACGGCGATATGAAGTGCAAGCAGTATTGTCAGGACTACGCGGGCAATGTGTATCTTTTCTCGGCAAACAGGAACCGAGCCGACGCGGATGTTGAGATCAAGGCATCCTCCGGCTTGACTCTTATGTGCTTCGGCAAGGTGCTGCTCGATAAGAGCATACCGCTGCCGGAAATGAGGTGAGCAGATGTCCGGTGAAAAAAATAATAAAGAGATAATTGACCCAAAATCGGATAGACAGCAATGGCTGCGTCTTAACGGAACGGCTTTAGCGGCGGCGGTCGTGCTTGCGCTGCTCGGCTGCATTTACGCTCCTGTTACGCTTATCTATAACACTGCGGGGATGGGCATGCTTCTGCTCCGATTTGTTCTGCTGCTTATCTGTGCCGCAGCATATTTCTTTGCGTATGAGTATATACGCGCTGCTGCAATCGAAAAAATTAGCGGCGAAAAGGCGGTAAAGCTTCCTGATAAGCCCCTTGCCTCTGCCGTGCCGAACCGCAGCCTTACGTTTAAGGAGTACCTGAAGATAAGCTTCGTACCGGTGCTGCTGCTTGGAGCGGTGCTGCTGATTTTGATGTTTATACTTCCCGTAAGGTTCTTCTGGCAGGTTTACATAATACAGATAATCAACCTTGCCGGAGCCGCGGGAGATGTATATATCGCGTATAAGCTTTATAAGCTAAAAGGCGCTGCACGCATAGAGTACGACGGAAGCGCCGTAATCATAAAAAACTAATGAGCAGGGAGAAGAACAATGCAGCTTAGTAGAGAAATGCTGAATATGAAGGATGAATGCACAAAAATACGCCGGGATCTGCACAGAATACCGGAGATCGGTTTTGAGCTGCATAAAACCCATGAATATGTCGAGAGCCTGCTTCTAAAATGCGCTCCGGATAAGCTTGAGACTCTTGCTGAGACGGGGCTGAAAGCGGTGTTTTATGCGGATAATGCTGATAAGACAATTGCCTTTCGCGCGGATATGGACGGAATGCGTAACCACGAGGAGAACAAGCTGCGTTTCCGTTCTCGCGACAGGGGAGTGATGCACGGCTGCGGGCACGACGGACACATGACGATATTGCTGCTGCTGGCAAAATGGATATCCCATAACCGTGATAAGCTGAGCTGCAATGTGGTTCTGATTTTCCAGCCCGGCGAAGAGGGCTGGGCTGGCGCAAGACGCATGATAAACGAGGGCGCTCTCAAAAACCCCGAGGTTGACCGTATTTACGGTCTGCACCTCTGGCCGACCGTGCCCAAGGGAAAAATCGGCATACGCTGGGATAATCTTATGGCGCAGACCACCGATTTTGAGATCAAGGTGCGCGGCAAGAGCGCCCATGCCTCAACTCCGCAGATGGGCGTTGACGCTATAGTCGTTGCGGCAGAGCTTATAACGATGATCCAGTCGATAATCACGCGGGATGTCGATCCGCATCAGGACGCTCTGCTGACCCTCGGCAAGATACAGGGCGGAACCTCGCACAATGTCATTGCCGAGGAGGTCACCATGAGCGGAACGCTTAGGGTATTCAGCAACGAGCTTTTCGATAAGCTCGTGCGCCAGATACATGCGCTCCTGCAGGGGCTTGAGCTGGCGACGGGCGCAAACATAACGATGGAGACCATAGTCCACTATCCGTTCGTCGCGAACCCGAGATCGCTGGTTGAAAAATTCTACACGGTGCTCGATTCCATGGATGATACGGTGCTTGTGGAGCCTGTTATGGCGGCAGAGGACTTTGCCGAGTATCAGCAGGAGGTGGAGGGACTTTTCATGTTCCTCGGAATAAACGGAGGCAGGGGCGGCGAACCTCTGCACAGCAGCAGATTTGACTTTGATGAGGACGTGCTTTTAATAGGCGCGGAGGTTTTCAAAAGAATATTGGAGGGTGAATGCCATGCATGATGAAGTATCTTTGGGAAAGAAAAGACCGGCTCCGGTAGACGGCACTCTTCGCAAGTTCGCGCTGAGGGTGCCCGAGTGCATCTACAAGGCCAGCGGTATACTGGTGTTCGGAAAGCGAATAAAATCACTTGTGTTTTCAACTGATCTATGCATCATAAGAAACGTCAACGCGGATGCTATAATTGCGGTGTATCCGTTTACTCCGCAGCCGGTTATCACGCAGGCGCTAATGCTGGCGGCCGATATACCGGTGTTCGCGGGCGTCGGCGGCGGGCTGACTCAGGGTCAGCGCGCCATAAACCTTGCGATGTTTGCGGAGATGCAGGGTGCGACGGGCGTCGTGCTGAATGCGCCGACGTCGAACGAGGTGCTGGAGCATGTGCGCCATACGGTGGATATCCCGGTCGTAATGACGGTCGCGCGCAGCGATACGGATATTGAAGCTCGTCTCGCGGCCGGTGCGGACATATTCAATGTCTCCGCCGCCGCAGAAACTCCGGATATCGTCCGTAAGATAAGACAGGCGCACCCGGATGTGCCTATCATAGCCACCGGCGGCCCCACGGACGAGAGTATTGAGAGAACCATCGAGGCTGGAGCCAATGCAATAACCTGGACCCCGCCTTCCAACGGCGATATATTCAGGGACATCATGACCGCCTACCGGGAGAACAAGCCGCATCCTTAATACATAATAAAAACGCAGAGGTAAGACCTCTGCGTTTCAGTCTGTCGAAAAACTATAAATGAAAGCATAATCCCCGACAAAGTATGGGGGGAGCTCGAGGGGGCATAGCCCGCCTCGAATTGGATAAATAGCCATCAAAAAAGCCTGACAAGTCAGGCTTTTTTGACGAGTTAGCTCGGTTTTTTGCGAAATGTAATTTTGCAAAAAACGTGGCGTTTTGAAGCGTGCAAAAAAGTCCGATAGGACTTTTTTGACACGCTGAAACGCAGAGGTCTTACCTCTGCGTTTTTTTTATTCGATTATCATATCGAAGCTTCGCTCGTTTCTTAGCTTTTCAAAATAACGCTGTTCCATGGGTATCCACAGCTCGAAGAATTTTTTGTGGAGCTGAGCCGGACGCATCAAGATGCGCTCTCGCTGCAAATTGCTGTCAATGCTCATGAAAACCGAATAATCTATTGCCGCGGCGTTATAGGGATGCAGGCTGTACGTTCCCTCGATTATATTCAGCGCCTTGGGAGACGCGAAAACCGGCTCTGTCAGCTCCATTTTGCGGCAGTCAAACGGACGATAGCAAAAGCTCTCGTTTTTAAGAAGCGGCACGATTATCTCATCATGAAAGCGCTCATAATCCACGTTTCCGCCGATTTCTGCGAAGCGCTCGGGCGTCCTCTGCTCCGCGCGGAGGAAAAAATCGTCCATATGAAACACGTTGCAGTCAAAGCTCTGCGAAAGCCTTTCAGAGAGCGTGGTTTTTCCGGCGGCGCAGCAGCCGTCGATAGCGACGATCACGCGCTCGCGCTGCGAAAGCAGCCCGGCAATTTTCTCTTCAAGCGATTTTATCTCAGTTTCCCACATCATTTTATAAACCCGCCGTCCGAGGTGATGACCTGCCCGGTTATAAACGACGCTGCGTCGGATGCGAGGAACGACACAAGCGCGGCTATATCCTCAGGCGTTCCAAGTCTGCCCACGGGCGTATCATCGGCAAGCTCGGACAGAGTATCGCTGCCGAGCACCTGAACCATATCGGTGTCGATAACGCCGGGCGCAACGCAGTTTACCCTTATGCCGCTCGGCGCAAGCTCCTGCGCGAGAGAGCGGGTCAGGCCGACTATCGCGTGCTTTGTCGCGGAGTAGGCGACCTCGCACGATGCTCCGTGCAGCCCCCAGATAGAGGATGTGTTTATAATGCAGCCGGAGTGCTCATGGAGCATATTCGGCAGCACCGCCTGTATGGTGTTGAACGCACCGTTCAGATTCACATCGAATATGCGCTTCCAGTATTCACGGCTGATGTCCTGAAACAGGCATTGCCTTGCTATGCCCGCGTTGTTGACAAGCAGGCTTATGTGACCGAAGCGCTCCCGCACGGCCTTTACCATTGCATCGACAGCATCAGCGTCGGCTACATCGGCCTGAAAACACATGGCATCACACCCGGCCGCCGTCAGTGCCTTGACAAGCTCCTCGGCCTTATCCTGCCTTTCTATGTAGTTTATGCACACGGCATAGCCGTCGCTGGCAAGCTTTGCCGCGACAGCCCTACCTATTCCTCGGGAGGAACCCGTTATCAGTGCAACTTTTTTCATGTCATTCTCCGTTATTTGTTCTCAAACTGGCTGTTGTACAGTTCCTTGTACAGACCATCGGCCTCAAGCAGCTCCACATGCGTGCCGCTCTCGACAACGTCGCCCTTGTCCATCACGAGTATCATATCCGCGTCGCGTATGGTGGAAAGCCTGTGGGCGATAACAAAGGACGTTCTGCCCTCTGTAAGTTTATCCATCGCCTGCTGAACAAGCGCCTCGGTTCGCGTATCGACGGAGCTGGTGGCCTCATCGAGGATTATCATCGGCGCGTTTTCCACCATCGCGCGGGCGATGGTAAGAAGCTGGCGCTGGCCGGATGAAAGGCTGCTGCGGTCGCTCAGGACGGTGTCGTACCCGTCGGGCAGGGTCATTATGAAATGATCCATGCCCACAAGCTTGCAGGCAGACCTTATCTGCTCGTCGGTGACGTCCTTCTTGCCGTAGGCGATATTCTCGCGGTATGTACCCTCAAAGAGCCATGTGTCCTGAAGCACCATACCGAACATGGAGTGTATATCGCTTCTCTTCATCTCCGATATCGGCACTCCGTCGATCCTTATCTCGCCGCTCCATAGCTCGTAAAATCGCATCAGAAGATTGACCATTGTCGTCTTACCGGCGCCGGTATATCCGACGATGGCGACCTTTTGCCCCGGTGAGATATTTGCTGAGAAGTCATTGATAACAGGCTTATCCTCATCGTAGCCGAATCTGACGTGGTCAAATTCAACATCGCCTTTTACGCTGTCAAGCGTGGCTTCGCAGTCGCTGTCATCCGGCATCTCCTCCTCGCCGAGGAAGCCGAACACACGCTCGCCCGCGGCTCCCGCCGACATAAGGCTGTTGGCCGCCTGGGATATCTGCGTAAGCGGATTTGTAAAGAGCTTTACATAGCTTATAAACGCGACTATCGTTCCGAAGCGGATACTGCCGCTCATGGCGAGCGCCGCGCCGACGACGCAGACTGCCACATAGCCGAAGTTGCCGATGAAGCCCATGAACGGCTGCATAAGTCCGCCGAAGAACTGGGACTTCCAAGAGCTGTTATAAAGGTTATCGTTTATCCTGCCGAATTCCTTCTTGGCCTGTCCGACAGCGCTGTAGACGCGCACAATGTCGTTTCCGGAGTATATCTCCTCGATATGCCCGTTCATGTCGCCGAGATTTCGCTGCTGCTGCTGGAAGTACCTGATCGATTTCTTCATTATCATGAACATGAACACGAAGCCGAGTATGGAGGAGGCTATCGCAGTCAGAGCGAGGGGGCCGCTCGTTGCAAACATTATGATAGTAACGCCGACAAACTGCACCACCGCCTGAACAAGCGTCGTAATGCTGGAGTTGAGCGCAGAGCTTATGGTGTCAACGTCGTTCGTGATGCGGCTGAGCACATCGCCCACGCTCACCTTGTCGAAATACTTCAGCGGCAAACGGTTCATTTTTTCGCTGATGCTGTTTCGCATATTCCACGCAAGCTTCTGCATGACGGTTATCATCACATAGTTTGAAGCGCATGTAACAAGGCTTGCGCAAACGTATATCGCAAGGACGATTATAATGGCTTTAATTATTGCGTCCATGTCGATGCCGGTAGCAAGGCCGTCGCCGATGGTGTTTGTAAGATCGGCCATTTTGTCGGGAGCTATCAGGGTAAGTGCCGTTCCCGCTAAAGACAGTATCAGAGCTATAACGATTGCATTGTACCAGGGCTTGAGATACTTTAGGAGATCCAGCATCGAGGATTTTATGTTGTTGGGCTTTTCATTGCGAGGCTTGCCCGGGCCTTTCATTCCTCTCATATGGCAAGTTCCTCCTCTGAAAGCTGGCTCAGGGCGATCTGACGGTAGACCTCGCACGACTTGAGCAGCTCCTTATGCGTGCCCATGCCGACGACTTTTCCCTCGTCAAGAACAACTATCCTGTCCGCGCCCATTATTGTGCCGATGCGCTGGGCGACGATGAGCTTGGTCTTTCCCTCTGTCTCGGCCTTGAGCGCGTCCCGCAGCTCGCGGTCTGTCTTGAAGTCAAGAGCGGAGAAGGTATCGTCGAATATAAGTATCTCCGCATCGCGGCAAAGCGCTCTGGCAATGGACAGACGCTGCTTCTGACCGCCGGAGAAGTTCGTGCCGCCGCGGGCCATGTGTGCCTCCGTACCGTCCTCAAGCTTGGACACGAAATCAGACGAGCGCGATATCTCGATAGCCTTGTCGAGTTTTTCGGGTTCGGCGTTTGCGCCGAAGGCGACGTTATCGGCAATCGTTCCGGAGAACATGACAGCTTTCTGGGACACATAGCTTATTTTACCGTACAGCGTGTCAAAGTCATAGTCTTTGACGTTAATGCCGTCAATAAGCACTTCGCCCTCGCTGACATCATAAAACCTCGGTATGAGGTTGACGAGCGTGGTCTTGCCGGAGCCGGTGGAGCCGATAAACGCGACAGTCTCGCCCCTGTGAGCCCTGAAGCTCACGTCGCTGAGCGCTTTGCCGCTGCCGCCGGGGTATACAAAGCTCACATCCCGGAACTCAAGCTCGCCTTTTACGTCGCCGGAGTCTGTCAGGCTTCCGCTGACGACCTTAGGATTCGTCTCAAGCACCTCGAGTATTCGCTTTGCCGCCTCGAGCGCTCGGGGCAGGACTATGGCTACCATGACAATCAGCAGGAAGGACATGATGACCTGCATGGCATACGACATGAACACTATCATGTCAGCAAAAACATCGACCCTCGCCGCGACGGAAGCCATGGATTCGACGGCGATAGAGTTTATAAGCACCGCGCCTATCCAGTAGATGGACATGCTCAGGCAGTTCATGCTCAGGCTCATAAAGGGGCTTAGCATAGTCATTGTGCGGTTGGCAAAGAGCTGATTTTCAAGAAGCTCGGTATTGGCTTTCCTGAATTTCTTCTCCTGATAGTCCTCAGCGTTATATGCTCTGACAACGCGGATGCCGGTCAGATTTTCGCGCGCTGACTGGTTGAGCGCGTCCTGCAGCCACTGCACCTTGCGGAACTTCGGGAAGGTAAGTATTATCGCGATGCTGAGGATGACTATGAGTATCGCAACGGTGATCGCGGTCGCAAGAGACCACTGCCATGCCTTGCCCGCGATCTTCATGACCGCCCATACCGCCATGGTGGGCGCTTTAATGACGACCTGCATGGAGATAACGATGAGCATCTGCACCTGGGTAACGTCGTTTGTAGAGCGGGTTATAAGGCTTGCGGTGGAAAACGAATTTATCTCCTCAAGAGAAAAGCTCTCGACCTTGTTGAACATTTCTGCTCTGAGGGATTTTGAAAATCTGGCAGCGATGCGGGCGGCAAGGAAGCATACGATTATCGAGGACACGAGGCTTCCCAGCGAGCACAGCAGCATCATGCCGCCGGCGCTCCAGATATCGCCCATTTGGCTGCCGGAGGTCTCAATCAGAGTTGTTATCTCCGACATATAGTCGGGCAGTTTAAGGTCAAGATAAACCTGCGCGACTATAAACACGAGGCTTATCAGAAAATATATCCAGTCTTTGAGTTTAAGGTATCTAAGCAGCTTTATCATTTATTTGAACGACGATCCTCCTTCTGCGCTTCTTCGTCAAGCTTTGCCTGTATCGCGTTTCTGGCGATCTCGGCAGTCTCTTTTGTCTTGTGGGTCTTAACGTAATCGGCGTCTATGACCTTGATTATGTCGATATAGACCTTTGTTTTCCTAAGCGGGAAATTATGCTGAATATTCTCCGTGTTTCTCATAGCGACGCACACGACCGGCACTCCCGCTTTCTGGGCGATCTTGAACGAGCCGGCATGGAAGGGGAGAAGCTTATCTTCATGGCTCCTTGTGCCCTCCGGGTATATTGCGACCGAGGCGTAGTCGCGGTTTATATACTCTGTCGCCTGCTTTATGGTCTTGAGCGCTTCTCTGTTGTTCTCCCTGTCAAGGGACATATAGCCGCACTTGTGCATGACCCTGCCCGCAATGGGAATCTTGTAGTTTCCGGCCTTGGAAACATAGACAAGCTCCTCCTCGGGAAGTCCGACGATGAAGGTTATGGGGTCAAAATATGAGCGGTGGTTTGAGACCATGAGATAGCGGCTGTCCTTTGGGATAAGCTCGCGGCCTGTGACCTCGATATCCACGCGGCCGTAGAAGCAGAGCGCATGAAGCACCTCATGCAGATGCCAGTCCCAGAACTTCGACGGCTTCTCCTGCGGCTTGTCAAACCTTATAAAAGCCTCCGTGGCGGCGAGCATCGTAAGGGCATACGCAAGATGCGAACCGAAAAAATATTCTAAGAAGCGCAGCATCATAAATCCGCCGAGCTTCGCGCCCTTGTAGCCGCAGTTGGCAAACAGAGCGCTCAAAACAGAGCCGGCAGCTCCAATCATGGCAAATATCCTAATCAGCATTTCTTATCTCCTTAATTTATACATATATAAACATTATTTTATCACGAGTTTGCGATTTTCCAATATGCCAAATATAAAATTTGAAGTAATTTTCAGTTTGTTAACATCTTCAACGGATTTTTGGCAAATCTCATATAAACGCAGAAAATGAAAAGCATTTTGTCTGCTATTTCGCAAACTTTGATTAAGAACAGGCCAAGTCCGTCAACCAAATATCAAAGTTTTTATCGCACGAAGTGCATTTTTGTTTGTTTTGCACACCTTGAGCGAATTATTCTCCCATCTTTCGTAAAATTTGATAAATTTGTTGAATTTGACCGAAATAGTGAGCGCTTTTAATTGATTTTTCGCGCGCGATAGTATAAAATACATAAACAGTCCATAAATACATTTAATTTTTATTAGGAGTGAGTTTATTATGGAATCTCTAATGTACCTGGCTCCTGCTCTTGCGATTGTCGCACTGCTGTTTGCCATCTACAAGATATCATTCGTTTCCAAGCAGGCTGCGGGCACAGACCGCATGAAGGAGATAGCCGCCTCCATCAATGAGGGCGCAAAGGCTTTCCTTTTTGCTGAGTACAAGATCCTTGCGATCTTCATCGTTGTCCTCTTCCTCGCTATCGGCCTGTTCCTCGGTGAGGATAGCTGGGTCACCGCAGTGTGCTTCCTCTGCGGCGCTCTGTTCTCCATTCTCGCCGGCTATGTCGGAATGAACGTTGCAACCAAGGCTAACGTCCGTACCGCGAATGCCGCACGAGAGAGCGGCATGAACAAGGCTCTGTCCATCGCCTTCTCCGGCGGCTCTGTCATGGGCATGTGCGTCGTAGGTCTCGGCCTTCTCGGCGCATCCGTTCTGTACATGATCATCGGCAAGCTGAGCGTTCTGTTCGGCTTCTCCCTCGGCGCTTCCTCCATCGCGCTGTTCGCGCGTGTCGGCGGCGGTATCTACACCAAGGCTGCTGACGTCGGCGCAGACCTCGTCGGTAAGGTCGAGGCAGGCATCCCCGAGGATGACCCCCGCAACCCCGCAGTCATCGCCGATAACGTCGGCGACAACGTCGGCGACGTTGCAGGCATGGGCGCAGACCTCTTTGAGAGCTATGTCGGCGCTATCATCTCCGCAATGACCCTCGGCGCGGTTGCAGTCTCCGGCAGCAACGGCGTTATCTTCCCCCTCGTCATCGCCGCCTGCGGCATCCTCGCATCCGTTATCGCGACCTTCTTTGTCCGCGGCAGCGAGGGCGCAAACCCCCACAAGGCGCTCAAGATGGGCTCCTATGTTTCTGCACTGCTCGTTGTCATTGCAGCTCTTGTATTCAGCAAGGTAATGCTTAATGGCTTCGGCTACGCTATCGCCATCATCTCCGGCCTCGTTGTCGGCCTCGTTATCGGCATCGTCACCGAGGTTTACACCTCCGGCGACTACAAGTTCGTCAAGAAGATTGCCCAGCAGTCTGAGACCGGTTCCGCTACGACCATCATCTCCGGCACCGCAGTCGGCATGATGTCCACCTGGATCCCCGTAGTTCTCATCTGCGTCGGCATATTCCTCGCTTACAGGTTCGCGGGCATCTACGGCATCGCCCTCGCGGCAGTAGGCATGCTCTCCACCACCGGCATCACCGTCGCCGTTGACGCATACGGCCCCATCGCCGACAATGCGGGTGGCATCGCTGAGATGAGCGGTCTGGATCACTCCGTCCGCGAGATCACCGATAAGCTCGACGCGGTCGGCAACACCACCGCTGCAATGGGCAAGGGCTTCGCGATCGGCTCCGCCGCGCTCACCGCTCTGGCTCTGTTCGTATCCTTCACCCAGGCCACCGGCCTTACCGCAGACGCTGTCGCACTCACAAGCCCCAACGTTGTTATCGGTCTGCTCATCGGCGGCATGCTCCCCTTCGTGTTCTCCGCAATGACCATGGACTCCGTTTCCAAGGCTGCTTACAGCATGATCGAGGAGGTTCGCCGTCAGTTCCGTGAGATCCCCGGCGTCATGGAAGGCACCACCAAGCCCGACTACAAGACCTGCGTTGCCATCTCTACCACCTCCGCTCTGAAAGAGATGCTCGTTCCCGGTATCATGGCAGTTGTCGTTCCTCTGCTTGTCGGAATCGTTCTCGGCTCCACCGCTCTTGCGGGTCTGCTGGCCGGCTCTCTCGTTTCCGGCGTTATGCTGGCAATGTTCATGTCCAACGCCGGCGGCGCATGGGATAACGCAAAGAAGTACATAGAGGAAGGCAACCACGGCGGCAAGGGCTCCGAGGCTCACAAGGCTGCTGTTGTCGGCGATACTGTCGGCGACCCCTTCAAGGATACCTCCGGTCCTTCTATCAACATTCTCATCAAGCTCATGACCGTTGTCTCCACCGTTTTCGCAGCGATTTTCACCGTCAACGGCCTGTTCTGAGAACAGAATAAACTATATCCACACAAAACAAATCCCCGAAAACCAATGGTTTTCGGGGACTTTACTTTTCTGGGGGCTTGTGCATTAACAGTTATCTAATATAGCCCAGAAGACCGAGGAGGTCGCGGAGGCGCAGAAGGTCGCGGACGAGCAG
>OLNX01000011.1_pt1 | contig 195536 bp, 169 predicted proteins | sample 1672611 | NCBI WGS metagenome assembly OLNX01 (sample SAMEA3136705, study PRJEB25190) | human gut metagenome | reverse complement strand
GTTTCAGTTTACATAAGGCATATATTGCATTCAGCGTCAAAGACAGCACCTCGCCGTCGTTCACGTCCTGCTGCGACAGAAGCTCCGCCGCCTGCGCAAAATAGCTGCAAAGGCTGAGAAGCTCAATGTCATTTCGCATCGGCTGGAACATCTCGATGCATACGGCCTCGGATACCGTATAATACCCTTGCCTCTCGAGCACCGTAAACTCCGAAAACGCCAGCAGCTGACAGGCGGATTTGATCTGGCTGCGCCGAGAGCGCACACCGCGCGCCTTGAAGGTCATAAGCCCCTGCTCGCGCGTCAGCACCGACAAAATCGTGTCCGAATCGCGGTATTCCGTCACCCGGAGCACGAGCCCCTGCGTTTTCAGATACATGCTGTGTTCTTCGCCTCCGTGCCGGCTGCGCCAGTTTGCATCGCCCGCTTGTAGAGCAGATACGCCTCCGGCGCGCCCGTGTCCTGAAAAAGCTCCCAAAGTGCCTGCGTCTGCATACGCCCACCTCCTAACACTGCTGTTAGGATGCGCGCCGGTGCAGACAGCTATGCTGGCAGTTCCTGCCCGGAGCTTTCCTGCATTATACCATTGTTTTGCCGGGGCGGCAATAGAAACGGAAAGAAATTGCAGTTATTGTTCGTTCGCAAAAAACGCGACGACGATCGCACCGGGGCCGACATGCGTGCCGATGGTGCTGCCGATGGATGTGATTGGAAGCGACTTCAGCTTCCCTTCCCAGATATCCCGGCTGGCTGCGATGTATTCCTGCAAGGCGCTGTCGCTCGTGCCGGAGTAGCCGAGCATCAAAGGCTGGGAAAAATCAATGCCGCCGCGCTTTGCAATCGCTTCGTTCAGGAAATTGTTGCTCTGTCTTGCGCCTCTGGCCTTTCCAAGGACGGCGAGCTGCCCATCTCTGACGGTCAGGACCGGCTTGATGTTCAGTAATGTCCCCGCGATCGCGCTCGTTTTCGAGAGCCGGCCGCCGCGGTATAAATATTCCAGCGTATCGACGCGCCCGAGAATGCAGAGCCTGCTTTTTGCCATAAATATCGTTTTCTTCCCAGAATTTCAGAAAATCAGGTTCGCGTTGCGGCAGACCTGCACGCATAGGGAACTCTGTTTCGGGCAGATTCAGTGTTTTACCATAGTCCATTACTAATAACCTCCAATTTTATTAAACAAAAAAATATAGCAATAATAAAAAAAGCTTCGTCCCTCAGATAAGGGACGAAGCTGTAGACTAACAACGATTAATACGCATGCGTATCATGCATCATTAACAAAACGTGTACTCCGTGGTACCACCCTCATGACGACAGCCTTTGCCGCACGCCACTCGTGTGCGCAATATCGGGCGCTCCCGTATGCAGCTACTCAGGTTCGCCGCATCCACTCCAAAGTGATTTTCACCTGCTTTACTTCGTCCGGGCTTGCACCATACCCCGGCTCGCTTAACCTGCGCCGCAAGCTACTGTCTTTTTCATCGCGTTAGCAAATATCAATAAACGCTAATATTATACATTAGCTGTAGCAAGAAGTCAATGAGTTTTTCTTGCTTCTCAAATTTACTCTTTAGTAGACATTTTTTCTATATCCGTAAAATCAATATAGAGTTTTTTATTCTTATATCCGTAAGAAGTTGTCAAATCTACTATTTTTTTACTATAATCACCACTCACCAGCTTGCCGGAAAAAACTACAACGTCGCCACTTTTCAAAGGCATAATCTTTTTATAAAGCTCGCTGTCGGCAGGGATTAACATTTCATCTGCGGCATATCTTTTTGTTTCAACAGCATATTCCGCTTCAGGAAAATCACAGCTTAGCCTTACATAAGCAGCCATACCTGAGTTTACCGATTCAATTCTATCAACCTTGGCACACCATTTTTTCACATAACCGTCTTTAAAAAATTCATTGAATTCCTTTTCGTATGATTTATTGAATTCCGCTTTCTCAAGCTCTGTCATGGATTTTTTCTCGTTTTGATTATAGCGGGCCTGTATTTCATTGAACTTTTTCTGGCTGGGAATACTTTCAGCAACTACACTATCAGTAATTTTAACAAATGAATTATCTGATTTTCCGATATGTAAGCTACTTTCTAAAGCTGTAATAAAAGTCAGCAAAATTATTAAAAGAAAAATACCAACTATCGCTTTGGCAAAAACTCCGTGATACCGCCACAGCAAATATAATCCTACCGGCCAGAAGATAAAAAGCATTAAAACAGCAAACCAGCCCTGTTCCCAAAATTTACTTTCCCGCTTTACCTCAGTTGTTTCTTCACGAACCGCTCTCCCACAACCGGAACAATAGTTGGCGTTATCAGGTATCGTTTGTCCACAGTACTTGCATTGCATAACAATCCGCTCCTCATCATCCATGTATATGTTATTACAACAACATAAAATCCTAAAAACAAGCTAATGATACGCTCTCAGCTCTTTGCCTCTAATCACCTTTATCTTAACATTCTTTAGGATAATTAGCAACAATACTTCAGTTCTCCCCCCCACGCCCATACTTATGGGTACAGTATATACAGTATAAAATTCCCCCTATACCACACGCTCTACTTCTACCGTACTTTACGTCTATCCTTTAGGTAGTACTCTAAAGAACAAGGTAACTACTAGCTTACGCTAGTAGCTTTTATCAACGCAGAAGAAAAAGCGAGAAAGAAAACCAACAAAAGAAAGAACGAAAAAGAAGATTCACTCTTATACTCGGGAAAACCGAAGCAAAATTATTACACTGTTTAAGAAAAAATTTTAAAATTTATTTTTTCAGGTGTAATAATTTTCATCGCGAAAAGACGAGTAATAGAGTGAGAACACAAAAACAACCGCTTAAGCGCTTTCCCCAAGCACCCAAGCGGTCATTCACAGCCTTATTCACTTCTCGTACTTAAACTCAAACACGCCAAAGCCCTTTCCCTGCGTCAGATGACTTACGTCATTCAAGCGGAAAACAGCGTGCTCATGCCATTTGTTAATCCCCAGAACAGTTACGCTGGCAGGCTGCACATCAACCGAAAAGTTAAACGCCGCCACCTGCTGCATATCCATTCCCAGCCAACGGAAAATAATATTCTGAATCGTGCCCTTATGCGCAACAATCAGCAGATTTTCCTTGTCGACATCCGCACAATGCCACAAGCCGTGTACATTACGGCGATAAAATTCATTGCGCGTTTCACCGCCGGGATAGTTGCGGTGATCCAGCTCCTGCTCGGAAGCCGGCTTGCAAAAATGCTTCTTAGCCTCTTCCTCGGTCATGCCGGCAGCAATGCCGTTATTCTTTTCCCTCAGGAATCGGCAATGCTCTATTTCGCCCTTAAAGCCAAGCTCCTCGGCAATAATCTGCGCCGATGCGGAAGCACGCTGCAAATCACTTGCCAGAATCCGCAGCTTGCAATTACGTCCGGCAAAATCCTTCGCCAGCTTTACCGCAGCAGCCTTTATCTGCGCCCTTCCCTTTTCGGTCAGCTGCGAATCCGTCCAGCCGCCGGTCAATCTTTGCGTATGATGCGTTGCTTCACCATGCCTCACTAAGATAATCATCATTCATCCTCCGACTATTCTTCGTTATGACTGGCATAGTTTTTGAGCAGCTCAACCTGCGTTTCCAACAGATGCAGCATATTTTTTCGATGCAGCGCCGCCTTTTTCACCTGCTCGTTATAAGCCTGTTCGGCCATAGCAGCCTTGGCATCAGCCTCAAAAATAATTTTACGGCTGCGTTCCTCTGCATCCCCCACCAGTTTACGATATTTAGTATTTGCATCCAGCATCATTCTGCCGGCTTCGCTGCGAGCATCCTCCAGCAGCTTGTTAGCCTCGCTGGCAGCACTGTTAGCGCGTTTTTTGCAGACATCCTCGGTAGTAACACGCAGCTTTTCTGCATCTACCTCAGCACTGCTGCGCAGCCTATCTGCATAAGCCTTAGCCTCTTCGCGCAGCTTGTTGCATTCAGCCATCGCTGCCTGCAGCATGTTATCGGTTTTGTTCTTTGTCTGATTATACAAATCCTCAGCATGCGCCATGGTATCATCATGTAGCTTTTGCGCCGCAGCCTTCGCTTCTCTCAGCTGCTGCTCGCACTTCACTGCCGTTTCCTTCTCCAGCAGCGCCGCCTTCTTTTCACTGGCGTTCTTTACCTCGTCAGCAGTTTCCTGCGCTACAGCCAGTGTACTCTGCATGGTAGCCTCCATCTGCTGATAATATTCCAGCTTGGAGCTGACGCGCTCGATAGTTTCCTTCTGCTCCAGGTTATCCAGATAAAGGTATTCGTATTCCTTAATCAGCTTAGCAAGAAACTTGTCTACCTCTTCTACCTCATAGCCACGAAAACCCTTGGTAAAAGTTTTTTTCTTTAAATCCTCCGGATTAAGCATGGTTTATCCTCCTAGATATAACGCTTCAGCGTTACGCTGATGCGTCCTTTTTTAGTAGTGCCGCGGATTTCCTCAATCTCTACTCGTCCACGGCCGCGGAAGGAAATTACATCGCCCTCGTTCACCGGCTGTGCCGCCTTCTTGGCCTCTTTCCAGTTTACCTTGACATTCAGGCTTTTGATTTCATCCGCCATACGGCTGCGGCTTACGCCATAGCCTGCCGCTGCCACGGCATCAAGGCGCAAATCAGCGACTGTCGCGTTAATCAGCTTAACCTTTTCTTCCTTATGCAGCAATTCCTCGCGGGGAATTTCCGTAAGCGTTACCGGCGCAGAACCGATCTGCGTCAGATTACCGGTAAGATAATTTACCAGTGATTTTTCTACCACGAACTGCGCTCCCTCGGGCACAAAAACGATATCGCCCAAGGCCTCGCGCTTGCAGCCCGTGCCCATAAACGCACCGAGAATATCGCGATGCGACAAATCATAATAGCGCTTATCCCAAGCCGCCAGAAAATAGGCCATGCCGAAATCCGGCTGACCGTAAAAATCATCGGCAACAAAGGCAGCCTTCACCCTTTCGGCATTACTGAAGCCGCCGTCGCTTTCCAGACGCACATTTTCGTAGTTCGCCGCAATAATTTCCGCAACGTTATAGGCATGAGGATCAAGAAACTCGCTCACACGGAACTTGCGCGATTTATTGGCGCCCTCGGCCAAATCCAGCAGCTTGGCCGCCAGCTGTTCGTCACCGCCGGCTTTAAAGTAACGCAGAATTTTTTCTCTGTCTGCCATAAATTATTTCCCCTGTAATTCCTTATCTCTTTGCAGCACTGCCTGCACCGCATCATAAAAAGCACCGCGCACGCCATGATTTTCCAATGCATGGATACCGGCAATAGTCGTGCCGCCGGGGCTTGTTACCTGGTCGCGCAGCTGTGCCGGATGCAGGCCGCTTTCTACGCACAGCTTGCCGCTGCCTGCCATTGTCTGTGCTGCCAGCTTAATAGCCAGCGCACGCGGCAAACCGGCACGCACGCCCGCATCAGCCAGTGCATCGATAATCACAAAGCAATAGCCCGGTCCGCAGCCGGAAATAGCGGTAATCGCCTGTAATGCTTTCTCATCTACAAATTCTATTTCGCCGCAGCTGCTGAAAATTGCTGCCGCAGTCTGCTTCATAGGCTCGGTTACAGCCTCATCGCAGCAGATGGCAGTCATACCGGCGCCTGCTGCTAGCGGAGTGTTCGGCATCGTGCGGATTACCGGGAACCCCGGAGCATAGGCATGCAGCTGTTCCAATGTAACACTGCCCATGATAGAAAGTACCCAGGCATCCTTTTTCATCGCAGCCATCAGCTCGGGCACCAGTGCCACCGGTGCTACCTGAGGCTTAACGGCAAAGATTACCAGGTCAGCATCCTTTACTGCCTCTTTATTATCCGTAGTAACATTTACGCCAAAGGCTTCATGCAGACTGCGCGCATGTGCCTCAGTCGGCTCGCCTACGGTAATCATCTCCGGCGCAATCAGGCCGCCGCCGATAATTCCCTTAATAATGGCGTTGGCCATAGCGCCGCCGCCGATAAATGCAATTTTCTTTACTGCTATTTGTCCCATGGATTATTTCCCCTCTCGTCAAGCTCGTGCTCTTCGCCCGCATCTATATCTACGTTTTTCGGGGCGCAGATAACAATATTGCGTCCCAGCTTTTTCATGCTGCCGCCGATAGCATAAACAGTACCGCTGATAAAATCGGTCATACGCTTGGCAACAACATTATCTGTCTTATCATAATTAACAACTACAGCCTGATTATCGCGCAGATAATCGGCAATCTTAGGAGAATCGTTGAAATCGACAGGCTCCAGCAGCACAACCGTCATCAGCTTGTCGGCAATAGGCAGGTTAATGGTTTTACTGCCCATTTTTTCATTTTTTGCCGGTTCAGGCGTTGCTGCCGAACTTTTAAAGTTCAAAATGGATTTGCGTTCACGCTTAGGCTCCTCTGCCGGTACCGAAGCGGCAGGCTCCTTGCTGCCGAAGAAACGCTTCTTGGGTTTAGCCGGCTCCTGCTCGGTCTTAGCAGGCTTCTGCTCAACTTCTTCCTCGATGATTTCTTCCTCGTCATAAAGACTTAATGCATTCATGATTTTATCAATAATATTCATCACGTCACCAACCTTATCTATGTCTTAAAATTTCAGGCTATAATCACGCTGGCCGAACAAGGCTGTGCCTACACGCACAATATTGGCACCTTCTTCTATTGCAACTGTGTAATCATTGCTCATACCCATAGACAGAATATCTGCCTGCGGATACTGCTGCTTTAAGCGGGCGAACGCACGGTAGCCTGCCGCAAATACAGGTCTTGTCTGCTCAATATCCTCGCATTTCTGGGCAATAACCATCAGTCCGCGCAGACGCACATGCTTGTATTCGGGCAGCTTCGGCAGCAGCGCCAGATAATCTTCCTTATCTAAGCCAGACTTTTGCTCCTCATGGGCAATATTCAGCTGCAAAAGGATATCCTGCACCTTACCGATGCGTTCCGCCTCCTTATCAATCGCAGCCAGCAAATGCTCACTGTCAACCGATTCGATAAGGTCAAACAAAGCAACAGCCTGACGCGCCTTATTCGTCTGCAGATGTCCGATAAGGTGCCAGTAGCCGTGTTTGCCCAAGGCCTCCTGCTTATGCTTGGCCTCCTGCACGCGGTTTTCGCCTACGTTGGCAATGCCCAAGGCTTCGATATTTGTAATAATTTCCGGCGGATGATTTTTCGTCACCGCCACCAGCGTTACATTATCTCCTGTGAGCAGGTCTTTATTTTTACGCTTGTCCAAAGCAGACGCTATCTGCTCCTGAACCTGCTTTAAATTATCAGCTAACAATGTATTTGCCCCCCAATTCTCAGCAAAATGATTTGTGGCAAAGATTCTGCTTTTTATTATGCTTTAAAAGCTCTTTATCTTTATATTTTAGCATACGTGTAAACCATTGTCACGAATAAAAACAACAAAGAGCTGCCGCACAAAAGTGCAGCAGCTCTCAATAAATTTATCTTCGTTATGATAGCTATTAGTATAACAGCTTGTTGGCAATAACCAAACGTTGGATTTGGTTGGTACCTTCGTAGATTTGCATGATTTTAGCGTCACGCATCATCTTCTCTACGGGGTATTCTTTAGTGTAACCGTAGCCGCCCATTACCTGAACAGCGTCGGTGGTTACCTGCATAGCGGTATCAGCAGCATAGCATTTAGCCATAGCAGCCTCTTTGGAGAATTCCATGCCCTGATCACGCATCCAGCAAGCCTTTTGAACCATGAGGCGAGCGGTTTCAACCTTCATAGCCATGTCAGCCAGCATGCCTTGAACCATTTGGAAGGAAGCAATCGGTTGGCCGAACTGACGGCGCTCTTTAGCATATTTAACAGCGTAATCCAGAGCAGCCTGAGCGATACCTACGGAAACAGCGCCAACGAACGGACGAGCGCTGTCTAAGGTATTCATAGCAATACGGAAGCCTTCGCCTTCGCGGCCTACGCGATAGGACTCAGGAATAACAACGTCTTGCAGAACCAGCTCGGTAGTATTGGAAGGACGGATGCCCATTTTGTTTTCTTTCTTGCCAACGGAAAAGCCCGGAGTGTCTTTCGGAACGATGAAAGCAGTCAAACCACGGATACCGCCGGTTTTACGAGTGTTAGCGAATACCAGAAAAATTTCTGCCAGACCACCGTTAGTGATGAACATTTTGGTACCGTTCAGAGTGTAGGTACCCTCTTCCTTGTTGTGTACAGCACGGGTAGAAACACCGCCTGCATCACTGCCTGCACCGGGTTCGGTCAGAGCGAAAGCAGCCAGACCGCCATTGTTCAGGACATCGCAATACATTTTTTTTTGCTCATCGGTGCCTGCCAGCAGAACAGGTACAGTTGCCAGGCTGTTGGCAGCCAGAGAGGTTGCAACACCTGCGCAGCCTTTGCCCAGCTCTTCATAAATGGTAGCAACAGAAATGCTGTCCAGGCCGGGGCCATCTAATTCTTCCGGAACAATAACGTTCAGCAAGCCCATTTCGTTAGCCTTGTCAATCAGGCCGTCACGCATATGGTTTTCTGCATCCATTTCAGCAGCATAAGGAGTAATTTCTTTTTCAACAAACTCCCTTACCATTTCCTGTAATTCTAATTGTTCCTCGTTTAATGCAAAATCCATCATATCCTCCTTGATATCAAGCGGTCTTCCGCGTCATTTCCCTTCCAAATCAACTCAGGCAAGCTCACCATTTGGCGGGTATTTCTTTAAATCTGTCGACGACAAACATTGTTGTTAAAATCGTCCCAATTAAATTCTTTTTGCTGTCAGTCATTTCAGCCTCAATAACCATCGTAGAATGTCCGGAATGCTTAATATGGCTTCGTACCGTTAAGGTTGTCGGCTCATGGACACCTTTGATAAAATTCATGCTGAAATTAAGAGTTGCCACTACAGCGCCCACGCTTGCACCGGTAACACCCAGAACGGAGTCTGCCAAGGCCAACATCACTCCGCCGTGACATATGTCACGATGATTAAAATGCTTCGCCGGATCAACGTCAATGCTGACTTCAGCACTGCCACACTTTATCTCACCAATATGCACACCGAATTGAGTCATAAAATGATTATCTGTGTACATCTGGCGAATATAGGCAGGAACATCCTTGACCTGCTCCACAGTTATCATCGCCTTTCTTCGGACAGCAGAAAATATTACTGTCAATATATCTTTGATATTTTACCACAAAACAGCGCTTAACTCAACAGTTTCATGCAAAAAAATAAGCTGAAAGGAAAGTTTTAGGGATAATTTTTTCAATAATCGCACTTTGATATAAGCGGTAAAGACAAAATGGCTGCCGCACTTTGAGTACAGCAGCCATGCAGGAAGCATATAAATTAATCGATAATATTTTGTTTATAATCGTGATACAGAGTCTTGAGCTCTTCCATAGTTGCACCCATCTCAACCTTGAGCTTGGAAACAGTATCATAGTCGCCTTCGGCAACAGCTCTGCGGATAGCAGTGAAGATGCTCTTCTCCTCAAAGGAATCCTTGGCCAGCTTAGCACGCAGGTTCTGGATTTTACGCCACATTGCCAAGTCGCAGTCGGTGCAGGTTTCCTGGTTATGCAAGCGCTTCATGTCGATAACAGCCTGATAGTTTTCCGGAATCAGACGAGTCAAAAGCTCGGTCTTCCAACGAATCAGCGCACCCTGCATGAAGGAGTCGATATATTCCTTCTTCAGGATATTGCCTTGGGTGAGCACGGCAACCTTTTCCGGATATTTTTCAAAGGCGCAGAGATTTTCCCAAACGGTAGCAGGCGGTTCGCCGAACAGCTTGCTGCGTTCTTCCGCAGTGAAATCTTCAAACACGTCTTCCTCAGTGCGGTATTGACGGTCGGTATCCAGATAGAAGCCCTCTTCGCCGGCCTTCTTGGAAATTTCTTTTTCCAGAGCCTTCAGGTCCTTGCCGGATTCTACGCAAGCCTTGATGCCGTCGAGGCAGGACAGGTAGAAGGCAGCAATGGCGATGTAGGTATTGGTGTACGGGTTCGGAGAACGCATTTCGATACGGGTAGCTTTATCGTTGTCCAAATCGCGGATCAGGCCTGCAAGAATGGTTCTGTTACGGGACGGATTATCCGGGCTCAGACCAAGGCTGGTAACGATGCAGACAGGAGCTTCAAAGCCGGGTTTCAGACGGTTCAGAGAGTCAATGGTGCAGGAGATAAACGGATTGGTTACCTCGTAGTTTTTCAAAAGGCCCATGAGAGCGCCATAGCCGACAGCGGAAAGGAAGTCCTTGTGCATATCCTTCGGCGAGAACAGGTTGACAATCTTGCCGTTTTCCATTTTTGCGGCAATGCCTACATGTGTATGCTCACCGCTGCCTGCAACACCGGGAATCGGTTTAGCCTGGAAGGAAACCTCCAAGCCGTTCATGCGGAAAACTTCTTTAACGATGATACGTGCCAGCAGTTCGTTATCCGCAGTCTGAACGCCGCTGCTGAACTTCCAATCAACCTCCAGCTGCTCCATAACGTGAGTCATATGGCCTGCGGCATCAATCTGACCTTTAACGCCGCCACATTCCTTGTGGCCCATTTCAGGCTCCAGGCCGTACAGCTCCAAAGTCTGAATAGTCTGCTCCAATGCAGTACGCACATTGCCGCGGGTACGCTGCCAATATTGCTCCTGCATTACCTGAGAAGAGCTCAGAGCCTCCAGCGGTGCGTCCTCACGCGGAGTTTTTACCCAAAATTCCAGCTCGGTAGCACTGGTGAAGAGCAGCTTTTCAATCTCAGCAGGATTTACATGCTCCAGGCCGGCAATTACCGGATGCTTAGCAAACAAATCCATAATCTCTTTTTCTACATAAGCCAGAGTATCATTCAAAATAGAACGGGAATCAACATGATTGCCGTTGTGAATCAGATAGCAGGGAATGCGCAGAGTACCGATCATGCGACCGCTTTCTGCATCAAAATGCTCATAGTTATAATCAACAAACCAGTTAACGGTTTTATCAACCTTCATATCAACGCGGGCATCGTTCAGAGTAGCGATACCGGTCAGCACAACGGAGGAGCCGTCAGTCTGTGCTGCGCTGCCTGCCAAAAAGCCATCGATATCCTCAAGGAAAATCTTCATCGGGATTTTTTCGTCGGTATCATTACCGGCAAAATCCACACCCATCAGAGATACGAACTGAATCTCCGGATGCAGAGTCAGAAGCTCACGCAGAGTGCTTTCGTTTTGTTCTTCAGGTTTAATTACGTACAGTAAATCTTTGTTGTTCATGATCAGTGCAGCCATAAGGCTGCCTCCTTTCTCAATACTCCCTAATTATCATGCTGCAGAAAAATGCTCCCTACATATTTTCCGCAAGATAAACGAAAAAGGACCTTTTTAAGCATGGACACACTACTTCCTTACTCAAAAAAGTCCTCGTTGACTGTTCCATTATTATAGCAGATATTAAGTGCTTTTGTCCAGCTTTAATTTCTGAGGATAAGATATCAGGCGAGCAGGCGGACAAGTATTTCCTCCAGCTTTTCGTAGCCGCGTCCGCCCTGACGCAGTTTGATATTCATATCCGATAGTCCCAGCAAGGCTTCCGTCAGGCGCTTTTCATCAAAGCGCCTGCTGTCGCGCTCCAAAAATCTGTAGGCATATGGGCTACGCATCCCCAGCTCCTCCATAATACCCTTCTGGTCGTAGCCTCTGCGCTTCAGCTCCAGATAACGCAGCACCTGACGCAGCTTGAATGCTACTGTTGCGCTCAAAGGCAGGATATAGGTTCCGTGCTTGCGTTCGCTCGCCAACAGCTCCAGACACTGCTTCAGCTTGCCTGCCATAATATAATTGGTCAGCGCAAAAGATGAGGCGTTGGGCAGCAGCGCGAACACATTCAGCACATCATCTTCCGTCCATTCCCTACGTCCTGAGGCATAAATTGCCAGCTTGCCGATTTCCTGCTGCAGCAAATCCAGCGGAATTTCTTCCTTCACCGGCTCAATATATTCGCTGATGGCAGCCAGCGCATCTCTGGTAAAATGCGCGCCGTATGCTGCTGCCTGCGCATATAGCCAATCATCAAGATCTCTTTCCTTAATGCGCTCACACGGGCAAATCAGAGCACTTGCTTTGAGCTGCTTATACAGCTTGGTCCGCTTATCCATTTTTTTGCTGCTGATAACCAACAGACAATAATCCGGTACGTCGCTGACTATCGCCGCCAGCTGCTCCATTTTCTTGGAATCGGTATCATCCTGCGCATCAGCGGCACTGTTTGCTTTGGCAGGCTTTGCTGCCCAAAGCTTTTCATCCTTCAGGAAAATCAGCGATTTGCCGCAGAAGAAGGGATAGCTGTTGACGGCTGCCTGCAGCCCGGACAGGTTGGTATCTTTGTCAAAGACCGTTATTTCGCGGTCAGCCTCCGGCGTATCGCCAAAAACATATTCCGGCAGCGCGGCAATAATGCTGTTGCGGTAGTAATCCTCCTCGCCGCACAAAAGCAGTACCTGCGCCTGCGGCAGCGGCTTATGCTGTTGTAATAGTGAAATCAGGTTTTCCGGTTTAATATCCATCTGTATTCCCTCTTATTATTTTTCTAACGGTACAATGGCTAATGTCTTGCCTAAAGGTGCAAGTATTTTTAAGATTGTACTGATTTTAGGAATAGAGGTACCGTTTTCCATTCTCGCAATTACAGGCTGCTTTACTCCGCTCAAAAGCTCCAATTGCTTTTGAGTTATTCCCTTATCCTGACGTGCCTTGATAAGTTCACCGATTAAGGCAACTCGCAAATCACTTGCGGAGATTTCTTCCGGTGTAAAAATATTCTTTCTGACATCCTGCCATTCATAGCCTACTGCACTATTTTTCACTTTCCTCACTCCTTAATTTCTCTCCTTTAATTATAACTTATGAGTTATATTTTGACAACAGCTTCACTGTAAATCAGCGTAGCCATAGCATTTTATTCCCTCTGCGTCAAAAACAACTTTAATACAGCCAAGCTCATCCGTTCGGACAACAGCACTGCCTATTGCCTGCAAACGCTCCAGCGTTTCCTGATGCGGATGGCCATAGCGGTTACCGCGCCCGCAGGAAATAACTGTCAGCCTTGGCCGCACCTGCTCCAGAAATTCCATACTGCTGCTATAGTGCGAACCGTGGTGTCCTGCCTTCAACACAGTGTACTGCTGCAGCTGCAGCCTCTGCTCGCGTTCTTCCCCCATGTCGCCTGTAAACAGCACGCTGCCCTGAACACTCTGCAGCGCCGCCAGCGTGCTGGCTTCATTTCCCGGCACGTCCTGCTGCGGTACATCAACTAAAACAATCTCCGCATTATCATCCAACGCATAGCGTTCACCGCCCTGCACCACATGCGCCTGCGTCCTGCCGGCCTGCGCCAAAATTTCCTGCTGCACTCTTTTGCTTTCCTCTGTCAGTGCTTCGTTAGGCAAAAGTAGCTTTTTCACCCGCAGCTGTCGCAATAGGTCCGCTGCAGCACCGACGTGGTCAAAATCATAGTGGCTTAAAAGCAGGATATCAGCCTCACGCTTGCCAAGATAACGCAAAAACGGAGTAATCACGCGCGTAGCAGTCGAGATATTTTTCAAGCCGCCGGTATCAATAATTGCCACCCGCTGCGACGGCGTGACGATAACAGCGCAGTCCCCCTGTCCAACATCCAGAAAATAGCAGGCCAACGGCAGCGTGCGATACTGCTGATAAGCAAGCATCCCGGCAAGCAGCAAGGCATGCAAAAGCAGGATGCAGCGCCGTTCCCTATTGCTCCAAAATTGTAGCCATGGAAAATCCGCCCACACAAACAGCGCTGCATAATAAAGCACCAAACAATAGGCAGGCAACTTGCCGATAACCACCGTGCTGTACGGCAGGTCGGCAAAAAAACGCGCCTGCGTCAGCACCTGCGCCGTCAGCCAGGCAGCAAGCTGCAACAGATACTCGCCGCAGACAGGCAACAGTGCACCCACGAGTGCCAACTGCGCCGCGATTTCCAACACCGGCACCAGTACGATATTGCTTACCAAGGCAATCAGCGAAAATTGTTGAAAATAGTAAACCTCCAGCGGCAGTACAGCCAGCTGTGCTGCCAGTGAAACCGCTGCCGCTTCGCCTATCGGCGCAGGCAAAGCCTGCGGCAGCAGCCTTTGGCATGCAGGCAGCAGCCACAAAAGACCGGCTGCCGCCCCGAACGATAGCTGAAAACCGATATCGGCCAGCCATAACGGCTGCAGAAACAACAGCAGCGCCGCCACCAAGCACAGCAAACGCCCGCGCTCCGCACCACTGCCGCCAAGCAGCAGGACGCTGCTCATAGCCAGCGCCCGCAGCACCGGCGGACGCAAGCCGCAGAGCAGCGCATAGGCAGTAAGTAAAGTTATAACTATAACCTTGCGCCAGGGCAGCGGTACCCACTGCAGCAAAGCAAGCAGCAAACCTGTCAGGAGCACAATATGCGTACCCGAAACAGAAAGAAGATGCGCCAAGCCGTTATCCGTAAACAGCTCACGTGTTTCTTCGTCCAGCCTGCCGCTGCCGCCAAGCACCATGCCGCTCAGCAGCGCCCCATATTCAGCGCCGGCTGCTGCTTCCATGCGCTCGCTCAGCTTTTTGTTCCACAAGGTAAAGCGCTGCCACCACAAAACCTGCGGCTCTGTCTTTAGCAGCTGCGCCTTGCTCAAACGTCCGCCAAGCTCCTGCACTCTGTTGTAGCTCGCAGCATCAAAGCCTCCGGGGTTACGCAAGCTGTCCAGCTGCTCCAGCGTCCCCTTAAGCACCACACAGCCTGCCTGCGGCAGCTCGCCCTTCACGCTCACGCGCAAACGTCCGCTGTAAGCAAGCTCCGTGTCGCTATACACCTTGTAGCAGCGCAGAACCGCACTACTAAAGCCATCCTGCCTGCGCACGCTCAAAGGTTCCACCGCGCCATACACAACCAGCTGCCGCCCAAAGCAGGCAGCAAGCTGCTGCTCGGCGGACGGCGGCACGGTAAGCAGACGAAAAAACAGTACGCAAAGCAGCATGAAGGGCAAAAATAATCGTAGATAACGTGTTTTCTGCAGCACTAATCTACCTCCACATAATCACGCAGCTTTGCCAGCTTGGCTTTGCCTATTCCCGGCACACGCAGCAAATCATCCGCGCTGGTAAAACGCCCGCTGTTTCTTGTTTCTACAATACGCTGCGCCAGCGCAGGACCTATGCCCGGCAGCTGCTGCAGCTCACCGGCGCTTGCGCTATTAATGCGCACACTCTGCATCATGCTGCTGTTTCTGCCTGAGCCTGCTTTAGCACTGCCAGACTTTCCTGACGTACTCTCACCTAAACCGGACTTTGCCTGAGCGTTTTTCCTCTGCGTGCTGCTTGTCCGTGCAGCCTTCTGCACAGGCACTCGTATCTGCATGCCATCGCGCACCTTACGCACCAAGTTGACACGTTCGCTGTCGGCATTTTCCGTCAAGCCGCCGGCAGCAGCAATGGCTTCTTCCACTCTGCAGTTGGTAGGCAGGTCGTAAATTCCCGGCTCCAGCACGGCGCCGCTCACCTGCACGCGTACTGTTTTTACCTGCGCTGCTTTGGATGCGACAGCGCCTTGCGCGGACTGCGGCAGGCTGCTGCCGGGTAGCGTTTTCTCCTTATCGTTGGTGCTTATAAGACTGGTGATGATGCAGCCTGTGAGGAGAATGGCGATGAAGATTAGTTTTTTTACTTTTGCTTGCATGGGGATACCTCCTAATGATGTTGGGGAAAAATATTTTAGAACAAAAATAGAGCCTATCTTAAAGAGCCTCTCATATGACGTGCATCGGCAGACCGAGCCTCTCCTAGGGGAGAGGTGCCGAGCTTGTCGAGGCGGAGAGGGGTTTTTCTGTGCAACTGTTTTCTGAACTCTATCCCCTCTCAGTCACCCTTGCGGGTGACAGCTCCCCCCTAGGGGAGCCTCTTCTAAAGTTTTATTTCTTACGTTTTCATAATCAATTCCAACGCAGACACAACCTTCTCTATCTCATCACAAACGCTATTAAAATTTTTATCAATAGCATTATTAGGAAATCTTATTACTGTTATTCCCAAATCATTAAAATAAGCTGTCCTTCTTTCATCATATTTAGCATGCTTATCTTCGTAATGTTGACTCCCATCCAGTTCACCTATCAACTTAACATGTCCACAATAAAAATCTGTAATATATTTACCTATTGGCTTTTGTTTATACCACTTACACCTATGTTTTTGTAAAAAATCATACCATAGATGTTTTTCCTGTTTAGTCATTGCTCTACGCAATTTTTTCGCAAAATTCTTTGTTGCTCTATCCGATAAATTATTAAACATAATTATTCTCCTTTAGCTATTCTCCCCTCTCAGTTACCCTTACGGGTGACAGCTCCCCCCTAGGGGAGCCTCCTTTAAATTAATCGCTGGATAAACATCACAAAAAAACAAAAAGAGCCCCCAAGAATAACAATTACGTTATTCTCAGAGACTCTGAAAATGTAAGCGTTATTTAGTACTACTAAATAATGTCATTGCTGACATGCACTGCTTATTTTTTTGTCCGCGCTACAGTCTGCGGAAACTGCCTGTTGCAGGACAGCTGTAACTGCGGTGGTCGCGGTTAGTAATTAGTGGTTAGTGGCCAGTAATACTAAAGCTCGCGACAGATTTTATTTCTAATTTTATTTCTCCCCTCTTCTTGCTCGCTATCCGCTCGCAACGGGGATTCGTTCCACCATTTCACTTTCTCGCTTCGCTATTGCTCGCTACAAAGTGGGTGTCACTTCGCTACGATGTTTACCAGACGGCCGGGTACGCAGATAACCTTACGTACGGTTGCATCGCCGATGTGAGCCTGAACGTTAGCGTCAGCCATAGCAATCTTCTCCAGCTCTTCCTTGGTAGCTTCAGCCGGAACAGTCAGACGACCGCGAACTTTGCCGTTAACCTGCAGAACGATTTCTACATTGTCAACCTTCAGGGCTTCTTCATCGCACTCAGGCCAGCTTTGTTCATGTACGCTGCTGTTGGCATCGATAGCACCGCGCCACAGCTCTTCGGTGATATGCGGAACAAACGGGCTCATCATCTTGATAAGGTCGGAAATTGCTTCGTAAATCAGACCTGCATTCGGCTCTTTGGCAGCTTCTTTATAAGCATAGAGAGCGTTAACCAGTTCCATCATAGTGGAAATAGCAGTGTTGAAGTTGAAGCGGGTTTCGATATCGTTGGTAACCTTCTTAATGCTGCTATGCAGTACACGGCGCAGGTCCTTATCTGCTTCGCTCAGGTTGCTGTGATCGTATTCGGTAACCTTTTGTGCCAGAACAGCTTCAAATGCTTGTACAATACGCCAGATACGGTTCAGGAAGCGGAAGGAGCCTTCAACGCCCTGGTCGCTCCACTCCAGCTCTCTTTCAGGTGGAGCAGCGAAGAGGATGAACAGACGCGCGGTATCAGCACCGTATTTGGAAAGAATTTCTTCAGGGGAAACAACGTTGCCCAGAGATTTACTCATCTTAGCACCGTCTTTGATTACCATACCCTGAGTCAGCAGGTTGCTGAACGGTTCATCGTAATCAACCAGGCCTGCATCGCGCAGAACCTTTACAAAGAAGCGGGAATACAGCAGATGCAGAATAGCATGCTCAATACCGCCGATATATTGGTCTACAGGACCCCAATAGTTATTGAGCTCCTTGTCAAACGGCATCTTGTCGTTGTGTGCGTCGGTATAACGCAGATAGTACCAGGAGGAGCACAGGAAGGTGTCCATGGTATCGGTTTCACGGGTTGCGTCAGCACCGCATTTCGGGCATTTGCAGTGAACAAATTCTTCGGAGGTTGCCAGCGGAGATTTAGCACCGGCATTGAAGCTTACGTCCTCAGGCAGGCGAACCGGCAGCTGGTCTTCCGGAACCAGAACCTCGCCGCAGTGCGGGCAATAAATGATAGGAATCGGAGCGCCCCAATAACGCTGACGGCTGATCAGCCAATCGCGCAGACGATAGTTTACACGGCGTTTACCGAAGCCTTCAGCTTCAGCCTTATCCATGATAGCGCTCATAGCCTTGTGCATTTCCATGCCGGTGAATTCGCCGGAGTTAACCAGCATGCCTTCTTTTTCTTCGTAAGCGCAGGTCATTTCTTCCAGCTTCAGCTCTTTGCCAATAGGGCAGATGGTAACGATTTTTTCAATGCCGTATTTGTCAGCAAACATCCAGTCACGTTGGTCACCAGTAGGAACGCCCATTACAGCGCCGGTACCGTAATCATACAGTACATAGTTGGTTACCCAGATTTCTACCTTGCGGCCGGTGAACGGGTTGATGCAGTATACGCCGGTGAATACGCCCTCTTTTTCGGATTCGCTGGAGGTACGTTCAATTTCGGACTGATTGCGTACACGCTCGCAGAAGGCGTTGATTTCGTCAGCCTTCGGATTGTTTTCGCAAATCTTTTTAATCAGCGGATGCTCAGCAGCCAGAGCCATGAAGGTTACGCCGTAAGCAGTATCCGGACGGGTGGTGTAAACAGCAACAGTATCGTTAAGTGCCGGGATTTCAAAGGAGAATTCCAAGCCTTCGCTACGGCCGATCCAGTTATGCTGCATGGTTTTTACGCGCTCGGGCCAGCCCGGCAGCAGGTCAAGATCCTTCAGCAGCTCATCAGCATAATCGGTGATTTTGAAGAACCATTGGCTCAAATCCTTTTTAACAACCTCATGGTCGCAGCGCCAGCATTTGCCGTCGATAACCTGCTCGTTAGCCAATACGGTGTTACAGGTGTGGCACCAGTTTACGGCAGATTCCTTTTTAACTGCCAGACCGCGTTTGTAGAACAGCTCAAAGAACCATTGAGTCCATTTGTAATAATCTTCCTTACAGGTGGTAACCTCGCGGTCCCAATCGTAGGACAGACCGAGAGCCTTCAGTTGGCGAGTCATGTTAGCGATGTTTTCCAGAGTCCATTTTTTAGGCGGAATATTGTGTTTGATAGCAGCGTTTTCAGCAGGCATACCAAAGGAGTCCCAGCCCATCGGATGCAGAACGTTGAAGCCCTTCATGGTGCGGAAACGTGCGATTACGTCGCCGATGGAATAGTTACGAACGTGACCCATGTGCAGGTTGCCGGACGGATATGGGAACATTTCCAGAACGTAGGATTTAGGCTTATCCTTATCCATCTCTACTTTAAAGGTTTTGTTTTCTTCCCAGTATTTTTGCCATTTAGCTTCAATATCATGGGGAGCATACTTTTCTTGAATCATTTCATTACCTCCCAGGTATTATAGTTGGTCGAAAATAAAAAATCCCCGACCTTAAAGAAGGTCAGGGACGAAAAATTCGCGGTACCACCCTGATTGCGGCTACAGCCGCCACTCAATTAGCCTTAACGCAGCATCACGTCCGCACATTTCCTTGCGGCTTCTTCACGGTGAGTTCATCTGCCCTAACTGCCGGCTCGCATCAACCGCCGACTTTCTGTAAGATACTGCAGACTACTGCTCCGCTTCACAGAATTTGAATAAAAATATATTGTATATTATATAACGCCAAACAGGAAAAGTCAAACTTCCGCATCGGCATTTATTTTTTCTTTTTCTTCGGCACCAGCTTCTGCCCCAGCTGTCCTTTGACGATAATCAGCTGGTCACGCAGCTCGGCCGCCGCCTCGAAATCCAGCGCCTTCGCCGCCTCCTGCATCCGTCTTTCCAGCTCGCGGGCCAGCGTGTTCAGCTCCTTAGTTGATTTCTGCTTCAGCTTCTTACTGCTACCATAGGACGTTGCCTCCTCGGTGTCTGCCACCTTCGTCAGCTTAATCAGCTGGCGCTGCTCCTTGTAAATCGTCTTAGGAGTAATGTGGTGCTCCTCGTTGTACGCCTGCTGCTTTTCACGGCGGCGATTAGTTTCGTCTATCGCCCGCTGCATGCTGTCGGTAATACGGTCGGCATACATAATAACACGACCGTGAGCATTACGCGCAGCGCGTCCGATAGTCTGAATCATCGCCGTATCACTGCGCAAAAAGCCTTCCTTATCGGCATCCAGAATCGCAATCAGCGATACCTCGGGCAAATCAAGGCCTTCACGCAGCAGGTTAATGCCTACCAGCACGTCAAACTTACCGGCACGCAGGCTGTCGATGATCTCCGCTCTTTCAATCGTGGCGATTTCCGAATGCAGGTAGCGCACACGCACCCCTGCTTGCTTCAGATATTCCGTCAAGTCCTCCGCCATGCGCTTCGTCAGCGTAGTCACCAGCACACGCTCGCCTGCGGCGGCAACCTTGTTTATTTCGCCCAACAAATCGTCAATCTGTCCCTTAATCGGGCGGATTTCAATCTGCGGGTCCAGCAGTCCGGTCGGACGAATAATCTGCTCGACAACATTGTCCGCCTGCTCCAGCTCATACTTCGCCGGCGTAGCAGAAACATAAATCGCCTGCTTAATCTGTGCCTGAAACTCATCAAAGGTCAGCGGTCTGTTATCATAGGCCGAAGGCAGACGGAAGCCATGCTCCACCAGCATCTCCTTACGCGAGCGGTCACCGGCATACATAGCGCGAATCTGCGGCAGCGTTACATGCGACTCATCCACTACCAGCAAAAAATCCTTAGGAAAATAATTTACCAGCGTAAACGGCGGCTCACCGGCCTTACGGCCAGCCAGATGGCGCGAATAGTTTTCGATGCCGGAGCAATAGCCCATCTCCTGCATCATCTCGAGGTCATAATTCGTACGCTGCTCAAGACGCTGTGCCTCCAGCAGCCTGCCATGCTTATTCAGCTCATCCAGGCGCTCGTCCAGCTCCTCGCGGATATCATTCATAGCGCGTTCAAGATTCTCACGGCTCGTTACATAGTGGCTCGCCGGGAAAATTGCCACATGATTGCGCTGCGCCAGAATCTCGCCCGTCAGCACATCGAACTCTACAATGCGGTCAACCTCATCATCGAACATTTCAATACGCACTGCCTTCTCGCCGTAGGCCGCCGGAATAACCTCAATCACGTCACCGCGCACACGGAAGGTGCCGCGCTTAAAATCAATATCATTGCGCGTATACTGAATCTCCACCAGCTTATGTAAAATCTTCTGGCGGTCGATAATCTGCCCCAAGCGCAGCGACAGCACCATATCATAATACTCCTGCGGAGCGCCTAAGCCGTAAATGCAGGAAACACTGGCTACGATAATTACATCTTTACGCTCAAACAAAGCACTGGTCGCACTATGGCGCAGCTTATCAATCTCGTCGTTAATCGAAGCATCCTTTTCAATATACGTATCCGACTGGGGAATATACGCCTCCGGCTGATAATAATCATAATACGAAACAAAATATTCCACCGCATTCTCCGGGAAGAACGCCTTCAGCTCACTCGCCAGCTGTGCCGCCAGCGTCTTATTATGCGCAATCACCAGCGTCGGCTTGCGCACCTTATTGATTACCTGCGCAATCGTATACGTCTTACCTGTACCCGTTGCGCCCAGCAAAACCTGCGTGCGCAGGCCCTGCTCTACGCCCTCCGCCAGGTTGGCAATCGCCTGCGGCTGGTCGCCGGCAGGCTCAAACGGAGCCTGAATTTTAAAATCCATGTTCATCACCAACTAAAAAACAAAAACCAAAACCGTAAAAATGAAAGTACAAAATATGCAATTGCAACGCCAGACTCAACCCTTACACATCCAGCTCAACACTTACCGGACAATGGTCGCTGCCGAAAACCTCATTGTGAATCTCCGCACTCCGCAGCTTAGCCGCAATCCTGTCCGACACCACAAAATAATCAATACGCCAACCCGCATTCTTCTCGCGCGCCTTAAAGCGATAGCTCCACCAGCTGTACTTAACCTCCTCCGGATGCAGATAACGGAAGCTGTCCGTAAATCCAGCGGCCTTCAGCTCACGGAACTTAGCGCGCTCCTCGTCCGTAAAGCCTGCATTCCTGCGGTTAGTCTTAGGATTCTTCAAATCAATCTCCTCAGCCGCCACATTCAGATCACCGCAGACAACAACCGGCTTCTTCGCATCCAGCTCCTGCAGATAAGCGCGGAACACATCCTCCCACACCATGCGGTAATCAAGACGCGCCAGCCCATCCTTGGAATTAGGCGTATACACCGTCACCAGATAAAAGCTCGCAAACTCCAGCGTAATCACACGGCCTTCCTTATCGTGCTCCTCCTGTCCCAAGCCATAGGTAACAGCCAAAGGCTTAACCCTCGTAAACACAGCAGTACCGCTGTAGCCCTTGCGCTCCGCACTGTTCCAATACTCCTCATAGCCGGGGAACACAAAATCAGCCTGCTCACGCTGCATCTTCGTTTCCTGCAGACAAATAATATCCGGCGCAGCCTCCTGCAAAAAATCGGCAAAGCCCTTCGTCATGCAGGCACGCAAACCGTTAACATTCCAGGAATATAATTTCATAAAATCAACCTCTTTTCCGTAAATTTATCCGGTATAACAACGGTAAAATTACTGTGTAAAATTTATACTCTGTCTTTTTATTTTAACATTCGATGCAAAAAAATAAAAGAGCTGCCCTCAGCGCAGCCTCGTCATCAGCGATGACAAATGTGCACGGCAGCCCTTAAATTTTAGAATTTGATTTGCGACGGCTCATAATCAACTGTTGTCTTGATGAAAGCAATCTCATTGCAGTACGGATACTGCGGACAATACACGCATTCCTTCCATACCTTCTGCGGCAGCTTATCCTTCGCAGTTTCAATATAATCGCACTTGGCAAAAAATCCCGGCTGATAGGTCAGAGTGAAAAACATCGTCACTCCGCGCTCAATGCCCTCCTTTTCCAAATGCTCCACCAGCTGACGGCCTATACCTGTTTTCTGCAAGCTCGGTTCCACCGCCAGCGAACGGATTTCCGCAAAGCGGTCCCAGACAAAATGCAACGCACCGCAGCCCAACAAACGGTTATTTTCCACCGCTAAAATATAATCGCGCAGATTCTCATAAATTGCATTGCGCGCACGTGGCAGCATCAAGCCTTCCTTTGCATAATAATTCAGCAATTTGTGTATATGTTCTACATCGCTGAAAGTTGCCGGTCTAAAAACAATCATTTTTCAAACCCCCTCATTTGTATTCCCCATATCAGTTTATCTAACGTAACTGATTTTCTATATATTATCACGTATTACAGCAGAGTACAAGTATAAAAATGCAAAAAAAGAATTAATCAGTGTAATAAAATACTGATTAATTCTTTTTTAAAACAAGGTTACATTCTTTCCTTCAGCATGTCTGCCGCAGCACACAAAGCCACAATAATTGCAGCAGGTCGCGGCGGGCATCCAGGCACAGCAATATCAACCGGCACCACGTCAGCCGCACGTCCTACAACAGCATAAGTGCTGCCATAGGTTTCGCCGCCACAGGCACAGGCACCGCAAGCCATAACCATTTTCGGTTCAGGCATAGCGTCATAGGTCATACGCAGCGCCTGCTCCAGGTTGCGCGTAACTACGCCGGTAACCATCAGCATATCCGCATGACGCGGAGAAGCAACGAAGGCGATACCGTAACGGTGTAAATCATAAACAGGATTGCTCATCGCACCCAGCTCAAAGTCGCAGGCATTGCAGCTGCCAGCGTCAAGATGACGTACATGCAGAGAGCGTCCCAGCTTTGCCGTAACAGCCTCGCTGACCTCCACGGCACTGTCAGCCAGAATCTGCGCCAAAGCATCATGGTTCGTATGCACCAGCGCCTTACGCGCGCAGGCCTCCACACAGCGTCCGCAGAAAACGCACTTACTGTAATCTATTTTTGCTTTACCGTCAGCCACACTCACAGCGCCGACCGGGCAGGCAGCGGCACAGGCACCGCAGCCGTCACAGCCGCCGTCACACTGCAGCTGACCACGCAGACGCTTGTGGCCCGTAGTATCAATATTTTCGGTAGCAATCTTTCCGTGAAAAATTGCCTCCAGCATTTTTAACATCTTGCCACCTCCTTAGCGGTCTATGCAGGCATAGCATAACTCAAAGCTCTTATTTATTAACGGGAAGTCCGGGATGATGTCGCCCTGTACCGCCACAGTCAGCGCAGGCCAGTTAGGATAGGAGGCACTGCGCACAAACAGGCGTTCTATGCGTCCTTCCTTATCCAACAGCAGGCAGTGCAGATTGTCACCGCGGGCAGATTCACTGATGCCCCAGGTAAAATGACCTTCCTCCTGCTGCAGCTCGCCCAGCTCTACCGCCAGCTGCGTTTCCGCGTTGCGGCGCAGCTTGCTAATAAGCTGGCGCACCATCTTCAGGCTTTGGGCAACCTCACCGATACGAACCTTGATACGTGCTTCGACATCGCCAGCTGTTTCCGTAATAACCTCAAAATCAAGCTCATCATAAATACCGTAGCCGATATCCTTACGGCTGTCACGGGTACTGCCGCTGGCACGCGCACCCACGCCTACCATAGCCAGATCAAAGGCAGTTTCCGGACGCACTCTGCCGGTGGTACGGATACGGTTGACGAAGTTCGCCTGCTCCCACATGATATGCACCATATCGGCATAAACAGCCTCTACCTCACGCAGAACCTCCTCGATTTCCTCCAACATTGCGTCAGTAACATCGTACTGCACACCGCCGGGGATAATCAGGCCGCGCAGGAAACGGTTGCCTGCCAGCATTTCGTTAAGCTGCATCAGGTATTCCTTCAGACGCGCCCCCATGCTGATTACAGGCGAGAAGCCGACACCGGCGCAAATATTGCCCGTATCGCCCACATGGTTATACAAGCGCTCCATCTCCGCAGCCAGTGTACGGATTAACCACGCACGGTAAGGCACCTCCGCCTCCGAACATTTTTCCACCGCCTGACAGAAGCTCAGCGTATTTGCTACACTGCAGGCACCGCAGATGCGTTCTACAATCGGCAGTGCCTCCATCGGAGTAAGACCTTCGACAGCCTTTTCAATGCCGCGATGGGTAAAGAACAGCTTGGCATCCAGCTGCAGCATAGCCTCGCCTGCCTGACTGAAGCGGAAATGACCGGGCTCGATGATGCCTGCGTGGATAGGACCTACAGGAACCTCAAAGAGGCCTTCGCCCTGAGAGGTAAGCATTTCGTATTCACGATTTCCGCGTGCATCGTAATCCTTAGGATATTTTTTCAGCAGCGGATGAAAGCCTTCGGGAAAGCTCTCATGCAGCACCAGCGGACGCATATCGGGATGTCCCTGCGGCTCGAAGCCGAACATATCATGCAGCTCACGCTCATACCAAGCAGCAGCCGGCAGCAGCGTAGTCAGCGACTGATATTCCAGCGGACCATCCGCGGGGAACGGAGCCTTCAAAACATCAATATCGCGTTTGGCAGCATTATAGAACAGGCAGTAGATGGCCAGACCGCCGCCCTGCAGCGTTTCGTCTGCGCCGAACATGGCAGCCAGCGGACGCTTGCCGCTGTCGCTGCAGATATTGGCAGCACCACGCAAATTTTCCGGTTTAACTAGCATTATCTCAGCCTCCTATAATCCGCACAGCCTGGGTCAGCAGATTGTTGAGCCAGGGAATATTTTCAAAGCCGGCGCCCACTACGCAGGTCAAAAGCAGCAGCACAGCCAGCACAGATACGTCGGTCGCGCCCAGCAAATCGCCCAAGGGCTGACGCTTCGATTTATCGCACAGCATACGCATGCCGTGGTACAAAATACCGATTAAAACGCCGGCCAGCAGGATAATCAGCAGACTGCCTGCTACCCAATGTCCCTCACGGAACATGGACGCCATAATGTAAAACTTACTGAAGAAAAGGCCCATCGGCGGCAGGCCCAAAATGCCCAGCATACCCAAAAGCCAGAAGGTCGCGGTATGCGGTACATCCTTAATCATACCATGAATACGCATCATATTACGTGTCTGATATTCTTGGATAATAGTGCCGGCAATATAGAACAGAACAAACTTAATCATCGCATGGCTGTACATATGCAGCATTACAGCCTTCAGGGAAAAAGCGGAAAAGACGCCGATACCGGCAACCATAATGCCGATGTTTTCCATGGAGGAATAAGCCAGAATACGCTTAACGTCGCGCTGTACAACAACAAACGGTACCGCAATGGCCACAGTCAGCACGGCAAAGAACAGCAGCATGCTGCTCATCATCGCAGCGCCTGCTGTCGGCAGCAGGATAACCAGATTACGCAGCAATACATAGATAGCACAGCTGCAGAGTGCACCGCTCAGCATACCGCTGGTCAGCGACGGAGCCTCGGCGTAGGCATCAGGCAGCCAGGTATGCATCGGCGCCATGCCTGCCTTCGTACCGTAGCCGATAACGATAAACAGCAGTGCCAGCTTAGTCATAGCCGGGTTCAGGCTTTTGGCATGCTCATGCAGGTACAGCCAGCTGAGCGCCTTTTCGCCGCCCAACGCATCAAGCTGTGCATAATACAGCACCAGTGTACCCAAAAGTGCCAGACAAATGCCGACGGTACAAACCATGATGTATTTCCACGTTGCTTCCAAAGCAGCGCGGGTGAATTTAAAGGAAATGAGCAACGCACTGATTAAGGTAGTCGCTTCGATGGCTACCCACATCAGACCCAAGTTTTTTACCAGCAGTACGATGAACATCGTCCAGCAGAAAAGCTGCATCAGCGCAAAGTAACGGCCGGTCTGCAGCTGCTCGCCCTTGAGTACGCCGCAGCGCTCTTCACGCGTAAGATAATTACGCGCAGTCCAGGTCGCTGCCAGATAAAGTGTGGTAATAATAATGATTACCCACATATTCAACGCATCAATGTAAAAATAATCGTCTACATAGGGCACAGCGGGATTAAAGGACTTTGCCATCAGCGCTACGCACACACCTACCGCAGTTGCCGTCAGGCGGTGCAGCCAATGCAGGATATTATTGCCGAAGCCCGCAGCCAGTGCCAGCACCGCGCACAAGGGTGACAGGCATAACAGTATCAAAATATATGTTAACATTACATCCCCTACCCTTTCAGCTTGTCCAGCACATTTGTATCCGTCGTTTTAAACGACAGACGCAGACGCGAGGTTAAAATAACAAGAATAACAACAGCAATCAGCACATCAAGGAAAATACCCAGCTCGATAATCAGCGGCAAGCCTTCCGTCATAATCAGACCGAGCAGATAAATGCCGTTTTCCAAGGTAATCAGACCGATCATCTGCATAATGGCACGGCTGCGCATAACAATCAGCGCGAGGCCTGTCATAATCATAAACATAGAGGTCGCTAAAATATCGCGGCCCTCTGCCTGCGGCAGCAGACCGTCAATTACCATGTAGCCGAGTGCCAGACTGCAGGCTGCAAAAGCAGTAGAATAATTTACATTGATATCGCTGACAATTTCACGCTCATCGCGCAGCTGATTCACCACGCGCAAAATAGCGTAAGGAATAAAGAGCACCTTAACGGCAATCGTCAGCACACCGGGCAGCCAGGCATGTAAACCGCTGCCATGGCTCATGCCTACGACGAGGCAGGCTGCCGCAATCAGTGCAGACTGCAGCGCCAAGCACAGAGTTGCGCGGCGCAGCTCCACAAAGCGCGTCTGCAGGAAAACGATAAACATTAAACTTACAACCAAATATTCCATCGTTACCTCCTTACTGTGCCACTACTGCCAGCAGCAGCATCAGGCCCGCTGCGGCCAGATATACACGCACCTTGAAAAGGCGCATCTTATTGTTCAAGGTTTCAACCACACCTACAGCCACCGCACTGATAAGCACCTTAAATACAACCGGCAAATCCAGCGGCAGATACAGCATAGCGAAGAGCACTAAGAATACCAGCAGCTTAAGCTGGCTTGCCCAATGGATGAGCGCCAGCAGACGGCCGGAATATTCCAGTGTCATGCATTCATGAATCATCGTCAGCTCCAGATGCGTATCAGGGTTATCAACCGGGATACGGCTGTTTTCTGCGAGCAGCACCAGGAAGAAGGCAATGCAGGTCAGCACGCCTGCTACCGTCAGGTTAACCTCATCCGTACGCAGGCTCATGCCTGCCAGCGAGGTGCTGTTGGTGTGCAGCACGTTGGAAAGCACGGCCAGCATTACCACAGGCTCAACGAAGGCTGCCACATAAACCTCACGGCTGCCGCCCATGCCGCCGAAGGCGGTGGCTGCATCCATCGAGGAAACTGCCATAAAGAAGCGTCCCAAAGCCAACAGATAAACAAATACAAAAACGTCGCCGAAGCCGGCCTGACCGCCTAAGAAGCCCGGCAGCATGCAGGCTGCCGCAAAGGTCGTCAGAAAATATACGCAGGGTGCCAGACGGAAGGTGATGCTGGTATAAGGAGTAAGCATAGTAGGCTTGCCCCACCATTTGCGGATATCGTAATATTCCTGCCAGATGCTGCTGCCGATACGGTTCTGCATCCAGGCCTTTACCTTTTTAACAATGCCGGTTACCAGCGGAGCGCACAAAAGCAGCAAAACTGCCTGCGCCATACCGAGGGCCAGCTGTAACAATTCATTCTCTAAAATCATTTATAAAGCGCCCCCCATACCAGTACCAACATCATTGCCACCATAACATAGGCAACATATAAACGCACACTGCCCTGCTGCAGACGGCGCAGGAAGTTGGAAACACTTACAAAATGCTTCTGCAGGGGCTGATAAAGCTTTTCTGTAATCATATCGGGAATTTCCAGCTTGTAGGAAAGCTGACGGCCGAAGTAAGCATGCTCCTTGCGCATGTAGGTTACCTGACGCTTGGGCTTCAGCAGATAATCGAAGGCACGACGTACAGGCTTACTGAAGCCGGTTGCGGAATACTGCTGACGCTGCGTCGGATAGGTACCGCAGTTCCAGGTAACATCCTCCACAACAAAGCAATCCTTAACAGCGAGCCACAGCACTGCGCCCAGTACCAGCAGCAGAGCCAAGAGCAGCGGCGGCTTGTAGCAGACAGCAGTGCCTACACCGGCCCACGCCAGATTCATACCGAAGGCATCAAGTGCGACAGGCATGCCCAACGCCAGCATTGCTGCACGTACAACAGGCAGCGGATAAAGACCGCAAGCAACAACTAAAACAGATGCTACGCCCATAGCAGCGAGCATAAATTTATCGGATTCGTGCGCATGCTCCACGATTTCACTGCGAGCACGGCCCAGGAAGGTGATGCCGAAGAAGCGTACAAAGCAGCCTAGAGCCAGTGCTCCGGTAAAGCCCAGCAGAACAAAGGACACTGCCGTCCACAGGCGGATATCCTGACCTGCGCAGCTTGTACCCAGGCTGATAAAGCTCTGCAGCACCAGCCATTCACCGGTAAAGCCGTTCGTCAGCGGAATAGCGGCGAGTGCCAGCGAGCCGACGAAAGCAAAAACAGCGGTATACGGCATTTTGCGTGCGAGGCCGCCGAACAGCTCCAGGTTTTTGCTTCCGGTACCGTGCATAATACTGCCGGCACACATAAACATCAGCACCTTCATAATGCTATGGTTAAAGGCATGCACCAACGCAGCCACAAAGCCAAGCATATAAAAGCTGCTGCCGGAAGCCTTCATCAGCATACCGCAGCCGAAGGCAGCAAAAATTACACCCATATTTTCCACGGAGGAATAAGCAAGCACGCGCTTGATATCCGTTTCCATCTGGGCATAGAGTACGCCCAAAAATGCGGATACTACGCCTGCCAGCAGTACAGCAACGCACCACCAGTAATTCCAGGCAGGCAAAAAGCTGAACATAAAACGACCGAAGCCATAAAGCGCAATCTTCAGCATAACACCGCTCATCAGCGCGGAAACGTGACTGGGTGCTGCCGGATGCGCCTTAGGCAGCCACACATGCATCGGCACCAGACCGGCCTTCAAAGCAAAACCGACAAAGGCACAGACAAAAACAAGATGCTGCCAACTGCCATCCAACGTATTCTTGCCCATAGCAGCAAAGCTGAAGCCCTCGCTGGCAGAGCCTGTCAGCAAAAAGGCAATCATAATCGCCGCCGTACCTACGCTGGTCATAACCAGATACTGATAGGCAGCATTCCAGGTAGCACGCTTTTCGGATTCATGGTTAACCAGCATAAAGGAGGCTACGGCCATAATCTCCCAGAAAAGCAGGAAGCTGAAGGCATCGCCGGCCAGCAGCACCAGTACCATAGACATGATAAACAGGCACCACATACCTCCCAAAAGGCGCAGACGACTGCCCTCATAACCACGCGCATAACCAAGCGCGTACAGGCTGGTAACAACACCGGCGATACCGATCAAAAGCAGAAAGACTGCGCTCCAGCCATCGCAGCCTAAAGAATACGAGCCCCAGATCAGGGGTGCGGGGCTCACGCCGCCGAAAAGCAGCAGGCCTGCTGCATAAGCGCAGACAGCGCTGCCAAAAAGGGCAGCGCTGTTAGCAAGCCAGTGTGCAGCACGCTGCATGCCGTGGGGAAGCAGCATGGTTAATACGCCGATGCCATAGAAGCCCACAGACACCAAAAACATTTCCATTTCATCACCTACACATAAAAATTTCAACTTCTTCACAAAAATGACATGTATTGTTAATTATAACACATTTGTTGATTGCGTAAAAGCAAATTACTGTTAAGAATACAAAAAAATACACCGAACCTGCAGAAATTCCACAGATTCGGTGGTTTATAATAAGGCTTCGGCATCAAAGCGGTATATTATCAAAATAAAATTCTATAGTTAGCTGTTGGTGCAGTCATGTATAATAGCGTGTTCATGATTAGCTTGGTAAACGTGTGCCGTGTGACGGCCGAAACCGAAGTAAGCAGGTACGATCTTTAGCCTGCTGCCGTCTTAATAGCGTTTACCTTCAGGACAGCTTTAAAACTGTCAACTCTGCCTAAGCATTTCTTATAGTTAAAAAATCTATTTATCCAATATATCTGCCATGAGCTTCTGCCATATTATATTTTATAATTATTTACTTTGCAGCTCCTCAAAGTGCTCATAAATATAATCCAGGTTGGCCGTAATCGGGAAAGCAGGCTCCGCAGCAGGATTCAGTCTGCTCATCAGGGCCGCCGCCTCAATCATATCGCTCAAATCAGCGGTATAGGCACGTATTCTGTTATATTCGGCTTTGGCTACCTCCACCACTCCCGGCAGGGGCTTGGTAACCGTAGTAACAGTATATTCCGCAGACAGCTTTTCGTTATTGCTGCTGAAAGTAATCTCATTTACGGAATTACGTTCCTCCTCCTTTAGGGAAACCAACACCTCATATATCGTCAAAGTAGCACGCAAATCGTTGGCATAAATCACAGCTGCATCATAGCTGAATTTTTGCTCACCGATTTGCATTTCGTTTTTGCAGTCGGCAATAGCCTGCGCCAGCTTTCTGCGGCAAACGGCCAGGTAGCTGTAAATTTTCAGCAGCTTTGGCAGCTCGTAACCCTGAACATTCAGGCTCTTTTGAATTTTAACCTCGTCCTGATAATTACGTTCTTCGGTAGGAAACAAATAATTCAATTCCGAGCGCTTATGAATATCCTTAACCTCGCAAAACTTTGCGGGAAGCAAAGCGGCACTGCTGCCCAAATTACAGGAAATAAGCTCATCCATGATATTTTTGATTGCTTTTTGATATTGAAAGGCTTTTTTTAAGTTCATATGCTGCACCTCTTTCTTGCATCATCAGCTCTGTATTTCGTTTACGTTCATCTTACAAGCTAATAATACAACAGCCAAGCCTTTTTATCATGGAAAAAAAGTTGCGCACCTGCCAAAATGCCGAATAAAAATTACCCTTACTCTTTAGCCCGCAGCGCCAGCTGCTTACGCAGCCTGTGACGCAGCAGCTCAATAAAGCCTGCCGCCTCCTGCACCCGCAGCAACGGTCCGAAGGATAAAATACGGATAACCATTTCCGTTTCATCACTTTTGTTATACATCAGCTGCAGCCTGTAATGCTTTTCATCCAAGCGCTCCGTTATCTTTTCCAGATGCGAAAAATGCAGCATCGCCCGCTCCAGAGCATTGCGCTCATCCGTCAGCAGGACGGTAACCGCACAGCGCTCCGGTTCCAGCAGCATACAGGCTTCTTCTTCCGTCTGCTCCAGCATTTTGCAGCTTTTGATGCGCCCCACATTAACGTAATGCAGATGGCGCTCGCACACCGCCTTCAGGCGGAACTTGTCATCCTTCGCCGAATATTCCAGCTGCAGCGGCAGATATTCCTTCCGCACGCTTTCGTTTTTGCCGCTGATAAAGCTGATTTCCACCCTGCGCTTTTCCGTTATCGCCTGCAGCAGCAAGCGAAAATGCTGTTTGTACTCGGGATCATCATAATTATCACCGTCGCTGTAACGGTCGAAATACACAAACTGTTCCTCACTGAACAGCGGCTCCACATTCTCCAGTCCGCTGGAATCTACATCAAAAAGCTGTATCCGCTTATCCGTCAGCAGGCTTTTCAGCCAGCGACGCTGCAATGTTGTCAACGGCATCGCCGGTGCATGCCGCAGCGGCGTAGTCATATCCTTCTGCAGCAGCGGCCAGCTTCCGTCCTGCAGTGCCTTGGGAATGGTCAGGCAGCTGTCGGCAAAGGCCTGCTCCCGCACCAACAGCTCCAAGCTGTCCTTCGTCAGCTGTTTTTCCTGCGCCTGCCGCAGAATACTGCTCACAACATTAAAATAGGTGCCGTATATTTCGTTAAAAAAGCTGTCATTTTTCGCCATCCGCTTGCACCTCCTGCAGATAATAGGCTGCCGTCTGCTCCAGATCATCATAAAAAATGCGCTCTATTTCCTCGTTACTGCAGCTAAAAGCAGTAATACGCCCGATAAAGGTGCGTATCCACGGCAATAGCTCACGCGCATCATACACGGCAGCACTGAAGCAATAATGCTCCGCATCCAGCTGCTGCACCGTTCCGCAGCGCTTTTCGCGCTCCAGGCGCTGCACAATAAACTGCTCGTCAGCTGCCGCCTCCACCGTAAAGCTGATTTCCTCCAACCGATCTGTCCTGAGCATGCCTGCGCCCCAGATGTGCGGCGCCACCTCTTTGGCCAGCTGCAGAAACTCCTCATAACGTCCTTCTGCGCGTTTAACCTCAATACTCTCGATATGGTCCAAGCGGTTGAACAACAGCTTCCGTGCAGCATAGCTATAGCTCAAAAGATACTGTCGTCCTGTCCTTGTGCTACAGTAAATTTTCAAAGGACAAACATATTGCGGTATGCTGCTGCCGTCCTTGTCACAGCGGTAAAGCGTTACGGACTGCCTGCTGTTCATCGTCTCCAGCAGCTCAAACAAAAGCCTGCTGTCCATAGTATAAAGAATAAAGTGATGCTTAAAAGCAAACGCTTCGCAGTCCTCGGCAAATTTATCCAGCAGATAGGAGCCAACCTCTCCCAAAGGCGCCGCCTCGGAAAAGAAGGCGCAGGCAAACTGCCAACTGCGCCAGTTCACTTCATCACGCGCCAGGCAGTAAAGATTGCGCCGTCCCTGCTTCACTAGCCGCAGCATTCCCAGCGCAGTATATTCATTCAGCTTGTTGCGCACCGTCGATTCATCGGGCTGACGCAGCCGATTATCGAAACAGTTAAAATAACGGCCGCTAAGCAGCTCCAACAGCTCTGCCGCCGAATAGGCCTTGCCGTCTGCAAGAATATCCAGCAGATAAAAATGCAGCGTAATATCCATGGACGTAAAGCTCTTGGCCTTCCAGCTTTTATACAAAGGATTATGACTGATACTGCTGCTGTCGAAGGAAATGCGGTAGGCTCTGCCGTCCGCTTCGCTCTTGAAGCTCATGTAATCCTCCAGCCAGCTGTCCAGACGCCGGCGATTATCATCGTAGCTTCTGGAGCTTTTGGCGGTAAAATCCTGCCGCTTTTCAAAGCCATATACATAAAAGCGCCGCATAAAATTGCGGATATCACTGTAATTTTTAAAAAGCTCGCTATAAGCCATCTGCTTCTGTTCCCCTTCCGCGCTAAATTAATATTAGTATAACATAAGCAACGTATCTCTGTAATTACAAAAACGGCGCAACAGATTTTTACATCCGTTACGCCGTTAATTTATTTTTTATTCAACTGTTACACTCTTTGCGAGATTACGCGGTTTATCAACATCACAGCCACGAGTCAGCGCCGCATAGTAGGCCAGAAGCTGCAAGGGCAGCACTGCCATCAGCGGTGCCAGATATTTGTCCGTACGCGGGATGTAGATAACGTGGTCCGCATATTTTTCCAGAGAGGTGTCGCCCTCAAAGCCGATAGCAATAACCACAGCCTCGCGCGCCTTAACCTCCTGCAGGTTGCTGACGGTTTTATCATATACATCCATCTGCGTTGCCAGCACGATTACCGGTACACCGGAAACAATCAAAGCCAAGGTGCCGTGCTTCAGCTCGCCTGCTGCATAAGCCTCCGCATGAATGTAGGAAATTTCCTTCAGCTTCAGCGCACCCTCAAGCGCTACGGCATAATCAAGGCTGCGTCCCAGGAAGAAGGCATCCTCACTGCTGCCGTATTCACGCGCAAACACCTTAATCTGGTCCACGTTTTCCAGCATTTTATGAATCTGCTCGGGTACAAAGGTCAGACCCCGCACCAGCTCCTGCTCACGCTCGGCACTCATGCTGCCGCGCAGACGGCCTACATAAATCGCCAGCATCAGCATTGCCAGAAGCTGTGTAGTGTAAGCCTTGGTAGATGCTACGGCAATTTCCGGACCGGCATATGTATAAACAACCTGGTCTGCCTCGCGCGCAATAGAGCTGCCGACAACATTTGTAACTGCCAGAGTGCGGGAACCAAGACGCTTAGCCTCGCGCAGCGCTGCCAGTGTATCACTTGTTTCACCGCTCTGGCTGATAACAATCGTCAGGCTGTTGCCATCAACAAGCGGATCGCGGTAACGGAACTCGCTGGCAATATCCACCTCAACCGGCACACGTGCCAGCTGCTCCAGATAATATTTGCCGACAATGCCTGCATGGTAAGCGGTACCGCAGGCCACAATAAAGATTTTATTGATTTCCCGCAGCTCCTCGGCTGTCCAGTTCAGCTCTGGGAAGCCGATGGTTTTTGCTGCCGCATCCAGACGACTGGTCATGGTATCGCGCAAAGCCTTGGGCTGTTCATAAATTTCCTTCAGCATGAAATGCTCAAAGCCGCCCTTTTCCGCTGCTTCGGCATTCCAGTTAACGACAAACACCTTCTTGCTGATGGGAGTTCCGTTGATATCCTGCACCCATACACCGTCTGCCGTTACCGTAGCGATTTCGCCGTCGCTCATGATAAAGGTACGGCGCGTATGGTTGATAATTGCCGGAATATCGGAAGCGATAAAGTTTTCACCCTCACCCAGGCCGATAATCAGCGGATTATCCTTTTTGGTGCAGATGATTTTATCAGGCTCGTATTCGCACATAAACACCAAGCTGTAGGAACCCTTGATGAGCTTCAGCACCTTTTTGACGGTTTCTTCGAAATCTCCGTCATATTGGTCCGCCATCAGATGAGCTACAACCTCACTGTCTGTTTCGGACAGGAATTCATGTCCCTTGGCAATCAGTTCTTCCTTCAAGCCAAGATAGTTTTCAATAATACCGTTATGGACAACGACAAACTTACCGCTGCTGTCCGTATGCGGATGCGCGTTGCGATCCGACGGACGGCCATGTGTTGCCCAGCGTGTGTGACCGATGCCTACATTGCCCACAGGCATATTATCCGCTAATTTCTGACGCAGTGCGTCAAGACGGCCTACACATTTTTCTACACGGATGCTGTTGTTTTCATAAACAGCAATGCCGGCAGAATCATAACCGCGATACTCTAGCTTGCTCATACCGTCAAGCAAAAAGGGGGCTGCTTCGTGATTACCGATATAACCTACAATTCCGCACATAAGTAGTAATCCTCCTCTACGCTGCAAGGTATAAGGCATCATCTGCTTCGTCAGATTTCCTCGTATCTGATACCTTCTCCCTTGCGAGCCTGTATTATATTCTTTGCCCTTTCTGCCACCGTGCTTTTCTCTCCCCCGTTACCGGAGGACTTTGTACACGGTTTGCGGCCTGCAGCCGGCCGTGAGGCATCCGCTGACTGATCGATAACCTCATTCCTCGTCCACCGCCTAAGCGGTACATGCGCTTACATCCTTCACTGTCTGCTTTTAGCAGCAAAGACAAGGCTCTGCTGATTTATGAGCAAACAGACAATGAGCCGCGCAGGCAGGCAGTCCCACGCGGCACATCCTCAGACTAATTTAATTTTACAATATGATGACTGACAGGTCAAGAAAACATTCCTTGAATTTTTTATACCAAAAAAGAAATGCCAGATAAAAAACTAGACCTTTACCAACTGCAAATACGGTAAAAGTCTAGTTTTACTTTAAAAATATTTTAGCAAAGGCCTGCTTATGCCAGCTCCTTGGTTACAACGTCGGCAATAGCGTTGGCAATCTGCTCCAGACGCTCCTGCTTCGGTCCTTCGGCCATAATACGGATTAAAGGCTCGGTGCCAGAAGCACGTACCAGAATCTGGCCGTTTTCGCCCAGCTCCTCCTGATATTTTTTGATTACTTCCTGAATAGCAGCCTTTTCTTCCCAGCCGTTTTTATTCTTCACACGTACATTCAGCAGAATCTGCGGGAATTTAGTCATTACGGCGCCCATCTCGGACAAAGGCTTGTTGTTGCGAACCATTGCGCACAACAGCTGTACAGCAGTCAGAATGCCATCACCGGTTTTAGCGAATTCGGAGAAAATGATATGACCGGATTGCTCGCCGCCGATAGAATAATTATGCTTGAGCATTTCTTCCAGTACATAGCGGTCACCTACCGCGGTTTTGACAGTCTTGCCACCATGAGCCTTCATAGCCTGATGCAGGCCGACGTTACTCATAACAGTGGTTACCAGCATATTGTCATGCAGCTTGTTGCGCTTCATCAGCTCCAGAGCGCAAATCAGCATAATTTGGTCGCCGTCCATAGCCTCGCCGTTTTCGTCAACTACCAGGCAGCGGTCGGCGTCGCCGTCATTGGCGATACCTACATGAGCGCCAACCTCGACAACCTTCTTCTGCAAAGCCTCCAGATGAGTGGAGCCGCAGCCGTTGTTGATGTTGATGCCGTTAGGCTCGTTGAAAATTGCCACAACCTCAGCACCGAGGCTGCGCAGGATAACCGGTGCGATTTCGCTGTTGGCACCGTTGGAGCAGTCCATAACAATCTTCAGACCGTTCAGCTTAGCATAAGCAGTGCTCAGAATGTGCTTAATATACAGCGCAGACAAATCCTTTTCATGAATAATCTGGCCGACGCTGCTGCCGCTTACTGCCTGAGTGTAATCAATCGGTGCAGCAACGATAGCTGCAATTTCGTCCTCTACTGCATCAGGCAGCTTGTGGCCTGTCTGAGAGAAGAATTTGATGCCGTTATCTTCAAACGGATTGTGAGAAGCAGAAATTACTACACCGGCGTTAGCCTTAACCTCACTGGTCAGGAAAGAAATTGCCGGAGTAGGCATAACGCCCAGAAGATGTGCATTGCCGCCGGCGCTGCAGATACCTGCTGCCAAAGCGCTTTCCAGCATTTGTCCGCTGCGGCGTGTATCTCTGCCGATAATAATTTTCGGGCAGGAAACCTCGCGGCCAAAGTATTTTGCGGCAGCATAGCCCAGCTTAAAGGCCAGCTCCGGAGTAAGCTCTACGTTCGCTACACCGCGAACACCATCAGTACCAAATAATCTTGCCATTTTTTGTAATAACCTCCCTAATGTTAATTCGTTTATATGTGAGTTGGGAATTGTTGAGCTAAAAAATCAAATTGATAGGCTTCCCTTGGGGGAGCTGTCACCCACAGTGTGACTGAGAGGGGTTGGTACTCGCTATGCTTACTAACAGCGTTATGTTGAGCGCGCCCCTCTCCGTCATCGCTACGCGATGCCACCTCTCCCCTAGGAGAGGCTTTATCACCGTATTTTTCGTATTTTATTATCCTACTTCACCGGCGCAAATCGTTCCATAATCGCGCGCGCTACATGATAGCCGTCAAGCGCGGCGCTCATAATGCCGCCGGCATAGCCTGCGCCTTCGCCGCAGGGATAAAGCAAATCATGCGTCAGCGATACATAGCTCTGTCTGTCGCGCTCGATGCGAACCGGCGCCGAGGTGCGTGTTTCCACACCCGTCAGCAACGCGCCGCCGTCGGCGTAACCAGCCAGCTTGCGTCCGAAGCTCGTAATGCCCTCGCGCAGAGTATCCGTAACGTAAGCAGGCAGCACCTTGTCTAAGCTGCAGGCCGTCAGTCCCGGACGATAGCTTGGCTGCACCAGACATTCCAGGGACGGAGTGCTGCGCTTCAAAAAGCTGTCCAGATTTTGCGCAGGCGCATAATAGCTGCTGCCTGCCGCCGCATAAGCAAGCTGCTCATAGCGGCGCTGGAATTCTACACCTGCCAGCGCACCATCACCGAAATCCCTGCTGTCCACATTCACCACCAGCGCGCTGTTGGCAATGCCGCTGTCACGCTTAAACATGCTCATGCCGTTGACAACCACGCCACCGGCCTCCGAAGCAGCGGCAACTACCTGACCGCCAGGGCACATGCAGAAAGAATAGGCTGTGCGTGTTTTATCCTGCGTATGGTAAACAAGCGCGTAATCCGCTGCGCCCAGCAGATGATGTCCGGCAAAGCTGCCGTACTGCGCCCTGTCAATCAGCTCCTGCGGATGCTCGATGCGCACACCGATAGCAAAGGGCTTCGCCACAATGCCTACGCCCCTGCGAGCCAGCATAACGTAGGTATCGCGCGCGCTGTGACCGCAGGCCAGTACCACGGCTCCTGCCGCCAGTCTTTCGCCGCCGTCGAGGATTACCCCCTGCACAGCATTATTTTTAATATCCAGATCAACAACATGCGCATCATAGCGCACGCTGCCGCCCAGCTCCGCAATGCGGCGGCTGAGCCCCTGCACCATCGCACGCAGCTTATCCGTGCCTACGTGCGGCTTGTGCTCGTACAAAATATTTTCCGGCGCGCCTGCATCTACAAACAGTTGCAGGATTTCAGCCATCATAGGATCATTCACACGTGTAGTCAGCTTGCCGTCCGAAAAGGTGCCTGCACCGCCCTCGCCAAACTGAACGTTGGACGCGGGGTTAAATTCTCCCGTCTGCCAAAAGCGCTGCACATCCTGCACGCGCTGCGCCACCGGCTTGCCGCGCTCCAAAAGCAGCGGCTTGTAGCCATGCTCCGCCAGCTGCAGTGCCGCCAAAAGTCCCGCAGGACCGGCACCGATAACCACAGGCGGTGCGCTCAGCGGCAGTGTGCCAAGCTCCAGCGTCGGCTGCTGCTGCTCCTGATATTGTGTAATATCACGGTCCGCCAGCAGACGCTTCGCCTGTCTGCCGCCTGTTTCAACCTCTGCCAGCACATGGTAGTTGAGGCAGATATCATTTTTCTTGCGCGCATCCACTGCCTTGCGTACTATCCTCACACTGCCCAAAGCCTCGCGCGGTATACCGCATTTGCGGCACACCGCCTGCTCCAGCGTCTGCTCCTGTCGCAGGCTGATACGCACATTATTTATTTTCAGCTTCATCTATAAATCAGTTCTGCCTTTCTACCGATATTTTAATCTGCACCGTACGTCTTTCTGGAATAACCTTTTCCGGCAAATCAAGCTCAGCTGCAACAACAGTACTGCCATTGAGCTTGCTTACATCCAAGGGCTTAGTTTTGACATCCTTCAGCTCCTTCAGCACGGAAGGCGGTGCGGTAACGCGAACGCTTGTCGGCACAATCTCTGTTTTGGTAACAATAATACCGGCAGGCAAATCACCGCTCATAACCAGCTTAACCGGAATATCAAGCGAATGCATCTGGCTTACCATATTGGCCTGCACCATAACGCGCTCAGGGATAATTCTCATATTAGGAATATCGTAACCGTCGTCACTCACGGCAACCAGCTCGCTTTCCGTCTGGAAGCTGCCGCTATGGTTGCTGATATCTATCGGAGCAACCACACGGTTTACCTTGTCAATACGATGTGTTGCACCACGCAAAGTAACCTCCGCTGGAGTAATTATACTGCTGCCGATGGTCATATCACCGTTCACCGCGCCCACGATACGCATAGTAACGGGAACCTTTTTCTCGCTTACCGTATCCACATATACGGAAACCTCCTTAGGCGTTACGGATACAATCTCGCCGCCGGAGTAGGTTACCGTAATCGGCAGGCTCTGCTGACCTTCGGTTATATTTTTTAAATTGATAGAAGCATTGATTTCGGCACTCAGATTATCGGAACTCAGCTTGGCACGCGAACCGCGCACCTTTACCAGAATTTTATCGGGAGCATTAAAGACCATCATATTTTGCGGCAGATTTCTCTGCTGCAGGCGCACCTCGATATTGCGCTCGATTATCGGGTTCTGGTCGGTCATTACATATACCCACAGGCCGCAGGCCATGAGCAGGCAGATAATCCTTGCCAACAGGTTTTCCTTACGCGCCAGCCTTTGCAAAAATCTCATTTTTTCTCACCGCCCCACAAGCTCTTGATTTTATCAACCAAAGAATTCTTAACTGCTGCATGCGGACGGAAAATTGCCGTGCGCAAAATTTCCTTCACATCATCCACCGTCAGATAACGCATCAGCTCGCCGTTGCGGGCAATGGAAATCGTACCGGTTTCCTCGCTGACAACAAGAATCATCGCATCGGACTGCTCGGACATACCGATAGCGGCACGATGGCGGGTACCAAGCTCCTGGCTCAGATTACGGTTTTCCGTAAGCGGCAGCAAGCAGCAGGCAGCAACAACGCGGTTGCCGCGGATAACGACAGCGCCGTCATGTAGCGGTGTATCCTTAACAAAAATGTTCTGCAGCAGTCCCGAGCTCACCAGACCGTCAATCGGCACACCGGTTTCGATACGCTCTGCCAAACCGGTAGCACGCTCAAAGACCATCAGCGCACCTACCTTGTTTTTGCTCATCACCTTAGTGGCATGAGCAACGGAATCCAGCATTTCCTCCAGCTCCTGCTCGTCCAGCTCGCTGCCCTTATGAAACAGCTTGCCGCGGCCGATTTGCTCCAAAGCACGTCGCAGCTCCGGCTGAAAGACAACAGGCAGGGCGACCATAATCACCGTCATGCTCTTTTCCAGCAGCCAGCTGATAACATGCAGGTTCAGCCAACGGCAGATAAGCGTGAAGCCTATCAGCACCATAAGCCCCTTACCCAATGTTGCGGCACGGGTGTTTTTCAGCATCAGGAACAAACGGTAAAGAAAATAGGCAACGACGACAATATCTATAACATCCAAAAATGTGATTGTCGAAAGCAAGCCTTGCAGTTGTATCATCATAATTGCATTGCTCCTATCTATCAGACACTATCGACTAAGCGCTAAGCCTTAGTCCATTTTCAGAATCGCCATGAATGCCTCCTGCGGCAGCTCTACACTGCCAACCTGCTTCATGCGCTTTTTACCTTCCTTCTGTTTTTCCAACAGCTTACGCTTACGGCTGATATCACCGCCGTAGCATTTCGCCAGTACGTCCTTACGCATAGCGCGGACGTTTTCGCGGGCAATAACCTTGTTGCCGATTGCTGCCTGTACCGGAATTTCAAACATTTGACGCGGAATCAGGCTGCGCAGCTTTTCAACCAGCTGACGGCCGCGAACAGTAGCAAATTCCTTATGCACAATCGCGGAAAGCGCATCGACAGGCTCGCCGTTCAGCAGGATATCTACCTTCACCAAATCGGAATAGCGATAGCCGGACAGCTCGTAGTCCAAAGAAGCATAACCGCGGGTAGCGGATTTCAGACGGTCAAAATAGTCAAAGATAATCTCACTCAGCGGTAATGCGTAGTGAATCATTACGCGGGTATCATCAAGATAGGTCATATTATCGTATTCACCGCGTTTTTCCTGGCTCAGCTCCATAACAGCGCCGACGTAATCCTTCGGCACAATGATGGTTGCATTAACGAAAGGCTCCTCAACATGGTCGATAACGGTCGGGTCCGGGAAGAGGGACGGGTTATCTACCATTTCAACGTCACCGTTGGTGCGGAACACCTCATAAATAACGTTCGGTGCGGTAGTAATCAGGCTCAGATTATATTCGCGCTCCAGGCGCTCCTTGATAACGTCCATATGCAGCAGGCCCAAAAAGCCGCAGCGGAAGCCAAAGCCCAGCGCGGTAGATGTCTCCGGCTCAAATACCAGAGAAGCATCGTTCAGCTGCAGCTTTTCCAAAGCATCACGCAGGTTATCGTAATCGGAATTCTCTACCGGATACAAACCGCAGTATACCATCGGTGTAGCCTTGCGGTAACCGGGCAACGCTTTTTCGGCAGGATTATCGGCATCGGTTACGGTATCGCCTACGCGTGCATCCTTAACATTTTTGATGCTGGCAGCAAAGAAGCCTACCTGGCCCTCCTCCAGCTCATCAACATTGACAAGGCCGGGTTTGAAGTAACCGACCTCTGTAACATCAAATTCCGCACCGGTTGCCATCATGCGAATCTTCATGCCCTTGCGCAGACGGCCCTGCATAATGCGTATATATAAAACTACGCCCTTGTAAGCGTCAAATTTGGAGTCAAATACCAAGGCCTTCAGCGGTGCTTCCGCATCGCCCTGCGGCGCCGGCACGCGCGCTACGATTGCTTCCAGTACGTCCTCGATGCCAATGCCTGTCTTGGCACTGCACAAAACTGCGTCGGAGGCATCAATACCGATAACGTCCTCAATTTCCCTTTTAACATGCTCCGGGTCCGCACTCGGCAAATCAATCTTATTGATAACCGGGATAATCTCCAGATCGTTATCCAGCGCCAGATACACGTTAGCCAAAGTCTGCGCTTCAATGCCCTGGGTAGCGTCAATAACCAGCAGTGCGCCCTCGCACGCTGCCAATGCACGCGAAACCTCGTAGGTAAAGTCTACGTGGCCCGGGGTGTCGATAAAGTTCAGCATATACTCCTCGCCGTTGCGCGCCTTGTAAATGCTGCGCACAGCCTGCGCCTTGATGGTGATGCCGCGTTCACGCTCCAAATCCATGGAATCGAGAATCTGCTCCTCCATCTCACGCTTGCTCAGCGTTCCTGTATATTCAATCAATCTGTCCGCCAGGGTAGACTTGCCATGATCTATATGGGCGATAATAGAAAAGTTGCGAATGTGATTTTGTTCAATCATAAATTACTCTTCCTGCTCCTTCATTAGAATGTATTATTTCAGGCCAATATTGGCTTGAGCCTGTTTTATTAGTACTAATTATTATACCATTATACGGCAAAGCCTGTAAACTAAAAAGAGAGACAGCTCGGCGCCATCTCTCCTCGTACTGCGTTTTATTTCAGTTTGCTATCCTCAAATTCAACGCACTTGTAATAATTATCGATTTTATAATTCAGCTTATCGAGCGTTTCCTGCATCTGCTCCATGCGCTCGAGCAGCTTGGCACGCTCCTCGATTAAAATTTCCTTGCGTGCGGCCCGCGTTTTGTCGCCCTGCTGAAACAGTGCCACATATTCAATCAGGCTTTCTACCGAAATGCCTGCTGCGCGCATGCATTTGGCAAAGTTTACCCAGTTGCAGTCCGTTTCGGTGTAGTCGCGAATACCGCTTTCGTTGCGGTTCACAGTCGGAATCAGGCCGATGCGCTCATAATAACGCAGCGTATCCGCTGTAATATCATACATTTTGCTTACTTCGTTTATTTTCATCCCGCTTACCTCCTGCCAAGATTGTTTCCTGCTTTCTGCTTATATTTTAGCATTTGGAGTCAGCTCCAGGTCAAGCGTCCGCAAAATATTTTTTACAGGAACAGGCAGGCATATTTGTGATTTTCTCTTGCATAATGCTCTCATTCGTGGTAGAATAATGCAGTACAAGAAAATTCAGGAGGTGAAATTCGTTGCCGAACATTAAATCTTCCATCCGCAGTGTAAAGACCGACGCAGAACGTCGTGCTAAAAACGCTCCGATTAAAGCATCTCTCCGTAATGCTTCCCGCAAAGTAGAGGCTCTGACTAAAACCGGCGCTAAAGAAGACGCTCAAGCTACTATGGCTACTGCTTCCGGTTTGCTCGATAAAGCAGCTCGCAAAGGCATTATCCATAAGAATGCTGCAGCTCGCAAAAAATCCAGACTTGCAAAGAGAATCAACGCTATGGCTTAATTCTTACAAGCTGACCTGCTCTGAAAAGAGCAGGTTTTTTGCATTTCAGGGATAAATTTTTGCAGGCAGGCCATTCCCAAGGTCATGCCCAAAAATAATTTCTTTTGTATATCCCTCCATTGATTGCGGAACGAATATATCTCCCCCGTAAGGGAAGGTGGCTGCGAGCACCGGCGAGCAGACGGAAGGGTTGTTACCGCTTCCGAAGCAGCAAAAGCTGTGTTTCTCAGCATCATTATAGCGTAAAAAAGCAAAAGCATCCCCACACTTTTACTGCAAAAAAGTGTAGGGGTGCTTAATTTTTTATCAGCAGCAGTCATTTCACTGCCTACGCCTTACTCCCGGCAGACACCGCAGCGACGGCAGCCGTCAAAGCACATCGGCGTAAACTTGCCGCTCTCGCTGCGCTGCAGCTCGGCAGCAAGATATTCCTGCGTCACGCCCATGTCCAGATGCTGCCACGGCAGCGGCTGGCCGAGCTGCAGCTCGCGCTCCGCCAGCTCCTCGGCATCAAGGCCCTCCTCCTTCAGCACCTGCTTCAGGCTACGGCCTTCCACATGTGCCTTCAGCAGCGCTTCGCCGATACGTCTGCTGCCGCGCGCCAGCACGGACTGCACCACTGTTTCCTTCAGCGATTCGGTAATCAGCTTGATGCGCTTTTCCTTCTTCAGACCGTCGCTCAAAATTTTAAAGCGCTTCTTAAGCGTGCGCACATTGCACAGCGGCGCCCACTGGTACGGCGTAAAGGGCTTAGGCACAAAGCCGTTGACCGAAATAACCAGCTCGCCCTTGTTGCCCACCGCGTCCATTTTGGCACGCACGCGTTTAATCATCTCCACCGTTTCAACGATATCCTCGTCCTTTTCTCCCGGCAGACCGATCATATAATACAGCTTGATGTTGCGCATTCCGGCAGCAGCAGCCAGCTCGATAGAATTATAAACATGCTCCTCCGTAATGCCCTTGTTAATCGCAGCGCGCATCCGCTCGCTGCCTGCCTCCGGCGCTACGGTCATCGTGCGCTGTCCGCTCTGCGCCAACGCATGCGCAATCTGCTCCGTGAGCATATCGGCACGCATGCTGGCCACGGAAAACGGTATCTTATGCTCTACCAGGTATTCCGTCAGCTCCGCCATCTGCGGATGGTCGGAAACGGCAGCTCCCATCAGGCCCACCTTTTTCGTGCGCTCGGGACGCTTGGCGATATCCGCCAAAATATTTTCCAGCTTACGCGGACGCGGCTTGCGGAAGCAATAGCCTGCCATGCAGAAGCGGCAGTGACGGCCGCAGCCACGCGCCACCTCGACAATAAACATATCCTCAAATTCCGTTCCGCTCGTCACAATAGCAGAGGTGTGCGGATAAGCGTCGATATCACGCGCCCACTGGCGCGCTACCTTCGCCGGCGCACCTTCCTGAGGCAGCAGGGCGGTAAACTCGCCCTCATCATCGTACTGCGCCGTATACAGGCTGGGCACATAAACACCCGGCACCTGCGCCAGCGCCGCCAGACGCTCTTGCTTGCTTTCCTCGCGGTAGATGGTATCCAACACGTGCTGCACCGTTTCCTCACCCTCGCCGATAACAAAGGCGTCAGCCACAGCAGCCATCGGCTCGGGATTAAAGGTAGCACAGGGACCGCCGATAATCACCAGCGGCTCACGCTGATTGCGCTCCGCCGCCCGCAGGCGGATATTGCCTAAATCGAGCACCGTCAGCAGATTATCATAATCCATTTCAAAGGACAGCATGACGAAGATAACGTCAAAATCTGCCAGCGGACGCTGGTTTTCCAGGCTCAGCAGCGGTGTTTTGCTTTTGATATGCTCCTGCTGCAAACGTTTATCCGGCAAAAAGAAGCGTTCGCAGGCACTGTCACCGCGCTCGTTAATCATCTGATACAGAATGTGCATTCCCAGGTTCGACATGCCCAGATGGTAGACGTTGGGGTAAATAAACGCTACCGGATGACGTAAGCCCGGCGGATACACCTGCGCGCCGGTTTCATTTTCTCTTGTTTCTTTAATATAGTTTTTGATTATCCAGGACAAAGCATTTCCTCTCCGAGTATCTATAATGTATTAAGAAAATATCAGCGCAGAATTACGCTGATATCTCTTGTATTTTACTGCTGTTTTTCTGCCAATTTGCGTTCAAACAAATCGATAACTGTTTTCAAAACCTTTAAGCGGGCATAATATTTGTTGTTTCCCTCAACCACGGTCCACGGTGCATAGGAGGTGTCGGTGCGTACCAGCATTTCGTTGACTGCTGCTTCGTAAGCATCCCATTTATCACGGTTGCGCCAATCCTCGTCCGTAATTTTCCACTGCTTGTTGGGGTCATTCTGACGATCATTGAAGCGTCGCAGCTGCTCATCCTTGTCAATCTGCAGCCAGAATTTGGCGATGGCAATACCGTGCTCGCTCCACTGCGCCTCCATATCCTTAATTTCATCGTAGGCTCGCTGCCATTCCTGCGGTTTGGCGAAGCCTTCGATACGCTCTACCATGACACGGCCGTACCAGGTGCGGTCAAAAATCGCTATAGTGCCCGGCTGCGGCAGTCTGGTCCAGAAGCGCCACTGATAATGGAACTGCTTTTCAACCACGTTCGGCGCCGCAATCGGGTGCACATGAAAGCCCAACGGGTCCAGTGCCGCCGTCAGTCTGCGGATAGCACCGCCCTTGCCGGCAGCGTCCCAACCCTCAAAGCCGATAACTACCGGTATCTGCGCCTTGAACATTTCAATCTGCAGCTGTGTCAGCTTTTTCTGGTACTTATCGAGCTTTTCCTTATATTCTTCCTTGGTAAGCTCCTTGTTGGCGTCAATCGTGCTCAGCACATCGTAGGTTGCCGCGGTGCGCTTGTCGGCAGCAGGCTCGACAGGCATCTGCACAGCTTTTTCGATAGCATCGGCAATCTTAGTAAAAACCTCCAGACGCGCGCTGCGCGGATCATCGTCGGCAATCAGGTGCCAGGGAGCGTTTACCGTATCGGTAGCCTCCAGCATTTTTTCGTAATGCGGCAAAAATTTATCGTAATCTTCGCTTTCATCAATCGCAGGATTCAGATCGCGCCACGCTTTGCCCAGTGTTTTGGCATTCTTGGCGATATTTTTCTTTTGCTGCTCCGGTGACAGATGCAGGAAAAATTTGAGCACAAGATAATTATCGTCCGTGAGCATTTTTTCAAAGTTGTTGATATGCTCGAAGGAAACTACGGGATATTTGGAATCGTCCTCTGCCTTATCCGCCATCTCGTTGGCGTTTTTCAGATAATACCAGCTGCGGTGATAAACGGCAATATGTCCCAAAGCCGGCAAACGCTTCCAGAAGGCACTGAAAAACGGCTGCTCCTGCAGAACGCCGCGCAGGCGCACGCTGGAATATACATTAAAGCCGCGGGCATCCATCTGCTGCATCATTTCGTTAATCAGCGCACTGCGGCGCGCACCGCGCCAGCCCTCAAACACGATGATAATCGGTCTTTTGGCGTCGCGGGCCATGCGCTGCGCCTTTCCCAGGCGCTCACCCAGCACATCCATCTGCTTGTTGTAATCTTCCTTGGACACTTTTTTACTCAAATCCAGCTTTTCCAGCATTCTCCAACATCTCCTTACTGTTTGTGAGAATCTTTAAATCAGCGCTCCTCATAGGGGTTAAGAGCGCGCGGTTTTCCTAATACCTCTGCCATGATAATGCCGTTGACCAGCGCCGCATGCTTCAGCTTCACACGCTTTTTTGCTGCAGGCTGCGCCTGCTGTGCGTATTGCGCATTAAACGCCGCTGCGGCAGCGTTCATCTTTGCTTCGTCGTAGCTGTAATCACTGCGGGGATCGTAATAAACCTTGCCCTTGTCATGCACCAGGGCTTCGTTTTCACGGTGAATTCTGCCGGTGTGGTCATGCATTGCTTCGCCGTCGCGGTGAACTCTGCTGTCGTCATCACGCCTTACGCGCGTTCCGTCATGCACTACGCCGCCTTCGCGGCTGTTTTGACGCTTGCGCGCCTGCGCCGCCTCCGTCGTCTTTTTCAGGCGGCGTTCAAACTCGGCAGCAAGGTCTTTAGGCTTAGTCTGCGTTTGCTGCTCTGCCTGCGTCGGCTCCGCCGTTTCCTGCGGCTGCTCTTGCGGCAGCTCCTGCTGCCTGCGGCGGCGGCGGTTGCGCCTGTCCAAAAATACGTTGGCCAGCATTACGAGGACAAAAAGCAGAGGGATTAAATCACTGTCAAACAAACCGCCCATAAGCTGCACCTCGCTTATTTGCCGCCCTCAGGCTTTTCCTCGCCCTCCGGGCTTACCTCAGCAATCGTGCGGCGCATCTGCGTATCTGCCTGAATGTTGTTCAGGCGGTAATAATCCATTACGCCCAAGCGGCCGTTGGCCAGCGCTTCTGCCATAGCTGTCGGCACCTTAGCCTGTGCTTCCACAACCTTCGCCTGCATTTCCTGCGTATAGGCCTTCATTTCCTGCTCCTTGGCAACAGCCATCGCACGGCGTTCCTCAGCGCGCGCCTGAGCAATGCGCTTGTCTGCCTCCGCCTGGTCGGTCATCAGCGCAGCGCCGATGTTACGGCCTACATCTACGTCCGCAATATCAATGGAAAGAATTTCAAAGGCAGTGCCTGCATCAAGGCCTTTATCCAAAACCGTTTTGGAAATATAGTCGGGGTTTTCCAGCACCTTGCTGTGGTCGGCGCTGGAGCCTACGTTTGTTACAATGCCTTCGCCGACACGCGCAATAATCGTTGCTTCGCCGGCACCGCCTACCAGGCGGTCAATGTTGGCGCGCACGGTTACGCGTGCCTTTACCTTCAGCTCAATGCCGTCCTTGGCAACAGCGCTTACTACCGGAGTTTCGATAACCTCGGGGTTAACGCTCATCTGCACAGCCTCCAGCACATTGCGTCCCGCAAGGTCAATGGCACAGCCACGCTCAAAGCTCAGCTCAATCTGCGCTCGGTGGGCAGCAATCAAAGCATCAATAACGCGGTCCACGTTACCGCCTGCCAGATAATGCGCCTCCAGCTGGTTGACATTTACGTCAAGGCCTGCCTTGTTAGCCTTAATCAGCGGCAGCACAATCTGCGACGCGGGCACGCGGCGCAAGCGCATACCGATGAGGTTGAAGATGCCTACGTTAACACCGGCGGCGATTGCCGAAATCCACAGGCCCAACGGCACAAAGTTAAGAAAAATCGCTATACCGGCAATAGCAATGATTACTGCAAAGCCACTGCCGAAAATCATACTGAATAATAAATCCATAATGTCACTCCTTCGTTTGTTCTACAAAAATTTTGCTGCCCTCTACCCGCACGATAATCACGGGAGCAGACTTTTCGATATAATCTCCCTGACTGCTCACATCAAGACGCTTGCCGTCCACCAGAATCGTACCTGCAGGACGCAGCGTAGTCAAGGCTGTGCCTCTTTTGCCCACCAGCATGCTCCAGTTTTTGCCGCCGGTGTAGCCCTCGCTGTTCTTTTGGCGTGTCCACAGCACAAAGGGATTATACTTGCTTTCCTTGGGAAGATACACGCACAACAGCGTAATTACCAGCACCAAAAACAGATACACTGCCAACAGCACCAGCGCCGCCCAGGCATTGCCGCCCAAAACGTAAAAGCCGCCGACTGTCAGGCACACCATGCCGCTGACACCGAAAACTCCGAAGCCCGGCACAACAAATTCTATCAGCAACAGGACAAGGCCCGCCAGCATAAAATAATATTCTAATGGCATGACTGCACCTCCTCAACGCTTATACAATTATAGTATAGCAGAGTAAAAGCATGAAGTAAATTTAAAGTTTATGCCGCAAAAAGCAAAGCTGCCTGTAATACTTTAACAAAAGAATTTTTTTGGCTCATTAATTTAAAAAGCAGTAGCTTGAAGACGTACCAAGCAAGAGCATTTGCTGCTTTACTTATTGCGCCAAAAATTGTATGATAAAGAAAAAGCTTCTTCTACTATAAACAAAGGCGGGACTTAATGATGAAAAAATTACTTATTTTACTGACGCTGATTTTTGCGCTTGCCTGCACTTGCACAGCCTTCGCTGGTGCAGGTACTGATAAAAACGCTAACATGGAAAAAATAACCAGCACCAGCGCTGGCGATTTATATCTTGATAAGGATAATTTGCAGGCATTGCGCCAGGGCGACAAGCTTTTTTTGCTGCTGTCTGCCGAGCTGCGCTACAATAAGGAAATGCTGCCTAAGCTGCAGGCCACCAAGCCGGAGCTGAAAACAGCAATCAGCATGACGCAGATTTATTTGTATAATAACGATGGCACGCAGTATGCGCTGCTCAAAAGCCTGTACACCGATAAGGACGATAATGTTGTTTACACTATCGAAGGCTCGCCAAATTTGCAGCCTGTCAAAAGTAAGCTGCAAATGCTGCTGTACGAAAGGGCGTTGACAGCGATGGAAAACCAAAAGCGTATTGCCGATATGCTCAGACGCAAAGCGTAACAAAAAGACCTTGATGTCAGTTTTTACTGACGCCAAGGTCTTAAATTTTTTAATGAATCTCTTTATAAGCAAACATTTTATTGCTTTAGTTGAAATTTTATGATAAAATGTTTTTGACAACCGGTTCATGGGGTGGTGTTGCCTTCATTCTATACGAATGGAGGTGATGTCTATGGTATATTTCAGCTTTCAGGATTTAATGTCCTTTGGAATTTTTATCGTAGCATTACTTACGTTCATTTTTCAGAACAAAAAGTAAAAAAGTTACGGACATAGAAAAACCGCCCCCTGACTTTGGCGAGTTCGGAGCGGATTTTTCTTAACCTAATCGGCAACCCACCTTGTTGCGGGTGCATCCAAGAAGCGAGTCCGTAGGACGATGCTGATTGGCTAATGCACGCCATGCGATAGTGCCCCAAGAGGCGTAGCCGATTGGATTGGCACGAACCGCTTAGGCGGTTGTCTTTTCTATATCTAATATACCACAGATTATATGGCTTAGCAAGTTTTAAGGCTGGAATTTGAGCGAACGCTCAAACTCCAGCCTTTTTTGTTCATAAGGTCAGTATGATGATTCCAACCTCATGAACTGCCAGGCAAGCGGTTGGGAGCATTGCTTGGCGGAGTATGATGATTTATAGGAAAAACAGTTGTTATCCTGCTATGACAGCACCTGACGCAGCAGCTCCAGCGCGCTCGCTTCGCTCGCTTTGTTCGTGCCCAGCTCACCGCGGAAGGCACGCGCAAGGATGGACTTCTTCATCAGGTCGATGCTTGCCAGCGCCTGCTCCGCAGCCTGCTGTGCTGCGCGCTCGCGTGCCAGCAGGTCGTCGATGAGGCGCACGATTTCATGCTGTTCTTCAATACTCGGCAAAGGTATTACCAGTGAAGCCAATCCTTTTCTACTAATTGTATTCTGTCCAGCGCTAGAAACCATATTATCCTCAACGTATTTTCTATACGCATTTGTTTTAGAGAAATACATAACATAACGAGCTACTATATTAGGATTATATTTTATCCTAATAATATGGTCACAAAAAGACAACTTCTCATCAGTGTTAATTACAATCTGTCTAGCAACATTGTCTTTAGAACCATTCACGCGAATCATAATAACATCATCTTTGGAAAGAAGATAGTTTTTTTCTTCTTTTTCTGTTAACAAGATATATCTTAAATCATCTAACACTAAATCATCTTCGCCTAAGTTAGCCAATCTAAGAACACCTATATTATTACCCTCATCACCTTTTCTTTTAGAAAGACCATTTTGCATTTTTTCTATACAATCATCAAACTTTTTCTCTTCCCAACTTTCATCGCTCACGCCGTTCTCCAGGCGCCACTGCTGTGTCAGCTCGCCCGTAAACGCCTTATGCAGAATTGCTACCTTGCGCACGGCAAAGCTGTCGGCAACCTCCTGCAGTCGCTCCTTTGCTTCGTCGAGCTTGGAGAAAAGCTCTTCGATGCGCTCAACGATGCGTTGCTGTTCGGAGAGCGGAGGGAGAGGGAAAGGCATTAACTGCATACTTCCCTGAGTAAGTTTTAATCTAGTTGTTCCTTTAACATAGTCTTTGTAATCTACCATATTTAGATAATGCATCAAAAAGACGTTACCGATTTCTCCAAAATATGATTTTAAAATATGTGCATGGTTATTTACCCAGGCTTCGCCAAATATTATATATGCCTTATCTTTCAATAAATCCAGAAACGGAGCACCATCTTCGCCAAGCAAAACCAAATGTTCATTAGTTAGATAATCATCTATCCAACCAACTTGACCTGTTGCCCCATAATAAGGGACTTTGCCTACTCTTTTTGCACGTTCACTTGAATTTATCGGTTTTCTATATCCATCTAAGCATGAATTAACATTACCAATAAGCCTTACCCACACCCAATTCTCCGGCACCTCATAAGGCTGTTCCTCCGCAGGCACCAGCGCCTGCTGCAAGCGTTCTTCTATTGTCAATGCTGTCTTTTTCTTTGGCATTGCCAGCTCTCCTTTATAAGCAAACATTATATTGCTTTAATCTATAATTTATGATAAAATGTTTTCGACAACCGGTTCACGGGGTGGGATTGCCTTCATTCTCTACGAATGGAGGTGATGTCTATGGTATATTTCAGCTTTCAGGATTTAATGTCCTTTGGAATTTTTATCGTAGCATTACTTACGTTCATTTTTCAGAACAAAAAGTAAAAAAGTTACGGACATAGAAAAACCGCCCCCTGACTTTGGCGAGTTCGGAGCGGATTTTTCTTAACCAACTTGGCAACCCACCTCTGTGGGCGGTTGTCTTTTTCTATGTCTAATATACCACACAATTCATAGCTTTGCAAGTTTTAGATTGTGCAGAATGTAGTGAAAGGCTCCCCTCGGGGGGAGCTGGCGCCCGCAGGGCGACTGAGAGGGGTCTGCTGTCTTTATGCTTTCTTATAGTGAACCCCTCTCCGTCATCGCTACGCGATGCCACCTCTCCCCAAGGAGAGGCTCTTCCCTTTCTTCCTTCATCCTTCACTCTATTCTTATCTTTGCAAGCTCCTCAGCTCCTGCGCCACACTCTGCAGCAAATCCACGGCCTCCGCCAGCTTTTCCGCAGCCTCTGCTGCGCTTTTCGCCGGGTCCGGCAAATCCTCGTAATCGAGCACGCTATCATCCTTAATCAGGCCAAGGTCCAGACTGTTGCCCTTTTGCGCAATTTTCTCACGCGTAAAGCACTGCCAGCGCTCGTCCGCCACCTTGCTTCTGTCCTCTGCCGTGTAGGCAGCCTCAAAGCCAGCAAAGTCGCTCGCCTTCAGCGGGTTCGTCTTGCCGAAGGACGGCATATTGGTGCGCAAATCATAAAACCACACGGCCTTGGTGCTGTCCTTATCCGTTTTTTCGCGCGTAAAGAAAAGTACGTTGGTCTTGACACCCTGAGCGTAAAAAATACCCGTCGGCAGGCGCAGAATAGTGTGCAGATTGCACTTATCCATCAAGTCGACACGAATCCTTTCGCCGTCACCGTCGGCAAACAGCACATTGTCCGGCAGCACTACGGCAGCGCGCGCCTTGCCGTCAGCCTTCAAGCTACGATAGATATGCTGCAGGAAGTTCAGCTGCTTGTTGCTCGTGGGATAGGTAAAGTCGTCGCGCGTTGCACGCTCGCCGCCTTTTTTCGTACCGAAGGGCGGATTTGTCAGCACCACATCATAGCCCTGCATCTCCTTGCCCACGTTGGAAAGCGTATCACCCAAAATAATTTTGCTCTGGATGTCATGCAGCATCGCGTTCATCAGCGCCAAGCGGTGCGTATCATGCACCAGCTCGCAGCCGGTGAAGGCCTGCGTATATTCAAACTCCGCCGTTTCCTCATCCAAATCAAAGAAATCGTTCGTCTGCTCACGCACAAAATTGCTTGCCGCAATCATAAAACCGAAGGTACCGCAGGCAGGATCGTTACAGCGCTCGCCGGCCTTGGGTGCCACCAGGCGCGTCATTACGTCAATCAGCACACGCGGAGTGAAGTACTGCCCGGCGCCGCTCTTCTTTTCGTTAGCGTTTTTCTCCAGCAGTCCCTCGTAAAGATTACCCAGTCCCTCCTCCTTCGCGCTGAACCAGTCCAGCTCGTCAATCGTCCTGATAATCTTTTCCAGGTTCTTCGGCTCGTCGATGTTCGTCGCCGCGCCCTTGTAAATCTCCTGAATGCGTCCCGTGCACCGCTCGCCCAAATAATCCAGCAAATTCTTATAAAAGCCCTTCAGCTCCAGGCCCTTGCGCGCCAGCAAATCATCCCAGCGATAGCCCTCCGGGATATTTTCCTCGCTGCCGGTTTCCTTGGCCATTTTCAAAAATAAAATATATGTCAGCTCCGTAACGTACTGATGATAAGTAATGCCGTCATCACGCAGCACGTTACACAAATTCCAGAGCTTTGCTACAATCTCCTGTGTATTCACGCAGTCTTGCCTCCATCTTCATATAAATAACCATTGAATTCGCTCACGATATTATCCAAATCGTCGGCGAATATTTTTTGTGCCCGCGCATAACCGCCCAAGCGCTGCAATCGTTTGTCCTCCTTAAAGGCCTCCACGCTCAAAATATCCTGCTGCTGCATATAGCTGCGGATAATATCCAGCCACTTCTGCTGGGCAGGCGTAAATTTGTGGTTTTTGTTCAGCTTGTCAAAGGCACGGCTCAGCTGCGAATTTTTGCTCACCAGCTCCGTTCCCAGCATATAGCGCCTTATGAGGCTGATAATGCCTGCCACCATCGTGCTGTTCGTGTATTCCGAATAGGCATCGTTCAGCTGCAGCGCCGTAAAGCCGTTGGCATCGAGCGTCAGCAGCAGCTCCTTCAGCTGCGCCTTCGTCAAATCCTTCGGACGGGTGCAGATGATATGCAGGGCAGCAATTTCGTTGGCGTGGCTCTTTAAGTACGCCGCAAAATCGTTCAGGTAATCGCCGGGCTTGGTCTTTTGCGCACCGTAGCCGCGCGTATGGCTGGTAAGCTCATCCTTGCCGTCATAAATCATGCCGCCCATATCGCCGCCGGCCCGGTATTTTTCCAGCTGCTCCAACGCCTCCTTATGCTGCAGCAAAAGCTCCTTGGCCTTGGCGGCATCCGCCTTCTGCAGCTCGCCGGCAAAGGCTGCCGCATCCTTGCCCGTCGCCAGCACAAACTCCTTCTTCGTCTGCTCGTCCAGCTTATTCAGCTTGCGGCGCAGCTTCAAGGCTACCTGCTTGGCAATATCGGTAATCGTCTCCGGCTCCTCCGTTTCCGCCAGCTGCTTCAGCAAATCCTTCACGGAAATCTGCGGATTGGCAACGGCAGGCATGGTCACCACCGGCTGCAGGCTGTCATATACGCCCACCGGGTCATAAATCTCAAAATGATCCTTGCCGATTTTATCGCAGCGGCGTGTCGCACGTCCCAGCATCTGCTCAAACAGGATACGCGATTTCACGCAACGCATAAACACCAGCGTGGTAATCTCCGGCACGTCGATGCCGGTAGTCAGCAAATCCACCGTCACCACAATGCTGGGGAAGCGTTCGTTCTTGAAGCGCTTGATTTTCTCCTGAATCTTTTTCTGGTCACCGTTGGCCACGCTGCCGGTAATCTTCATAATCGCGTCGCTGTCCAGATTATCCTTGGCATAAAGCTCCTGCAGCATGCTCACAATCATATCGGCATGCGTATCGGTAGCAGCGTAAATCAGCGTTTTGCCGTAGGTTTCCGGCGCGTCGGGATAAAGATTTTTTGCAATCTCCGCCAGCACCGCCCTGTTGAATTCGGGCACGATAACACGGCGGTTGAACTGGTCGACATCAAAATCGACATCATCGTCCAAATAAGCCGTATCAAGCTCGCCGGTCTGCTTGTTGATATATTTAACAGTATCGCCCCTTTTGAGCTGAATTCCCTGCTCGCTGAGCTTAGTTGTCAGCTGATGCGGTGCGTCATGGTCAATCAGGTAACCGTCCAGCACAGCCTCGCGATAACTATAGGTATAAACAGGCTCGCCGAAAATTTCCGTCGTCTGCAGGGCAGGCGTTGCGGTGAGCGCAATTTTTACCGCGTTAAAATAATCCAGCACATAGCGGTACTTACTCTGGTAATCGCGCTGGTCGCGGTAAAGCTGCTCCGCCTCCGCCATTTCCTTATCCAGGATATAACCGCGGTGCGCCTCGTCGATAATAATCAAATCGTAATCGCTGACTGCAGGAATACGCTCCTCACTTTCGGCGTACATAATGCGCTTCATCATACCCTGTACGGTAGCAACGTGCACGGCAGTTTCCGCATCAATCAGCTTATCGGTAAGCTCCTTGATATTGTAAATCTGGTCCAGCGTCTGCAGGCTTTCCAGCTTCACCTCTTTAAAGACATCCTGCGCCTGCACGCCCAAGGCATTGCGGTCAACAAGGAACAAAATACGCTTAAAGCGCTTCGCCTTCAAAAAGCGGTAAATCATGCCCAAAACCGTGCGTGTTTTGCCGGTGCCTGTGGCCATCGCCAGCAGCGCCGTCCGCTTGCCGCAGCGCACTGCATTATCCACCGCCTGCACAGCCTTCAGCTGATAATCGCGCAGATGCAGACCGTTTTCATCCTGCAAAAAGTCATACGGTAAAGCATCGAGAGCAGCGTTGCCCTCCGCAGTATTTTCCTGCAGCATTTCTTTTAATCCTAAGGGAGAAGGCCAGCCTGCCATAGCACGCGGTATATTGCCGCTTTGGCGCAAATCCGCAAACCAGATGCCGGATTTTATCTGCAGCTGCTGCACATACGGCCTGCCGTTGGCAGCAAAAACAAAGGGCACCTTAAAATCCTGCCACTGACCGAGCAAATATTCCGCGTCACATTTTCTGATAGCACGCGCGTAATCCTTGCATTGGTAGCTGATGACACTGGAAATATCCGTGTCCCACTTTTTCGCTTCGATAATGCCCACCAGTTTCTCGCCGACGAAAAGCGCGTAATCGGCGTAGCCCTTTTCCTCGTTGCCCGGCACCTTGTCCGTAGGCCATTCGGCAATCGCCAGATTGCGTCCCTTGGCAGGACGGCAGCCCTTGCTGTAACGCAAAGCAGTGCTGTCCGCCTCCCAGCCTACCTGTCGCAGCTGCTCATCAATCAGGCAGCGTGTTTCCGCCTCTGTTTTCGGTCGTCTGTTGGCAGCCTGCAGGTTCGTTTTGCTGCGCTCCTGCTGCGGCAAAGGCACAGCCTTCTGCGCCTTCTCGTTATCCTGCTTACGCAGGCGCGCTTCCTCAGCCTTGTCCTTGGCAGTTTCGACAAAGGCTGCCTCTGCCTGCTCCGTCGGCAAATGATATTCCTGATGCTGATAGCTGTAATCGCCATACACCTGCATGAACCATTCGCACAGGCTGTACGCCTGCGGCAGCAGCAGCTTGGCCTTCTGCAGCGAATCCGTACCCTCGTGGCGCGCTTCGTTGCCGCCCAAGCGCAGGCGATGCATAATGCGTGCCAAATCCTCTGTGATATACTCTTCGTTTTCCAGCAGGCGAATTTTGTTTACCAGTGTATCCTTCATCTGATAAGGCATTGCTATATTGTCAAAGTCAAACATTTTATTAACGATATCTTCGCACAGCAGGCCCAGCTTAAAAAGGCAGGAGTTGGAATCACTGTACAGATAGCGCTCCGCGAACTCGCCTGTTTTTTCCAGACCGGGAAATTGTGTGCGTAAAAAGCTGAAGCCAGATGCCATAAAAACGGCCTCCTTTGAGCTGTAAAAATGATAATAATATATTTATATTCGCCTTGAAATAAAATTTACCTGCTGAATATCTTTTCGCAAAAGATCTTGCCGCTGCAATAAAAAAGCCGCCTGCCCTCCTGTACGAAGAAAGCAGGCAGTCCTTCGGTCCGCTAATCGCTATAAAGTAAAATAACCGCGCCAAGATTTCTCTTAGCACGGTTATCAGTTGTTATTTGAGCAATTCACGAACCATAACGTTAATACGTTTGCCATCTGCACGGCCTTTGGTTTTTGCCATAACTGCCGGCATTACCTTGCCCATATCCTTGGGACTTGTAGCGCCAACAGCAGCAATAACTTCTGCCACGATAGCCTTCAGCTCGTCATCGCTGAGAGCTTCCGGAAGATATTTTTTCAGTATAGCAATTTCTTCCTTAGCTTGGGCAACCAATTCGTCACGACCTGCTTTTTGGAATTCCTCAACAGAATCCTGACGCATTTTGACCTCTTTCATCAAGACAGCCAGAACCTCATCATCTGTAAGTTCCTTTTTGTCATTGATTTCAACATTTTTAATATTAGCACGCACCATGCGGATAACAGACAAACGCAGTTTACCTGCTTCCCTGTCCTTCATGGCCTGCTTCATATCAGCAGTCAATTGGTCTTTTATAGACATACAGCCCGCCTCCAATTATCTGGTTTTACGTTTTCTGGCTGCTTCGGATTTTTTCTTACGTGCAACGCTCGGCTTTTCATAGTGCTCGCGTTTTCTTACCTCAGAAAGAATGCCTGCCTTTTGGGTTGCTCTTTTAAATCTGCGCAGTGCGCTGTCTAAAGTTTCATTCTTGCCAACTTTAATTTCTGCCATCTGTTCTCCCTCCCTCCACACACTTAGGGAAGTGTATATGCAAATTAAGTTTCAGCCGTTGCCAGCTAAAAACACTTACTGATTAATTATACAAGAAAAGACAAGCATTGTCAAGGTTTAGCATGGGGGCCAACCCAAAGCTTTGCCGCCAATTACGTGAATATGTAAATGTTTTACTGTCTGACCGCCTTCATCGCCGGTGTTGATAACAACGCGGAAGCCTTTTTCGGCAATTCCGGTCTTTTCAGCGATCATTTTAACCTTGCCCAGCATGTATGCAACCAACTCGGGGTCCGCAGTAGTGATGTTAGCTGTGTGGTCCTTAGGCATCAGCAGCACATGAACCGGAGCAGCCGGAGCAACGTCATTGATAGCAATCATTTTATCATCTTCGTACACTTTGGTAGAAGGGATATCGCCCTTAATGATTTTGCAAAAAATACAATCCTCAGCCATTTCATGTCCCTCCTCTCATTTATCGTATCTAGTTATATTCTGTATTTATTTCTTTTATCCTGCTAAAGAAATAATTTTTTCACAAATTAATTCAATTCGCCCAGCAAAAAATCCTCTTTGATGCCGGTAATTTTTACCTTGGCAATGGTGTTCGCCAGCTCCGCAGTTCCCGGAACAACAACGCGCAGATACGGACCGCACAGGCCCTCCATATGCTCATCATCCACAGGCTGCTCGAACAGCACCTCCTCCACCTTGCCGACAGTGCTCTGCAGCATTTGCTGATGCAGCTCCTCGTCCACCTTCGCCAGACGCGCCGCACGCTCGCTCTTCACAGCCTCGTCCACCTGCTCTGGCATTTCGGCAGCAGGCGTACCCTTGCGCTTGGAATAAGGGAAGATATGCATTTTGGCAAAGCCGCATTTCTTGGCAAATTCCAAAGTAGTCGCAAAGTCCTCCTCGGTTTCGCCGGGGAAGCCCACGATAACGTCCGTAGTAATTGCCACATCAGGCACCTGCGCACGGATTTCGTTCACCAGCTCCGTAAAGCGCTTTGTGTCATAAGGACGATGCATAGCACGTAAAATCTTGTCGCAGCCGCTTTGCAGCGGCAGATGCAGGTGACGCTGCAGGCGCGGTTCTTCTGCCATCAGCTGCAGCATGCGCGGTTCCACCTCCACGGATTCCAAAGAACCGAGGCGCACACGCTGCACACCCTCAACTCTCAGCGCTGCCTTTACCGCATCATACAAAGTAACGTGCTTGCCTTCCTTCGCCAGCTCCTTGCCGTAGCAGCCAAGGTGAATGCCGATGAGCACAACCTCCTTGTAGCCTGCGGCAACCAGCTTGCCAACCTCCTCGCGGATGCTGTCCAGGCTGCGGCTGCGCAGCGGACCGCGGGCAAAGGGAATAATGCAGTAGGTGCAGTATTGGTTGCAGCCCTCCTGAATTTTGAGGAAGGCGCGGGTTTTATCGGTTTCCGTGCCAACGCCCAGCTCTTCAAACTTAGTATCTACAGTCATCTGCTGCACATTGTCCAGAATCTCCGTGCGCTTGTGCTCCAGCGCCTCCTCAACCAGCTCAACAATGCGGCCGCGCTCCTGATTGCCGATGATTACATCAACACCTTCGATAGCACGCACCTCCTCCGGCGCAGTCTGCGGATAGCAGCCGGTAACAACCACCAAGGACAGCGGATTGTGACGCACAGCGCGGTTGATAATCTGACGCGATTTGCGCTGACCGGTATTGGTAACAACGCAGGTATTAACTAAATAAACGTCTGCCGGTTCACCGAAAGGCACAACCTCATAGCCCGACGCACGGAAAATCCCCTCCATGCTGGCAGTATCAGCCTGATTGACCTTACAGCCCAGCGTATAAAATGCAATTTTTCTCATCTATGTTTAATCTCCTAAATCTCCGGTTTCATAAAAAATCGCTGAAATAGCGACAAGGCCTGCCGTTTCCGCACGCAGAATGCGTCTGCCCAGCGATACAGGCACAGCGCCTGCGGCACGTGCCGTTTCCAGCTCCGCTTCGCTGATGCCGCCCTCAGGACCGATAATCAGCAGTAAATCAGTCAGCGCGCCCTTGGCCTGCGCCTCCTTCAGCGCCGCCTTCAGGCTCTTTTTATCCTCGCACTCGTAAGCGATAATCTTCGTAGCGCAGTCATTCGCCGCCAGCATTTGTGCCATCGTCTGCACAGGCTGCACCTCGGGAATAATATCGCGCTTGCTCTGCTTCGCCGCGGATTCGGCAATCTTCTGCCAGCGCTCCACCTTCTTGGCAGCCTTCGCACCGTCAAGGCGCACCACGGAATGCTCCATAGCCACAGGCACCACGCTGTAAGCGCCCATCTCCACAGCCTTCTGGATGATGAACTCCATCTTCTCACCCTTCGCCAGGCCCTGCGCCAGAATCAGGCGCACAGCCGGCTCATGGCTTTCCGCCAGCTTCTCCAGGCAATGCACAGTAACGCACTCACTGTCAATCGCACTGATTTCCGCCAGCGCGCTCACGCCGTCGTCACTAACAATCTGCAGCTGCGCACCCGGCTGCATGCGCAGCACCTTACTGATATGACGTGCATCCACGCCCTCAATAGTCATTGTTTCGTTATATAATTGCGGTACAAAAAAACGATGCATATAGGTTTCCCCTTACTTTTTCTTCTTCATCTGCATAACAACCCAGCCGCCGCGATGGTCAACCGCGTCAACATAAAGTCCCTGCGCCTGCGCTGCAGCCTCCACATCCGGCATACGCTCCTCAATAATACCGCTCGCCAACAGCACACCGTTGTCATTCAGCTTCTGCGGAATATCCTGCAGCAGCATAATAACAATATCGGCAATAATATTAGCGATAATTACATCAGCCTTGCCCTCGGTGCCATGCAGCAAATCGCCCTCGCGCACCTCAATCTGCTCGCTCAGGCCGTTATCCGCAACATTCTCCTTCGCCACGCGCACTGCCACACCGTCAATATCAACAGCCTTTACAGACTTAGCGCCCAGCATTGCCGCAGCAATCGCCAGAATACCGCTGCCGGTACCAACGTCAAACACTGTAGAATCAGGCGTAATAACCTTCTCCAAGCGCTCCATCATCATATTGGTAGTGTGATGCGTGCCTGTGCCGAAAGCCATACCCGGATCGATTTCAATAACATGCTCGCCTTCCTTAGGAGCATACTCCTCCCAGCTCGGCTTAATAACAAGGCTCTTGCCCACATGAGTAACATGGAAATACTGCTTCCATTCGTTAGCCCAATCCTGCTCGCTCACCTTGCGGAAGCGAGTATTACCGAAACGGTATTTGCCGATGCGCTCCTCAATCAGCGCCAGCTGCTCGTCAATCTCCGCCAGGCGTTTTTCCAGCTTCTCATCATCAGCATAATAAGCGCTGACGGTAACAACCTCGGTATTCTCCTGCTCCGGAATATCGCACAACTCCCAGGTACCACTGTTTCTCAAATCATTAATCAGCTGCGGATCCTCAATCGCAACTCCTTTAGAACCGATACTCGTAAGCATATCTGCTACAGCCTCAACTGCTTCATGCGTTACCGATACATTAACTTCTATCCACTGCATTGTATGCACTCCTTTGAAAATTATTCATTATATTATTATACACTATCACGGCAGGAAATGTACATAATCACCTGACGCAATGCGCCAATCAATTTATACTTGATATAGTATTTTATACTATAATAATTAAGGGAAAGAAAATAAGGTAACCAAATGCTCTCATTAGACAAAATTTATCATGCAGCCTTCATCCTCAAAAGCGTAGCACGTAAAACAGATTTAATAGCTGCTCCGCATTTAAGCGAAGGCAACAACTTGTATCTGAAAACAGAAAACCTGCAGGTAACAGGCAGCTTCAAGGTACGCGGTGCCTATTACAAAATCAGCCAGCTTACACCTGAGGAAGCAAGCAAGGGCGTAATCGCCTGCAGCGCCGGCAACCACGCTCAGGGCGTAGCCTTGGCTGCAACCAGCATGGGCATCAAAAGCGTCATCTGCATGCCGGACGGCGCACCGATTATGAAGGTAGAAAACACCAAGCGCCTGGGTGCGCAGGTGGAGCTTGTTCCCGGTGCCTACGATGAAGCACATGACCGCGCCGTACAGCTGCAGGAAGAAACAGGCATGACCTTTATCCATCCTTATGACGACGAGCTTGTTATTGCTGGTCAGGGCAGCATCGGTCTGGAAATTTTAGACCAACTGCCGGATGTTGAAGCAGTAATCGTACCGATTGGCGGCGGCGGCCTTATCAGCGGCGTAGCCTTCGCTATCAAAAGCCTGCGTCCGGAGGTTAAGGTTTACGGTGTGCAGGCAGCAGGCGCAGCCAGCATGTACAAAGCTTTCCACGACCATAAATACGAAACATTAGATCACGTCAGCACCTTTGCCGACGGCATTGCTGTAAAAACTCCGGGTGAAAACACCTATGAGCTCATCAGCAAATATGTTGACGATATCGTCACCGTAAGTGAAGATGAAATTGCTACAGCAATTTTAACCTTAATAGAAAAGCAAAAACTAATTGCCGAAGGTGCAGGCGCAACTCCGGTAGCAGCAGCGCTGTTCGACAAGCTGCCGATTAAGGGCAAGAAAACCGTTTGCGTTGTATCCGGCGGTAACATTGACGTTAATATTCTTTCGCGCGTAATCACCCGCGGTCAGGTTACCAGCGGCAGAAGGGCAGACCTCGTTATCGCTTTGCAGGATCGTCCCGGCCAGCTGCGTGAAGTGAGCGAAATCGTAAGCAGCTGTGGCGCTAACGTTGTAGGCGTACAGCACAACCGCAGTGATGCCGATATGGATATCACAGGTTGCTTCCTGCGCTTAGAACTGGAAACCCGTGATGCGGAACAAATCAACGAAATCCGTGCAAAGCTTACCAAGGCAGGCTTTACACTGATTGATAAAAACGCCGCTCATTATTAACAACAAAAAAATTACCACAGCCTACATAAAATGTAAGCTGTGGTTTTTTATAGTGCGTTACATTATTCTGTTCCTTGTAAGTACGAAGTATACGACGTTTATATTACGCTATCTTATAAGAGCGGGGAGAATGTACCGGAGGCGATGCGAACCTGACGAACGCGTACTTTTAGTACGTGGAGGATGGTTTGCGATGCATACGGTGCGTTATACCCGCTCTTGCTGAAGCCGACGAACGCGTACTTCTAGTACGTGGAGGATGGTTTGCGATGCATACGGTGCGTTATACCCGCTCTTACTATTCTACGGTAACGCTCTTAGCCAAGTTCCTAGGTTTATCTACATCCAAGCCCTTAGAAACACTCACATAATAACCCATAAGCTGCAGCGGAATAACTGCCAGGCTGGTCATGAAATGCTCGTCGGTCTTAGGAATATACACTGTGAAATCAGCGGTATCCTCAATATTATAGTTACCATAGGTAGTCAGGCCCATCAGGTAAGCGCCACGGCTGCGGCACTCTACCATGTTGCTGACAGTCTTTTCGTAAAGCTCGCTTTGAGTCAGCACACCGATAACCAGAGTACCGTCCTCAATCAGGCTGATAGTACCATGCTTCAATTCACCGGCAGCATAAGCCTCACTATGAATGTAGGAAATTTCCTTCATCTTCAGGCTGCCTTCCAGGCTGACAGCGTAATCAAGACCACGGCCGATAAAGAAGATATCCTTAGCGTTAACCTGCTTAGCGGCAAACCATTGGATGCGTTCCTTATCCTCGATAATCTTTTGGATTTTATCCGGCAGCTGTGCCATTTCCTGAATCAGCTCCAGATATTTAGCTTCATCAATATTGCCACGAACAATAGCAAACTGAATTGCCAGGCAGTAAGCAGCAATCAGCTGAGTGCTGTAAGCCTTGGTAGTTGCAACGGCAATTTCCGGTCCTGCCAGAGTATAGAAAACATTATCAGCTTCACGGGCAATAGAGCTGCCTACTACGTTAACGATGCCAAGAGTTTTGATGCCCTTTTCTTTAGCCAGACGCAGAGCTGCCAAGCTGTCGGCAGTCTCACCGGACTGGCTGACAATAATAACCAGCTCGTTCTTGCTCAGCAGAGGCTTGCGGTATCTGAACTCGGAAGCCAGCTCGGTGCGAACCGGAATCTGTGCCAAATCCTCAATTACATATTGCGCTGCCACGCCTACATGATACGCACTGCCGCAGGCAACTATGCAAATCTGGTCAATCTTTTTGATATCCTCATCGCTGAGACCGACAGCGCTCATATCCAGCTTGCCGTCAACCAGTACGGAATTCAGGGTATCGCGAACTGCCTTGGGCTGCTCGTGAATTTCCTTCATCATGAAATGCTCAAAGCCTGCTTTTTCGGCAGCTTCGGCATCCCATTTAATTTCGGTCAGCGGTTTTTCGATTACTTCTTCATCAACGTTGTAGAAGGTAACCTCGCCGTTAGCCAGACGAGCCATTTCCAGATTGCCGATGTAATAAACCTTACGGGTGTATTTCAAAATAGCAGGCACGTCGCTGGCAACATAGCATTCGCCGTCCTGTACGCCGATGATCATCGGGCTGTCCTTGCGGGCAACATAAATTTCACCAGGATATTCCTTGAACATTACTGCCAAAGCATAGGAGCCGCGCATACGGATCATAGCATGGCTCAGAGCATCGGTAGGAGTATGCTCGTATTTTTTATAGTAGTAGTCAATCAGCTTAACGGCAACCTCGGTATCAGTCTGAGAATAGAAGGTGTAACCGTTATGCAGCAGCTTTTCCTTCAGCTCCTGATAGTTTTCGATAATACCGTTGTGTACGGCAACTACATTGCCATCAGCACTTGCATGCGGATGCGCATTAGTTTCGGAAGGCTCACCATGGGTTGCCCATCTGGTATGACCGATACCACAGGTACCAACGAGGCTTTGACCGCCGTTAGTCTTGGCGTAAAGCTCCTTCAGACGGCCCTTAGCCTTAACAATCTGCACCGGCGCACTGCCGTCACGCACTGCTAAACCGGCAGAATCATAGCCACGATATTCCAGCTTAGACAGGCCATCCAACAAAATAGGCGCTGCCTGCTTATCTCCACAAAATCCAACAATACCACACATAAATATTTTTCCTCGTTTTCTCCAATTTTTCTTTATGCCTTACGCTTCAAAACCGTTAGGGTTGTTTTTCTGCCAGTTCCAGGAATCGCGGCACATGTCCTCAATTCCCAGCTCTGCCTTCCAGCCCAGCTTTTCCCACGCCTTCGAAGGGTCCGAATAGCAGGCTGCAACATCACCTGCACGGCGTTGGTCGATTACATAAGGTATTTTTATTCCGTTGGCCTTTTCGAATGCTTTCACCAGGTCCAGCACCGAATAGCCAATGCCTGTACCAAGATTATACACCTCTATGCCACATTTGTCATCTATTGCCTTTAATGCTTTGACATGTCCCTTCGCCAAATCCACAACGTGAATGTAATCACGCACACCTGTACCGTCCGGAGTTGGATAATCATTGCCGAAAACATGCAGCTCCTTTAATTTGCCGGCAGCAACCTGCGTAATGTACGGCATCAGGTTATTGGGAACGCCGTTGGGATTTTCACCTATCAAACCGGAGCTGTGCGCACCGATAGGGTTAAAATAACGCAGCAACACTACGTTCCATTCATTATCAGACACATGCAGGTCTCGCAGGATTTCCTCCAGCATCGACTTGGTATTACCGTAAGGATTGGTGCAATGTCCCTTGGGACAGCTTTCGGTAATCGGCATTACAGCAGGATTACCGTAAACCGTTGCCGAGGAGCTGAAGATAATGTTCTTGCAGCCTGCGTTACGCATTTCCTCCAGCAAAACCAAGGTACCGGAAATATTATTGTCATAATACTCCAGCGGCTTCTGCACCGATTCTCCTACTGCCTTCAAGCCGGCGAAATGAATGCAGCAGTCAAAGCTGTGCTCAGCAAAAATTTTCCGCAAGCCCTCGCGGTCCCTGATATCCGTTTCATAAAAAGGAATCTGCCGGCCGGTAATTTTTTCTACACGCTGCATTGCCAACCTGCTGGAATTGACAAGATTATCTACGACTGCAACGCTATGTCCGGCGTTAAGCAGCTCTATAACTGTATGCGAGCCGATATAACCGGCCCCCCCTGTAACTAATATATGCATATTTTCACCTCAATTTACGCTTCAGGCAACTATTCTATTATACCACCTGCAGTATTATTTTACTACCTGCTGCCTTAAACTAAGGTGAACAGGCTAACTCTTTTTTCATATTTTCTGTTTAACTGCCGATAATCGGCTTATTTTCCATAGTATTTACCAGCTTGGAAAGCTGCCATTTAATTGTTTCTGCCGGCTTGTCATAATTGCCCATATCGCGCAGTCCGCTTTCACGCACACGCTTCTTCAGCAGCTTATTGCCATCCTTTTTATATACGAAAAGGTCTGCATCCGCTACCACACGCACATAGGTATCGTGGTCAAAGCGAAATCCCCAACCGCTGACAAGGCTTTCATCCATTTCATAAATACGGGCAACAACCAGCACATCTGTTTTGCTCTTTTCCGCCAAAGCGGATAAAGAAGCAGCATCCAGCTTTACGCCGTCACGCACTGCCCGGCTCACCAACATCTGAGGCTCGCCGCCATCTATAATCTGATAATATGGGAAGCGATAAGCCAGCTTGACCATCTGACGCCACTCCTTATAAACAGCGCCGTCCACACCGCCGTCCTGGTCGATAACCACAAAGCCAACAGGACGCTCCGCAAAATCGGCCCGCGCCGTCTGCGGCATTAAGGCTGTAAACAAGGAGGCAAATACCACTAAAAAGCATATTTGCAGCAGCCATCTAATTTTTTTCATAAGTATCACCTACCAATTAATCGGCATCCGCTGCCAACAACAGCTCAACAGCTCCGCGTGTCACCTGCACCATATAGCCGAAGGCACGTTGATAAACATCAGGCGGTGCTACGCTTTCGCTCTGCGTGCGCTTAACTACCACGCCGCAGACAGCACCGGCCTCTAAGCCTAACGCCTGCGAGGTCACGAACAAAGCAGAGGTTTCCATTTCATAGTTCAGCACGCCCAGCGCCTGCCATTCCTGCATCGTCCCACGGAAGCGGCGCGGTACATAGCCGGTGAAGCTGTCGTAACGCTCCTGTCCCGGCCAGAAGGTGTCGCTGGAGGCCGCAATGCCCAAATGATAGAGCGCACCGGCATTCTTGGCTGCCAGTACCAGTGCGGTTGTCACCTCAAAGCTGGCAACAGCCGGGAACTCCAACGGCGCATAGTGCTGCGAGGTGCCGTCAAGGCGAACAGCTGCCTTATCAACAATAATATCACCCAGATTAACCTTTTCCTGAATCGTTCCCGTCGTACCGAAGCGGATGAGCTTTTTGATACCCATACGCGCCAGCTCTTCCAGACAAATTGCTACGGAAGGACCGCCCATTCCCGTAGAGCAGACAAGTACCGGAGTATCGCTGATTTTAGTCAGCCAGCTGGTGTATTCGCGATGGCTGGCAATAAAGCTTGCATCACTGCCCAAGGCCTTCGCCAAAGGCTCCACACGTCCGGGGTCACCGGGAAGCACGGCAACAGTTGCGCCCTGCAGTTGCTGTGCCGAAAAACCTACATGGTATAAAATCTCCTCAGGTGCTGCGTAATGTTTGCTCATATTGTCCACCTCTTTCAAAACAAGTCCGCTTTAGTTCCAGTAAGGGTTGGTTCTATTTTCATATAATCGGCAATCGTCTGTCCTATATCGGCAAAGGTCTGCATAGGCTTAAGCTGCTTGCATTCAATGCCTGCTCCCGAAAAGAGTACGGGAATTTTTTCGCGCGTATGGTCCGTGCCGCTCCAGCTGGGGTCATTGCCGTGGTCCGCCGTCATCAGCAGCAAATCGTCCGGATGCAGCAGAGCGGTAATTTCCGGCAATCTGCTGTCGAAATATTCCAGTGCCTCACCATAGCCCTGAATGTCACGGCGATGTCCGTAGGAGGAATCAAAGTCAACAAAATTAGTAAAGACAATGGTATTATCCATAGCATCGGCTACAGCCTGCTTCGTTGCATCTACCAGCTTATCCAGTCCGCCTGCCGCATAATGCTTCGTAATACCGCGATGCGCAAAAATATCGGCAATCTTGCCTACGGCGTAAACGCTGCCGCCGGCTGCAACCATTTTATCAAGCAATGTCGGCTGTGGTGCCGGTACTGCGTAATCGTGACGGTTGGTTGTGCGGGTAAAATCCGCAGCACAGGTGCCGACGAACGGACGCGCTATTACCCGGGCAATATTATACGGCTGCACCAGCTTAAAAGCTAGCTTGCACAAATCATACAAGCGCTCCAGGCCAAAGGCTTCCTCGTGCGCTGCTATCTGCAACACGCTGTCGGCGGAGGTATAAATAATCGGCTTGCCGCTTCTTACATGCTCCTCGCCCATCTCCTTGATGATTTCGGTACCACTGGCATGGCATTCGCCCAGCACTCCCGGCAAATTGCCTTGGCTGATAATTGCATCCACCAGCTCCTGCGGAAAGCATTTCGGCACATCCGGGAAATAGCCCCAGTCAAATTTAACCGGCACACCGCTGATTTCCCAATGTCCGCTCAGTGTATCCTTACCGCGGCTGACCTCCTGCGCATAGGTATAAGCACCGATTGTATGCTCGGCGCCTAAGCCTGCCGGCAACGCTTCGCCGCGGCTCAGCTCGGCAGCTGCCTGCAGTCCGCGCTCAGCCAGATGCGGCAAATGCAACGGCATCGGCGCTTCGCCTGCGTGCCGCGGATTTTTCGCCAGCCAATCGCAGATATGGCCCAAGGTATCTGCACCCTTATCACCATAAGCTTCGGCATCATGGGCATAACCGATACCGAAGGAATCCAACAACAGAATAATAGTACGAGCCATTTTTTCACCTGCTTTCTTAAGCAAAAGGGAGCTGCTAACACCAACGCTAAACAACTCCCCTAAAATCAGAATCCTAAGCTTTCGCCAACTAAAATGATTTTAATGCGTCCCTTATTACGACTGGTACGCGTTATAACAATCTGCGAGCAGATGCAGTCCGCAGAAAGGCAGTCACCGCAAAGGCCAGCTTTATAACAAGGTGTCTGCAGTCCGGCAAACCTTTTGGCATTTATCGGCGCAGCTACATTGCGCGCTCTGTCCATGGCAGCCTCCAAGGAGCCTGTAACCTTGTTCATACCGGCAATAACCAGCACCTGCTTCGGTCCGAAAATCAAAGCGGCGCAACGGTTGCCGTTGCCGTCAATATTTACCAGCTGACCGTCGCTGCTGATGGCATTGCTGCTCATTAAATATGTATCACATAAAAGCGCCTGACGCATCAATTCTGTTTTTTCTTCCGGAGTTGCTGCCGCAGCTCTGTCGATAACCTTATTGCGCTCCTTTACTGCGCTCAAAAGGCCTATTTCATCAATCGTTACAGAACCGCCCCAGGAAACAACATCATCCTGCGGAATCAGCGCCAAAGCCTGCTTAAGCGCTGCCTGCTTATCAGCACAGTAATAAGCATCAAAGCCACGCAACTTCAATTTTTTTACCAAAGTTGCGCCCAAAGCCTCATTGCGCAACATTTCAGCCTGCTGCATAGAATCTCCTCCTGTTCCATTAACAAGCTACGGTCGATTATTCTTCGATATCACCGATTGCTACTTCATCAATGCCGTCTTCCTCTGCCAGGTATACGTTGATAGCTTCCTTGTGGGAGGTAGGAACATTTTTGCCGGCAAAGTCAGCACGAATCGGCAGCTCGCGATGTCCGCGGTCGATAAGCACTGCCAGCTGAATAGCCTTCGGACGGCCCATATCCATAACAGCATCAAGAGCGGCACGGATGGTACGGCCGGTGTACAGCACATCATCAACCAGAATTACGGTTTTGCCGTTCAGATCCAGGTCAATTTCTGTACCGTGTACAATAGGATTATATGCAAGAGTAGACAGGTCATCACGATAAAGAGTGATATCCAGCATTCCTACCGGCAGCTCAACATTCTCTATATCTTTAATTGCTGCTGCCAGACGTTCCGCAATAGGTACACCGCGGGTACGGATACCGACAATAACAACATTGTCTACGCCTTTATTTCTTTCGATAATTTCATGAGAAATACGGACAATTGCACGACGCATAGCCTCTGCATCCATAATAACATTCTTTTTAACAAAATTGCTCATTTGGCTCACCTCTTATTTTTATTCAGGCTTTTTAACCTGCTATCAAGACTGCCCTAAGGCAGAACTCTGCTAATTAAACTGTCCCAGGCGCAGGCGGGTAACAATCTTATGCATATCCTCCGGCAGCGGAGCTTCAAAGCTCAAGCGTTCTCCCGTACGCGGGTGGGTAAATTCCAGTGTCTGCGAATGCAGAGCCTGTCCCTGAATGCTGAAGGGAGTTTTCATCGGAGAATATTTTGGGTCACCAACCAAAGGATAGCCCAGATACTCCATATGTACGCGAATCTGATGCGTGCGTCCCGTTCGCAGGCGGCAGCGCACAATAGTATATTTGCCGAAGCGCTCCAGCACCTCGTATTCGGTAACAGCATCACGTCCGCCTTCTTTGACAACCGCCATTTTCTTACGGTCGTTTTTATCACGGGCGATAAGCGTTTCAATCACGCCGCTGTCTGTCTTTATGTTGCCGCGTACTACAGCAAGATAGGTACGCTGGGCGGTTTTAGCCTGTATCTGCTGCGACAGAGAAAGATGCGCCGCATCATTCTTGGCACAAATCATAATACCGCTGGTATCCTTATCCAGACGGTGCACGATACCCGGGCGGATAACGCCGTTGATACCGGATAAGTTTTTGCAGTGATACAAAAGCGCATTGACCAGCGTTCCGTTTAAATTGCCGGCCGCCGGGTGGACTACCATCCCGCGCGCTTTGTTGACAACAACAACATCCTCATCCTCATAAATAATATCCAGAGGAATATTTTCCGGCTGTACATCCAGAGGCTGCGGCTCAGGCAGAGTAACATCAATTTCGTCACCCAGACGCAGCTTGTAGTTGGATTTCAGCACCTTGCTGCCGCGCACAGCACGGCCCTCCTCCAGCAGCTTCTGCATATTCGAGCGTGTAAGCTCCAGCATTGCCGCCAAGCCTACATCGGCACGCTGTCCGGCCTCTTGTTCAGTTATAATCAATCGTTGCTGCTCAGCAGCTCCGTTTTCAATATGCTCCATATAATCAAACCTACTCCCACACAAATTGCTATATCGGCCACATTAAATATCGGCCAGATACGAAAATCAAAAAAGTCAATTACCACACCGCGTGTAGTGCGGTCAATCAGGTTACCCAAAGCACCGCCGGCAAAAAGCGCTGTTCCCCAGCAGGCCATTACGCCGCTTTTGGCAATCTCACGGCGCATAAACCAGACACCGCCGATTACAGCAACCGCAATCATTACGAACAGCCAACGGCTGCCCTCCAGCATGCCGAAGGCGGCACCACGATTCAGTATAAACGTCCAGTGAAATACATTATTAATCACCGGTACGCTCTCCCCTAACGCAAAATGTGTTACCACATAATACTTTGTTGCCTGGTCCAGCAGAACCACCAGCAAAGCTAACAAACCATAAACCATTTTATTCTCCTATTATCTTGATATGTATATTATAACACACTAAAGACATAAAAATACAGATGACACAAAAACTTAATGAAAAAAAGCCATTGCATATTTCCGCAATGGCTTTCGTAAATACTAATTAATTATTTTCAGTTGCCAGATCTTCACGAATCTCAGCAAGCTGTTTGCGACGGCTGTGAACCTTTTCCCAATGCTCGAAGTACAGCTTGGTTTCTGCAACAACTACCCCGCTCAGGCCCAGCAAAGCAATCAGGTTAGGAATAGCCATCAGACCGTTAACGATATCGGCAATAATCCAAATCATTTCCAGCTTCAGGAATACGCCCAGACCTACCAGAATGATGTAACCGATACGGTAAGGCATGATGCATTTTACGCCGAAGAGATATTCTGCGCAACGCTCGCCGTAATAGCTCCAGCCGATAATAGTGGTGAAGGCGAAGAGTACCAGGCCGCCGGTCAGGACATACTTGGCAACAGCCGGGAAAGCAGAAGCAAAAGCAGCCTCAGTCAGAGCAGCACCGTTCAGGTCGCCGGTCCAGGCACCGCTGACGATGATGGACAGGCCGGTCATGGTGCAGATAATGATGGTATCGATAAAGGTACCGGTCATAGAAACAAGGCCCTGTTCTGCAGGCCATTTGGTTTTCGCTGCAGCTGCTACGATAGGAGCAGAGCCCAAGCCGGATTCGTTGGAATAAATACCGCGGGCGATACCGCTGCGCATTGCCAGCATAATTCCGGCACCGGCAAAGCCGCCTGCTGCCGCAGTACCGTTGAAGGCACCGTCGATAACCAGCTTAATTGCTGCCGGAAGAGCATCAGCATAAAATACCAGCACAGAAACGGTTACGATAACATAAACAGCAGCCATGAAAGGAACAATCTTGCTTGCTACGTTAGCAATGGATTGCAGACCGCCGATAATAACAACAGCAACAAGAACAGTCAGGATTGCTGCTACAACGTATTCGGAAACGCCAAAGGATACATTAACAATAGAGGTGATTGCATTTACCTGAGTAAAGGTACCGCTGCCCAAGCAGGCAGTCATAACACCGAAGATAGAGAACATTACAGCCAAAGGCTTAAATTTTTTGCCCAAGCCCTGTTCGATATAGTACATCGGACCGCCGGAAGCGTTACCGTTTTCATCATAGGTACGATACTTAACAGCCAGCACGCCTTCGGAATATTTGGTTGCCATACCGAAGAAAGCAGCGAGCCACATCCACAGCAGAGCACCAGGACCACCGAGCTTAATTGCCGTTGCTACGCCAACGATATTACCGGTGCCGACAGTTGCGGCCAAAGCAGTGCACAAAGCCTGAAAGCTGCTTACATCACCTTCGCCCTTGCTGCGGGCGGTAAAAATCAGCTGCAAGGCTTTAGGCAGCTTCATAACCTGAAGCAGACCAAGACGGACGCTCATTAAAATGCCTGTGCCCATAAGCAGCATCATCAAAGGCGGGCCCCAAATGAAGCCATCAATAGAATTCAAAATCTCCAACATAAAAAAATTCCCCCCAGTAAAAATTTAAAACACGTTTACAATTTAAGGCTTTTTCCCGAAGCCCATGTATAGTATTGTATCACATCAATATATAGTGTACAATACTTCACACGATTGTATACACGTATTCTTCTTAACGGCAGGGAATAGTGTGACAAATCACTGCATGCAAAGCAAAAAGCCTCCGTCTGCGGCCAAGGGCCACAGGCAGAAGCTTCTATTCCTTAATCAGCAATGCTTATTTTACTTCGCATTCTACACGTGCCAGAATAAAGCACAAATCAGACAAACGGTTCAGGCAAACCAGAACATTGGGGTTAACCGGTTCGTTTTCAGCCAGACGCAGCAGGCAACGCTCGGCACGACGGGTAGTAGTGCGTGCGATGTCCAGTGCGGCAGCACCTACAGTATCGCCGGGGATAATAAAATGGCCCAGCGGCTGCAGCAGAGAATCAAACTTGTCGATTATATCTTCAAACAGCTTAACGTGTTCTTCTTTGATGTAAGGTTCGGGCAGGTTGAGGCTGGCAATGTCAGCCATCACAGACATGAGCAGCTTTTGTACATTGAAAATGGTTTCACGCACATCCTCACGCGTAACCTGAGCACGTGCCAAACCTAATGCCGAGGAAATTTCATCCACAGTACCATAGGCTTCTACACGCAGGCTTTGCTTGGGAACGCGTTCTCCGGTGTACAAACCTGTAGTTCCTTTGTCACCGGTTCTGGTATAAACAGCAGCTTTCTTCATTTCTGCACCATCCTTTCCGTGAGAGTGTACCCCCTCTCAGTCAGCTCATGGCCGCCGAAAGGCTAAAGTTAATTAGTAAATTTCTTCCGGAGCGAAGAAGTTGTTGATTTCGCGTTCAGCAGCTTCCGGGCTGTCGGAACCGTGAACAATGTTTTCACCGATGCTCAGAGCGAAGTCGCCGCGGATAGAACCGGGAACTGCTTCGATCGGGTTGGTAGCACCGTTCAGTTGACGAACAGCTTTGATAGCGTTTTCGCCGCGGATTACAGCGCAAACCAGCGGAGCGGAGGTAATGAAGTCAACCAGTTCGCCGAAGAAGGGTTTGCCTTCATGCTCAGCATAGTGGAATTTAGCTTGAGCTTCGGTAACTTTAACCAGTTTCAGAGCTGCAACTTGCAGGCCTTTGTGTTCGAAACGAGCGATGATATCGCCGATCAGATTTTTCTTAACTCCATCAGGTTTTACGAGTACGAGTGTTTGTTCCATTTGTAAATCTCTCCTTAAAGTGTAATTAAATTTTTTATACTAACCCAGTCACCGATGTGACTTAGAGGTATAGTTGAATTATTAACGGATACCCATTTTTCTTGCCTGCTCACGCAGCAGCTGAACTCTTTCCTCAGTTGCGGGGTGAGTACTGAAAAGCTGCTTGGCATCAACACCGGCAAAGGGGTTGATAATAAACATATGCGCAGTTGCTTCGGTAGCACCGGGCATTACACGACGCTCCGCATAGGCTTCAATCTTCAGCAGGGCATCAGCCAGAGCATTTGGATTGCCGCAAAGCTCACCGCCGGATTTATCTGCCATATATTCGCGGGAACGGGATACTGCCATCTGAATCAGCATAGCTGCTAGAGGCGCCAAAATCATAACCAGAATAGAAGCGATAGGATTACGGCTTTCGCCATCCTCATCACGTCCGCCGCCAAAGAACATACCCCATTGGGCAATCGTGGAAATAGCACCTGCCATAGAAGCGGCAATAGTACTTACCAAAATATCACGATGCATAATGTGACTCAGCTCATGACCCAAAACACCGGCCAACTCTTCCTTGGTCAGCATATCTGCCAGCGCAGTATTTACCGCAACGGCAGCATGCTCCGGATTTCTGCCGGTAGCAAAAGCGTTAGGCACCGGACTATTGATAATATAAACCTTCGGCATAGGAATATTGGCTTTTTTAGCCAGCTTTTCTACTATTCCGTACAGCTCCGGCGCACTGTTGCGGTCAACCTGTTGTGCATCATAGTGTGCCAGAACCATCTTATCGCTGTTCCAATAAGCAAAGAAGTTCATTGCCACGCCTACAAAAAGCATTACGGTCATGCCGCGCAGACCACCGAAGAAGTCGCCCAGGAGCATCAGCAGCGCTGTCATTAACGCCATTAAAAACGCTGTTTTCATCTAAGTAATTTCCTCCTCATAAAAGACCTGCACTGTAAACAGGTACAGGCATTAATAGAATACATTTTCAACATATCTATTATAACAAGTAATTACTTATTTTTCAATTTGGGCCTTGATAGAGTTTAACATATTTTCACTGTTTTCACGAACTTTTTTCTTAAGAATAGGATTCAGGAGGCCGGCAATCATCGGAATACCGAACTCAAAATCAACTGCCAGCGTTACCTCGCAGCCGTCAGCCTGCGGTGTAATCAGCCAGGAGCCTTCCATTTTCTTTAAATCACCCTCGGTCTGAGCATAGGTAATTTTCAGCTCCTCAGGATAGAATGTATCGCGCTCGGTCCAGACGATTTTGCGTCCGTCAACATTACTTACCCAATGAGAAACAGTATAATTCTCACCGCGCTCCAAAATTTCTACGCTTACCAGGTCATGCATAAAATTAGGGTAAGCAGCCATATCCTTGATAATATCATAAATTTTTGCACCATCGCCCTTGATGGTGGTTTTGCTCTCTACATAAGGCATAATCTTATCTCCTCTTATAAATCTTCAATAACATCCGCAGTTTCCTTAACAGCACCTCTGAAAGCCTCCAGAACATGGTCGATAACCTCTTTAGGCATAATCAGCGGCGGCTCCATACGGATAACCTTAGGATTGTTCAAGGTATAAGCAACAATAATGTGCTGGTTAATCATCAGGCTCATCAGCATACCGCCGGCACCCTCTTTGGTCAGCTCAATGCCGATCATCATACCTCGACCGCGTACTTCCTTGATAACGGAAGGATATTCCGCAGCGATAGCCTCCAGACCAGCCTTCAGATAAGCGCCTGCCTCACGTCCGCGACGCAGCATATCCTCTTCCTTGATAGCCTTGATGGCTGCTACACCGGCAGCGCAGGCCAGCTGGTTACCGCCAAAGGTAGAGGTGTGCAGGAACGGTGCTTCAATAAGACCGGCCCAGGCACGCGGAGTACCGATAATCGCACCTATGGGCATTACACCGCCGCCCAAAGCCTTAGCGCATGCCATCAGGTCGGGAGTAACACCGTCATGATTAACGCCGAACCATTCGCCGGTACGGCCGATACCGGTCTGTACCTCGTCGGCAATCAGCAGAGCACCCTTCTTCTCGCAAATTTCCTTCACCTCACGCAGGTAACCTGCAGGCGGAACAATAATGCCGCCCTCGCCCTGAACAGGCTCCAGAATAACGGCAGCGGTATCTTCATCAACAGCAGCATCAACAGCTGCGGCGTCTCCGTATTCTACATGAGTAAAGCCATCCAGCAGCGGTTTAAACGGCTCGCGATACATATCACGGCCGGTAGCAGTTAAGCTGCCAAAAGTTTTGCCGTGAAAAGCATTCTTTGCAGCAACGAACTTTTTGCGTTTTGTTGCCAGACGTGCTACCTTCAGACAGCCTTCAACGGATTCGGTACCGCTATTGACAAAAAAGCTGTACTGCAGCTCACCGGGAGTAATCTCGGCCAATGCCTCCGCCAAATCAGCCATCGGACGGTTGAACAGCACCTTGCCGCACATCGGCATAGCATGCAGCTCTTTTTCCACAGCCTCAACAACCTTCGGATGACGATGGCCTAAAGCAAACATACCGTAACCGCCCAGGCAGTCAATAAACTCCTGACCTTCGCTGTCGGTAATAGTCCAGCCCTCAGCATGGCCTTCAATGCTTGCCAGGCCCATGAAGCGGAACAGCTTTGCCTGAGCGGGATTGATATACTTTTCATATTTACCGATTGTTTCTTCTACATAATTAGACATTTTCTTACCTCGATTCAGTTTATGTAAATTAGAGTTTTGCAAACAGCAGAAAACTTTTTCTTAATAATTACAACTCTTGAACAACACACCAGAGCAAGCAACTAAATATATCGTGCAGCGAATAAAAATTTTAGCAAATGAGTGTCCGGAACCATATGCGGGCGCATCCAAGAAGCAAGTCCGCTGGACGAAGCTGATTGGCTCATGCGCGCCATGCGATAGTGTCCCAAGAAGCAAGCTCGAAGAGCGAGGCTGATTGGTCTGACACGAACCGCTAAACGACGCAACTGTTTGAGCGCTACACCGCACTCATATTGCAAAAACTCTAAGCTTTGCGCGAGTTTTTGCGACGCTTCGTTCTGGTTCCACACGAAATTTGCGTTGTGCCCTGTGGGCACGGGAAAATTTTTTCTGAGCGGAACGATATGTTAGTTGCGCAGTTATCAGGCGCAAACCTTTCTTGCCAACTTCTTTCAGTTATGAAAGAAGCCGAATCTAACTCCAAATCTAAATTTAATACAGCAGTTCCGTCACCGGCACAAAGGTTATCCCCGTCCGCTTAAACTCCGCCGCATACATCTCCCAACATTTGGCAGTATTCGGTCTGGCATGACAGATAGCAATAACGCTGCCATTCTTTTCCGCCATAGAGAAAGCCTTATATATCTGCTGACGAATCGCCTGCACGTCAGAGCTGTTATCCAAAAAGATATCATTGCTGGCAGTAGAAACATCCAGCTGCTGCGCCATATTGCGTGCTACCGACGCAGAATTTGTACGGCTGTCCACAAAGAAGAGCTTCTGACGACGCAGCTCCTGCAAAACAACTCTCATAGTATCCTTATCTGCAGTCGCCTTCGAGCCCTGGTGATTATTTACACCCATCACTCCCGGCAGACTGTTAAGCGCACGCCGCGTCAGGGACAGCTTCTCCGCCGCAGACAAATCCGTACGGATAGTAGCAGCGCCCTCGCTCATAGCACTGCGGTCAATAGGCTCCATCGGCAAGTGCAGCATCGGCACACGCCCCTTAGCCTTCACCATCTCCAGAACATCGCTGCTGTACTGCTTATACGGCAATATCGCATAGCTGAACGGCAGCCCGGTATTCAGCAGCTTGCGCACCGGCGCCATATCATAACCGCAGTCATCAATAACGATGGCTACTTTTCCTCTGAATTGCCTGACGGTCCCCTGCTGCTCCTCTTCTGCCTTTTGCTCCGGTAAATCCTTAACATCCTTATCCTGCTTGGTCAGGTTAATGTTATGGAAGAAAATCACAGTATCCGTTACAAAGCTCTTGCTGCCTGCACCGGCCTTAACCTTAATACCAATTTCAGCCTTATAGGCATCCCATTTTTTATATTTGGCAGGCTTGCCGCTGATATAAACCAGTCCGGCCTGCTCAGCCTTTGTCTGCAGCCAGTCGCAGGCACCGGCAAGGCTTGTACCGGAAGGTACGCCAACTGCCAGCTCACGCTGGTTAATCTGCACTTTGGCACCGGATTCTTCAACCTCAACATCCTTTTTGCCATGATCATTTTCAATCAGCTGCCAATTATTTTTCTGCAGCAAAATATTATCCAACAATCGTTGTGCTTCTATAGATTCATCCAGCAGACTTACCGTCTGCGGCTCGTCACCCTTCTTGTCCAAAACATCCTTCTTGCTGTTGCTGGTGGCATAAAAAAGTCCGCAGCCAATGGCAACAATCGCAATAACCACTGTTAAAATCAGCACAGCATATTTACTGCCGGAGGATTTTTTCTTGCTCGCTTTTGTCATAGGTGTTCTCCTTTCTAAGCCCGTGGGTGCGTTTTATCGTACACCTCGCGCAAACGCTCCACATCAAGATGCGTATATATCTGCGTGGTGGAAATATCTGCATGTCCCAAAAGCTCCTGCACTATGCGCAGGTCGGTGCCGTTATTTAAAAGATGCGTCGCAAAGGAATGACGCAGCATATGCGGTGTAACGCGCTTGCTGATGCCTGCGCTCTTGCCGTATGCCACAATAATTTCGTAAAAACGCTCCCTTGTCATCGGCCCGCCCCAACCGGTTACAAAAAGCTCTGCAGCCGTATCAGGCTTGCCATGCAGAAGCTGCGGGCGTACCACAGACAAATAATGCTCCAGATAATGCAGCGCAGTACGGCCTAACGGCAACATACGCTCCTTGGAGCCCTTGCCCATAACAATGACATACTGCATCTTCATATCAACATTTTTCACCGGCACATTTACCAGCTCAGACACACGCATGCCGGTAGCATATAAAAGCTCCAGCATTGTCTTGTCGCGATAACCGTCCAAGGTTCCCAAATTAGGCTCATCCAAAAGCCTTTCGACCTCCTGAACGCTCAGCACCTTCGGCAAATGCAGTCCTCTGCTCGCCGCCTCCAGCACCTCGGCAGGATTGCGTCGGATATAACGCTCTGCCGTAAGAAAACGGTAAAACGCCTTAATCGAAGCCAGCTTGCGTGCCACCGTCGAGGCAGCGCGGCCCTCCTGCTTCAACCGCACAAGATAGGCAATCAGCTGCTGTCGCGAAACCTGCAGCAGCTCCTCATCTGCCTTCAGCTGCAGGCTTTTCATCAGCAGGCGCAAATCACGCATATACGCCAGCTGTGTATTTTTTGCCAGTCCCAGCTCTACCGTCAGATATTCCTGAAACAAGGCCAGATAGTCAAACATAAAAACCTGCCTCCATACCGCAAATTCGCCGCTTGTAAATTTTGCCGGATGCAATCTCTTTCAGAAAAAGAAAAACAACGCTTATGCGCCGTTTTTCTTTATAATCATAACTTTATTAATATTCTTTTTTCTCAGGCTGCATAATAGTAATATTAGTTGCCGGAGAAATAGTGGAAATAGCATGCTTGTAAACAAGCTGCTGTTTGCCTTCGTTTTCAATAATAACAGTAAAGTTGTCAAAACCTCTTACTAAGCCACGGATTTGGAAACCGTTCATCAGATAGATGATAACACCCAGGTTTTCCTTGCGAACATGGTTTAAAAAGCTGTCTTGCAAATTCATTGCGGGTTTTACTGAAGTAATCATTAAAAGCCCCTCCTACTCATTTTCGTTATCTCCGGAAGCACAGATTCCTAAAAACCTACACTCCTCTTTATACTTATATTTTACACCGAAATACCACTTTCTACAAGTATTTCGGAAATTTCTGCCACTGCCTGCTTATAATCAGGCTCTTCATCCAAATGCAGCCAGTGAATATACGGCATTTTTTTATACCAGGTAATCTGCCGCTTGGCAAAGTTACGCGTTGCCTGCTTCAGCTTGTCTACGGCAGCCGCGTAATCCATACTGCCGTTAAGATGCCATACCATCTGTCTGTAGCCGATGCTCTGCATCGACTGGCACTCGGGCGCTACGCCCTGCTCCAGCAGACTGCGCACCTCCTGCTCCAAACCGGCCTCCAGCATCAAATCCACACGCCTGTTGATGCGCTCGTACAGCGCCTGACGCTCCATCTCCAAACCGATAACTACGGCATCATAAGGACTTTCCTGCGCCCCGTACTGGTTGACAGCCTCGCCCTGCATAGCAGATTCCAGCGCACGGATAACGCGGCGCACATTATTGGGATGAATGCGCTCCGCCTCATGCGGCGCCAGCTCCTGCAGACGCGCATGCAGCGCCAACGCGCCTTTTTCCTGTGCCTCGGCCTCCAGCCTGCGGCGCAGATCGCTGTCCTCATCCGCATTGTTAAAGGCATAATCCTCGAGCAGCGCTTTGATGTACAAACCTGTACCGCCGGCAATTATCGGCAGATGTCCGCGCGCATTGATTTCCGTAATCAGCGCAGACGCACGCTCCTTAAAATCCACAACGCTGAAGGATGCGTCCGGCGGCAGAATATCCACCAGATGATGCGGTACGGCAGCCAGCTCCTCAGCAGTTGGCTTGGCAGTACCGATATTCATATTTTTATAAACCAGCATTGAATCACCGGAAATTATTTCGCCCTGAAACTGCTTGGCAATCTCAATAGCGCAATGACTTTTTCCGGTTGCTGTCGCTCCTAAAATAACAACTACCTTGGGTTTTTGCAACATAAATCACCTTTTTATTATTCCGTACTTAATCCTGCTGTATTTTCCGCCGATAAATTCCTCGCAACCATACTCGCGCAGAATATATTCGCTGCGCTCTTTGATAACCACGCGCGGTGCTACACGCAATGCCAGCTGCAGCGTTTCTGCCGACAGCGCTTCCTCGTAGGAAAGCGGACGCAATGCTTCCATGCCCTTGGCACCGTTGACAGGATGGCGGAACATCGGATCGAAATAAACAACGTCAAAGCTGTCCGGTGCACACTGCGTCAGATAATCCTCCGCCAGCGCCTGCACCGGCTGAATCCGGCGCAATGCCGCCGTCAGGTCAGCATCCTCGGCAACATAATTTTTAAGGCCATAGCTCACGGCAAAATACAGCAGCGGTGAAGCCTCCAACCCCACAACCGTTCCATCCTCACCGACAGCATAGGAGCTGATGGCGGCATCCGCCGCCAGGCCCAGCGTAGCATCCAGCACTCTTTTCCCCGGAGGCAGGTCCAACGCCGTCAGCAAATGCTCCGTCGCGCTACGTTTCAGCTGCTGCAGACGCAGCACCGCCATACCAGGATGATAGGCAAAGCTGCCTGCGGCACTGTGAATACGCGGACCGTCCTTTTCGCCCACAACCAGCGCCGCCAAGTCATGTTGCGCCATAAGCTCGTCTACGCCCATATTGTGCGGACGCTCCACATAAAGTGCGCCCAGCTGCTCCGCCCAGGCCCTAGCCTGAGCTGCAGCGGCGCTGCCTGTAGCATTTCTGGCCGTTGTTACGCCAATTTTGCCTGTAAGCATTAAAAGCCCGTCCTTTTAAACATTTTATACAGCTGATTGCTGTCAATTTCAATCATGCAAGGTCTGCCGTGTGGGCAGGTAAAGGGATGCGTAGTATTGCACAAATCAATAATCAGCTGACGCATCTGCCGCATATTCAGCAGCTGTCCTGCCTTAATCGCTGCCTTGCAGGCAGTCATGTGCAGCACCTCCTGCCGCAAATCACTGCCGTTGACATTACGCATTTCCCGCAGCATTTTGCTGATAGCGTTGATAAAATCCTCAGCAGAATCTGCCTTGATATCCGCCGGCAAACTGCTCACGCGCAGCAAGCTTTCGCCGGCGCTGGCAGCATCCACACCCAAAGCCAGAAATTCATCCCTGTGCTCCTCAATCAACGCAATATCATCGGCAGCCATATCCACATACAACGGCATCAAAAGCTGCTGCGACGGAATCTGCTCATGCGAAGCCACAAGCTTGTCATAAAGAATGCGCTCATGGGCAGCATGCTGATCAATAAGATAAAGCGTTGTTTCGCTTTGGGCAATAATAAATGTTTTATCAACCTGACCAATCGGCCAGATAGTATCCATACCGCTGTCGGTATCGGTAAAAGCAATAGTTTCCCTGTCAGCCGCAGGTGCAGCCTCCGCCGGCTGCGGCTTAGCAAATTCGCTGCGCGCCTCATGCACCTCCAGCACAGGCTCCTGATATCCCTTGCTGTAAGAAACTGTTGCGGCGGTTTGAGTAAAATCATCAAACGGCTGCCACATTGTCTGCTGCTCTCCCTGCTCTTTTTTTACAGCAGGCACAGGCTGTTCAGGCACCAGTAAACTTTCGGAAGCAGTTGCAAGCTGCGCATCTTCCTTGCGCTCCGGCGTTTTAAAAATCGGCTCTGCACCGCTCTTGAACACAGGCTGCGGCGCCTGATACGCCGGCTTAGGCTGGGGTGCAGGTGTAACCGGAGTTGAAATAGATTGTGGCTTCACAAACACATTCAGCTCCGAATCCGGCAGCAGCGTTACCTGCGTCTTTTTGGCGCTCATCGGCTTCGTCAGCGCATCGGTCAGCGCCTTATACATAGCCTTGTAAATAAGACTATCATCACTGAATTTGATTTCGCTCTTCTGCGGATGCACGTTAACATCAACACTGGCTGTATCAACCTTTAAATTGATGACAGCAAAGGGAAAGCCGCTTTTGGGAATCTGCGACTGGTATGCATGGTCCATAGCCTTGGAAAGCATCTTGCTGCCGATGCAGCGGCCGTTAACGAAGAACGTCTGCCACTGGCGTGTTCCCTTCAACAGCGTAGGCTTGCCGATAAAGCCGCTAATTCTTACCTTAGGATCGTTCAGCGATACCTCCAAAAGGTTTTCAGCAACATTCTTGCCGTACAGTGCTCTGATAGCATGCTCTAAATCTCCGTCACCGGGAGTACTGAGCACCTCTTTATCATTGTTCACCAGCTTAAAACGCACATCAGGACGCGAGAGCGCCAGCCTTGTCAACAGCTCGCTGATATAACGTCCCTCGGTGCTCACGGTTTTCAGGAATTTACGGCGTGCAGGCACGTTGAAGAACAGATTCTCTACAATTACGGTAGTACCTGTACTGCCGCCGCTTGCCGTAACCTCCGTGTTTTCACCGCCGTCGATATGCACAGAAGTAGCGAATTCCTCGCTCTCTGGACGGGTAAGCAGCGTAAAGTTAGAAACAGAAGCGATACTGGGCAAGGCTTCACCGCGAAAGCCCAAGGTATTCAGACTCAGCAAATCCTCAGCCTTCGTAAGCTTGCTTGTGGCATGGCGCAGCACAGCCATTTTGGCATCAGCCTCACTCATGCCGCAGCCATTATCAGTTACTCTGATATATTCCGTACCGCCGGCAAAAATCGTTACTTCAATTTTATCCGCACCGGCATCCAGTGCGTTCTCAACCAATTCCTTTACTACGGACGCAGGCTTTTCAACAACCTCGCCGGCAGCAATCTGGTTGGCGGTATTCGTATCCAACAAACGGACGGCATGCTCTTCTGCCATTATTTACCCAGCTCCTTTCTTGCTTCATCCTGCAATTTATACAAGGCGCTCATCGCCTCAATCGGTGTCATACTCATAACATCGAGCTTTAAGAGCTCATTGGCAATAGAACTGCCAAACAGCGAGCCCATCATATTATCCGGCGCTGCGGCAGCTGCAGGCTGCTGCACGTGGCCGTTGTCATTATCATATTCCTTCAGCAGCTCTTCCGAACGCTCCAGCACCTTCTTCGGCAGACCGGCGAGGCGTGCAACATGTACGCCGTAGCTGCGGTCGGTACCGCCCGGTACAATACGGCGCAGGAAGATAATATCCTTGCCTCTTTCCTTAACTGCAACGGAATAATTCTTCACACCGCTCAGCACATTTTCCAAAGCAATCAGCTGATGATAATGCGTAGCAAACAACGTCTTTGCCTTGATGCGGTCATGGATATATTCCATAACTGCGTGAGCAATACTCATGCCGTCAAAGGTACTAGTACCGCGGCCCACCTCGTCAAGGATAATCAGACTGTTTTTCGTAGCGTATTTCAAAATCTGAGCTACCTCGTTCATCTCCACCATAAAGGTGCTCTGGCCTGTCGCCAGATCATCACTGGCACCGACGCGCGTAAAAATCTTGTCTACCGGGCAAACGCTCGCCTGACGCGCAGGAATAAAGCTGCCGATTTGCGTCATCAGCACCAGCAGCGCCACCTGACGCATGTAGGTTGATTTACCTGCCATATTCGGACCGGTAATAATTATCATGCGCTCGTCAGTATTATTCAGATTGGTATTGTTGGGGACAAAAATCTCCTTTTCCAGCAAGCGCTCTACTACGGGATGGCGTCCGTCAACAATCTTGATTTCGCCGTTATTATTCAGCTCCGGTCTTACATAATTATATTTATAGGCAGCCTCTGCCAAACCTGTCAGTACATCAATGTAGCTGACGGCGCGGGCAGTTTCCTGAATCTCCTTGATTTTGCCGCGAATCAGTGTACGCAGCTCATCAAACAGATAATACTCCAGCTGCTCGATTTTTTCCTTGGCACCGAGAATCTTATTCTCGAACTCCTTAAGCTCGGGAACAATATAGCGCTCCGCGTTTACCAGCGTCTGCTTACGCACAAAGTACGGAGGCACGCTGCTGCTCTGTCCCTTGCTTACCTCGATATAATAGCCGAAAACCTTATTGAAACCGACCTTCATGGTTTTAATGCCGGTTTCTTCTTTGATTTTCTGCTCAAAGTTCTGCATCCAGGTTTTATTGTCGGCAGCAATCAGATGCAGCTCATCCAACTCCTGATTATAACCGGTGCGAATCATACCGCCCTCGCGGACAGAAAACGGCGGCTCATCGACAATCGCCTGCTGTAATCTTGCAGCCAGCTCCTCGTGCAGATGCAGGCCCTTCCACAGCTTACGCAGCAGTCCGCTGCTGCAGCCTTCCAGGATGCCCTTCAGGCCCGGCAGCACGCTTAAGGAATTACGCAATGCCACCAAATCTCTGGCATTGGCACTGCCCACCTCAATACGGCTGACAATACGCTCCAGATCCGCCACCGCCTTCAGCTGCGCCACAATTGCTTCGCGCAGCTCTGCGGCTGCAGCAAGCTCGGCTACCGCCTCCTGACGCTCATAAATGCGGCCCACATCAAGCAGCGGGCTTTCAATCCAACTGCGCAGACGGCGCGCACCCATCGAGGTATTGGTAAAATCAAGCACCTGCAGCAGCGTACCGCGCTTCGAGCCATCCGTCATATTGCGAACCAGCTCCAGGTTACAGATAGCAGTCACATCAAGGTTCATAAAGCTGTTGCGTTCAATCCGCACCAAACGGTTAATATGGCTCAAATCGGCCATCACCGTTCCGTGCAGATAGCGCAGCAAAAGCTCAACCGTACTATGTACCTCATCCGGCACCTCACTACCGGCAAAGTGCTGCGCAAAATAATCAGCCTCCGGCGTACTCTCGTCATAATGCGTAACAACGCATTCCGGCAATCTTGCAGCCAGCCATTCCTGCAGCTTCTCACTCATTTCATCAGAAGTAAAATGAACAACAAGCTCTGCGGGCTGCAGTCTGTAAAGCTGCTCGGTGATATTCAAAAAGCTTTCCGGTGTCTGGTCAAGAAACCATTCGCACTCGCCCGTAGTTACATCGGCCGCTGCCAAGCACATTCCCTTTGCCTGCGCCTGCTGTAAAAATACCAGATAGCGATTGTGCTTATCCTCCAGAAGCTGTTCGTTCAGCGCCGTTCCCGGCGTAATAATTTTAATAACCTTGCGCTCGACAATGCCTTTGGCGAGCTTGGGATCCTCCACCTGCTCGCAGATAGCGATGCGATAGCCTTTTTTTATCAGCTTGGCGATATAGCCGTCCACCGAATGATAAGGCACACCGCACATCGGCATATGCTCCATACCGTTGGAGCGCTTAGTCAATGTTAAATTCAGCTCACGCGATGCTGTAATAGCATCGTCAAAAAACATTTCATAAAAATCGCCCAAGCGAAAGAAGAGCAGCTCATTCTGATGCTCCTGCTTCACTGCCATATATTGCTGTACCATGGGCGTAACATTTGCAGCAGCCATTAATCAACCGCCTTACCTTTCACCAGCCAGGTCTGCGCAGCTTCAATCTGCACGTTAACCTTCTGTCCAACCTCGTATTGCTTATCTTCAATCGGCCACAGCACCAGAACTCCTGTGCGTGTGCGTCCGTTCCAGACGGTTTTCTGCTTGCTGGGGCCTTCTGCCAGCACTTCTACAGTCTGACCTACCAGCTTTTCATGGCACTTCAGGCTGTTATCGTTCTGCAGAGCCATCAAACGGTTCAAACGCTCCTTCTTCACTGCCAGCGGCACCTGGTTTTCCATTTTGGCTGCAGGTGTACCGCTGCGCTTGGAATAAATAAAGGTATAGGCAGAGGTGAAGCCAACCTGACGCACAACATCCAGAGTTTCCTCAAAATTCTCTTCGGTTTCGCCGGGAAAGCCTACAATAATATCTGTAGTAATCGTTGCGTCCGGCACATACTTGCGTACCAGCTTAACCAGCTCCAGATATTTTTCCTTCGTATAACCGCGGTTCATACGGCGCAGAATTTCCGAGCTGCCTGCCTGGAACGGCAGATGGAAGTTTTCGCAGATGTGCTCACATTCTGCAACAGCCTTGATAACCTCCTCGCTCATATCACGCGGGTGGCTGGTCATATAATGAATACGCTCAACGCCGGGAATAATATCCACACGGCGCAGCAGCTTAGCGAAAGCGTCCTTGTCGCCAAAATCCTTGCCGTAGGAATTTACGTTTTGGCCCAGCAGAGTAAATTCCTTGTAGCCATCTTTAACCGCTGCCTCAATCTCGGCAACAATATTATCGATGCTGCGGCTGCGCTCGCGTCCGCGTACATACGGCACGATGCAGTAGGTGCAGAAATTATTGCAGCCATACATAATTGGAATCCAGGCAGCAAAAGAGCTTTGGCGTACCATATGACCTTCAAACTCGCTTTGATGAATAGTCAGATCGGTATAAACCGCAGCCTTGCGCTCTGCCAGAAATTCCAGCAGCAGACGTTTAAAATCGTTAACATAAGCAGTACCCAGCAGCAAATCTACCTGCGGATGCTTTTTACGCAGCTTTTCGCCGTCCTTCTGTGCCATACAGCCTGCAACACAGATAACTACATCCGGATTGGCACGCTTTACAGCCTTTAATTCGCCAATTTTGCCGGCAATTTTCTTTTCCGCACTTTCGCGCACGCAGCAGGTGTTGACAATAATTATATCTGCGGTATGAAAATCAGGATTAGGCGCATAACCAAGCTCCTGCAACTGTCCTGCATAATGCTCCGTATCGGATTCATTCATCTGGCAGCCGTAATTTATCAGACAGTAGGTTTTATTTTTATCACTCATGTAAATACCTCCGTGTAAAATCAGTCTATCATTATATTATAACCAATTACACTCACTTCCCGCAACATTTCCCCCGGAAAGAAGTAGGGAATAATTTATAAAATATTTTAGTAGTAGGTATTGAAATCTGCCCTTAAGATGATTACAATATATGCAGGCAAAGAATTTTTCCGATTGCCTTTTAATATAGTTTAGGAAGGTCAAAATCATGCAAAGCAAAAAGAAATGGTTTGTTGTATTTATTCTGCTCGCTGCCCTTGCAGGCGCAGCCTTTTATTTTCTTTATTTTATCCGTACACCGGCTTATGCCTTGAACGAAGCGCGCGTTGCACTGCAGCAGCATGACAGCGCAAAATTTTCACGATATGTTGATGTTCCCTCTGTTATGGACAACGCTTTCGAGGACATCATCAAGGCAGAAAGCAAAATCAACAATGATAATGTTTTCTCCAACCCGTTCGCACTCGGCATTCTGCATATGCTGAAGCCTTCGGTCGTAGACCTGATGACGCAGGAGGCTTTAGACAAAATCGCCGCTAAGCCGGACAATGCGCCTAAGCAGACAGTCGACCCGGTACCGGATGCTATGAAGCGTAACCTGGAGCGTCACATCCCCATCCAAAACCTTACTGTCAAAGATCTGAAGCTCAGCAAGCATGAGGGTGAGACAGCAAAAGCAACCCTGGTGCTGCACAACAATGAGCTGGATAAGGATTTTATTGCCGAGCTGTTAATGCAGCAAAATGATAAAGGCGATTGGCAGATTAAGAAGATCAGCAATCTGGCAGACTTTATCGTCCAGTTGGATGCTGCCAAACGTGCTAAACAGGCCCTGCTGAACAAGCCTGTTATGGACCGCCTGAACAAAGCGCTGCAGGCAACCAGCGAGCGCCTGACGCTGAACAAGGACAGCAACAAAATCGGCAGCGAGGAAAAAGCTACGCTTACCGCTACCATCATGGCCAAAAACATGAGTAACGTTGCTATCAACCGTATGTATTACGATGTAACCGTGCTCAACGATAAGGGTGAACAGCTTTATTCCTATCCGGAGCATTATCAGGGCAGCATTGCCCCCGGACAGGCAGTGGAGCTCACCACCAGCAAAAAGCTGAATTCCATGCTGCCGGATGACCAAAAGCTGATGAACCTGGATATTACCAAAGAAACCGTAAAAATTCAGGTCACCTATATTGCTTTTGACAACGGCGAGGTAATTTCTCCTAAGGGTTTGATTGAATAACCGCAAAAAAATTAAACGCTTACATCCCACGTTGATGCGTGGGGCGTAAGCGTTTTTTGTTCTTATAATTCTTTACGTCAAAGTTTTACTCTTTAACATGCAACTGCAAAACATCCGGGCGTGAATAATGACCACAGGCGTCAAATTCCATACGGCTGGCAGGCACCTTGTCCATATCCAAATCCGCATAAATAATTGCTTCCTTATCCCAGACAGGCTCAGTAACATAATGTCCGTAAGGATCAATCACACAGCTGCCGCCGCGGCAGACAAGCTCCGGCAGCTTAGCGATTTCATCCTGCGCATGCAAATCAGCAGGATACATATCTTTAGTAAAGAACTGATCGCAGTTAATGTAATAGCAGTGTCCTTCGAGCGCAATATGCTGAATAGTAGCCTGCCACTCAGGATTATCATTTGTATTGCAGGAAATCAAAATCGTGACGCCTTTTTGGTATAAAGCCACACGTGCCAACGGCATGTAAGACTCCCAACAAATCAAATTACCAAGCGGTCCCCACGGCGAAGCAACCACAGGAAAATAAGCCTTATCCGCATCGCCCCAAACAAAGCGCTCCGCGCCCGTAGGCTTGAGCTTGCGGTGCAGGGCAGCAATGCTGCCGTCAGGAGCAAAAATGATGTTGCTGTTATAAAGCGTACCGCTTACAGCATCACGCTCCGATATACCAATGCTTACATAAGCATTTACCTCGCGTGCCGCTTCTCCGAGCGCATCAGTTTCTGCGCCAGGCACTACAATGGAACCATCATAATACCGCTTCCAATCGGCACGTCCTTCTTCCTGTCTGCTGCCTACGGTAAAGCCAAAGGTCATGCCGTAAGGATAGCAGGGAATAATCAGCTCAGGCAGCACGATAAGCTGTGCTCCGCCGGCACCTGCCTGCTTAATCAAATTAATACATTTGGCCAGTGTTGCATCCTTATCAAACATTACAGGTGAACACTGTACTACGGCTACACGACAATTTTTTTCTAAATCTAACATTTTATTCACCCTCAGATGAAAAATTTATCCGGTACAATGCTTGCTGCATAAAACAAAAACATAGCATATCATTGCTCGCACCGATATTTTTTCTTAAATCAGTGGCAGCTGCCATGTCTTTCGCTGCTGTCAGTAAGCTTTCCGGATTTATATACGTATTATACAATAATCATCTGTTGAATTATATAGATATACAACAATTATACATTATACAATAACGAAATGCGCCTTTAAGAAAGTAAGATAGAATTAATCATTCAATCCACCAACCCGCAGCCAGCCTTTGGCCAGCAACGATTGGCAAAACACATCTTCTTTAAGAATATAGATATTCTTGCCCGCGTTTTTCATGCTGACAGCACGCTGCAAATCAGCGCCTCCACACACGGAAGCATCCGCCGTGCCGACAATAACCATATCAGAAGCTGCTGTAACATGATAAGCAACGCTTGCACCAAGCGCAGTCAGTATCTCCTGAAGGTTTTTAAGATAAAGACCGTCAAAAGAGCCAAGCAGAACTATATTTTTATCTGCCAACGGTCTTAAGCGCCTGAAAGACGGTACGATTGCAAGCTCTTTTTGCTTAGGCGGCAGATGATAATCCGCCACCGCCAGCTCCTTCAGCTTTTGGTAACAGCCGTTGCAAATATTGCAGTCAACAAGAGCCCTGTGCGCACCTGCTGTAGCAATATTAAAATATTCGGCGACCGCAGTCTGCTTATACCTGCCTAAAAACGGTAATTCATTCTGCGCCAGCTTCATAACATCAACATAATCATTGGCTAATCTTTTGGCATAATGGCCTGCCAGATTTTCCGCAATAAAGCTCAAATCAAAGGCTACATTATAGCCTGCAATAATATCATCAGCCAAAAAATCCATAAATGACAAAATTACCTCGTCGATTGCCGGAGCATCCGCAACCATGGCGTCATTGATACCGGTGAGCCGTGTAATATAATACGGGATAGATAATTCCGGCTTAACTAAGCTGGAAAATTCATCTACTCTGCGATTATTGCGGTATTTTATGGCCGATATTTCCGTTATATAATCATTCTGCGGACTCAATCCGGTAGTTTCAATATCTAAAACAGTATAATCGTCAGGATAAGCCAGAAGCAGCTTGCCGTCTATATACCTGTTTCTTTTTACAGAACTCAAAAAATCACCTTGCCGAGCTTAGCTCAGCATCTATGTCCTTTCTTTTGCTTATTTCTCCAACACCTTCATGCACATAATTCCCTTTTCGTTACGCACCAGGAAAAAGCTTATTTCATCGCCCTTGTGCAGACCGAAAACCTTTTGAGGCTCGGAAAGCAGCGTGCCTATGATATTTACATCGCGCACTTCCTTAAGCAACACATAAGCTGCTTCGGCCTCATCGCCGCACACCAGATAAACAGTTACGATATCGGGATGCGTTGCAAGTCTTGCAGGATCTAAAGAGGTAAGCTTACGCATCGCTTCTGTCGCTTCGTCTGCCTCATAAACCTTTTGCACCATTGCCACCTTGCTTTGGAACTCGCTCAGGCGAGGCATTTCGCTCGGAAGCACAGCTGCCTGTGCTTCAAGCAGCTCGGATAATCTTATCTTCGCTGATTGCTCATCATTACCATGCAACAGCTTCAGCGTCTTTTTAGCTGCATCGTGTACAGCACAGCATAATATTTCAAAGCTGATGCCTGCCTGTTCATCTATATAACCATAGCAAAGCACGCCGGTAGCATCTTCTGTTACCTCAAAAATGCTGCCCAGGTTTTGCGCCACGCCGGCAGCGTCTATGTAAAGGTATTTATCCACAATGTCGCGGAAATTCATTTCTTTAAGAAGCATATTATCACCTCATAGGATTGGAGTAAGTTGAAATTATAATAAAAGCACTTCATTTTACGCTGTTGTAAAAGGGCTGCTTATAATCAATCATACATGCAATTTACGTAATTTGCAATAAAGTAATGAGGTTTTTTGAGTGTGTTGGAGTTGGCAGGAAAACAATCGTGCAAAAAAATTGTCGAGCCGGAGACGTTAAACTCCGCTCCAGCGTAAAGCAGACTGCAAAAACCAAATTACCCGCAGAACTTCAGTGAGCTCTGCGGGTTTTTTCATGCTACTTTTATAAGATACCACACGGTTACATCAGATTTTATTCTGCAACCAGATGCCTGTTTTTATTCGATGTTTACTTTTTCGTCATTGCTTCGTATTTAGTAAATTCATCTTTTGCAACCTGAATAGCCTTCCTGTAAAGTTCCTGCTGTGGCGACATATCAGTTACATTAACAATATGACCAGTTTTAGCAAATGATTTCAAATCTGGACTACTGAATACCATACCATGAGAAACAAGTCCTGTGCGGTCAATCATCAGATACCCAGTATGTGGATTAACAAAGAATACATAATATGTTCCCATATGACTACCACCAGAAGCACAATAAGCAACTGGAATTAATCCCATAGTCTTATACAAGCGCATAGAAAATGATGCATCAGGAGTAACTGTACCAAACTCATTAATAGTCATATCAGCTTGAACCCAACCAGTATAACCAGAAACGCCCTCATTAGCAGCTATACTAATACTTGAACTAGCATCTGCCTTATCCATGAATACGCCTCCCAATAATAACACTAATAAAAAAACATGAAAGCATTTTTTCATCACAACATCATTCCTTTACAATAAATCAATCATACTTATATTTGACCTGTAAAATCTTCTCAAAGTTTCTCCAAGATAACTTTAAGTGCTTCCAGCTCGTCTTTACTGAGCGTCACGCCCTTGCCCATTTTATCGTGCTCGGGAGACTATTCGCGAATGTCATACTTAGGCTCACGCCCGTTCCAGGATATCAAGCTAATCTCTTTGGTCCAGCCTTTAGAACCAGTGCTCAGAACACCGATATGTTCAACGATTTCAAAAGAAATTTCTGCTTTAGGCATATGCAAACCTCCTATAAAGCTATTCATCTTCCTCGTCAAAACCGCTTTCGATAACATAATTATCATATTCTTCTTCGGCAATTAAACATAATCTGTTAAAGATTTCCATAGCCAAATCAGTATGGAGCGGGATATTATCGAGATCATTCTCATCATCCACTATATTATCAATATAACGGCCATCTTGCCACATAGCCCACAAAAACTTTTCGGGAATCCTATCCAGGTACTTTACAGTCATGTCCTCTACCGTCTTCACATAAACATCCCAATAAACCGAGACACCATTAGCAACCTGATCACCTAAATCTATCAAAGCGTTGTTATTCTGCATCCCTTCTTGTTCTCTAAGTTCATCAGCAATATTATCAACAATGGTAGAATACAAAAAATCTGCTACTTCCGTTCTAGTTATATCGTCCATAAAATCAGCGGAATCTTTTACCAGCATAAGCATCGCTCCAATCATTAATCAGCTTCAGTTCCAAGCGCACTCTTACGATAAATATCAATAGTCTTGCCGGCAGCATTTTTCCACTCTATCCAACCGTCACATGACTGATTCAAAACAACGCTTCCAGCACAGCTCGGAGAACAATCCCCTAAACTAAAATCATCTAACAGAACACCATTAGCATCCATAGGCAACTGCGTACGCAATTTTCTTGACTTATTAGAAGTACCTATATCCTCATGAATACCTAGACTGCTTCCTTTAAGCAAAGTCCAGCAGCCATTAATCACCCTGACCGTTGCCTTTACCAGCTTATTATCAGACTTCTTCTTACGTGCAAAATAATAAACACCATCAGGGATTATCCCGCACGTAATATTCTCCGTCGCAGCTTCAAAAATTTCCTGCTTAGTTTCTGATATTGGGAACACCACAGTACCTTCAAAGGAAGACAGAAGCTGTATTACAACGTTTACATCAATAGCAAACAACTCAGTATCAGCTACACGGCTCTTCTCAAAAATAGTATGCAAAAGCAGCTCTTTTTCATCGTACCCTTCCACTTCAATAGCGAAAGCACGCTTCAACGAAGAAACATTACGATAACCGTTGCTTTCTAGATTGTACATGCGCTGAGAATAATTAGCCATGGTAGTCTTTCCGATTTTTATCAAACCTGGAACGGCTGTACTCATAAGATAAATTATACCTTTTGCCATACATAAGCCTCCAATCAATCTTTATTACTGAAAAAACTTCTGTTGCCACCGATACCAAAATACTTCTCAAAGAAAGCCTTCAAACGGTCAATAATACCCATCTTCTTTTCTTCACGCTTATTATTTTTCGTGAAACGGCTTACAGGCGGCATCATGCTATCAATATCCGTACCGGTAGTTTTTATTTCACCCTGTTGAAATGCGTTTTCAAGAAAGTTGCGTGTAGCTTCAGGCTTCAGCTTTTCAGCCTTGATAATATCCTCAAGCTCTTCTTCACGCTTTTCAAAGACAAAGTCATTCCAGTCGCCGATTATATCGTTACCGTCACTATCGTTGACATCCTCAATAAACGCTTCAATAAGCTTTTTCTTGCTGCGCAGAGTCGGACTGGAATCAACAGCCTTTTGGATAGTAACCAGTATTTCCTTATCCTCGCAGTTGCTGTCATGATACTGCTTGACCAGCATAAGGATATAATCAATGTTGACTTCAATCTGCTTTACAAGCTCAACCTCAAAGACAACATCATCGGTGATGTCGGTTTTCTCGCCTTCCGGTCCTTTAGGAGGCCAGTTTTGGCGTAAATCCTCGTAAATACTGAGGTAATCCTGCATATCACGTTCGCTGATGCCTTCCTTGCCGACAAATTCATCGAAGCAGCTAAGCAAATTGCGCATACGAAGCACTGCACCGAAAAGCATAATAAAGTTCTTTTGGTTCTTTTCGCCAATAATCTGATGCTCAGAGGCAGGATATTTTTCCTGCAGCTCAGCAATCATATCAATATAGCCGCGAACAGGCTTGCCATCATCGTCCCTGCAGCCGTAATAATACTCTTTAAAGGTGCGCACAAGCACTATGCTGCTCGCATCACGGTCTCCGAAAAGCGCAATAGCACTTTCCATGCGTGGCTGTAACCGGCGGAAGCATACAATGTTGCCATAGGTCTTAATGGAATTCAGGATACGGTTTGTACGGCTGAATGCCTGAATAAGCCCATGCATCTTTAAGTTTTTGTCAACCCAAAGTGTATTGAGTGTGGTTGCATCAAAGCCTGTAAGGAACATATTTACGACAATAAGCAGGTCAAGCTCCTTGTTCTTCATACGGAGCGATACGTCCTTGTAGTAGTTTTGGAACTTGTCAGAGGAAGTATCATAGTTCGTATGGAACATGACGTTATAGTCACGGATAGCATCTTCAAGAAAATCCCTTGAATTCTGGTCCAGAGCTGATGTATCCTCGGAGTTCTCATCATCAATAACGCCGTCAGCTTCTTCTTCATTAGCTCCATAGCTGAAGATAGTTGCTATTTTCAAAGACTTGGAAGGATCTTCCGCCATCTGCTTTTTAAACTCCTGATAATAGAGCTTAGCCATCGGCACAGAAGCTACCGCGAAAATAGAGTTAAAACCGCTCAGACGCTGCTTACGCTTGATTTCTTCAACCTCTTGACGGCCTGCAGAAGCAACATCCTTAATGTTGGTCAGAGCGTTGAACACATAGGTCTTGTCACCACGATAGGTCTTACGGTCAAAGTTATTGAGAATATACTTGGTTACAAGCGAGATACGTTCGGGAGCCATCATTGGCTTCTCACGGTCAATGCCCCATACATCTTCGTCCTTGATATCCTCTTCCAGCGCCATAGTCTTGATAAAATCAACGCGAAAGGGCAGGACGTTCTTGTCATTAATAGCATCAACGATGGTATAGGTGTGGAGCTTATCACCGAAGGCCTGCTCCGTAGTCATAAGCTGTGCGTTCTTCCTTGCGCCTGCGTTCTTGGCAAAGATAGGCGTACCGGTGAAGCCGAACAGGTAATACTTCTTGAAATGCTTGATAATATCGGTATGCATATCACCGAATTGAGAACGATGGCATTCATCGAAAATGATAACTATTTCCTTATTATAGACATCATGCTGCTGGTTTCTCTTAATAAAATTAGCAAGCTTCTGTATCGTAGTGATAATGATTTTAGCATTAGGATTCTCTAATTGCTTTTTCAGAATCGCCGTGCTGGTATTGCTGTTGGCAGCGCCCTTCTCGAAGCGGTCATATTCCTTCATGGTCTGGTAGTCTAGGTCTTTGCGGTCTACAACAAAGAGAACCTTATCAACGAAATCAAGCTGTGAAGCCAGCCTTGCAGTCTTAAAGCTGGTCAAGGTCTTACCGCTGCCGGTTGTATGCCAGATAAAACCGCCTCCGGCTACGTTGCCGTATTTCTTATAGTTGTGCGCAATCTCAATGCGGTTCAGGATACGTTCCGTTGCCGTAATCTGATAAGGACGCATAACCATCAGCATCTTTTCAGAAGTGAAAATACAGTATCTGGTGATGATGTTAAGCAACGTGTGCTTGGCAAAGAAGGTTTTGGCAAAGTCTACTATATCAGGAATTACCTTGTTATTGGCATCAGCCCAGTAGCTTGTAAACTCAAAGCTGTTGCTTGTCTTGGACTTTTTAGTCTTGCCGCTCACTGCATCCTTGATTGTATTGATACGGGTAGTATTAGAGTAATACTTGGTCAGCGTACCGTTGGAGATGACGAAAATCTGCACATATTCGAAGAGTCCGCAGCCCGCCCAGAAGGAATCACGCTGGTAACGCTCAATCTGGTTAAACGCTTCGCGGATAGGCACTCCCCTGCGCTTTAGCTCGATATGGACTAGCGGAAGGCCGTTGACTAGCACAGTCACATCATAGCGGTTATTATACTTTGCACCCTCTGCCTTGCCATTCTCGTACTGATTAAGCACCTGCAGGCGGTTGTTATGCACGTTCTTCTTGTCGATGAGGCGGATATTCTTGGAAGTGCCGTCCTCACGCTTCAGAACCTTTACATAGTCCTCCTGGATTGTCTGCGTCTTATCTTCAATCTTGTCATTAGGATTAGCGATAGCAGTAGCAAAGAACTGCTCCCATTCGCTGTCCGTAAACTTAATGTTGTTAAGCTCTTCCAAGCGTTCACGCAGATTAGCGATAAGGTCTGCTTCCTTATGAATGTTCAGATAGGTGTAGCCCTGTTCAACCAGCAGGCGGATAAATTCCTTTTCCAGCTCCGCTTCGCTCTGATAGCTGTCCGAGCGTCTTGGCACAGGCTCATATTCGGTTATAACCGTGCTTTCCGTAGTTTCCGCTACGATATTGAAATAAGGCATGGCTTACGCCTCCTTTTTAAGTTCCTTAAAGGTTAAAAGCTTGTCACGATAGTATTCATACTGTTTTTGGCGCGCTTCAATTTCTGCCGGCAGACCGCTGGAGATGTCGTTGCAGAGAACATCGAAGCGGTCAAGGATACCGACGATGCGTTGTTGGACTTCGAGAGGTGGGACGGGTACAGGAAAATTAATCATCATAGGTCTGCGAATTGATGTTACAGATGAATGAAATGAAGCTTTACTGATATATGTTAAAAAGGAATTCTTAAAGTAATAGAAAAAATACTTAGGTAATACATTATCAGATATAATATGTACCCTATACGCTCTTTGATGCAAAGCATACTTTCCACTTACAAAATGAAATATTTTTCCTACTCCCACACCATCACCAGACGTTATAATAGCTGTTTCATCAAAATCATATTCATTCTTATACTTAATATCCTGAGATCTCACAAAGAAAGGATATTTGCCTGTGTCTAATCCTTCATTGGTATTACCATTTCCTGTACCAATATCAGCAATATCCCCCAGCTTCATCCAGCGAATAGCGCCACTAAGCTCTAGTTCGTTCGTTCGTTCGTTCGTTCAAAATGGTACTCTCATTCGATTTGAACGTCAACAGTAAATCCCGATAATATTCATACTGCTTCTGCCGAGCTGCAAGCTCGGCTGCAAGCTCGGCTGCAAGCTCGGTAGTTAAGAACGTGAAATTGTCCAGAATCCGGACAATCTCACGTTGTACCTCCAGAGGAGGTACAGGGAGCTGAATACTCTTTAAAGTATCAGGTGTAACTTCCATAACTTTTGTTCCATGCGCCAATCTTCTCTTTTGATTGAAAAAATGCTGCGAATGAAAGAAATAAGCCAAATACTTAGGATCTAACGAATGATGTATTATAGCAGAATGTCCGCTAACCGCAACTTTTTCAGTACCTAACCAAGCAACACATTTGCAAATATCTTCAATATTTTCACTGGTAACTGCCATGATAATGTCATTAGGTTCTGCATATTTTTGTTTTGCAAAACATTCATCATTGATAAACGTCAACGTATTATCAGTAAACAAACCATAGCGTGTATATATTTGACCATAATGAATACAAGGCTTTCCTTGTTCTGTAAAGTCCTTCTTTTGGAAATTGCCACCTCGGGAAATAGTAGCAACATCTCCTAAAGTTTTATACTCCACCCCATCGGGGCACAACCTTTCAATCAACTCTTCTAAATTACTCATTTCCTTCTCCCATTTTTTCCGTTGCCTGCAGCAGCAAATCAAAATCCGAAGTTATCTTCTGTGTTTTATTAAAAGCGTCATATTCCGCATAGGCTTTTTCCAAAGCCTGCCCGCGCGACACCTTGCCTTTGTCCGGCAAAATATCATAACGCCTGAATGTCAAAAACTCATTGACGCTCGCTGCAAATTCTTCCATGTTAAACGTGTTCTCACGTTCAATCAAATCTTCGATATAATCAAAATAACCTGTCACTGCTCTTTCCAGTTGGCGTATTTCTTTTTCACTCAAATAGTTCTTCGCAACGCTCACGTCAGATTTCAAAATTCTTCCTTCGGGCGCGTTCTTCCATGTCGTAAATCCCATATGTTCTTTATTTCTGTCTGCCTTAGTATAAATAATTTCTGCAGCAGTCTGCCCTGCAATGGCATAATGAAACTTGTTTTGCACCATCGCATAAAAAGAACGTGTAACAGGAGAATTTCTGTCATAATCTATACTGCACTCGGCAAAAATATCCGTAATCTGCTGCCAGATACGTCTTTCACTTGCACGGATAGAACGAACGCGTTCCAGTAATTCGCGGAAATAATCCTTGCCAAAGGCTGTCTTTCCTTGCTTCAAGCGTTCGTCATCCATAGCAAAGCCTTTTAGCATGTATTCCTTTAAAACCTGCGTCGCCCAGATGCGAAAATTGGTAGCACGATGAGAATTAACTCGATACCCTACGGAAATAATAGTATCAAGATTATAAAAAGCAACCGGCTGTTTTACACCATCAACGCGCAATTTTTGCGTGTTGTTCTCACGTTCCAATTCCTTTTCTTCAAAAACGTTATTGATATGCTTACGGATTGTCGATTCACTCTTATCGAAAAGCACTGCCATTTGATTTGCCGTTACCCAAATAGTTTCATTCTGAATAAAAGCATTGATAAATCTATTTTCATCCGCAACCTTATAAATCAAAAACTGCATCTGCTTATCCATCTTTACCCCTCAATTTCCGCAATAATCTTGTCAATTTCGCTGCGCAGAACCTGCTCACGGGCAACGATCTCCGCGATTTCCGCATTGAGCTTTTTGATATCAATCTTCTCACGAGTGTCCTCAGGCTCCACATAAGTAGAAACAGAAAGATTGAAATCGTTCTCGGAGATTTCCGCATAGTCCGCCAGATGGCTGAAATGAGCAACATCCTCACGTTTAGCAAAAACACCAACGATGCGGTCAATGTTTTCAGGCGTCAGCTTGTTGTTATTCGTAACCTTAATGCATTCCTTGGAAGCATCAATGAACATAACCTTGTTGTCGCTTTTGCCTTTTTTGAGCACCATAATACAGGTTGCAATACTCGTACCGAAGAAAAGGCCGCCGCTAAGCTGGATAACCGCATCCACGTAGTTGTTGTCCACCAGATACTTGCGGATTTTCTGCTCCGCACCGCCACGGTACATGATACCGGGGAAGCATACAATGGCAGCCGTGCCGTTGGCAGCGAGCCAGGACAAACTGTGCATAATGAAAGCCATATCAGCCTTGCTCTTGGGTGCAAGCACGCCTGCAGGAGCAAAACGCGGATCGTTAATCAAGGTAGCATCGCCGTCACCAACCCATTTTACGGAATACGGCGGGTTTGATACGATTAGCTCAAAGGGTTCTTCATCCCAATGCTGCGGATTGGTGAGCGTATCCTCGCAGGCAATATCAAACTTATCAAAGCCTATCTTATGCAGGAACATGTTAATACGGCAGAGGTTATAGGTCGTAATATTGATTTCCTGACCATAGAAACCGTTGCGGACAGCATCCCTGCCCAAAAGCTCAGCACATTTGAGCAGCAAAGAGCCGGAGCCGCAGGCCGGGTCATAAGCCTTATTGATTTCCTTCTTGCCTACCGTGCCCAAGCGCGTAAGCAGCACACTTACTTCCGGCGGGGTAAAGAACTCGCCGCCGCTTTTGCCGGCACCGGATGCATACATGCCCATAAGGTATTCATAAGCATCACCAAAGGCATCAATGGAGTGGTCATTGATATCACCAAGATTCATATCCTTCACGCCGTTGAGCAGCTTTGCAAGGCGCTCGTTGCGCTTCGCTACTGTTGCACCGAGCTTATTGCTGTTAACGTCAAAATCATCGAACAGACCGGAGAAATCCGCCTCAGACTCACTTCCCTTGGCAGAACCCTCGATGTTGTTGAAGATACGCTCTAAGCGTTCGTTAAGGTTCTCGTCATTGGCTGCATTAGCGCAAACATTGCAGAACAGCTCGCTTGGCAGCATAAAAAAGCCCTTTTCCTCGATAAGACCTTCGCGGGCTTCCTCTGCATCCTCGTCGGACATCTTAGCATAATCAAAGTCAGCATCACCTGCTTCAATCTCATTTTGGTTAATATAATTAGTCAAATCCTCAGAAATAAAACGATAAAACATAGTGCCCAGCACATAGTTCTTAAAGTCCCAGCCATCTACAGCTCCGCGCAGCTCATCCGCAATAGCCCAAATAGCACGGTGAAGCTCTTCTCTTTCCTGTTCCTTCTTGATATCAGTCACGTCAAAACCTCCTAAATTTATCTTAATGTATAGTAATTACTCAACAAATAAATTCATAATTATATTATACAGCCTTAAGCAGATAAAAGAAACAACCATACAGCGTTAATATGCTTTAATCAGGTTTAGATTTCTTTGAAATCAAGCAACTTGTCCAGATAGTATTCATACTGCTTGCGACGCGCTTCAATTTCGGCAGGAAGGTCACCGGAAATGTCGTTAACGAAAAACTATACCCGCAACCGCTTTAAAAAACATAAAAATACCCGTAGAAGCTTCATGGTTCGCTCCTACGGGTATTCACATTTTTAAAATCTCAGCTTTTTGAGTTAGAGTTGAAACCCAACTTTTTTCAAAAACACGTTTTTTAAGTTAGAGTTGGCAATTGTCAATTATAAAGCTATCTTAGTGATGGAACAGGCGCAGGCCGGTGAATGCCATTGCAATACCGTACTTATCGCAGGTCTCAATAACATTATCATCACGGATAGAGCCGCCTGCCTGTGCAATATACTGAACGCCGCTGCGATGCGCACGCTCAATGTTATCTCCGAACGGGAAGAATGCGTCACTGCCGAGAGCAACGTCCTTCAGCTGTGCAACCCAAGCCTTTTTCTCTTCGCGAGTCAGCGGTTCCGGTTTTTCGGTGAAGAAGTTTTCCCATACGCCGTCAGCCAGTACATCTTCATAATCATCGGAGATGTAAACGTCGATGGTGTTGTCGCGGTCGGGACGACGGATGCTGTCTTTAAACGGCAGAGCCAAAACCTTCGGATTCTGGCGCAGCCACCAGATATCAGCCTTGCCGCCTGCCAGACGAGTGCAGTGTACGCGGGATTGCTGGCCGGCGCCGATGCCGATAGCCTGACCGTCTTTTACATAGCAAACGGAGTTGGACTGAGTGTATTTCAAAACGATTAAGGAAATCAGCAGGTCGCGTGCTGCGCCTTCCGGAATTTCTTTATTCACGGTCGGACGGTTTTGCAGCAGATCAGCGGTAATTTTAGCTTCGTTGCGCTCCTGCTCGAAGGTAATACCGAATACCTGCTTATGCTCCAGCAGCTCCGGCTTGTAGTTTTCATCAATTTTAATAATGTTGTAGGTGCCTTTGCGTTTGCCCTTCAGAACAGTAAGAGCTTCTTCGGTATAACCGGGTGCGATAACACCGTCGGAAACCTCGCGTGCCAGCATTTTAGCAGTCTGCACGTCGCAAACATCGGACAAAGCAACAAAGTCGCCATAGGAGCTCATACGGTCAGCGCCACGAGCGCGTGCATAAGCATTTGCCAACGGAGACAGCTCCAGGTCATCTACATAATAAATCTTTTTCAGAGTATCGCTCAGCGGCAGGCCTACTGCAGCACCTGCAGGGCTTACGTGCTTAAAGGATGCTGCTGCCGGCAGACCGGTTGCCTCCTTCAGTTCTTTTACCATCTGCCAGCTGTTGAAAGCATCAAGAAAATTGATATAACCCGGACGGCCGTTCAGCACCTCAATCGGCAGCTCGCTGCCATTGTTCATGTAAATACGTGCGCTGCCCTGATTAGGATTGCAGCCATATTTTAATGCTAATTCTTTCACTATAACTCCTCCTCTTTTGTATAGTGCCAGTCACTTAGACAAACAAAAAAACCGACACACTGGCACAAGAAAAAATCTTTGCCCAGACGGTCGGCGTGCTACCGGTCATACTCCCCTGTGGTAACCCACTTCCGTCAGTTATATGACCTAATACTAAAATTATAAGATGCCGCGTTGTTTTTGTCAATACCGGGCGATTGTGGTAAAATAAATGTATGATGAATTAGAGTGTTGCCCCCTTTAGTCTCGCTATCGCTCGACAGTTCCCCCAAGGGGGAACCAAGTATTCTTGTCTATACATATACCGAAAAGGCACGGCAAGCTCTTTTCAAAGGAGGAAATAATATGACTCTCTGTTATGTATGTCCGCATCGCTGCGGTGTAGACCGCCCTGCAAATATGTCTGATACTACAGGCTGCTTCGGCAGCTGCGGCGTAGGCCTCGCTCCGATTGTTGCCCGCGCCGGCCTGCATATGTGGGAAGAGCCCGTCATCAGCGGCACTAAAGGCAGCGGTACGGTTTTCTTTTCCGGCTGCAACCTGCACTGTGTTTTCTGTCAGAACTATGACATAAGCTGCAAGGGCTTCGGCAAGGAAATTACTATTGAACGTCTGAAGGAAATCTATCACGAGCTTATCGCCCAAGGTGCGCACAATATCAATCTCGTTACGCCCACCCATTTTACCGAGGCAGTGCTGCAAAGTCTGGCCGAGCCTCTGCCGGTGCCTGTTGTTTATAACACCAGCGGCTTTGAAACGCAGGATACACTGCGCCGCCTTAAAGGCAAGGTGCAGATTTATCTGCCGGATTTAAAATACAGTGATGATATGGCTGCTATCAAATACAGCAACGCACCCTACTACTTCCGCATCGCAACCGAAGCTATTAAGGAAATGTATAATCAGGTCGGTGACTACCATATTGATGATAACGGTATTATGACTAAAGGCGTTATTATCCGTCATCTGATTATGCCCGGAATGCCTGACAATACCAAGAGAATTATCGACTGGATTGCTGCCAACTTCAAGCCTGGGCAGGTAATGTTCAGCCTGATGCACCAATACGTTCCCTGCGGCCGCGCCAACGAATATCCTGAAATCAACCGCAAGGTTACGGATGAGGAATACAAGGAGCTGGAAAGCTATCTGCTGCAAAGCACTATCGAAGATGGCTTTGTGCAGGAGGGTGATGCAGCCTGCAAGGACTTTATCCCCTGCTTTGACGGTACAGGAGTATAAAAATATATTTTCTTTAAATTTCATAAAACGATATAATTTTCGCATAGAGATAGCCGACGTCGGTTTCCTGCTGGAAAGTGGGTGATGCTATGACTGTTTTCGAAGCACTTCAGCTTATGATAGGCTTTGCAACTCTCGTAGTTTTGATTTTATCACATCGCTCTAAATAAAGGCATGAAAAAAACCGCCTAACGGTTAGGCGGCTTCCTTCAAACTACAAATTTGCGAGGAAAGCCGACCTACCACAATCGGCTATCTCTATAATTATTATAGCAGTTTTTGCGCTATTGTCAATTTGCCTCTCGACGCAAAACCTCTGCCAGGACCTCAATGCCGCGGCAGATATTCTCAGTTGAAGCGTACTCTGCCGGGTTATGGCTGATGCCTGCTCGACAGGGAACAAAAAGCATTGTCGTGGGGCAGATTTTCGTCATATGCATAGCATCATGACCGGCGCCACTATTCATATGCAAGAAGCTGAAGCCCTTTTCTGTGCATATCGCCTCGCTCTGCGCGGCCAAGGCCTTATCCAAAGCAACAGGGCTGTCTGCTGTCAGCATTTCAATCTGCACGCCGACGCCGTCGCAGACAGCGACGTTTTCGGCCTGCTCGCGGATGCTTTGCAGCACGCGCGCAATGCTGGCTTTATCAACACCACGTACATCAACCCACAGCGTAACTGCTCCCGGTACAACGTTAATCGAACCGGGCTCTACATCCACCACGCCAACGGTACCGACACTGCCGTTGGCTTTTTCTGTTTCCGCAGCCTCGTTCACCGCCAAAATAAGCTTAGCAGCACTGACGAGCGCGTCACGGCGCATCCCCATCGGCGTTGCGCCGCTGTGGTCTGCCACGCCTCTAATATGAATTTTAAAGCGTGTCGGTGCCGCAATATTATGTACGATACCAAGCTGATGCTGCGTCTGCTCCAGAACCTTGCCCTGTTCGATATGCAGCTCCGCAAAGCATTTATAGCTGCCGGGCGCAATTACAGCATCACGATAAGCGTCAGGATTGCAGCCCCATTCACGCAAGGCCTCGATAAAGCTGATATCGCCCTTCTTGGCGCCTTTGTTCAGCTGCTCCGGCACTGCGCTGCCTGTCAGCAGCTTACTGCCCATAGTTGCAAAGCCGAAGCGACTCGATTCCTCCGCACGGAAGATGATAACCTCAATACTGCGCCCAAGCTCCTCGTCCTGCAGCATGTACAGCGCCTCCAGGGCGCCTACGACACCGCACATGCCGTCATAGGCACCGCCATGGATAACAGTGTCCAGATGCGAGCCTGTGGCTACCGGCGGCAGCAGCTGCTGTTTGCCATCGCGACGCAAGAACACATTACCCACAGCATCGGTGCGGATTTGCAAATGCAAATCCTGCACCTGCTCCAACAGCCAGCTCTGAGCCTTTTTATCCAGCGGACTGTAGGCAAGGCGGGTAACGCCCTCTTCACTGTCCGTAAAAGAAGCCAAGCCTTGTAAAAGTTTAGCTACACGTTCATGATTTACCTGTAACATTTTTATTCCCCCTTCATTCGGAAATAGCAACAAAAAATATATAATAAAGATGACAGCTTTATTATACTTGCTTCTTAAGCATCACACAAGAGCGGCACTTCATCTGAAAATCCGAGATTATGGAAAGTTTTTTACACTTTTGCTAAAAACTCCTTGCAATTAATGTAAAATCCACGTAAAATTATCATAGCAAAATTTAAGAAAAGAGGTTATTTATTTTGGAACGCAAAGTTATTCAAGTTGAAGAACGTCCGCCATTACTACTTAATATTCCGTTAAGTATCCAGCATCTGTTCGCCATGTTCGGCTCTACCGTGCTGGTCCCCTTTTTATTCAAGGTCAACCCTACCACCTGCCTGTTCATGAACGGCCTGGGTACCCTGCTCTACATCTTCATCACCAAGGGCAAAATTCCTTCCTATCTCGGCTCCAGCTTTGCCTTTATCTCTCCTGTACTGCTGATTATGTCCACCTCTGCCTATAACCATGCACAGTCCGGCTTTATCGTTTTCGGTCTGCTGTTCATGCTTTTCTCGCTGATTATTCACTGCGTAGGCACCAAATGGATTGATGTCATCTTCCCGCCGGCAGCAATGGGCGCAATCATCGCTGTTATCGGTCTGGAGCTGGCACCTGTTGCAGCCAACATGGCAGGGTTGACCGGTGATAACATTAATATGGTCAACGTGGCTATTTCTATGTTCACATTGGCGGTCGGCGTTATCGGCTCTGTTGCCTTCCGCGGCTTCATGAGCATCATCCCGATTCTCTTCGGCGTTGTCTGCGGTTATGTTTTTGCAGCTATCATGGGTATCGTCAACTTCCAACCGGTAATCGACGCTCCCTGGTTTCAGGTACCGCATTTCTACGCTCCGGTTTTCGATATCAACGCTATTATGATTATAGCTCCGGCCGCACTCGTTGTACTGGCTGAGCATATCGGCCATCTCGTAGTAACCGGCAACATTGTTGACCGCGACCTGATTAAGGATCCCGGCCTTTCCCGTTCCCTGTTTGCTGACGGCCTTTCTAATGTTATCAGCGGCTTTGCCGGCGCAACTCCGAACACTACATACGGTGAAAACATCGGCGTTATGGCAATCACCAAGGTTTACAGCACCTGGGTTATCGGCGGCGCTGCTGTCATGGCAATCATCCTTTCCTTCTGCGGTAAGCTCAGCGAGCTGATTCACAGTATCCCCGTTCCTGTTATGGGCGGCATCTGCATCCTGCTGTTCGGCGTAATCGCTGCCAGCGGCATCCGCGTACTGGTTGAACGTCAGGTAGATTACAGCAAATCCTCCAACCTCGTAATGACCTCTGTTATTATGATTATCGGCCTTTCCGGTGCGAAGCTCTCCTTCGGTGCCTTTTCCGTACAGGGCATGGTGCTGGCAACCGTTGTTGCTATTATTATGAGCCTTATCTTCAAGCTCTTTGAATCCCTGCACCTGCTGAACGAATAAGACATATAAAGCACAAAACCGCTGCAGAAGCTCTGCAGCGGTTTTTAGTATTTACAACGCAAGCCTGCGAGCGCAGGCTTGTCTTTTTTATTTTAGAAACGGAAATCTCTTTCTCCCTGAGCAATTTTTTGCAGACGCTCTAGGCAAACCTCACGCACCTTTTCCTGCGGAATATTCGGCAACTCGGCCTGCAACAGTTTTTCGCCCAAAGCCTTTGTTGCCGGAGAAGCATAATCCTCCAGATATTCCTTCAGCGTCAGCAGCGCATTAGGATGGCAGCAATTCTGAATCTGCTTGGACTTACACAGCTCCATAAATCTGTCGCCTGTGCGTCCGGCACGGTAGCAGGCAGTACAGAACGATGGCAGGAAGCCAAGCTCCATCAGCCATTCAATTACTTCATCCAAAGAACGTTGGTCAGAAACGTCAAACTGCTCGGTATCGGTAGGGCGCACATCCTCGGTGTAACCGCCTACGGAAGTACGCGAGCCGCCGCTAATCTGAGAAATACCAAGATGCAGTGCCTTTTCACGCACAGCCTGATTTTCACGTGTAGAAATAATCATACCTGTATACGGAACAGCAATGCGGATAATAGCAATAATCTTGCAGAAGGTTGCATCATCAATACCATTGTCAAAAACGCCCGGGTCGATATCATCGGCGCGTTTGATACGCGGTACGCTGATGGTATGCGGACCTACGCCATGTACTGCCTCCAGATGCTCGGCATGCATCAAAAGGCCGGCCAATTCGTAACGGTAACGCTCCAAACCGAACAGTACACCCAAGCCTACATCATCAATGCCGCCCTCCATCGCTCTGTCCATCGCCTCCGTATGGTAAGCGTAATTGTGCTTCGGTCCACGCGGGTGCAAGTTTTCATAGCTTTCCTTATGATAGGTTTCCTGGAAGAGGATATAGGTACCAATGCCCGCTTCCTTCAGCTTACGGTAATTTTCTACGGTAGTAGCCGCAATGTTTACGTTTACGCGGCGGATAGCGCCGTTTTTATGCTTAATAGAATAGATAGTCTTAATGCAGTCCAGAATATACTCAATCGGATTGTTTACCGGGTCCTCGCCAGCCTCCAGCGCCAAACGCTTATGGCCCATATCCTGCAGTGCGATAACCTCAGCACGCACCTCGTCCTGAGTCAGCTTTTTACGTCCGATATGCTTATTAGTTGCATGGTAAGGACAATATACGCAGTGATTGATACAATAGTTGGATAAATACAGCGGAGCAAACAGCACTATACGGTTGCCGTAAAAGTCCTTTTTAATCTGCTCAGCCAGAGCAAACATTTCCTGTACCAGCTTTTCGTCCTCGCAGGCAAGCAGTACGCTAGCCTCACGATGGCTCAAGCCCTTGCGCAGCTTGGCTTTGGCAATAATCTGCTCCAGCAGCTCCTTGTTGTTTTTGTTGGCCTCAGCATAAGCAAGTGTGTCGAGGATTTCCTCATGACAGATAAATTCTTCGGCCTTCATTGATTTTGCATTATACATTTTGTCTCCTCCTTACAGGTCAGTAATATCTTTCCCGTCAGATAGTTTGTATCCAGCAGTCTATTCCTTGGCAATTACGTTGGAATAAACAGTTTTGGTATTTACACCGGCCAGCAGTCCCAGTTTACCGCTCATAGCGCTGATAATATTCTGCGGTGCATCAACGGCAACGCAGATAATATTAACATTCTTCTGGCGATAGGGCAGGCCCATGCGGCCGATAATATAACTGCTGTAGGTATGCAAAATTGCGTTAAGCTCTTCCACAGCCTCAGGCTGCGTTACAATCAGAGAGATAACAGCTACTCTTGTTTCCATACTAATCACCCTTCTCTTTTTGGAACATGGCAGAATCTAAATCTGCGATATTTTGCTGAATATATCTATAATAGTATACCATATTTCACGAAAAGTGTGGTATACTAATCCTATAAATATTTATCCGCTTGTAAACAGCTTATAACAAAAGGAGCCATTATAATGCTGAATATATTTTTCTCTTTATTTCTTTTGGGCATGCTGATCGTTTTATGCGGCAAGGCTATCAGCCGTGCCATGCACCAGCAACAGCCGTTAAACAGCAAGGAAGCTGCTCTGCTCATAGCACTTTCGCTTGGCTGTCTTTTTGCCCTGAACGCCGGCGTCAGCGCTGTCTACAAAACCCAGCTGCTTTTCTACTGAAAAGGGCGCAGCCCGGCTGCCGCAAATGCGGCAGCTTTTTTCTTTACGCAAAAAAGAGGCAGACAGCAGGCTTTTGCCTCGCTGTTTGCCTCTTATGCTGCTATTTTGTTTTACGTTCTGTCGCAGAAATCCCCATTAAAGCCTTTTAAAGCGTCTATAATTAATTCTGCTTCAGCAAATTAATAGTTGGTTACCTTCAGCTCGAAATAACCTTGAGGATGGTCGCATACCGGACATTTTTCCGGAGCCTTTTCAGCAATAACAATCTTGCCGCAGTTAGTGCATATCCAAACCTTTTTCTCTTCACGTTGGAAAACACGGTCATTCTCAATGTTTGCCAAAAGCGCACGATATCTTTCTTCATGCTCTTTTTCAATCTTGCCTACTTCTTCAAACAGGAATGCAATTTTATCAAAGCCTTCCTCTTTGGCAACCTTGGCAAATTCGGCATACATTTCGGTCCACTCATAGTTTTCGCCTGCAGCTGCATCCTTCAGATTTTCAATAGTCTGGGGAACAGCGCCACCATGCAGTGCCTTGAACCACAATTTAGCATGCTCTTTTTCATTACCGGCAGTTTCGGTAAAAATAGCGCCAATTTGGTTATAGCCTTCTTTTTTAGCTGCACTTGCATAATATTGGTACTTAGTGTGAGCCTGAGACTCGCCGGCAAAAGCGGTCTGCAAATTTTTTTCAGTCTTGCTACCTTTTAAATCCATTTTCAATTCCTCCTCTTGAAAACGACGCAACAGCCTTCCCAAACTAAAGCTTATATAGCCTTAGAATCAGTTTTGGTCATCACCCAACACTTCTTCGCTTACAGGGCGCTCTGCCATTTCCTTTTGGCATTCAGGGCAGATACCGCTGAAAACAATATCATGATGATTCATTTTGTAGCCAGTTACAGCAGCTACCTTTTCATCCATATCCGGGATATAATCAAAGTTTTCTACGTTCATAAACTTACCGCATTCAGTGCATTTGATGTGGTAATGTCTTGCGAGAATATGATCAAAACGATCAGCACCGCTAGGAACGGAAACCTTGCTCAGCAGGCCGCTTTCAACCAAAGAATTAAGGTTGCGGTAAACGGTACCTTTGCTGATATCGGGATACTCCATAGTAATGCGGTCATATACTTCTTCAGCAGTAGGGTGATCTGCTAAAAAACGTACAGCCGCGATAACAAGTTGTCTTTGAATAGTGTTTCTTTTAGCCATTTTCACCATCCTTTATCAAAAATAATTCTCATTTAGAATTATACACCCTCCGTTAAAATTGTCAAGTATTTTTAGTACCAATCTACAAAATAATCACAAATAAATTTCTACTTTTTTTGCTGTTGTCTAGCAGATAATCAATTAATTCTTAATTCTAAAATTACTCATATAGAAAAAACATAACAAAGAATAGAAAATGCTTCTCATTAACACTTGATTCAAGATATAAAAAAAGTACTGTCAGAACTTTGTCCGACAGTATTAGTTAACCTATACCATTTATTCGGTTTTCTCCCAGATTAACTGCACAGGCAGATTAGAGGCTCCGGGAGGAGACCAGATAAAGCTGTATTCTCCTGCTTTCAGCTTTCCAAGCTCAATGGCTTCCTCTATTTTTGTCCCTACGCACACCGTGCTCTCCGGTAATGCCAGCAGCTGACGCTCACCCTTAGTTTTATTTTCCAGTACGCCATAGCCGGCAAATGGTCCGCCGATCGGATTCAAAATAAAGCTGATAGGCTTTTTACCGGTAACAGTAAAGTTTACCTTATAGATAACGCCGTAGTTACCGTAATTTTCCGCAGGCAGTCCGGTAGTAGCATCAACGCCCTTGGCATAGCCCTCCTGCGACGTTGCCAGCTCCAGCATGAGCGGTTTTTCCGGCGCATTGACAGGCTTTTTCAGCGTATAGTTCCAGTCTGCAGCCTCAAATGTACCGCGCAGCGGATGTTCATCCATCGGCTGAATTGCGGCAGCCTCGTTAAACAGCTCCAGATCACTCTTTGTTTCGCACATCAGTACACTTACCTCAACAGGCTTGTCAAAGTGCAGGTCAATAGTTGCCGTATACAGCTTATCTGTCGGCAGAATAATTCCGCGACCGCTGAGCAGCTCATGACTGCGGCCAAAGCCCAGCTTGCCATCCTGCGGCTTCTGGCTGCTGTCATCAAAATATTCCTTTTGAGAGTTTTTGCCGTCACGCATATAATCATAGTTAAAGCCTGCCACACCGCTGCGTGTTACCTTGTAAGTCACAGGGCGCAGATTGTCTGTATTCTTCAGCATTACCGCCAGCTTTTTCTTACCGGCAACACCATTGACATGATGCAGAAATAAACGTACATCACCCTCCACCTTATCTCGGTACAGTATACCGTTATTATAAACAGTTTCCGGACTGTCGCTGAAAAGCAGCTTCGGTCCATTGGCGACAAAATCCGCCTGCGCCTGCTCGGCAACATAATCCTCCGGAATAAATACCGGTCTTTGCTGTGCGCCTGCTATGTTCAGCACGCCACAGGATACAGTAACAAGAAAAGCCTGCAAAGCTTTTTTAAGTTCATCAAACCCCTCCCTCAAACTCACGAAAAACTAGCCGCAGCCAAAATTATTCACTATAATTAAAGCTGCGGACTCAGTAACAATATTCTAAGATTTTTATTTCAGGCTGTTTTTATAATCAGCCATAAACTGCGCCAGCCCTTTATCTGTCAGCGGATGGACAATCATCTGCTCCAACACCTTAGTCGGAATAGTTGCAATCTGGCATCCTGTCAGCATAACCTTTTCCACGTGTTCCAGATTACGGATGCTTGCAGCAATTACTTCGGTAGTAATGCCATAAAGCTTAAAAGCTTTAACAATGTTTTCTACCAGCTGTACACCGTTTTCACCGATATCGTCCAAGCGTCCGATAAACGGGCTGACATAGCTGGCACCTGCGCGTGCGGCTAGCAAAGCCTGGGCCATACTGAATACCAGAGTTACATTGGTTTTAATACCTTCCGCGCTCAGAATTTTTACTGCCTTCAGGCCTTCCGGGATGCAGGGAATTTTAATAACGATGTTATCCGCAATCTTTACAAGCTTGCGTGCTTCCTCTACCATGCCGTCACATTCGGTGCTGATAACCTCAGCGCTGACAGGACCGGCAACCAGCTTGGCAATTTCCGGAATAACCTCAGCTTGGGTACGGCCGCTTTTGACAATCAGGCTCGGGTTGGTTGTAACACCATACACAACACCCCAATCGACAAATTTGGCAATCTCCTCTACATTAGCAGTATCCATAAAAATCTTCATTTTTTAACTAACCCTCTTTACAAATCAAATTCATATTTTTGTTATTTATTATTGTGCTTTATTGCGCGTCCTTACGGAAGTATGACTACCTTCTCAGGATGAGTCTGAGCTGGCAAGCTCATAGTCATCATGCTGCTCCAAACAAGCAGCTTATCGCCTTTTTTAATCTTAGCGAAGTCTGCGCAGGCAGCTGCATCAATCGTTGCAATAACATCATTATTGGTGTTGAGTACGGTTACATAGCTTCCATCCTTAGCAAGACTTGCCTGTGCTACCTCAAAAAAGCTTGCAGGCTCTTCGCTGTCTTCAATCACAATCGCCAGAGCATGGCTTTGCGGCGGCATGCTGCGTGTCATGGTTGCGGAATAATAAGCAGTAACCTTCTGGCCTTCCTTTAAAGCATAGGGCAGACGCAGCTTACCGCTGGCACCCTCCACAACGTAGGTATCACGGTCAACAATAGCTGCAACCATATTTCTGCTGCCCTCGCCTTTAATAACATACATACCATCCTCTACAGCAACGATTTCACCACGGGTAACATAGGTTCCCGGTGCGCGCATTACCTCAGGATTTGCCTGTACCTCATCCAGGGGAGAGGATTGAGCCGCGTCAGCGGCGAAAGCACTGCCGGCACCCAACAGCGCCATGCAGTAAAATACTAAAGCGATTTTTTTAAGTGATTTCATAATATATGCCTCCAAGATATTGCTTTTGTTTATGCTTATAAGTATAGCATAAGATTATGGCAAAATCATGGCAGTTTTGATTAATTATTTACTTGTTGCTGAAATGTACAGCGATTTCCGTAACGGTAGCAGCAGCCTTCCACAGGCAATCCTCATTGAAATCGAAGTGACTGTTGTGATGACCTGCGGCGATTTTGGTACCGTACATCATATACAGAGCACGGCCGCCGTGCTGCTGTACGCGCTCCATGAAGTAACCGCAGTCCTCGCTGCCGCCCATGTCCACATATTCAACAACCTCGTCATAATGACATTTTTCCTCAATCAGCTCTGCTACCTCATGGCCCAGCTCCTTGTCTGCAAAGCAGGCAGGTGCAGCCCCGGCCATGGTGATTTTTACCTTAACGTCATACATAGCGGCGCAGGCATTAAGAATGCGCTTAGCCTCGGTAACCATGTATTCATCAATTTCGGTAGTAGCACCGCGTGTTTCCAGCTTAATAGCAGCGATATCAGGCACAACATTGCGTCCGGTGCCGGCGTTGAGTACGCCTACGTTAATACGGCTGGAGCCCTTGCTGTTACGGGGAATGGTATTCAGGGAAATTGCAGCCTGTGCTGCTGCCAACAAAGCATTCTTGCCCTGCTCCGGAGCAGCGCCTGCGTGGGCAGACACACCGGTAAATTCCGCATCCAGCTTCGTAGTTGCCAGAAAACCGTCAGTCATCGTTACCAGGCAGTTGTTTGTAGTAGCCTTGAAGCCGATATGACCGCCGAACAGATAATCGACATCATCAACTACACCGGCGTTCATCATAGCGAAGGCACCGCGTACACCTTCCTCCGCAGGTTGGAAAATCAATTTTATGGTGCCTGCCAAACGTGCTTTATTGGCGGCAAGCAGCTTTGCTGCCGACAGGCCGATGGTTACGTGACCGTCATGACCGCAGGCATGCATAGCCTTTTTATGTTCGGAAGCAAAGCCTTCCTTAGCTGGGCGATGCTCCTCGCTGCGCTCCTCTTCTACATCGTTGCAGTCCATATCAAAGCGGAAGGCAACTGTTTTACCGGGTTTATCTGTTTTAAGAGTTGCCACGATACCGGTCTTGCCGCCTGCCATCTTCTTTACCAGCTCCGGATCCGCACCTTCGCTGATTGCTCTTTGCATATAATCAGCCAGCTCTGCCTCGCTCGGCACGCCCATCATAGATTTTTCGTCAATAACGTCATCGCCGAATTTAACATCATAGCCAAGATTTTTCAGCTCACCGATAATCATGCTTGCCGTACGGAATTCCGTCCAGCCTGTTTCCGGATGTCTATGCAAATCTCTGCGGCGTTCGACCATTTCATCTTTTAATTCTTCAGCCTGTTGCCAAATTGTTGCCATGTTTCTTACCCCCATTAAAAAAGTACAGTCTGCTCACTGTCTAAAGGCAGATAAACCTCGCTCTTATCTTTTAAACGATTGTTATTATCCACCCACTGTCCGCACGGACATTGTATTGCAGCGGTAGGCAGCGCCCAAGCCAAATGTTTTCCGCAATCAGGACAGATATATTCTACCTGCAGCCTGTCACGCTCTTTTTTCTTCATAAATAAAGCGCACCTCCTGCTTCTTATTGCGTTTTTTATTATAGCACATTTGTACCATTAAGAAAATGCTTTGACGGCAGTAAGTGTTAAAAGTAAGTAAGTTAAGCAACTGCTTCATTTTATTTATTAATGTCATGCTCCTGCCGGTTCGTGTTTTTTCTGTGTCTTTCAGGTTAAAATTGTATTTATATGCTATAATTAAGCTGATTAAATCAGAGTCAGGAGGTTAGAAATATGACTAAGATTAAACAAATGCTTTGTGCCCTGCTTACCGTCTGCCTGCTGCTTATCGGCAGTACAAATGCTATGGCAGCACAGCCTGATACACCGAGCATCAGCGTCAGCGCCAACGCAAGCATTGAGGTGGCACCGGATACTGCAGTAATCAGCTTTGATGTCAATGGCAAGGGCCGTACCGCTGCCGAAGCAACAAGCGCATCTGCCGCCAAAATGGATAGTTTTAAGCGTAATCTTCTTGGCTGCAATATTCTGGGTAATGATATTACAACAACAAGCTATACTCTTTATCCAGATACCGATATCAAGGGTAAAATCACCGGTTATACCGCCAGCAACAGTGTGCGCATCAAACTCAAGGATATCAGCAAGCTTGGTCCGGTAATTGATAAAATCAGTGCTGCCGGCGTTGATACAATCAATAATATTTCCTTCAGCGTCAGCAGCAGAGAGCTTTACCGCAACAAACTACTGGCTCAGGCTGTTGAAAACGCACGCCAGCAGGCTGCCGTGGTTGCCAATGCCGGCGGACGCACGCTCGGCAAGCTGCTGAGCGCCAACATCAGCACCTACAGCGGCGGCACGGGGCGCTCCTATGGCAACATGAAGCTGATGGCTGCATCCGACAGAGCTGTTGCCCCCGAAACAAGCATCTCTGCGCAGGAAATTACGATTAAAGCCAGCGTTGATACTGTTTTCGCCATGGAATAAATTACTGCAAGCTAAAAACTGCTGCCTAGCGTCACAGACGCAGGACAGCAGTTTTTTCTTTGGCAGAACAAGCCTGCCGTATTGCACTGTTTTATTTTTTCTTCGGCAGCTTATATTCCTTCAGCGCCTGAAAAAGCTCCGCACTTCCGGGTGCATATTGAGCGCACAGCTCCTTGAGTGCCGCAAAGTTTTTCAGCTCTACACCCCACAAAAAGCAGTCAGCATCATCATAAGCAGCAACAACGATAAACTTTTTGGCATCCAGCGGTGTTTTGCCCAAATCATCCGTCAGCATAATATAATCCGTGCCAAAATCCATACCGTACACCGTAATATTTTCTTCCGGAGTAGCATCCTCCCAAAAGCCCAGTTGATCAAAATCAGCAGCAGTAAGCATAATACACCTCATTTTCATATAATCTATCCTTAATATAACACGTTGCGCTGTCATTTGCAACTTTAGCTGATGACATAGTCTAACTTATCTTTATGCCGCTACTCGGCTCCTTATTCAGCCAAAATTTGGTTTACTATTTTTTATTATTAGTTAACAATATAAAGATATTCAAAGAGTAAATTTTGTAAATAAAATTCGTCTTTTTTTTATAAAAATACTGCCCTATCCTACCCGAAATCGCCATTTGGTGTAGGGACATTCAAGTATAAATCTGTCATAATATACTTGAAGGACGAAGCAACGGCTCGCGTTCATACCGATGAAGATAAAATATGCTATTGTTAAACAACAGCTGGAGGTGTTATTATGGCAAGCTTAACTGTAAATCCTGACTACAAGCTTATCGGCAACAATATCAAACAAATGCGCACCAAATCACAGGTGTCTCAGCAAAGCCTGGCAAAAGCGATTAATATTTCCCAAACCCACATGAGCAATCTGGAAAACGGTAAGACCGGCGTAAGCCTGGCAATTGCCATCCGTATCTCCCAACATCTTAAATGCAGCCTGGATGAGCTGATTTTCGGCACTAATAAAAAATCTTATCCGGCAGCAAGCAAGCCATTGAGCGACCACACTGTTGATGAATTCAATCAGCTTCTGAAGCGCTCTCTGGCAGAAATGATGTTTCAATGTCTGCAGCACCCGGAAGTCCAAAATGTAAAATAAATCGAGCTGCTTTTCAGTTCTATCCTTAAAGCCGCTGCGTCCCTTTGGACGCAGCGCTTTTTGTATGCAAAAACCCCGCCATTGTGGCGGGGTTAAAAAGAGCTTAAGCGGTGAGCAAAGAAAAGAAGCTCCTAATGTGTTAATATACTAATGACCTGCCAGTCAAAGTAAAAAACACATTAGGAGGACATTAAAATGCCGAAAAAGCAAGATAATATCGTAAATAGTTTAGCACATACCAAGTGGAATTGTAAGTACCATATAGTATTTGCGCCCAAATATCGTAGAAAAATTTTTTGTGAAGAAAAAAGATTGGCGATAAGGGATATATTAAGAACAATATGCGGATGGAAAGGAGTAGAGATAATAGAGGGAGAAGTATGTCCAGATCATGTACATCTGTTGTTAAGTATCCCGCCCAAAATGAGCGTTTCGTATTTCGTAGGATACTTAAAAGGAAAAAGTAGTCTGATGATGTTCCAACGGTTTGGAAATATGAAATTCGCATATCGAAATCGCGAATTTTGGTGTAAGGGATACTATGTAGATACAGTAGGAAAAAATACTACTGCAATAAAAGAATACATAGCAAATCAATTGGAGCGAGATAAAGAAATGGACCAGTTAGTGTTATTTGATCCTAAAGACCCATTTATGGGTAGCAAGTAATAATTGCATGGCTGGCAGGCCAATAAAAGACACATTTATGTGTGGCTGCTGAAGATAGGGCTATGCCCGAAAAATAAAAGCCACCCGCTAGGCGGGTGGATCTTTACTACGTTTTGGAGGATGATGCTGAGATGGCAATATGTTAAAAATTGTATAGCTATGCGAGCAGAAGGGGAAAATCGTCAAGAGTTCAGCTTATTGGGAGAAGAGTTTGACTGGGGGGGACAAGATGTTATAATTTTTATCAAAGAATACTTATAAAGAAAAATTGTAAGCTTATATTATACAAAATTTAGCTCAGCGGGAGGTTGCTAGTGATGAATGTCAATTTACAGGAGATTATTAATAAATTACAAACAGCGAAGGGGGAGCTGCAAAAGCAGCAGCGCTTTGCGCAGTTTGCTACAGGACTGGACGAGCTTATTTCCCATACCTCAGAGCCATTGATGCTTATGGTCATGGGCTCTTTTTCTACTGGTAAGTCGTCATTTATTAATGCATTAGTGGGCGAAGAAATTGCGGCTGTTGAGGCGAAGCCGACGACGGCTGTTGTAACGAAGCTTTGCTATGGTCAGCAGGATAAGCTTTTGCTGCATTTCAGAGATGGCAAGGTGCAGTCTGCAACGCCGCAGGAGTTTACTAGAATGACAGCTGTTAACGATGAAGAAAAGTTCAACGAAGTTCATGAAAAGCTGGATTATGTCGAACGTCAGATGCCGCTGGAAATCTTAAAGCAGGTCAGCATTATTGACAGCCCGGGCCTCAATGATGTGAAGGAAAAGCGCTCGGAAGCAACGGAGCGTTTTGTCAGCAAGGCGGATACGGTGCTGTGGATGTTTTCTGTAGTACAGCTGGCAACGAGGGAAGAGATAGCGGCTATGGACAGGCTGACGCCGCGCCTGAAGCCGATTGCTGTTGTTAATAAGATGGATTTGCTGGACGAAGAAGAGGACGACCCAGCAGAGTTTTTAGCAAAGGCTAGACAGACTTTAAATGGCAGAGTGCAGGCCGTTGTGGGCATTTCTGCGAAGTATGAGCTGGAAGGAAAGAAGGAGAATAATGCGCTAAAGCGGGAGATTGGTAATTTTGCCGAGTTGGAAAAGGCTGTGGCTGATTTGGTGCTGCCTCACCGCGAGAAGTTTAAGCTGAACACGCTGCTCGATGAGTTGGGTGCTTATTTTGCTGCGTTCAATAGAGAGTTTGCGAAGGCGAAGGAAGAGAATGAAGCTAAAAAGAGTAGAAGCTATGAGCAATATATGGAAAATTCACAAGCCTTTATGCAAACAGAAGATATTCTTAACGGTGTTACCAGTGGTATTTTGGATTACTGTGAGCGTGAGGCTGGACAAAATAATGAGCAAGCACTGTATTTGTTGGGTGTGCTTTATGAAGGTGGCATTGGCGTGCTACAGGATACGAATAAGGCATTGCAATTTTATCAGAAGGCGGCAATGAAAAATCATCAGGATGCGATGATTAATTTGTATGCCTATTACAGTAATCATGGAAATGATGATACTGCAAATTATTGGTTGAAGAAACTTGCCGAGCAGGGACTGTCTGAGGCGCAGAATGCGTATGCAGATAAATTATCTAATGCTGAGAGGTATAAAGAAGCAGTACAGTGGTACGAAAGGGCTGCTAAGCAAGGATATGCACCTGCGCAGGCGCATCTTGTAGAGAATTATATTTATGGCGTAGGCGTAGAAACTGATTATAATATTGCAAGGCAGTGGTGTGATAAGGCAGCAGAGCAATATTATCCTGTTGCACAATATTTTATGGCAAAGTATTTTGTTAAGAATCAAGTGGACAGATATGCTTGGTATCGTAAAGCAGCAGAGCAGGATTATGCAAAAGCGCAGAATATGGTGGCTAGATATTTAGAAGAAGGCTGGGGCGGTGTAACGAAAAATCAAATAGAGGCAGTTGAGTGGTATAGAAGAGCAGCGACGCAGGGATATGCTCTTGCTCAATATAATTTAGCAATTTTTTTAGCAAATGGAAAAGGTTGTGCAAAAAATCAAGTTGAAGCAGTAGAATGGTATAGAAAGGCTGCGGAGCAAGGTCATGCACAAGCTCAAGATCAATTAGCTTATTGTTTAGATGTAGGTATTGGTTGTACAGCAGATAAAGCAGAAGCGCTTAAATGGTATAAAAAAGCAGCTGAAAAAAATATTGCAAACGCACAAAATATGGTAGGACGATATTTAGAAGAAGGCTGGGGTGCCGTTGAAAAAAGTGAAGAGGAGGCAGTTGAGTGGTTTAGAAAGGCGGCTGAGAATGGATATGCAGTTGCACAAAATAATTTAGGTAACTGTTTATATAGCGGACGAGGTTGTACGCAAAATTATCAGGAAGCAGTAGCATGGTATAGAAAAGCTGCCGAGCAAGGTCATGCACAAGCTCAAACTTACTTAGCCGATTGTTTAGATGAAGGTATTGGTTGTGCAGCAGATAAAGCAGAAGCGTTCCAATGGTATAAAAAAGCAGCAGATCAGGGATATTCTTATGCTCAATATAATTTAGCAATTTGTTTAGCAAAGCGAGAAGGTTGTGCAAAAAATAAAGCTGAAGCATTTCAATGGTTTAGAAAAGCAGCAGAACAAAATGTTGACGAAGCACAATATGCTGTAGGATTATATTATGAACAAGGGTTAGGAAATTTATCTAAAAATGAAACAGAGGCAGTCAAATGGTATAGAAAGGCTGCGGAGCAGGGTCATGCAGATGCTCAAGATAGTTTAGCCAATTGTTTAAATAACGGTATTGGTTGTGCAGCAGATAAAGCAGAAGCGTTTCAATGGTATAAAAAAGCAGCTGAAAAAAACATTGCACATGCACAAAATATGGTAGGAAGATATTTAGTAGAAGGCTGGGGCGGTGTAACGAAAAATCAAATAGAGGCAGTTGAGTGGTATAGAAGAGCAGCGACGCAGGGATATGCTCCTGCTCAATATAATTTAGGAGTTATGTTAGAAACTGGTGAAGGTTGTGCGGTAGATGAAGATGAAGCGGAGAAGTGGTATAGAAAAGCTGCTGAACAAGGAATTAAGGAGGCACAGGAGGCATTAGTTAGTAGAAGAAATTCTGATTCTACGTCTACACAGGTTGCTGCCCAAAGTTCAGGTTGTCTGCTGCCGATTTTGGTTACACTTGCTCTAATAACTTTGATGATAGCGTTTTAAATTTTTATAAAGAGAGATGATTGATATGTGTATCATATTAGATGAAACTTATAGTTATTCAAAAGAAATTGTAAACTTTGTTCAATCACATCAAGATGCTTATACTGGTTTAGAGCATTTACGGGAAGGAGTCGATGTCCCCAAGGATAGACAGTTATTCAATATCTTGAAGGATAATCAAATAGTAGGTTTCTTTATGGTTGTAAATAACATTAACAAGGGCAAAGATATTGGTTGTGAAATAGAAATAGGAATTTTTGATAACTATAAAGGCAAACGAATAGCTGAACAAACAATAAAATATTTTCTTGAAAATCATATAAACAAAGAATTCGAAATAGATGATAAGTGTGTTTATGCAGTAGTAAATAAAAGTAATAAATGCTTTGAGCACATGACGTCAGTCTTGGGTAAGTGCAATTTTAAATTAGACGATAAACCTAGTCAGTATAAGGAAACTAAAGAAGGAATAGCAGTACTAAAACAATATGGAATGGCACTCCCAACTGACACTGAAACTAAAGAAATAATTTATTATTATAAGCTTTAAAAAGGAGCTAACCATGGACTTCACTCTCTACAACAACAGAAAAACAAAATTACAAACCACCATCACCTCCACCATCTCCCTTCTCCAATCCCTTAACCTAACCAGCGCCCACAAGCGCCTGACGGAAGACTCCGCCCGCCTAGCAGACGAGCGCTTTAATCTCGTCATTATCGGTGAGTTTTCCCGTGGCAAGTCGACCTTTATCAACGCCTTACTGGGAAGAAGCATTTTACCTGCTAGTGCTAATCCTACAACGAATATCATCAGTAAAATTGTCTATGGTGAGCAGGAAAAGTATACATTATTTTATAAGGACGGCAAGAAGCAGGAGATTAGCAAGGAGGAGTTTGACCTCATCAAGGCGCAGACCGAGGATAAACCGGATAAATTCTCTTTGCTAAAGGGGTTTGTGAGCAAGCTCAAGCATGAAGAAAGCCATGTGGATTTTGGCAACATCGACCATGCGGAGATTTCCTATCCCTTATCCTTCTGCGAAAACAAGGTAGATGTAGTGGACACGCCGGGCACGAATGACCTCAACGTAGGCCGCATTGAAATCACCTATCGCTATTTGCGTCAGGCAGAGGCAGCAATTCTGGTACTTTCGGCAACGCAGCCCTTGACGCGCACAGAAAAGGAATTCCTCGTCGAGCAGGTTGTTAGTAACAATATCAAGGATATTTTTATCGTCATCAACTACAAGGATGAGGTTATAGGGCAGGAAGAGCGTGTAGTTAAGCATGTGCTAGACAATTTGCAGGACGTGCAGGATTTTTCTCAGCGCATCTTTATCGTGAGCAGCAAGCAGGCATTGCTTTATCGCCGTAAGCAGGCAGGCGAGGCTTTGAAGACTAAGGCCTTGCTGAACTGTCCTGCTACCTTGAAAGAGACTGGCATTGAGGAATTAGAAACTGCCTTAGCTCGCTTTCTCAGCGAAGAAAAGGGCAATGCCAAGCTGAAAAAATATGCAGAACGCTGCTACCTGGCATTGAGAGAAGCAGAGCACGGCATAACAGTGCAGAAGGAAGGACTTTCACATTCTTTGGATGATTTAAAGGCTAAGCTTTTTGAGGAACGGCCTAAGTTTATGAAAACCAAGCGTATGGCGACGCAGATTACGCAGGGTTTACAGGTGCAGCTTGAAAGCAGGCAGCTGGATATTGAACAGCTGGCAGACCTGACGGCTAACAAAATCAAGCAGGCTGCCATAGGCTCTATTGATGGCTATGATGGTAATATCAGCGAGCTTTCTGGCTCAGAAATTAAATATGTTGTAGAAAAGGCTGTCACGCCTATTCAAAAGCAGTTTATCAAGGATATAAACGAGCTGCAAAACAAGCTTGTGCAGGAAGAGGTGGCGCAGGCGGCAGAAAAATTGAAGCAGATTTGGCAGGATATGGACTTTGATGCTGCAGCCCTGCCTATAACCAATCGTTTTGCAGCATTAAGTGAAATTAGTAACACACCTAGTAGGTCTTATAACGAAACAGAAAGAAGTATTTTTTCTTCTGCCGGAGCTTATTTAGCAGCAGGTTTTTTATTTGGTCCGGCGATTGGTATTTGTGCAGCAGTTGCTAGCTGGTTCGCTACTGGTGGCGGCAATCCCTTTGAGGACAAAAAGCGTAAAATAAAGGAGCAGGTGCGCAGTCAGTTCAACAGCAATCTGCGCGATTTTAGCAAAAATATTGCCGACCAGTACAATAAGAGCGTGCAGCAGATTTGTCAGGAGATGCAGACCGAAGTCGACGAGCGTGTTGGCGAGATGAACGATCAGCTGCAGTCCTTGATTCAGCAAAAGGAAAGCAGGCAGCAGAACGTAGATGACGTACTTGCTGATTTAGATAAAAAGCAGCAGACTATTGCAGGCCTGCAAAATAAGTTAAATGAGGTGCTTAGATAATGAGTACAGTTGAGGCAAAAAAGAGGATTCAAGCAGTTTTGTATGAACTATTAGCACAGGATTTTGTGCAGGAGAATACAGCTGCCTACGAAAAACTTACGGAGCTGCAGCAGGATATCAAAAATGATTTTTTTGTCGTAGTTGTCTTAGGCGAATTTAAACGCGGTAAATCAACCTTTATTAATGCGCTGATAGGCAATGACCTGCTGCCGACGGATGTACTGCCGGAAACAGCGACGATTAACGCCTTGATTTACAACGAAAAGCCAGAGCTAGAAATCATTATGCAGGACGGAAGCGTAGAGTGTGGGCAGGTGGAAAGGAGCTTTTTGGAGCGCTTTTCTGCTAAAAACCAGACTGACGAATGTAGTAAAATCAAATATCTTAAAATTGGTTATCCATTCAAGCTTTTGAATAACAACGTCGTCATCGTTGATACTCCTGGTGTTTCGGACCTCAACGAGCAGCGCTGCGACGTGACCTATAACTTTATTCCCAAGGCTAATGCTGTTTTATTTTTGCTGGACGCCAACTCTCCGCTGAAAAAATCTGAGATTGATTTTATTGAAGAAAAGCTGCTGGCACAGGGTATAGATAATATCATTTTCCTTGTCAACAAATATGATAACATTGATGATGAAGAGGACGAGGATTTTTGGGAAAATCTGCAAGTACACATGCTCAAGGCGTTCTCTGAAAGCGAGCATCCGCTGAAGGCTTTGAATATGTATCCACTTTCAGCAAAAATGGCTTTGCGTGGTGTGTTGGAGCAAAAGCAGAATTTTATTGATGCTTCTGGTATCATGGAAATAAAGACAACTCTACAAAAAACTGTCAGCGAAGGTCGTGTGGAGGAAGAAAAGCTGGCACGCTATAAGGCCAGAATGCAGACTGTGCTGCTAGGCTTAGGCAGTGAGTTGGAAAATAAACGAGCCTTGAAATCCGCAGACTTGGAGAAGCTGCGAGAGGCGCAGGCTGGCTTGCAGGAGCTGTTCGACGAGCAGCTGGAAAATAAACAGAAGCTGGCTGGCTTTGTAGAAGAGGAAAAGAAGAATATCATCGCGATGACGGATAAATCCTTACGCTTCTTCTATAAAAGGTTAGAAGAAAGGATTATTGACGACGTACAGTTTTATAAAGGTCTTGATTTTAAGGATTATGTGGAACAGCGTGTTTCTAAGGCTATACAGCGAGAACTGGAAAACTGGCTTATGAGCTATGCACCCAATATTGATGTGCTGCTGCGTACGGTGGAAAAAGAAATTGCTCGTGGCATTTCCTACCGCTTCAATCAAAAGATTGCGTTGAATGCTAACTTTGGGAATAAGCCTGGTGTTGGCGGCTATGGAGTGAATGTTACGGCTCTGGATGTGTCCAATGCGACTGTAAAGGCCGGAGCGCTTACGGCTGGCGGCGCGGGCCTACTAATGCTGATTGGCGGACCAGTACTGATGCCGTTTATCAGCATGGCAGCGTTCCCATTTTTGCAGCGCAGATTCTTAGAGGATCAGCTGGCTACGGCGAAGGAGCAGGTTATTCCGTCCATTCAGGAGCAGCTGTCGGACTGCGTTTTTCGGATGCAGCAGGAGCTGCATAAATATATTGATGAAAAGAGCACGACTATTATAAAAAATTCGGAATATGCTTATGATACCGTGTTGGAGAATTTGCGGTCGCGTATAGATGCAGAAATAGATGAAAAGAAGCATTTGAGCAATGATTTAGGCGGAGAAATTGCCAAGCTCAGTGCGGAAATCAACAGCATCAACAAAACATTACAAGACATTACAAGCATTACAGGAGGTGTATTAAGATGAACATTTTTGACCAATTTGACCATAATATGTATGGACATGATTCCTACACTCATAATGATGATGGTGGCTATATTCATGACGGCACAGGCCATTATGATGCGCATTTGTTGCCCCTAGATGGCGGGGCAGCATTTTATCATGATGCGAGTGCAGCCATTGGTCATGGTAATGCTCATTGCATTTTGTGCGAGGTAGATCCATTGGTGCACGCTCATAACTATCAGGCGCATCCACTGATTTTTGGTGATGATGGCAGACCGCTAGTGCATGTCGATGGTTATACACGAAGTGACGGCACCTATGTTGGCGAGCATTATCGCACTCTGCCTGACGGCAATCCTTATAATAATTTGTCATCTAAGTACTGATTTACACAATAAAAGCTTCCAGACCTGCTTTTATGGCTCGTCCGGAAGCTTTTAGCGTATATAGCGTCCCCTTTTTGCATTCTTCAAGCTAATATGATATAATAATTTGACGACTAATCTTTTCACGGTTTATTATCTGCATTTTTTTAAGGAGTTGTAATGGTAGGACTTATTAGTGGTGTACGCAAGAACAGTTTGGCAGCGGACGCAGGCATCAAGGCCGGCGAAAAGCTGTGCAGCGTGGACGGCGTACAGGTTAAGGATATAATTGAATTGAGCTTCTATACCTCCGATTACGAGGTTGACTTGGAGATAGAGGCCACCGATGGCACACGCCGTCAGGTACATATAGAAAAATATCCGGATGAGGATCTTGGCTTGGAGTTTGATTCCGCAGTTTTTGACAGAGTTGCTACCTGCTACAATAACTGTGTTTTCTGCTTTGTCGACCAGATGATTCCCGGTATGCGTCCGGGTCTGTATGTGCGTGATGACGATTACCGTCTGTCCTTTTTATATGGTAACTTCATTACACTCACCAATATGAAGGATGAAGATTTTGAACGTATTATCCGCACGCATCTGACACCGCTGTATGTTTCGGTACACGCTACCGACCCGCAGGTGCGCTGCCAGATGATGCACAACCGTTTCGCCGGTCAGCTGATGGAGCGCTTGCAGCTTTTGTTCGATGCGGGCATTCAGGTGCATACGCAGATTGTGTGCTGTCCCGGTTATAACGATGGCGAGATTCTTGCCAAGAGCTTCCACGATTTGTACGCGCAGTATCCCAATGTACTGACGATGGCAGTTGTTCCCGTAGGTACTACTAAGCACCGCGAGCACTTAACGCAGCTTGCTACCTTTACGAAGAAGCAGGCCGCAGAGGTTGTGGAGCAGGTGACCGCATGGCAGGAGCGCTGCCGTAAGGAAACAGGCAAGACGTTTATCTACTTGGGTGATGAATTTTATCTGCTGGCGGAAAAGCCCTTTCCTCCTACCGAATGGTATGACGGCTTCCCGCAGCTGGAAAACGGCATCGGCCTTACTGCCAACTTTATGCTGGAGTGGGACGAGGCCTTAGCGCAGATGCAAAGCTTTCATCCTGCAGAGCCTGCGGTGATTCCCGTGGGTGAGGGTGCTTACCGTGTGCTGGAGCCTTTGATGGCGAAGCTGAACAGCCAGTTCGGTTCGGAGCATCGTTTTGTGCCTGTTCCTAACAGCTTTTTCGGCGGCAAGGTGAATGTTACCGGTCTTTTGACGGGCAGCGATATCTTGGCGAACGTTCAGGAGAAGAAGATTATTCTGCCGGATGTGGTTTTGAATAACGATAAGCTGTTTTTGGATGATATGTCGCTGGCGCAGTTCAAGGAGCGTTACCCCGGTAAGGTGGAAATTGCTAAGGGTGCGAAAGAGCTACTGCATTTATTATTGGAAAGATAGGTGAGGCGTATGCTGCAGGTTTATACAGGTACAGGCAAGGGTAAGACTACTGCCGCTTTAGGCGTAGCGCTGCGTGCCTCCGGTTATGGTATGAAGACTCTGATGCTTTCATTTTTGAAGGATGATCCTGAGTACGGCGAGGCGCGGGCTGCAAAGAATCTGCCCTGGTTTACGCTGCGGCAGGTGGGACGCGACGCCTTTGTTAATTTCCATAATCCCGATCCTGTTGATTTGAAGATGTGCCGTGACGGCTGGGAAGAGGCGAAGGAAGCTATCAGCTCGCACGCTGCGGACGTTATTATTCTTGATGAGCTGAATATTGTGCTTGCTACCCAAATGCTGCCGACGCAGGAGGTTGTTGATTTTCTGCGTGAGCATAAAAATAACGTTGAGGTTATTACTACTGGTAGAGGTGCACCGGAAGAGCTTATTAAAATTGCTGATCTTGTTACGGATATGAGCGAGGTTAAGCATTACTTCCATAAGGGAATTAGCTCTCGTAACGGCATCGACCATTGAGGTGTGCGTTATAGCACTCCATCTGTGTTACCCCCTTTAGTCGCTGACGCGACAGTGCCCCAGGGCGCCCTCTCTTGCCCTTCGTGCAATTCACCTTGTCCCCCAAGGGGAACCAAGAACATACTAATGAAGGCCAATTGAAAGCTATCCTTCTTGCCTGCCCCTTGGGGAAGGTGTCAGTGAGCGTAGCGAACTGACGGAAGGGGGATGCCCCATAAATATACAAAAAATTTTACATTTCTATGATAGACACTTATTAAAAAATTTATTATGATGAAGGAGATTTGATTATGGCTAAACCGATAGTTGCTATAGTTGGACGTCCTAACGTGGGCAAATCTACTCTTTTTAATATTTTTGCCAACAGCAGGATTTCCATTGTTGAGGATACACCGGGCGTTACCCGCGACCGTCTGTATGCTACCGCCGAATGGCTGGACCACGAGTTTATGATGGTTGATACCGGCGGTATCGAAATCATGAATGCCGATGCTATTGCTGTTTCTATCCGTCAGCAGGCACAGATTGCGATTAAGGAGGCGGACGTTATTCTGTTCGTCTGCGATGCGCGTGCAGGCATTACTACTGAGGATGCTGATGTTGCCCGTCTGCTGCGTCAGTCCAAGAAGCCGATTGTTCTGGCTGTTAATAAGGCGGATTCTCCGAAGCAGGAGATGAATACCTTTGAATTCTATAATCTGGGTATCGGTGACCCGATTGCTGTTTCCGCGTCCAACCATTTGGGCCTGGGTGATTTGCTGGATGCCGTTGTTGCCAAGTTCCCGTCCGATAAGATGGCAGGCGACCTGGAGGAGGAGGACGAAATCAAGGTTGCTTTGATTGGCCGTCCTAACGTGGGCAAGTCCTCTATTTTCAACGCACTGGTAGGCGAGGAGCGTTCTATCGTCAGTGATATTGCAGGCACTACCCGTGATGCGATTGATACTCCGGTAGTACGCAACGGTCAGAAGTACCTGTTCATTGATACAGCAGGCATGCGCCGCAAGGCTAAGGTTGACGAACCGATTGAAAAATACAGCGTTATGCGTTCTCTGCGCGCGGTTGACCGCAGTGACGTTGTGCTGATGGTTTTTGATGCCGTTGAGGGTGTTACCGAGCAGGATAAACGTATCGTCGGCTATGCTCATGAGGCAGGCAAGGCTGTTATTCTGGTTGTCAACAAGTGGGATTTGTACGAGAAGGACAATTCCTCCACTCTGCGTTACACCGAAACTCTGCGCAAGGAGCTTGTTTTCCTGCAGTATGCGCCGGTAGTTTTCGTTTCTGCCGTTACCAAGCAGCGTATTCACCGTCTGCCGGAGGTTATCTCCTATGTTGCCGAGCAGAACGCTATGCGTATCGCTACCAGTATTCTCAACCAGGTTATCGAGGACGCTGTGGCTATCAATCCGCCGCCGACCGAGAAAGGTAAGCGTCTTAAGATTCTTTATGTTACACAGGTCAAAATCAAACCGCCAACCTTTGTTATCTTTGTCAACGAACCGGAAATCATGCATTTCTCCTATCAGCGTTATCTGGAGAACAAGCTGCGTGAGGCCTTTGGCTTTGAAGGCACACCGATTCAGATGATTATCCGTGGCAAGAACGAGGATGAATAAATAAAAGTCAGGTGATTTGTTATGTTCAATGAGGTGGGTATATTACATTTTCTGCTTGGCTTTGTGCTCGGTCATGTCTGCGGCTCTGTTCCCAGCGGCTTGTGGCTGGTGCAGGCCTTTCACGGTATTGATATCCGTAATTACGGCAGCAAGAATATCGGCACGACGAACGTTTTCCGTATCGTCGGTCCCAAGACTGCGGTGCTGGTGCTGATTGCCGATGCCTTCAAGGGTATTCTTGCGGTTGGTATTATGAGCTATTTTTTCCACAATCCTCTGCTGGATGTGGTTACGGCTTTGGGCGCGCTTTTGGGACATAATTATTCGCTTTTTCTGGGCTTTAAGGGTGGCAAGGGCGTTGCAACCGCACTGGGCTTGTTGATTTTTATGATGCCTAAGGTTGCGGTGGCAAGCTTCGGTATCTGGCTGGTGTGCGTGCTTTTGACGCGCTATGTATCGCTTGGCTCCATTATGGCTGCCATCTTTACGCCGCCGCTGGCATGGTATCTGGGTTATCCCTCTGCCTATGTGATTTTTTCCGTGGTTTCCGCTTTCTTTGTAGTTTTGCGCCACAAGGAAAATATCCATCGCCTGCTCACAGGCACCGAAAGCAAAATCAAACCGGGCAATGCCAAGGATCTGCAGAAATAAAATATCGCTTCTACGCTGATGTAGGCCAACGCTTACATCAGCTTTTTTCATATATTAAAGCAGGATTTTTCTTCTGCCTAAAGAATATAATAATACTACAAGTATTTTGCATGACTTGCAGTAAGCCAAATGCTGCAGGAGGGAGGAACTAAATTGCGATTAGCAAAGCTTTTATATACAGCTGCCTTTGTTTGCGGACTGCTGCTGCCCTTGGGCGCTTCGGCCGCAGGCATTACCAATTATCCGCCGCTGGTGAACCCGTCGCACTGGACGGAGCAGAACAAGAGCGGTGATACGGTTATTCTGGATGCGAAGGGTGTGGCAGCCTTCAACGCCAAGGTGCGTGCTGCTTCCCGCAGTATGCCTGACCTAGCCAATTATCCTGCGACGATGAGCGGTGATGCGCTCAAAACGAGGATTATGGATTATTCTATTCTTGACGATGACCTGTATCTTCATGGCAACAAGGTGAGCGAAAACTATAAGAATATCCTGCGCAAGCAGAGCAATGTCAGTGCTATTCCCAAAAGCGTGGGCGTGCAATATGCAGTGACGGTGCGCCGTACTGCGGTGCGTGCGCTGCCTACGGGCGAGGGCCTGTATTATTACGCGGGCGACAGGGATTTTGACGCGCTGCAGGAAACTATGCTGGACCCCGGCGAGCCTGTAGCTGTGCTGCACACCAGTGCCAACGGTTATTTTTACTACGTGCAGGCAGTAAATTACAGCGGTTGGGTGAGCAAGTATAATGTAGCTATGACCGATAAGAACACATGGAGCAGCTTTGTAAAGCCGCAGAAGTTCCTGGTTGTTACCGATGCGGAATATAACCTGAAAACGGACGGCGAGCAGGTACTTTATCAGCAGGGTTCGCGCCTGCCGGTTGACAGTGTGCAGAGCGATACCTATACGGTGCTTGCTCCGGTGCGCACTAAAGCAGGCCTGCTGCAGAAGCAGAAGCTGCTGGTGCCGAAGGCTGCCTCTGCCGTGCATTACGGTTATTTGCCCTATACCAGCAATAATCTGCTGAGCTCCGCCTTCAAATTTTACGGCAAGCCTTATGGCTGGGGCGGTTTGAAGAACAGCGTGGACTGCTCGAGCCTGGTGTTCAATGCTTACCGCACTGTAGGCATTGTGCTGCCGCGTAACGCCGACCAGCAGGAGCTGACCGCAGGCACGAAGAAAAAGCTGAGCGGCAGTTCGCAGGAACGTGCCGCTGTTATCAGCAGGCTGATGCCGGGTGCAGCACTTTATATGGATGGCCATTGCCTGATGTATATCGGCAATATCAACCAGACACCATACACGATTCATGCGCTGGGCTCTTATTTTTCCAAGGGCCGCCTGATGCGCGAGATGAAGGTGCTGGTGAGCGATTTGTCGTTGCAGCGCTCCAGCGGCAATACGATGCTTAACGAATTGCAGACTGCAATAGAATATAAATAATGATAGGAGAGTTCAGGAAATGTTAAACCAAATTCAATGTACCGCAGCGGAGTTCAACGCTGCAGCCTATAATGACGCGGACAGTATTGTCCTCTTTCTGTGCAAGGAATGTGCGGCGGCTATCGACAAGCTGGAGCTGCCGGAGGCAACAGCCAAGGCGGCAATTGCGTACACCGCGCAGCACGATGATATTTATGACGCAGGCAGCGTAACCACACTGGTGCTGCCGCAGGGTGAAGGTCTGCTGACACTGCTTTTGGCAGGCTGCGGCGAAGGCAAGGATTGTAAGCCGAACAATTTCCGTAAGGCTGCCGGCGCTGCTGCCCGCGCTTTGCATAAGGCTAAGGCGCAAAAGGCTGTACTGGCTGCGCCTATCCTGCTGAACGCCGAACGCAGCAAAAACCTGCAAGCGCTCGTCGAAGGCCTGTACCTCGGCGCGTACACCTTCAACCGCTTCAAGAGCGAAGCAAAGCAGGCACCGCTGTGCGAGGCTGCCGTGCTGAGCGCTGTGCCGGAGGCAGCGGCAATCATTACCGCTGCGGAAATCTCTGCTGAAGCAGTGTGCTATGCGCGCGATTTAGTGAATAACCCGGGCAACGTGGTAACACCGCAGACCATGGCCGAAGATGCCCTGAAGCTGGGGCAGGAATTGCCGTTGGAAATTACCATTATGGACGAAACCTTGATGGAAGCAAGAGGCATGCATGCACTGCTGGCAGTAGGTCAGGGCAGTCATAACCCTCCGTGCCTCGTTGCCTTGCGCTACAACGGCAACGGTGACGCTCCCTATACAGCCTTCGTAGGCAAGGGCATCACCTTCGACAGCGGCGGTATTTCCATTAAGCCTGATGACAACATGGGCGAGATGAAGGACGATATGACAGGTGCGGGCGCTGTGCTCGGCGCTATGCGTGCCATCGCACGTTTGGGCCTGAAATGCAACGTTATCGGCGTGTTGGCCTGCGCGGAGAATATGCCTGACGGCAAGGCGCAACGCCCCGGCGATATCGTACGTGCAGCCAACGGCAAGACCATCGAGGTTGTTTCCACCGATGCTGAAGGACGCATGGTACTGGCGGACGCAGTCTGGTATGCCTGCCAAATGGGAGCAAAGAAGGTTGTTGATATAGCAACGCTGACCGGTGCGGTAATTATCGCTCTGGGCAACGAAACCAGCGGTATTGTGGCCAATGATGACGAGCTGGTGGAGCAGATTAAGCTGGCAGGACGCATGGCCGGTGAAAACTACTGGCAGCTGCCTTCTTTGCCCGAATGCAAGGAGGCCATCAAGAGCGACGTTGCGGACCTGCTCAACAGCGCAGGACGTGCCGGAGGCTGCATCACCGGCGGTCTGTTCATCGGTGAATTCGTCGACAAGGATATTCCGTGGGCGCATCTGGATATCGGCGGCACCTCCACCGCTACCAAGACGGAGGGCTTCAAGGTTAAGGGCGGTACTGCCTTTGGCACTATGACGCTTATCAAGCTGGCAGGTATGCTGTAATGGCTGCACAGCTTGTTGATTTACATTTGCACAGCACCTTCAGCGACGGACGCTACACGCCGACCATGCTAGTGGACGAGGCCGTGGCTAAAGGCATAGGCGTAATCGCCATCACCGACCATGATTCGTGGAATGGTATGGCAGAGGCGTGCGAGGCGGCAAAACGCTACGGCGGACGCATCCGCGTCCTCACCGGCGTGGAGCTGGGAACGCAGTACGAGGATGATGCCGTGCATATTTTAGGTTATCACGTTTCCATGGACTGTGAAGCGCTGCATAATAAAATGGACGAAATGCGCTATGCGCGCGAGCACCGTTTATATGCCATGCTGGAGAAGCTGGAAAAGTTAGGCTACCATGTGGAGGTAGAGGCCTGCGACCCCAAGAACAGGGCAGTGGGCCGTCCGCATGTGGCCAAGGCACTGGTGGCCAAGGGCTATTTTGCTACCGTGCAGGAGGTTTTCGACGCACTGCTGCACCGCGGCGGACCGGCGTATGTGCCGCAGCCCAAGCTTTCTCCGCATGAGGCAGTGGCGCTGATTCACGAGGCAGGCGGTATCGCTGTGCTGGCACATCCCTCGGAGCTGGTGGATAAAACTCTGCCCGAGCGATTGCTTGCTGCAGAGCCTTTTGACGGCATCGAGGTGTGGCACCCCAGCGCGGATGCACGGGCGCAGGCCCATTGGCTGGCGCTGGCGAAGGAGCATGGACTGCTGGTGAGCGGCGGCAGTGACTTTCACGGAATCCCTGACCGTTTCCCCACAAAGCTGGGAATCTGGCAGGTGCAATATGATGATGTTAAGGGTGTAATAGAATGGAAGTAGTTGCTTTTGTAGGACCCAGCGGCACAGGCAAGAGCCACCATGCCATCGGCGTGGCCTTTGACAACCGTTGTGACGCTATTATTGACGACGGCCTGCTGATTAAGGGTACCAAAATCCTGGCAGGCACCTCCGCCAAGAACGAAGACAACAGAATACAGGCCGTAAAGCGTGCCATCTTCACTGACGAAGGACACGCGCAGGCGGTGCGTGAGGCGCTGGCGACCAACAACATTCATCGTCTGCTGATTATTGCTACCTCGGACAATATGATCAACAAGATTATAGGCAGGCTGAAGCTGGATAAGCCGGTCAAGACGGTGTATATCAACCAGATTGCCAGCAAGGCCGAAATCAAGAAGGCCCGTCATGCGCGTCTGCAGGAGGGCAAGCATATCGTGCCGGTGCCGACGATTGAGCTGAAGCCTCATTTCACAGGCTATTTTGCCGATTTGCCCTATAATATTTTTTCCAGCCAGCGCAAGCAGGAGAAGGATGCGGACCGTTCTATCGTGCGTCCTTCGTTCAGCTTTTACGGCAAGCTGCTGATTTCCGACAGTGCGCTGGAGGATATCATCAAAATTATCGGGCGCAAGCTGGAGGGCGTGGAGCGCATCACATCGATTAAGGTGCGCCGCCGCAGCGACAACAGCAAGGGCATTGTTATCAGCGTAGAGGTTGTGCTGTATTACGGCGTCAAGCTCTTTGCCGTTACCAAGCAGTTCCAGGCGAAGATTAAGGAAAAAATTGAGTATATGACAGCTATGAAGGTGAATAACGTGAATGTTTCCATCCGCAGCTTGGCTGTGAAGAAGTGAATAGAGCAGCTGTATGCTTTGAATACTTTAGGATGCACAAATCCCCCGCAGGGGTCCCTGCGGGGGATTTTGTTTTTTGATACTTTGGGTTAATTCAACTTCTTTCATAACTGAAAGAAATAAACATAGAGCTTGAAGGCTGACCTTAGTGATTAGAGAATTTTCACACTATTCTTGACATTATCGCAATTATCTGATAATATAAGACCGTAAGATTTTGTACGCCTGCCTGGAGTACGGTCGTCGCAGCGTCATTGAGAATGCCTTGTGTATTATTGAAGTAGTACATAGGGCATTTTTTGTTAAGAAGGAAGTTGAAGTAATGCAAACAAAAGAAGCAAGTCAAGAAAGTGAAATAAAGCAGGTCATACGCAGCCTTTGCGTGATGAATAACAGGTTTATGAACTTCATGCTTGATGACAACAAGAAAGCAGCGCAGGTTTTCTTGCGCATTATTCTGGGAGATGATAAAATTAAGGTGAGGAATGTCAGGATTCAGAGCTTTATCCGAAATATCTACGGACATTCTTCTCAGCTGGATATTTTAGCGCAGGATAGCAAAGGACGTTATTTTAACGTAGAGGTGCAGAGAAGCGATGAAGGCGCTCCGGCAAGACGTGCCAGATTTTACAGCAGTATCCTTGATACGCATTTTCTGCAGCCAAGTAAGCTCTATGAAGAACTACCGGATACCTATGTAATTTTTATCACAGAAAATGATGTCTTGCGCGACAATTTGCCGTTATATGACATAAGACGAACGATTAAGCAAAGCGCCAAAGATTTTGAAGATGGTTCGCATATTATTTATGTCAACAGTCAGCGCCGTGATAATACAGCGCTGGGCAAGCTCATGCATGACTTATACTGCACAGAGCCTAAAAATTTACATTACCAAGAATTTGCCGAGCGCATGGAATTTTTGAAATACAGTAAGGAGGGCGAAGAAAAAATGACTGACGTAATTGAAGAATATGCTGCAAGAAAGGCAGAAGCAGCAGCGAAGGCAGTTGAAGAATATGCTGCAAGAAAGGCAGAAGCATTAGCGAAAGAAGCTGAGAAAAAAGAGCAGACAAACAGAATAGAGCTTGCCAAAGGCTTACTGGCTGACGGTATTAGCATCGAATTCACCGTACGTCACTCTAAACTCTCGGAAGCAGAGGTACGTGAGCTTGCCTCCAAGCTGACAGCATAAAAACTTCTTCCATATATACTATAAATTTCATCCGTTCTTCACAGCAGCTCGTGCCTTGCACTTCGCTGCTGTTTTTTTATGCGCCCCGATATGCTATAATATATAGTGTATAATTAGCTTTACTGCAATGAGCGTTACAGCCTCAGCGGAATAAATTCCGCCTCGGCCTGCAGCGCTTCTTCGCAAGCAATAAGGAGTGATAAGCATGGAGATAAAATCTGTCGCACTTTTAGGAGCAGGAGCCGTAGGCTCTTATATAATCTGGGGACTGAGCAAGCTCCCCGATATCAGATTCGGCATTATCGCCGAAGGCAGCCGTGCTGCGCGTTTGCGTGACGAGGGCTGCAGCATCAACAACGTAACCTACCATCCGCAGGTGTGGAGCCCGCAGGAAGCCAAGGGCGTAGATCTGTTGATTGTCGCTTTGAAATACGGCGCTCTGCCCGGCGCACTGGCAAGCATCCGCGAGGCAGTTGGCCCTAATACCACTGTCATGAGCCTGATGAACGGCGTGGACAGTGAGAAAATTATTGCCGGCGCTATCGACAGCAAGCAGATTCTGCCTGCACTGATCAAGATTGCATCGCGCCACGATGGCAACGGTGTGCGCTTCAACCCGGAAAAGACTATCGGTATTGTTTTCGGCGAAGCGCAGGCACCGTTTGAGAGTGAGCGTGTGCTGGCGATTGAAGCGCTTATGCGCAGCGCCGATATCCATATCCGCCATACGGATTGCATTAATGAAGAAATCTGGTGCAAGTTCCGCCTGAACGTCTGCAACAATCTGCCGCAGGCTGTTATTGGGGCAGGTCTTGGCTGCTACCGGGACAGTGAGCATATGCGTGCGATTAAGGAAGGACTGCGCCGTGAACTGGAGGACATCGCCGCCGCCAAGGGCATTGATATGAGCAAATGTCCCGCAAGCTCCGGTCGTGGCAGCGCCGTTCCGCCATCCGTGCGCTATTCTACGCTGCAGGATCTGGACGCAGGCAGACACACTGAGATTGATATGTTCTCCGGTGCTCTGATGGCGATGGGCAAGGAGTTGGGGATTCCCACACCCTACAACGAATATACCTATCATATTATCAAAGCGTTGGAGGAAAAGAACGACGGTCTGTTCGATTACTCCGGCCAAAACAAAGAAAATACATGCGCGCGTTGAGTGCGCATTAAAGGAGGCAGAAAGCAGATGAAGAATTTGCTGACGATTGCCGGCAGTGATTCCAGCGGTGGCGCGGGAATTCAGGCCGATTTAAAGACCTTTGCCGCTCACGGTACCTTCGGTATGAGCGTCATTACCGCCGTTACGGCACAAAACACCTGTGGTGTTACCGCAGTACAAAATATTGACTGTGATATCGTAGAAGCGCAGATTGCTGCCATTTTTGATGATATCCATGTGGACGCAGTAAAAATAGGCATGGTATCGCAGCCGGAGATTATCCGCACGATTGCCGCCTGCCTGCGCCGTTATCAGCCACGCATTATCGTGGTGGACCCGGTAATGATTTCCAAAAGCGGTTATCCGCTGCTGGCACCGGAGGCCTGCGAAACGCTGATTAAGGAGCTGCTGCCGTTGGCTACGCTGGTTACGCCCAACCTGCCGGAAGCAGAGGCAATTACCGGCATGCAGGTTACGGAAAAGGCGCAGATGCGCGCCGTAGCGGAAAAAATTATTGCTCTGGGAGCGAAGGCTGTGCTCGTAAAAGGCGGTCATTTGAGCGATACAGCGGATGATTTGCTCTTTGACGGCAGCACGGAAACGTGGTTCCCCGGCAAGCGCATCCCTACGAAAAATACTCATGGCACAGGCTGCACGCTTTCGAGCAGTCTGGCGGCAAATCTGGCCAAGGGGTTGGTGCTGCCTGAGGCAGTACGCACCTCCAAGGCCTACGTTACCGAAGCCATCGAGCATGGCATTGAACTAGGTAGCGGCTGCGGACCGACGCATCATTTTGTTGATTTATACAGAAAGGCTGGTATCTTAGACTAATGGACTTAAAAAATACTTTTGGCGAGCTGGTTGACAAGCTGCGTAAGGCAAGACCTGTCATCCACGAAATTACTAATTACGTTACGGCGGAAAGCTGTGCAGATGCTGCACTGGCAGCAGGTGCTTCTCCTGTAATGGCTGATGATCCGGAGGAAGTTATCGAAATTACTGCCGGTGCCGACGCACTGGTGCTGAATCTTGGTACGCTGAGCTTCAATAAGCAAATTGCTATGGAGCGTGCGGCGCAGGCGGCCAAAACCAAGGGCATCCCCGTAGTGCTGGACCCCGTGGGCGTAATGGCTTCTACCGTACGTCTGAACTTCGCGCTGAAGCTGCTGAACGCAGGCTATATTGACATCGTGCGCGGCAACCACAGCGAATGCCAGGCGCTGCTGCTGGGTGCAACCGGCGGCCGTGGCGTGGACAATATGGAGCAGGGCACCGAAGAGGGCGAAGCACTGCGCACCGCTAAGGATGCTGCTGCCAAATTCGGCTGCGTGTTTGCTGTCACCGGCCCGATAGACAACATCAGCAACGGCAAGCAGGCTGTTGTACTGAACAACGGTCACCCGCTAATGCAGGATATCACCGGCAGCGGCTGCATGACTACTACCTTAGTTGCCTGCTGCGCCGCTATTACCAAGGATATGCTCGTTGCGGCAGCACTGGGCGTAGTAATCATGGGCCAGAGCGCCGAGCTTGCTGCCAACTTCCTCGAGAAGAAGGACGGCCCCGGCATGTTCAAGGTACGCCTGATTGACGCCATTTACCATGTAACTACGAAGTGGAATCTAGTAAATCTTAAGCCGGAGGAAAAGGTGTCCTGATGAAAGCACAGCCTGATTACAGTATTTATCTGGTTACGGACGATGGCTGCCTGCAGGGAAGGACGCTTATTGACTGCGTGCGTGAGGCGCTCGAAGGCGGCGTGACGCTGGTGCAGTACCGTGCCAAGACAGCATCCAGCGCGGAAATGTACGCCGAAGCGCTGCAGCTGAAAGCACTGTGCGACAGCTTTAATGTGCCGCTGATTATCAACGACCGTCTGGATATCGCCATGGCGGTGGGGGCAGCAGGTGTACACCTGGGGCAGGACGACCTTCCCTGCGCTGCGGCGCGCAAGATTCTGGGCGAGGATTATCTCATCGGCGTTTCGGCGCACAATCCGGCAGAGGCTAAAGCGGCGCTGCAAAACGGTGCGGATTACCTTGGCTGCGGCGCTGTCTTCGGCACTGCTACCAAGGCAGACGTGCAAAAGCTTGGTACTGATGGTTTAGCTGCTATCTGCAGGGAGAAGGGACTGCCTGTTGTCGGCATCGGCGGCGTAACTGCGGACAATTACCGCGAGGTGCGCGCGGCAGGCGCTGACGGCGCAGCCATAGTCAGCGGCATACTGGCGCAGTCAGATATCCGCGCTACGGTAAAAGCGATTGCTAAGGTAAGCCAAGAGTTTGCCAAATAACAAGCGTTATCACAAACATCCTGTTCAATAAAATTATGGTCATCTTTCATGGTGGCCATTTTTGCATTATGGCCGATTTTCCGAATTATTTTTAGTTAAAACTGAAAAATGTTCACTAATATGCCTATATTTATCGCTATCCATATTGGATAAAACGCCGAAGTGTGTTAAAATAGAAACATAAATAGCAAGTATTCACCTCGAAAAAATTACATTGGAGGCCGTGTATATGAGTAACATTAGAAGACTTTTTGTAGAAAAGAAGGATGCCTTTGCTGTCGAAGCACATGGCTTGCTTGCAGATCTGCGCAACAACCTTGGTATGAGCAATCTTACCGGTATGCGTATCGTTAACCGCTATGACGTGATGGGCCTGAGCGATGAGGAATTCGCTATGGCTAAACAGCTGGTGCTGTCCGAGCCGCCTGTCGACAATGTCGTAGAAGAGGAGCTGCCGCTGGCTGCAGGCGAGGCTGCCTTCGCCGTAGAGCTGCTGCCCGGTCAATACGACCAGCGTGAGGATTTTGCCGAACAATGTATCCAGCTGATTACCCAAAAGGAGCGCCCGATGGTTGCTGCTGCTAAGGTATATGTGCTGGAAGGCAAGCTGACTGCGGAAGAAGTCGAAAAAATCAAGGCTTACTGCATCAACCCGATTGAAGCGCGTGAGGCTGAGCAGGCTAAACCCGAAACCCTCATCAGCACCTGCGAGGAGCCGGAAAAGGTTAAATCCGTTACCGGTTTCCTGACCATGTCCAAAGAAGAAGCGGAAGCACTGCGCCAATCCATGGGCCTGGCTATGAGCCTGGACGACCTGCTGTGGTGCCAGAAATACTTCAACGAAGAACACCGCGAGCCTACTATTACCGAAATCCGTGTGCTGGATACCTACTGGTCCGACCACTGCCGTCATACCACCTTCATGACTCAGATTGAAGATGTAGATATCGTTCCCGGCACCTTTACCCAGCCTGTACAAGAGGCTTATGACAAATACATGGCTGCCCGTGACGAGGTTTACGGTGAAGACACCGAGCGTCCGGTAACCCTGATGGACATTGCCGTAATCGGCATGAAGAAGCTGCGCAAGGAAGGCAAGCTAGCTGACCTTGACCAGTCAGAAGAAATCAATGCATGCTCTATCGTTGTGCCTATCGAAATCGACGGCAAGACTGAAGAGTGGCTGGTAATGTTCAAAAACGAAACCCATAACCATCCGACCGAAATCGAACCGTTCGGCGGCGCTGCAACCTGCCTCGGCGGTGCAATCCGCGACCCGCTGTCCGGCCGTTCCTATGTATATCAGGCTATGCGTGTAACCGGCAGTGCTGACCCACGCACCCCAATCAGCGAAACCCTGCCCGGCAAGCTGCCTCAGCGCAAGATTACCATCGGCGCAGCTGCAGGCTACAGCTCCTACGGCAACCAGATCGGTCTGGCAACCGGCCATGTACAGGAATACTATCATGATAAATTTGTTGCGAAGCGTATGGAAATCGGCGGCGTAATCGGCGCTGCTCCCCGTAGCGCAGTTCGCCGTGAGCGTCCCGCTGCCGGCGATATCGTAGTGCTGCTGGGCGGCAAAACCGGTCGTGACGGCTGCGGCGGTGCAACCGGTTCCTCTAAGGAGCACACCGTTGACTCCCTCATGAGCTGTGGCGCAGAGGTACAGAAGGGTAATCCTCCAACCGAACGCAAAATCCAACGTTTGTTCCGCAACCCTGCCGTAACCGCAATGATCAAACGCTGCAACGACTTCGGTGCAGGCGGTGTATCCGTTGCTATCGGCGAGCTGACCGACGGTCTTGTTATTGACCTAGATAAGGTTCCCAAGAAATATGAAGGCCTGGACGGCACCGAGCTGGCTATCTCCGAATCTCAGGAGCGTATGGCTGTTGTTATCGCTGCCGCTGACCGCGACGCCTTCATCAAATATGCTGACGAAGAAAACCTGGAAGCAACTGTTGTTGCCGACGTTACCGAAGAACCGCGCCTGGTTATGTTCTGGCGTGGCGATAAAATTGTTGACCTGTCCCGCGCTTTCCTCGATACCAACGGCGTTGCACAACACACCAATATCGTAGTAAGCGAAGAAAAAGAGGACAACGTATTCGAGCAGGTTCCTGCCGAAGTAACCTCCGCTGCTGACCTTGAAGCTGCATGGCTGGCTAACCTAGGCCGTCTGAATGTCTGCAGCGAAAAGGGCCTGTCCGAGCGTTTTGACAGCACCATCGGCCGTGGCACCGTAATGATGCCGTTCGGCGGCAAAACCCAGCTCACTCCGAGCGAGGGTATGGTAGGCCGCATCCCCGTACTGCACGGCAACACCACCGCAGCAAGCGTAATGGCCTGCGGCTACAACCCGAACGTTGCTTGCTGGAGCCCGTTCCATGGCGCTATGTACGCTGTAACCGAATCCGTAGTTCGTGCCGTAGCTCTGGGTGCTGACCCCGCTAAGCTGCGCCTGACTCTGCAGGAGTACTTCCCGAAACTGCATGATGCCAACAGCTGGGGCCAGCCGTTCAGCGCACTGCTGGGCGCCTTCACCACACTTGATGCTCTGGACCTGCCGGCAATCGGCGGCAAGGACAGCATGAGCGGTACCTTCATGGATAAAACCGTTCCGCCGACACTCGTTTCCTTCGCAGTAGGCGTAATCGACGGCAACAAGGCTGTATCTGCCGACTTCAAGGCAGCAGGCGACAAGGTAATCTTCCTGTCCTGCCCGCGCAATAGTGCAGAAGTACTGGACTTTGCAGTGCTGAAGGAAAACCTGACCGCTGTACACAAGGCTATGGAAGCAGGCAAGATTGCTGCTGCTGCCGCTGTTAAAGAGGGCGGCGTAGCTGCACTGGTAACCACCATGAGCCTGGGCAACGAGCTTGGCTTGGAATTTATCAAACCGTTCCACGATACCGACAGCCTCTTCACTCTGCAGCCAGGCGGCATGGTCCTCGAGCTGGCAGCCGGCGTAGAACCGGAAGAGCTGTTCGAAGGTCTGGATTACATGCTGCTCGGCCACACTACTGCCGAAGCAGGCATCACCATCAACGACACCAAGATTGACGCTGAGAAAGCCTTTGCCGCATACCGCGAGCCGCTGCTGGGCATCTTCCCGGACGGCACTCCGAAGGCAGAAGAGCCTGCTGACATCGCTATGCCGCTGTACAAGAGCGAGCTGACTTTGACCGCTCCGGTGAATATCGCCAAACCGCGCGTATTCATCCCCGTATTCCCCGGCAACAACTGCGAATACGACAGCGCCCGTGCTTTTGAAGCTGCAGGTGCCGAAGCTAACACCTTCATCGTGCGCAACCTTACCGCTGCTGCTATCGAAGAATCCGTAGAAGCAATGGTTAAATATATCAACAACTCCCAGATTGTGATGATCCCAGGTGGCTTCAGCGCCGGTGACGAGCCTGACGGCAGCGGCAAGTTCATCGCTACCATGTTCCGCAACCCGCGCATCAAGGAAGCAATCAGCGACCTCTTGGAAAACCGCGATGGCCTGATGCTGGGTATCTGCAACGGCTTCCAGGCATTGATTAAGCTCGGCCTCGTTCCGTACGGCGATATCCGCGATATGACCAGCGATGCACCGACACTGACCTTCAACAACATCGGCCGTCATATTTCCCAGATTGTTACCACCAGAGTTGTTTCCAACAAATCTCCGTGGTTCAGCCTGTGCGAACCAGGCGAAGAGCATGCTGTTGCCGTATCCCACGGCGAAGGACGCTTCTACGCTCCGGAAAGCACTATCAAAGAGCTGTTCGCTAACGGCCAGGTTGCTACCCAGTATGTAAATGCTCAGGGCGTACCGACCATGAACACTCCGTTCAACCCGAACGGCAGCCTGTATGCTATCGAAGGCATCACCAGCCCCGACGGACGTATCCTCGGCAAGATGGGCCACAGCGAGCGTTTTGCTCCGGGCCTGTTCCGCAACATTGCGGGCGACAAGGATCAGAAGATTTTCCTGTCCGGCGTAAGCTACTTCAAATAAGCTGAGGCTTAAAACTGACACAATAAAACGCTCTGCTGACCGCAAGGTTGGCAGAGCGTTTCTGTATATGTTTATATGTATATTATTGCTGTCGCAGAAAACCGTACAAACGCAGGCCGGGCAAGCCTTTGCGCGTGTACGGTTTTTGTTATGATGTACGGTTTAGACGATTATGCTATAATATACACATAACAAATGAGTGGAGGCGTATACAATGCTAGGTGCAATTATTGGCGATATTGTCGGTTCACGTTTTGAATGGGATAATTACAAAGCGAAGGATTTTGAGTTTTTTACTAATGACTGCTTTTTCACAGATGACAGCGTAATGTCTTTGGCGTTATGTGAGGCGCTTTTGGAGAGCAAGCCTGATTTCAGCGATTTGCGCGAGCAGGCTGTAGCAAAAATGCGTGCTTTTGGTGAGGCATATCCTGATGCCGGTTATGGCAGAACCTTTTCCTGCTGGCTTTATTTTGACGACCCGCAGCCTTATAACAGCTATGGCAATGGTTCGGCAATGCGCGTGAGCGGTATTGTTTATGCTACGAATACCCTAGAGCAGGTCAAACAGCTTTCGCTGATGGTGACGGACGTGACGCACAACCATCCGGAAGGCATCAAGGGAGCGGAGGCAACTGCTGTGGCAGCATTTATGGCCAAGCAGGGCGCAACTATGCAAGCTATCAGGGATTATATTAATGCCAACTATTATCCTATGGACTTCACGCTCGACGGTATCCGCGATTCCTATATGTTCAACGAAACCTGCCAGAATACCGTACCGCAGGCATTGATGGCCTTCTTTGAGTCGACAAGCTATGAAGATGCTATCCGTAATGCTATTTCTATCGGCGGTGACAGCGACACACTGGCAGCAATCACCGGTGCGGTAGCAGAATGCTACTACGGCATACCACAAAAACTACGGGAGCAGGGTATGAGCTATCTGGACGAAAGACTGCTTGGTGTATTGCGCGCTTTTGAAGCAAAGTATCCGCCGAAGGTTGCGGAACTGTAAGAACATGCTGCTGATGAAAATATTATGGACCTATCCAGGCAATTGATTGCAGAAAATATGGTAGCATCTAAGGTCCCGGCAGAATGAGTATTTTCTGATAAAAGTAATGATGATGTGTCATAGCATCAACTTTAAGATAACAATACCGTATAAACGCAGGCGTAGCAAGCCTTTGCGCGTGTACGGTTTTTGTTATGTGTCAAAAAATGTTGATTTCCCTAAAACATTCGTGTAAAAATACGCAAAAAAATGCGCTTTTTTTACACTAAACTACACGAATAGCAAAAAACGCCTCAAATACGCTGAAAATGAGAGGCGGTTTTAGACTACACAAGAGTGTTATCATATACTCAGAGCATTTGCCAAAAACACTCCCACAGGAGTATAATATACATAAAAGAAGAAAGAGGTGAGCCTTATGCTGCGCAAGCTATATCATGGTTCTAAGGATATTATCCAAAAGCCTGTCTATGGCTACGGTAAAAAATATAATGATTACGGCCTCGGCTTTTACTGCACTGAGGATATTAATATGGCGAAGGAATGGGCAGCAACGGCCAACCAGAATGGCTACGCCAACTGCTATGAGCTGGACTGCAGTGATTTGAAGCTTCTGGACCTGAACACAGAGCAGTTCTGCATCCTGCACTGGCTGACGATTTTGCTGCAGAACAGGGAATTCGACACGCCCTCAGGCCTTGCGTATGAAGCAAAGGCTTATCTTCTGGAAAACTTCAAGGTCGATTACTCTGCTTATGATGCTATAATCGGTTATCGCGCAGATGACAGCTATTTTTCCTTTGCGCAGGATTTTATCAACGGCACAATTTCCTATCGCCAGTTGAACAATGCTATGCATCTGGGGAAGCTGGGGCAGCAATTCGTGCTGAAGAGCCGTAAAGCCTTCTCCCTGATTAAGTTTACAGGCTATGAGCTGGCAGAGCACACTGAATGGTTCGATAAGAAGAATAAGCGTGACAAGAGCGCCCGCCGTGAGTATTTCAGCACGGAACGTAACAAGCGCCAACGCGGTGATATCTATATTACACAGATTATGGACGAGGAGATGAAAAGCGATGATGCACGCCTACGATAAGCTATATCTTGATAAAGCGCGCACAGCTCTTGCCCGTATGCTGGATTTCGCTGTCTACGATTTGCATTATGACATCAGCGAATTCTTTGAGCTTTTTCTCGCTTCCGGTATCGCCAAACGCTTCGAGCAGGGGGATTTCACGATTCTCGCAGGTATGTCGGGCGTGGAGCTTGCCTATACGGTTTTGGAGAACGTGGGACTGGCGCAGGAGCGCATTAAGCCTGATTATCCGGTCAACCGCAGTGAGGAATACTGGACAGGCTGGGCGCTGGCCTACTATCAGTGGCAGACGGCGCTGAGCTTTGCAGAGATTAACCGCTACATACCTATCAAAACTGTGCAGAGCCTCTACAATCCTTATCACGAGATGGATATCCGCCATTTTACGGAGAAGATGACGGAGCTTTATAAAGAAGCGAAGAAGGATACGAACCTGAAGCTGTTGCGTATAAAGGCAGAGCTGACGCAAAGGGAGCTGGCGGAATTGGCAGAGGTTCCGCTGCGCACTGTACAGCAGTATGAGCAGCGACAGAAGAATATTAACCGCGCGCAGGCAGAAACGCTTGCCAGAATAGCAAAACAGCTTTATTGTAATATTGAGGATTTACTGGAGAAGGTCTAGACAACTAAATACCGTACACAACACAAAAACCGTACAGCCCCAAAGCCTTATGCAGCAAGGGGTTGTACGGTTTTGTACGGTTTGTAAGGTTTTTAGTGAGCGCTCAGCCCTTATAGAAAAAATAGCTGATGACTGCTACCTGCAGAAAGAAAATGAGCGGTACGCCGAAGATAAACTTCAAATGCTGTGTCTTATGGCGGAAAAGCTGCATGGCGATAAATGCGCCTGCGCTGCCGCCGAGCGCTGCCAAAAACAGCAGCACTATTTCCGGCACACGCCAGCTGTGCAGCTTGGCGAAGGCTTTATCTGCACCGTAGACGACAAAGGCGGTGCAGTTGATGAAGATCAGGTAATAATATAAAAAACTGTGCATGGTTCATACCCTCACTTTCTCCTGTTCAGCTGAAGCTTTACTCCAGCAGCTTGGCGATATCCGGCAGGGGAGCGACGCTGCGCTTTAAAATGCCGTGCATATAGGCAATAGCAATGCCGTAGTTGGTCATGGGGACGTTCTGCGCTGCAGCACATTCGCTGCGGCTTTGCATTTCGCGTTCGTTGAGCATGCAGCCACCGCAATGCACTACAAGTTTATATTGTGACAAATCCTCAGGAAATTCCGTGCCGCTGCTGAAGCAGAATTCAGGCTCTGCTTTGGTGAAGCTGCGAATCCAGCCGGGAAGCTTTACTGTGCCGATGTCCTGACATTGGCGGTGGTGTGTGCAGCCCTCGCTGATGAGTATCTTATCGCCATCCTGCACTGTATCGAGCACACGCACTGCCTTCACGGCTGCGCTGAGCGTGCCCTTGTAGCGCGCCATGAGGATGGAGAAGGAGATGAGCGGAATGGTGGGCGGCACAATTTTGCTGACTACGCCGAAGGCTTGGCTGTCGGTTACAACGAGCTTGGGCGGGAAGGCGAGGCGTGCCAGTGCTTCCGCCAGTTCGCTTTCCTGCACAGTTACGGTAATGCCCTTGTTGTCGAGCACGTTGCGCAGTACCTGCTGCTGCGGCAGTATCAATCTGCCCTTGGGGGCGGCGCTGTCAATCGGCGTTACGAGCACTACGATGTCGCAGGGCTTAATCAAATCGCCAAGCAGCTGGCGTTCTACCTCACGCGGGCGCAAAGCAGCGATAGCCTCCTTCAGCTCGTTGATGTTACGGTTGGTGATGGCGCTGACAAGGAAGCATTGCTTAGTGAGCTTCATGGCCTCCATAGTGAGCAGTGCCTGGCGCATTTCGTCTAACAGTTCTACTTTGTTCAGCACAAGGATGGAGGGCAGTTTTTTCGCCTGCAGCTGCTGCCACAGTGCTTTATCCGCTTCGCTGAGGCCAACACTGGCATCTACTACGAGCAGAGCGATGTCGCACTTATTCAGCACCTGCTGAGCCTTGGCGATGCGCTGCGCGCCCAGCTCGCCTTCATCGTCGAGGCCGGGGGTATCGATAATCATTACGGGGCCGAGGGGCAAAAGCTCCATAGCCTTATATACAGGGTCGGTAGTGGTGCCCTTTTGTTCGCTGACAATGGCAAGCTCCTGACTGGTGATGGCGTTGATTAGGCTGGACTTGCCGGCATTACGCTTGCCGAAGATACCGATGTGGATACGCTCGGCAGCGGGAGTTGTATTCAATGACATAGTGGGTTCTCCTTTTTATGTAGATGAAATTGTGATAATCACATGGTATATCAAAGCTAAGATTTATGAATATGGGAATGGAATGTCGCGTAAGGAAAAAAAATTACAGCGAATGAGTGTCTGGAACCACAGAAGGGGCGCAATGTCTGAGCGCTATGCAAACTCATATTGCAGAATCTCTTGGCTTCGCGCGAGTTTTGCGCCGCTTCGTCTTGGTTCCACACGAAATGAGTGGCCGTAATTTTTCCTGACTGAAGGGACATTTTGTTTCCCGTAGTAAGTATTCTTGCTGATAGCCATATTTCCTTCATTAGGATAGCAAAAAAGGCTACAGCACTTTCGCACTGCAACCTCATTGTTGCAAATTATTTTACAAGCTCCATTTTGGGGTTAGGATTGTATTTACGGCCGGCCTTAGCGCAGTCCTTGCCATCAACCTTAACGATATCCGCAGTATAGTTGATGTTGCCGTCGAAGAAGGAAGAACCTACTGCATAGGTATCAACAGGCACGCCCATTTCCTCAAAGGCTGCTACGCGCTCAGCGTCAAAGCCGCCGGAGGCGATAATCTTAACGTGGTTGAAGCCCTCGGCATCCAGCGCACGGCGAACGTTGCAAACCAGCTCCTTGCAAACACCGGTCGGCTTAAAGGTACCAATCTGAGTCCACAGGCTCTTGTCAACCATGCTGCCGGAGGTATCCAGACGCACACCTGCGAGCTTTTTGCCCAGCTTGCGGGCCACAGCCAGAGAAGTGTTTACGCAGTCGTTGTCAAAATCAACCAGAGCGATACGTGCGATAGACGGATCAACATATTTATCGAATGCTTCGGTAGCAGCGACAGTGTCACCCTTGTAGGAAGCAATCAATGCATGGGGGATAGTACCCAAACCCTTGCCGCCTGCTGCCAGAGCATTGGCATCGGTAGAGAAGCCGTGGATGCCGCCAACCAAAGCTGCATAGCCGTCGGATTCCTGAGTCTGGTAAATATCATAACGTGCAGGGAAGAAAAGCACCGGCTTGCCGTTGGCAGCCTTCACTACGCGGCGAACATTTGTAGCAATGCGGCTCTGGCGTGCCAGAATACCCAGATAGATGGTTTCCAGATGCGCAAAGTCGGCATAATCGCCTTCGATAGTCATAACGGTTTCCCACTCGTCAACCTCTTCGCCGTCACGCAGGGAATGAATTTCGATAGTTTCCGGATGGAAAGCGCATTGACGGATCAGAGCAATGACCTCGTCGGTACCGCAAACAACAACATGGTCACGGGCGAACACCTGCATCAGCACACGCGGATGATAATTATCACCGTTTAAGATTTCTTCGGAACGCATAAAATATGCGTCAGTATAATAACCTTCTTTAATTTTTTCTACAGGAAAGCTAAAGCTTTCAACAGGTCTTCTTGTAGTCATTTGATGAGCCTCCCAAAAATTTCTCACGAATTTTACTCTTTGCGAGAACATTAACTATTGATTGTAGTTAAAAATATGATACAATATAAAGGCTATGATAGCAAGCTTTTTTCGCAAAAAAATTCCGATTAGCTATATTTACGATACAATATAGATGGTGATACATATGCACGAAACACGAAAAAAATATACTGTGCTCCTGCTTTCGGCACCCATAGGCTCGGGACACAGGCTGGCAGCCGAAGCGCTGGAGCAAGCCTTAGCCGACCGTCCGGAGGTTGAGGTCATCCACGGCAACATCTTCGACTTCTTCCCGCAGTTTCTGGGCAAGGTCTTTCTCGGCACCTACCTGTGGATTTTAAAATGCTGCCCCTGGCTTTATAAGCTGGCCTACAGCTGGGGCAACAAGCAGGGCGGCTCTTTATGGATGCGTGAGCTTTTAAACCGCCTGTTGGCGTGGTTAGGAGGCAGCTACCTGCGCAGCGTACAGCCTGATGCGGTAATCGCTACGCACGCTACACCCGCAGGCATCATCGGCTATTACAAAAAGCAGCATCCCAAGCTTTGGCTCGGTGCTGTAGTGACCGACTTTACGATTCACCGCTGGTGGGTTTGCGACGGTGTGGATACCTATTTTATCGCCGACGAGCTGCTGCGTGACAAGCTCGCTACCGATGCCGACATTCAGGCTACGGGCATTCCCGTGCGTCAGCAGTTTATGATTAAGCATGACAAGCAGAAATGCCGCGAGTTCTTCGGCTGGGACGAAACCGAACGCGTCTGCCTGCTGATGGGCGGGGGCGAGGGCCTGCTGCCGATGGCCGAGATAATCACGGCACTGCAGCGCGCCGCTCTGAAAAACCTGCACGTTGTTGCTGTCACAGGCCACAACGAAGCGTTAGCGGCACAGCTGCAAGCCAAATACGGCGCTACTGCCGAAATCTACGGCTTCCGCGAGGACGTACCACAGCTCATGGCCGGCGCTGATATGATTATCACCAAGGCCGGCGGTTTAACCTCTGCCGAGGTGCTGGCGAGCGGACTGGACCTTTTAATCTACAAGCCGCTGCCGGGGCAGGAGGAGGGCAACGCCGCTTTCCTGCAGCAGTATTGCGGCGCTCTGGTAGCACGTTCTACCGACGAGCTGGTGCAGCACATCAAAAACAGCACGGTAAGCCCGCGTGAGGCAGCAGCCTGCAGTGAGCACGCACATCCTTTGGCAGCACAGCAGATTGTCGACTACGTTATGCAAAGACTGCAAAAATAATTTTCGGACTCCTTCGGATGAGGGAGTCCTTTTGTTGTATATAGGCCGATGTTTGGGCCTTTTCGTGAAGAATTTGCCCCGCATTTGGCTGACAATTTCTTCTATTGTATAATTAATTTACTTGACCAATACGAATTTCATCATTATAATGTAAGAAAATCGCATATTATGAAGGCTGTGGCATGTAGTTCCGCTCTGACTGCATAATCATGTATTTATTACAGGAGGAGTGTGACCTTATGGATACCACCTTATACCTTGCCGCTGTCTGCGCTGTTGTCCCCGGTCTGGGACGCAGCAGAATACCTGATCTGATTAACGCTCTGGGCAGTGCCCGCGCTGTTTTTGAAGCGAGTGCCGCCACGCTTACGGCAACCGGCCTCTGTACGCCGCGAGCAGTGCAAAGCTTTATCAGCAACCGTGATGCGCGTCTGCCGCAAAGGCTGGATTACTTCTGCCGTCATAACGGCGTGCAGATACTGGCCTATACCGACGCTGCCTATCCGCAGAGCCTGCAGCAATTAAGCGACAAGCCCTTAGTTTTGTACGTCAAGGGCAAGCTGCCGCAGGCAAATTATGCTTTGGCCATCGTCGGCTCACGACGCTGCAGCGAATACGGCGTGCGTGCCGCAGGCTACTTTGCCAAGACGATGACGCGCGAAGGCATACCGATCATCAGCGGCGGTGCCAAGGGCATCGACACGGCGGCACACGAGGCCTGCCTGCAGGCCGGAGGTACGACGGTGGCAGTATTAGGCTGCGGGTTGGATATTGTCTATCCGCCCGAAAACGCCAAGCTGTTCGCCCGCATTGCCGAGCATGGAGCACTGGTAACGGAATATCCGCCGGGAGTTCCGCCAGCAGCGGCAAATTTTCCTGCGCGCAACCGTATCATCGTTGGTCTGTCGCAGGCCGTACTGGTAGCAGAGGCAGGCAAGCGCAGCGGCGCTGTAATTACGGCGAATATCGCTGCCGACGAGGGACGTGAGGTATACTGCGTACCGGGGAATATTTTCGACGGCGGCAGCATAGGCTGTCATGAGCTTATCCGTACCGGTGCCAAGCTGGTAGATATGCCACAGGATATTTTAGACGATAAAAGAAGTTGGCAGCAGGCGATGAACCGCTGCATAACCCAGCCGAGTATATTTGATTGTGCGCCGCAGGAACCAAAGCCTGCGCCCGCACCTGTCACAACGGAATTAGGAGCGAAGCTGCTTGCGCTTTTGCAGGCAGGAGCGCTTTCTTTAGAAAAGCTGACAGAGCAGAGCGGAGCCGCTTTTGCTGCCGTGAGCATGGAGCTGCTTGACCTGCAGGCCGCCGGACTGGTGGCGACAGACCAGGCGCAGCGTTACTACCGAAAGTAGGAGGAACATAAATGGCAAAGACTCTGGTTATCGTGGAATCACCTACGAAATCCAAGACTATCGAAAAATTTTTAGGCAAAAACTATACTGTAAAGGCTTCTATGGGACACTTGCGCGACCTGCCGAAAAGCACCCTAGGTGTAACCTTTCTGCCGGACGAGGAGCATGCAAACGAATTTGAGCCGAAATATATCAATATCCGCGGTAAAGGCGATTTAATCAAAGCGCTGAAAACAGAAGCAAAAAAAGCCGACAAAGTTTTACTGGCAACTGACCCTGACCGCGAGGGTGAAGCAATCAGCTGGCATCTGGCTTTTATTCTGGGCATCGACCCGACATCTGCCTGCCGCATTGAATTTCATGAGATTACCGCTGCCGCTGTCAAGGACGCTATCAAGCATCCGCGCTGCATTGACATGGATATGGTTGATGCACAGCAGGCACGCCGCATTTTAGACCGCATCGTAGGCTATCAGCTGAGCCCGCTGCTGTGGCGCAAAATCCGCAAGGGTCTGAGCGCCGGCCGCGTACAATCCGTTGCTACCAAAATCGTTGCTGACCGCGACCGTGAAATCGAAGATTTCGTACCGGTAGAATACTGGACGTTAAGCGCCAAGCTGCGTGAAGGCAGCAAGGGACAGCTCTTTGAAGCGGAAGCAGTAAAATACAAAGGCAAAAAGCTGGAGCTGCACAATGAGGCAGAGGCCAGAGCAGCGGAAGAAGCGCTGTCCAAGGCCGATTACATCGTGAGCGACGCAGTAAAGAAGGAACGCAAGCGTCACCCCGTACCGCCGTTTACTACCTCCAGCATGCAGCAGGAGGCCAACAAAAAGCTCAACTTCAGCGCCAAAAAGACCATGATGCTCGCACAGCAGCTTTATGAAGGCGTATCCCTGGGCAAAACTTCCGTCGGCCTGATTACCTACATGAGAACCGACTCCGTGCGTCTGGCAGAGGTTGCCATTGCCGAAATCCGCGACTATATCAAGCAAAACATCGGCAGCGAATTCTGCCCGGCGAAGGAAAACCATTACAGCACCAAAAAGAACGCTCAGGACGCACATGAGGCGATTCGTCCGACCAGCGTCATGCGTACCCCGGCCGAGATGCAGAAGTACCTCACCAATGACCAGCTGAAGCTGTATACGCTCATCTGGAACCGCGTTGTTGCCAGTCAGATGACGGACGCTGTTTATGATGTTACCACCCTGACGATTGATGCCGCCGACTACCAACTGCGTGCAACAGGCTCCGTACTGAAATTCCCGGGCTTCTTGCAGCTGCACAGCAAATATGACGATAAAGAAAAGGACTCCAAGGTTCCTTACGTTGAACCCGGCAGCAAGCTGCTGCTTTACAAGCTCATGCCGGCAGAGCAGCACTTCACCGAGCCGCCTGCGCACTTCACCGAAGCAACGCTTATCAAAGAGCTGGAGGAGAAGGGCATCGGCCGCCCCAGCACATTTGCACCTACCATCGTTACACTGCTTACACGCGGTTACGTTGTCAAAGAGGCCAAAAAGCTGCTCGTTACCGAGCTTGGCATTATGACCGTAGATATGCTCACCGAATATTTCAAGGGACTCATCAACATCGGCTTCACCGCCCAGATGGAGGAAAAGCTGGATGAGGTTGCCGAGAAGAAGCACACCAAGGACGAAGTTCTCAGCGAATTCTATGGTCCCTTCAAAAAGGATCTGGACCACGCAGGCGTGGCTATTCCTATTGTCGAAATCCCGCTGGAGGTCTCCGACGTTCCCTGCGACAAGTGCAACGACGGCACCATGATGGTTATCCGCGAGGGACGCTTCGGCAAGTTCCTGGCTTGCCCCAACTTCCCCAAATGCCGCAATACCAAACCCATTCTGCACCCGATTGGTGTAAAATGTCCTAAGTGCGGCGCCGATATCCTCGAACGCAAGAGCAAAACCGGTAAGGTATTCTATGGCTGCGAAAAATATCCCGAGTGCGATTACACCACCTGGGATAAGCCGCTTAACGAAAAATGCCCGGACTGCGGCGCTATGATGGTAGAGCACGTTGAACGCAACGGCAGCAAGCGCAAGTTCTGCAGTAACCCGGAATGCTCCAAGGCAAGACCGGTATATGCTTCCAAAACCGCTGCAGCAAAGACTACGGAAGCTAAAACCACCGCAACCAAGAAAACTACGGCGGCTAAAAAGACTACCGCTAAGAAAACTACTGCTACCAAAACCACTGCAGCAAAAAAGACTACAGCTACTAAAGCTACTACCGCTAAAAAAACCGCTACTGCAAAGAAAACAACCGTAACGAAAAAAACTACTACAACTAAGAAAGGCAGCAACGAATAAATGACTATCTCTCCTGTACATGTAATCGGTGCGGGTCTGGCAGGCTGCGAAGCCGTTACCCAGCTCACGCGTCACGGTATCCCTGTAATCCTGCACGAAATGCGTCCCGTAAAAAGTGACGGAGCACATAAAACCGCATATTTTGCCGAGCTTGTATGCAGCAACTCCCTGCGCGCAGCCAACATTGAAAACGCTGTCGGCCTGCTGAAGGAAGAAATGCGCCGTTTAGGCTCCCTCATCATGCAAAAAGCTGATGAGCATCAGGTGCCTGCCGGCGGCGCTCTGGCTGTTGACCGCGACGGCTTTGCCGCTGCCGTAACCGAAGCAGTGAAGGCCAATCCGCTCGTTACCGTTATCCACGAAGAAGTGACCGATCTTGAAAGCCTCGAAGGCACTGTAATCGTAGCCAGCGGCCCGCTGACCAGCGACGCGCTTTTCGCCGATATCAAAAAGCTGCTGCAGGCTGATTATCTGCACTTCTTTGATGCGGCAGCACCGATTGTTACCGCCGATTCCCTGGACTACGACAAGGTTTACCGTGCGTCCCGCTACGACAAGGGCGGCGCCGACTACCTCAACTGCCCCTTCTACACAAAGGAGGAATACGTTGCCTTCTGGGAAGCTCTCTGCAATGCGGAAAGCGCTCCCGTTAAGGATTTTGAGCATGATGTATTTGAAGCCTGCATGCCTATCGAGGAAATGGCTGCAAGAGGCGAGGACACCATGCGCTTCGGTCCGCTGAAGCCTGTAGGGCTCATTGACCCGCGTAACGGCAAAGAAGCCTACGCAGTAGTACAGCTGCGTCAGGATAACGCCGCTGCCTCCCTTTATAATCTGGTAGGCTTCCAGACACACCTCAAATGGCCGGAGCAAAGACGTGTTTTCGGCATGATTCCCGGTCTGGAGAACGCAGAGTTCGTCCGTTTCGGCGTAATGCACAAAAACACCTACCTGAATTCGCCGCAGCTTTTGGATAAGCACTTCAACCTGCGCAATAACAAGCGCTTCTACTTTGCCGGACAGATGACAGGCGTAGAAGGCTACGTTGAATCGGCGGCCTCCGGACTGATGGCCGGTTTAGCTGCTGCCAGAGCGGTATTGGAGCTGCCGGAGGTAGAATTGCCCGAGGTAACTGCGCACGGAGCATTGGCCAACTACATCAGTAACCCGGCGATAGAAAACTTCCAGCCGATGAACATCAACTTCGGTCTCATTCCGCCGCTCACTGTACGCATCCGCAAGAAGAGAGAAAAGAACGCTCAGATTGCAGCACGCGCTTTGGAAGCATTGGACGGCTTTCTGCCTGCACTTAAAACTGAACAGGCGTAAATTTTCGCCTGTTATCTCTGAAATATGCTGAAAAAGCCAAAAATATTTTTAGAGAAAGACAATATGTGTCCTCCCTCTATGGTAAAATTTGCTTATAGCTGGTGCCAAAACGTTTGCTTAAGAGAATGATTGTGCTATAATTAGCTTAAAGAGATTTTCTTGCAGCAACCGCTTTGCAAATTTCATGGCAGGGAGGAACTAATAATGACAGATTTACGCATCGCAAAGGATCGTTTGCTCTATATGTATTCGCGCCTGGTAGACGGCAAAATGCTCTACAAGAAGGAGGAGGCCCAACGCTTCGGCTGCTCCTTACGCTCTATTCAGCGCGACATAGAAGACCTGCGGTCCTTTTTACATGAGCAGAACGAAGCATCAGGCCTGGTGCAGGATTTGGTCTACAACCAAAAGCTCGGCGCTTACCAGCTTGTACCGCCATCACGCAATCTGCTGTCCAACGAGGAAGTTTTCGCCACGCTCAAAATACTGCTCGAAAGCAGGGCGTTCACCAAAAAGGAGCTGTATCCGATTCTTGATAAGCTGATTGACTGCTGTATCCCGAAAACGGAGCAGCAGCGTGTGAGCGAGCTTATAGGCAATGAAAAGCTGCTTTATGTAGAACCGCAGCACAAGGATAAGTTCCTGAAGAAGATGTGGGAGCTTAGCGGCGCTGTGCATGAGCATCTGGAAATAATCATTAACTACCGCCGTACCGACGGCGTTCTGGTGCAGCGCAGACTGCAGCCCGTAGGCATCATGTTCTCCGAATTTTACTTTTATCTGGCAGGCTTCATTGTGCCCAAGGAGAAGGAGGAGCTCAAATTCGAGATAGAAAACGATCCCTTCCCGACTATCTACCGCATCGACAGAATCAACAGCTTTACCGTCACCGAAACGCATTTCGCCGTTCCGTATTCCAAGCGCTTTGAGGAGGGCGAGTTCCGCAAGCGCATCCAGTTTATGTACGGCGGCCATCTGCAGCGCCTGCGCTTCCTGTTTAAAGGCGGCAGCTACGAGTACATTCTTGACCGCCTGCCGACCGCCAAGGTGGTAGAGGAGGGCGAAAACGGTACGCTTATCGAAGCGGAGGTTTTCGGCAAAGGCATTGATATCTGGCTGAAAAGCCAGGGCGAGCTGATTGAGGTTATTTCCAGACAGGAGATACCGGTAAACTAAGCGCAAAATTCATTTTCGCAAAAAATATCTAAAAATTTCTCAAAAAATTTTTTAGGATAGCCAATTTCTGGCTATCCTATTTTTTATAATAAGATTATGCTAAGACATAACGCAAAAGCAAAACTGATTGCCGGCACGTTTTTCAGGAATGCACCTGTATTTACTTTGGCAAGCGGTATCAAGGCAGTCTTCGCACCTTTTTTTACATGAAGAAATGCCGGAAATACTGTAAGCTATAATCAGTAAGAAGTAGAGGAGTGGATGATATATGTATTGCGAAAAGTATGTAGAAATGGGCAGAAAAATACGTTATTACAGAATCATGCAGGAGCTGGGGCAGGGGATGCTCGCAGAGCAGATAGGCATTACTCCGCAGTATTTGAGCAAAATCGAGCACGGCAGCGCGCGCCCGAGTATGGACCTGGTATTCCGCATCGCCGATAAGCTGCAGGTGAAGGTGTCGCACCTGCTGGAGTCCTGCTGATACTTTATTTTTCCTCCTTTTTGTGGTACAATACCCATGTAATTGCTTCTGCTCGAGGCAATTAACAGCGTGACTGCCCCAAGGCAGCATACATGTAAGGAGGCAATTTAATATGAACGAGCAAAACAGCGTTTTAAACATCATTGGCAAGGTAAGCGGATTTTTATCCAAGTACATCGCCGTCGTGATTTTAATCACCTCTGCGGTTGCTTTCACCCATACGCAAAAATTCATGTGGATTCCGCAGTATACCGCTCTCTTCCTGGGCACGGCAATGTTCGGCATGGGCCTGACCATCAAGCGCGAGGACTTCCAAATCGTCTTTTCCCGACCTAAGGAGGTTATTTCCGGCTGTATCCTGCAATACACCATCATGCCATTGGCAGCCTATTTTCTGGCTGTAGTGATGAATCTTGATACTGATATCGCTCTGGGCGTTATCCTCGTAGGCTGCTGCCCCGGCGGTACTGCCAGCAACGTTATTGCCTACATCGCTAAGGGTGACGTTCCCTTATCCGTGGGCATGACCATCACTTCGACCTTGATTGCACCGCTGGTAACACCTGTGCTGGTGTACCTGCTGGCAGGCTCCTGGGTTGAGGTAAGCTTTATGGCTATGGTGCTTTCCGTAGTGAAGATTGTGCTGCTGCCTGTGCTTGCAGGTATCATATTAAACAGCCTTTTCCACGAAACCATCGTCAAGCTGGGCGGTATTCTGCCGCTGGTTTCCGTTGTAGCGATTGTAACCATTATCGACGGTATCGTTGCTGTTAACGCTGCTAAGCTGATGAGCTGCGGTCTGATCGTTATGCTGGCTGTTGTCCTGCACAATGGCATCGGTATGGCTCTTGGCCTGGCCATGGCGCGTCTGATGAAGGTATCCTACGCTAAGGAAACCTCTATCGCTATTGAAGTTGCAATGCAGAACAGCGGTCTGGCGCTGGCACTGGCAACCGCAAACTTCGCCGCTAATCCGCTGGCTACACTTCCGGGCGCAATTTTCAGCATATGGCATAACGTTTCCGGTTCTATTTTCGCCAGCTGCCGCATTAAAGAGGTAGAAGAAAAGCAAAAGCTTGAGCTTAAGGAACATGCAATAGCAAAATAAGCAAAAACTAAAGGCACTACTGTGAGCGCAGTAGTGCCTTAATTATTTGTATTGCGTAGGGCAGGGGAGCCTACATATTATTTTTTACTTTTATTATCCAAACCGAAAAGCATTTCCATAGGCTGCTCCGGTGCTTCTTTAACCGTTGCGCCTGTGCTGAAGCCAGGCATTTCCGCCTTGGTCAGCTCAATTTTTCCGTATTGGCGCTCATAATCATCAATAACCCATTTCAAAATCTGTTCGATTTCCTTGTTGACCGAACGGCCATTTATCTTTGCCAAATGCTTCATCTTATTCATGATAATAGGATGAATGCGCAGTGTAAAACGTGCTTCTTCCATCAATATTCCCTCCAGGTCTTCCTATTCTACTAATTATTATAGGCAAGAACAGCGCTTTTGGCAAGGAGATAATCTTTTTTAGCAACAGCTAACTGTTTTTACAAGATTTTCAGACAATAGATATGCAAATATGTTATAATAAATACCATAGTGTAAATTTTTAGGAGGCAACAATGACTTTAGCAATAAATGCCGTATACCACGGCTTTAAGGTTTTACAAGCACAATTTGTAGATGAAATCAGCTCCCAGGCATATATCATGGAGCATATCAAGAGCGGCGCACACCTTTTGTACCTTGCTAACGATGACGATAACAAGGTTTTTTCTATTTCCTTCAGAACTCCGCCTGCAGATGATACAGGTGTAGCACATATTCTGGAGCATTCCTCTCTTTGCGGCTCCCGCAAATATCCCTTAAAGGAGCCCTTCGTAGACCTCGTCAAGGGTTCTCTGAACACCTTTTTGAACGCTATGACCTTCCCGGATAAGACCATGTATCCCGTTGCCAGCCGCAACGATAAGGACTTCCATAACCTGATGGATGTATATCTGGACGCTGTGTTCTATCCTTCCTTCTACCAAAACAGATACACCCTGCGTCAGGAGGGCTGGCATTATAATTTGGACAGCCTCGACGGCAAGCTGAGCTACAACGGCGTTGTTTATAACGAAATGAAGGGAGTATATTCTTCGCCGGACGCATATCTGGAAAACGAAGCAATGAAGGCTCTGTTCCCTGACAACTGCTACCGCTTTGAATCCGGCGGCTATCCGGACGCTATTCCGCAGCTGACTCAGGAAAAATTCGAGCAGTTCCACAAAACCTATTACAGCCCGGAAAACAGCTATATCTATTTATACGGTGATATGGATATCGACGCTACTTTGGAATATCTCGACAGCGAATATCTGAACAGCTTTGAGAAAACCGGTACTGTTGATTCCGCTATCGCAGAGCAGCATCCCTTGCCGCGTACTGCGGATATCGAAGCCTTTTATCCGGTTGGAGCAGAGGAGGACTGCACTGCCAAAACATATCACGAGCTTTCTATCGTAACAGGCAAGGCAACCGACCTGCAGACTAGCATGGCTCTGAGCCTGCTGAAAAGCACCCTGCTGGACAGCGAATCCTCCGCTCTGCGCCGTGCGCTGATGGATGCAGGCGTGGGCCAGATTATCAACGGCGGCTATACCTCCAGCATGTATCAGCCGGTATTCTCTATCCGTGCCAGCGGCAGCGAGAAGGATCTGCGCGATAAATTTATCAGCGTTATCTATAAAACACTGCAGGACATTACCATCAACGGCATTGACAAAAAGCTGTTGGAGGCCAACATCAACTCCATGGAATTCAAGCTGCGTGAGGCAGATTTCGGCGGCTATCCCAAAGGACTGATTTTGGGCATCGGCGTTATGGATAACTGGCTGTACGACGGCAATCCGATTGAAGGCCTCTGCTACAACAAATATCTGGCAGCTCTGCGCGAGGGCCTGAAAACCAATTATTACGAAAGCATCATTGAAAACTATCTGCTGGACAACACCCATAAGGTGCTGGTAACCCTGCTGCCGCAACCCGGCAAGGAGGAGGCAGACCAGGAGGCCGCTGCTGCCAAGATGAGCGCTATCAAGGCACAGATGAGCCAGGAGGAGCTGCAGCAGCATATCGACGAATGTGCCGAGCTGCACCGCCTGCAGGCTACTCCCGACAGTGAGGAAGCCCGCGCAACCATCCCTGTACTGAAGCGCAGCGACATCAGACAGGAGGTAGAGAAGATTGAAACGCAGGAGGAAGAGCTGGGCGCAAGCCATTTGCTGTATCTTCCGCGCAACACCAATAAAATCGCTTATACCAGCTTCTATTTTGATATTACCGATATCGAAGCCGAAAAGCTGCCTCTGTGCTATCTGCTCACAGATATCATGGGCAAGTTCAACACCGAGCGCTACAGCTATCAGGAGCTGGCAACCAACGCCATCATGTATACCGGTGGTATTGCGTTCGCTGTACGCGCCTTCACCGAAGCAGAATCTACGGATAATTATAAAATTTACTTCTCCACCAAAGGCAAATGCCTCACAGATAACCTGCCGAAAATGCTGGATATCCTGCAGGCTATTGCTTTGGAAAGCAAGATGGACGATCTGGAGCGCTTCCGCGAGCTGGTGTCCGAGCTGAAAACCGATTGGGACGACAACTTCTTCAACCGCGGTCAGACCGTTGCTATCACCAGACTGTTCTCCTATTGCTCTGCCGGCGCACGCGTCAACGAGCAGGACGAATTCAGCTATTACCAGTTCCTCAAAAAGCTGACCGATAACTTCGACGAGCTGGCACCGCAGGTACTGGAGCAGTTGCGCCTGTTAATCAAATGCTTCTTCCAGAAGAACCGTTTCTTGCTCAGCTACAGCTGTGACGTAAAAGAGCAGGCAGCAGTAAGACAGCAGTGCCTTGATTTCATCAGCAAGCTGTCTGATGCAGAAGCAGGGGAGAAGGCTGAGATTCTGCCCGTAGGCACCGTTAACGAGGCTATTGCTACCGCAGGTAAGGTACAATACGTTGCTGCAGGCGGCAACTTTGCAAAGCACGGTCACAAATACGTGGGTGCGATGGCTGTACTGGAAACCATTCTGAGCTATGAATATCTCTGGACCAAAATCCGTATTCAGGGCGGCGCTTACGGTGTTACTGCACGCTTTGAGCTGAACGGCGTAGGCGTGTTTGCATCCTACCGCGACCCACAGCTGCCGAAAACTCTGGAGGCTTACCAAGGTCTGGCAGAATGGCTGAGAAACGAAGAATTCCCCGAACGCGAGCTGAACAAGTACGTTATCGGTACCATCAGCACGATGGATAAGCCCCTGACCAACAGCATGCGTCTTGACAAGGCAACCGCGCAATATCTGAAGCACGTTCCCGTTGAGCTGCGCCAACGCATCCGCAACGAAATCCTGCAGGTAAGCAATGCAGACCTGCAAGCACTGGCTAAGGTAGTAGAGGACATGCTCAGCGACGGCCTGATCTGCGTAGTCGGCGGCAAGCAGCCTATTGAAGCTAATAAATCTTTGTTCAACAATATCATCAATGCGTAAATCTGTACGCTAGTAAATTTACGCTAAGGTTAATAAAAACCCGTGACGTCCGAAGGGAGTCACGGGTTTTGTCGTACATAAAAGTGCTATAAGGTTAATCTAACTCGCCGTTCTGCGCTTTTTTAACAAGCTCCTGATAAGCGTTATAAACGCCGCTGTTGAAGCAGGTAAGCACAACACTCATGCCATAGTCGGCGTTGGCATTAATCCATTCGGTGCAGGTCAAAAGAGCGATACGGGCAGCCTCGTCCACAGGATAAGCATAAGCACCGGTAGAAATCGCCGGGAAAGCAATGCTGTGCAGATGATGCTTGCGCGCCAGTTCCAGGCTGTTCTTGTAGCAGTCGGCCAGTTCCAGTCTTTGTTCAACCTTACCGTTATAAATAGGGCCTACGGTATGAATAATGTAGCTTGCAGGCAGATGATAGCCATAGGTAATCTTGGCAGCACCAGTCGGGCAGCCGCCTAAGGTTTTGCATTCTTCCAGAAGCTGCGGTCCTGCAGCGCGGTGGATAGCACCATCAACGCCACCACCACCTAAAAGCGTACTGTTGGCAGCATTAACAATCGCGTCGCAGTCCAGCGTAGTAATATCACCGCGCCAAACGGAAATAGCGTTCTGTGCCTTGTTCTTTTGGGCATCAGCCAACAGCTCCTTGAGCATTTGGTTCTGAATATTGAAGGGAGCTGGGGAAGCAGGGTTAAAGATAATGCCCGCAATACCGTCCATTTGCAGGATTGCTTCAAAGTAGTTGACCAAAGGGCGGCTGATAACATTGCAGGGCTCGCCCTGCTCGTAGGCCTCTTTGCTGCTGAAAGCAGTCATATATTCCAAGCCGCTGTCCGTAGTCTGCGTCTGCAGCAGCAGCTGTCCCTCCGGCGCATCGGCAGCAGTAGGAATGAGCACTTCGGCACCTTCCTGCAGCACAATGCTGACTGCATGCAACAGCTTCACCAGATTCGCCTCGCTCTGGTCCGCAGCAAAGAATTGCTGGGCGTTCATGATAATATCATTAGATGGATGTAACATAAGCGTCATCTCCTTATAAAAATCGTTTACACACATTCATAACTATAATATATAACAAAAAAACAGCTCTGTAAAGAGCTGTTTTTTTGTATTTGACGCTAAAGTGACATCATTTTACATGCATTTTACAGTCAGGCTATTAGAGCATACGGAATACAGAAATAACCTTGCCAAGCACCTTAATGTTGTCAGAACCAACAATAGGCTCATACTTATCGTTCTCCGGCTGCAAACGCACACTGCGCAGCTCGCGGAAGTAACGTTTAATGGTGGTTTCCTCACCGTCAATCAAAGCAACAACAATATCGCCGTTATTAGCAAAATTCTGCTTACGCGCAATAATGTAGTCATGATCAAGAATACCTGCGTTAATCATGCTGTCACCGCATACGGAAAGCATGAAAACATCATCGTCGCAACCAATCAGGTCACGAGGAATAGGATAGGTCTCTTCAATGTTCTCGACAGCAAGAATAGGAACACCTGCAGTAACCTTGCCAACCAGCGGTACCGGAACAAGGAGCTTGTTTCTCCAGGCATCGCTCTCGCTCATCAGCTCCAGAGCACGCGGTTTGGCAGCATCACGCTGAATGAAGCCATACTCCTGCAGCTTCTTCAGATGATTATGCACACTGGCACTGGAGGATAAACCCACAGCTGCACCGATTTCGCGTACAGCAGGTGGATAACCCTTATGATTAATAAAAGTACGGACGAATTTCAAAATGTTACGTTGGCGTTCAGACAACATATCTTCGGTATAGTTGCCATCAAAGTCCGGCGGGAGTGCTTTTCTTCTTCCCATTTTAGACCCTCCAATCATGTGTTTATAGTTAGCCTTATACAAATTATAACAGATAAAAGTAATTTCGTCAAACAGCAGTGCGCACGGTTGTTAATCTAACATAAAAAACATTAAAAACTTCTCCAAACCTCCGGGGGAGGAGCAAAAAGCGAAAAATTATCATAATCCGATGCTTTTTTAAGCAAATTCCTCAGTCGGGAAATAACCATGTCTATAATGCTGCCTTTTTACCGCAAAGACTGCAAAATAATATTTTACGTCCGATAATGTATATTATGTTAAATTTTCCTTTTCTCAGACGTAAGATTTTCATGCACTGCAATTCATTGCATCTGTGTAGTTAAAAGTGCCATTTGTTTACTTGCTGTTCAAGGCTTTTTTCCGTTTCAACGTCAGTTTTTTTGATAAAAAGCATCGCTGTAGCAGCTTTTTGGTTGCAGCTCAGTAAAATTTTGTTGTTATAAGCAAAATCCTTCAGCAAATCGGTATCAGCATTTATGCCGATAAGAGCTTTTTCCTGGGTGAAGTCAAAATTTGTCTTATAATCCTTCAAAGCAAAGTATTCGTTGCTGAAGCCCTTCATGCGCTGCAGACCTTCGGAGATAAAACTCTCAACCGCAAGTCTGTTGGCAACAGGCGTTGAAAGAAGCTCTTTGATTTCAGCGTCGGTAATGTTATCAACACTGGCAGTAATCAGCAGATGATTCCAGTGCTGCAGAACATTCCGTGCACCGCTGCTGTAAAGCTCCGTAACCTTCTTCTGGTATTCGGGGTCAGCCTGCGGAATAGCTAATACGGCATAAACACTGTCATAATCAGTATTTGCGGCAACCTCCTGCATTTCCTTCATTGAAGAAGCCAAAGTCAGGTAAAATGTGCCCTTGTCCTTATATTTAAGATTCAGCTGGCCATAGAACCAGTCATCAGGCAGCTGCACACTTTTACCGGCTGCGGCATCGGTAAAGCCGATGGCCTTCGGCGTGCTTGTCGGAGCAAAAGCCTTAAAGCCCTTCAGCAGATCAGTGTGTGCTTTAGCGAAGCGCTGCATGGTTTCGGCCGGTACGTCGCGTACAAAAACATTCTCAACCTCCAGAGCCTTGTCCATCTCTTCCTTTGCGGAAGCAGCAGATTTGGGCTCGGTCTTGGCCTCGTCATTTTCGTCGCTTTCTGCGTCAGTATCGATATCATCAATATCTGCATCAGCGTCAGCGTCTTTCTCATCCTTCTTAGGTGCATAAAGATCCTGGTCAGTATTTACGGTAGACAGCAGATAAAGTCTGTCATTGGCAGAAACAAGGCTAGTATCAATTTTAACCAGCACATCACCCTGTTTATATAGGTAAGAAATAGTTATCGCCTTTTTGCCGGCAATTTTCCCTGTCTTAATAAGAGGCGTAAGCTTTTCCAGCTTTTCCTTGAGCACCTTGCTCTGAATCGTCAGATTGCCGTTACTGTCATGCTCGGCATATTTATCAAGCTCCAGCAGCGGCGCAGGCACGGTTTTCGGATTAAGCTGGGAGCGCTCCAAAAGTGCCAGCTTCTCATATTCCGCATCAAAATAAGCAGTAGAGAATTTTTCGCCTAAAATCTGCTCCATATCCTCTGCCGTGTAATAGTTAACAATATTAACTGCGGTATTTTTTAAATTCTCTTCGTTCTGATAAACCTTTTTGCTGCTGATATTGGTATACGCATAAACCTTCTTCGCTTCCAGCTTATAGTAAGGCTGTCCGTCCTTAACGCTGTAGCCTGCGTAGCTGTTTTCGTAGGCAGAAGCATGCGCAGCGCACAAAACAAGCACTGCCGCCAAGACTGTAATTTTTTTCATATACTCACCATCCTTTTGTTGGAAAAACGGTGGAATTATTTATTGTAGACGATGTTAACCATCACGCCGCTGCCCAGGTTGCAGGCATTAGCTTCATCAGTATCGATATGAACCTCGTCAGCATGCTTTACGCCCGCACGTACCAGAACATTATGCAGTGTTACGGAACGCTCGCCCTCTGTCTGGATATCAACGATATCGCCGTCCTTCAGGCCGTATTTTTCAGCGGTTTCCGGATACAGATGCACGTGGCGCGCAGCGATGATAATACCCTCTTTCAGCTCAAGCTCGCCTTTCGGACCGATGAGCTTAGCGCCAGCGCTGCCTGCGATGTCGCCACTGTTGCGGATAGGGGCATCAAGGCCAACCTTGCGCGCGTCGGTCAGAGAAAGCTCAATCTGAGTTTCCGGACGCAAAGGACCGATGATACGCAGCTTCATGGAATCCTTGGGAGTTACCATGGTAATCTGTTCTTCAGAAGCAAACTGACCGGGCTGCCCGATTGGCTTTTTAACGTGCAGCTCACTGCCTTCACCAAATAAAATATCCATATGCTCACGGCACAGATGTGCGTGACGTGCAGAAACACCTAAAACTATCGGAAATTGCATTGTATGTCACCTCATAAAATAATTTTTATTTATATACTTATTATAGCTTGAATTGTGGTAATTGTCATCAGTTATCGAAATTTTTTTCATAATTATAGCATTTTAAGAACATTCATATCCTATTATATATAGCGAATCTGCGTGGAATTGCCAAAGAAGCCTGTAACAAGCCATAAAACCGGTAATACTGGACAAAAACTGCCTGATAGCTTATACTAAAAGCTATCAAACACAAAGGAAGTACCATAATGAACGGTCAAGAATATTTACAGCAATTAGAGCAGCGTCTTGCTCACTATTATGATAAGAAGCCATTACCGAAAGCACCGGCATTTGTCCTCGCAGCAGAGCTTAACGCTGCGGACGAAGGCTATTTCATCGTGCCTTCTTTAAAGACCTACAGTGTGCAGCACAACGAATATCTTTATGCTGCGCACTTCGACAAAAAGCTGACTGCGGACATGGCTTCCCCCTATCTGCAGTTCACCAAGGACGCTATGGCAGCGCTCAAAACCACTACCGAGCACATGAGCAGCGTCTATGCCCTTGTGCTTATCTGCGAGCAAGGCGTTGAGGAAAAGGCTATAGCAGACCTGCAGAAGCTCAGGCAGCACAAGGACTATTGCTTCACCCTGAAAGGCTGGTCCGATCTTGCTTTGTACCTCGTAGATATCCCTGCACAGAAGCTTTATTGCAACAAAGCAGGCGTTAAGGAAAAGGCTATTTTCGAGTTTGCCAAAGCTTGATATCTGTCGATTTACACTGGACAAGTTATTCTTCCGCGGAAAAAATAAATAGTATTCGGCTGTTAAGCATTTGCACATTTTGTACAAATCTTAACAGCTTTTTCACTTTTTTAAGTTAATAAATAATTCTGTGACAATACGTTGACAATAAGCCTAATTGTGGTATACTATTTCTATATTGCACATAAGATATAGAGTGCACTAGTAGTTATCATTTTCTAAATTATTTATTTTGCAATGATGCAAAAGGGAAAGAAAGGATGTTATTTATGAGTGGTTTATTGTTGCTTGTAGGCTCAATGGTTATCTTCTTTGTTGCCTACGTAACCTATGGTTCCTGGCTGTGTAAAAAGTGGGGTGTTGACCCTACACGTAAGACCCCGGCTGAGAGATTGTGCGATAACGTCGACTATATGCCTACCAGGCCCGCTGTATTGATGGGCCATCACTTCTCCTCCATTGCCGGTGCCGGTCCTATCGTTGGTCCTATCACCGCTGCTGTATTCGGTTGGGTTCCTGTAATGCTGTGGATTTTAATCGGCAGCATCTTCTTCGGCGGCGTACATGACTTTGGTGCTCTGTACTCCTCCATCCGTTTTGACGGCAAAACCATCGGCCAGATTATCGATGCAACTCTGGGCAAGAGCGGCAAGTTCCTCTTCTCCATTTTCGCATATGTAACTCTGCTGGTTGTTATCGCTGCTTTCGCTAACATCGTAGCCGCTACCTTCGTAGCAAGCCCGCAGGCTGCAACCGCTTCTCTGCTGTTCATCGTCCTGGCTGTTATCTTCGGCTTCTCCGTATATCGTTGCGGCCTGAGCCTCGGCGTAGGCACCGTTATCGGTGTTATCATGCTGGTTGTTGCAATTGCTCTCGGCAACATGTATCCGCTGCACCTGTCCAAAAACGTATGGGTTTGCGTCCTGATGGTTTACATCTTCGTTGCTTCCATCGCTCCTGTCTGGATTCTGCTGCAGCCGCGTGACTATCTGAACTCCTTCCTGCTGTATGCCTGCATCGCATTCGCTCTGGTTGGTATCGCAATTTATCAGCCTTCCATGCAGCTGCCGGCATTCACCACCTTTGATCCTTCCGGCAAAGGCACCAACCCGATGTTCCCGATGCTGTTCGTAACCGTTGCCTGCGGTGCTATCAGTGGCTTCCACTCCCTGGTATCCTCCGGTACTACCTCCAAACAGCTCGATAGCGAAGGCAATGCTAAGCTTATCGGCTACGGCTCCATGCTGCTTGAAGGCGTTCTGGCTGTAGTTGCAGTTGTTGCTGTAGGCTATGTTGGCGGCGACAAGCTGACCGAACTGCTGAAAAACGGTGGTCCTGTAAACGTATTTGCTGATGGCGTTGGTACCTTCATGACCAAGCTCGGCTTCTCCTTCGGCGTAGCTAAAGGCTTCGTTGCTCTGACCATCTCCGCTTTCGCTATGACTACTCTGGATACCGCAACCCGTCTGGGCCGCTTCATTTTCCAGGAGCTGTTCACTAAGGTTGATCCGAAAACCGGCGAAGCTCAAGGCAATGTTCTCACCAACCCGTTTGTTGCTACTCTGATTACCGTTGTACTGTCCGGTTATATGTCCCTTGGTTCCTACCTCACCATCTGGCCGATTTTCGGTGCTGCTAACCAGCTGTTGGCTGCCCTCTCCCTGTTGGCTGTCGGTGTATGGCTGAAGAGCGTTGGCCGTGACAACCTGATGGTTCTCATCCCGATGGCATTTATGTTCTGTGTAACTTTGGTTGCATTGGCACAAATCATCTTCGCTAACATGGCAACTCATATCATTACCGCTGCATTGGGTTCTGTACTCTTCATCCTGGCAATTGCACTGTTCCTGGAATCAAGAAAGTATCTCTTCGGTGGTGCAAAATAACCAAATATGCTCTAAGCATTAAACACTGAACGTGTTCAATGGCTGTTACGAATTTCGTAATGAAGTACGTAACAGCCATTTTTTTGTTGATATTTTATACTATATATAGTATCATAAAGAAAGAAGGTATATTATGACATCCCTCGAGAAAAAACTCCGCGCTCTGGCCAACGGCAAGGATTTGCCTTGGGACCAGACCAAAGCTCTCTTAGAAAGGTTAGGAGCTGAAGTCATTCCTCCGCGTAGTGGTGGCAGTCATTTTAAAATTGTTTGCAAGGGATACAGTACAATGTACATCCCTGTACACAAAGACTCTATCAAAAAGATTTATGCACGTCAGATTGCAGATTTATTGAGCGATTTAGCGAAAGGTTAAGGTGAGGCAGATGAAAAAAAAAGACTTTAACTATTACATGTCCTTAAACTATCCTGTTGAAATCAGCGTTATTCCCGAGGATGAAGGCGGCGGTTACTTTGCCTGCATTCCCCTGCTCCCCGGTTGCTGGAGTGATGGCGAAACCTTTGAGGAAGCATACAAAAATATCTTGGAGGTAAAAGGTCTCTGGATTGAAGATATGCTCGACCGCGGTATGCCCATCAACGAGCCGAATATTAAGCCTCGTTTCAGCGGCAGGTTCGTAGTGCGTGTACCCAAAACACTGCACCGTCTGCTGGCCGAAGAATCAGAACGTGAGGGCATCAGCCTGAACCAGTTCGTCAATAACTCGTTGGCCTTTGTTGTTGGCCAAAAGCTTGCACACTAAAAACAGCTCCTCGATACGACCGTATCGGGGAGCTTTAACTTCCATAAGAAAAGCTAGTCTGCCGCAACTACAGTTACAACAGAATGGCTTCATTATATATATAATTTATCAAAAAACTTAGGATCTCTTCTTCAGTTCTTCAAACAGCATCGGATTCAGTACGCGGATATAGGTTCCCTTCATGCCCAGGGATTTAGTTTCAATCAGGCCGGCACTTTCAAATTTACGCAGTGCGTTAACGATAACGGAACGGGTAATGCCTACGCGGTCAGCAATCTTCGAAGCAACCAGCAGACCTTCGTTGCCATTCAGCTCGCCCATAATGTTTACAATAGCTTCCAGCTCGGAATAGGACAGGGTGGAGAAAGCAACCTGTACGGTAGCCTTCTTGCGGATTTCTTCGGAAACAACTGCTTCGCGATCATGCAGAATTTCAACGCCCAAAACAGTAGCAGCATATTCAGCCAACAGCAAATCATCATCATCGAATTCCGCATCATATTTAGCAACAATCAGGGTACCAAGGCGTTCGCCATTGCCGTAAATAGGTACAACAGTAGTCATCTTACCGTTAAAAATACATTTTGTATCAGCAACAAAAGAGCAGTTCTGATTCTGATGAGGAATGTTGGCCAGCGTTTCCTTAACGCTCATAATAAAGCCCAGATAATCCTCAGGGAAACGCATATCGTCAAGAACCTGCTCGCGCATAATATCGCATTCAAACTCGTGAATCAGCGCATAACCCTTTACGCCGCCTTTACGGCCGACAATATAGGTGTTTGCTTCAATAACGTCACGCAACAACTTTGCAATAGCGTTAAACTCAACCTTATCTCCTTTTTGTAAAAGCTTGTTAATCTTTCTGGTCTTTTCCAACAATTTCATGATTTTGCCCTCCTAAAAAAAATTATGCTCTTGGATGATTCTTCTTGTAAACATTCGTCACATGTTCATTTGAAACGTGCGTGTAAATTTGCGTTGTTGATAAATTCGCATGTCCTAAAAGCTCCTGTACCGAACGCAAATCGGCACCATGCTCTAAAAGATGCGTTGCGAAGGAATGGCGTATCGTATGCGGACTGACATTTTTATGGATAGCCAGCATATTTATATATTTCTCTAAAATACGCCTTACACTGCGGTCCGTGAGCCTACCACCACGGTTATTGACGAAAATGAAGTCATGCTTCTGCTGATATTGAAGCATCAGCTGCTGTCGTACACGGTAATATGTGCTTAACGCAGCACAGCAGGTGTGGCCTACCGGCATAACTCTTTCCTTATTACCCTTGCCGAGCAGAAGCACGAACCGGTTGCTCAGGTCTACTCTTTCCAGAGTAAGCCCTACTAGCTCGGATACACGGCAGCCGGTAGCATAAAGCATCTCCAGCACCGCCTGGTCGCGAACACCCAACACCTTACTTTTATCGGGCATCGCCAACAGCTCGTTGATTTCAATTTCATCCAAAAAAGCCGGCAGCTTTTTTTCCAGCTTTGGTGTGCGCACCTTTGTCAGCGGACTATATTCAATAACCGCTTCACGCACAAGGTATTTAAAAAAGGAACGCAGTGCAGATATCCTGCGGGCAATCGTCCTGCGCGCATACTGCTTTTCGTTAAGCTCTGCGAGATAGCCACGCACATCCAAAGGACCTGTCTGCTGCCAGAAAAAATTCTGCTTGTTTCTGCGCAGCATAAACTCCGCAAAGGCAGCCAAATCCTTTTGATAGCTTTCAATCGTATGCTGAGAACAATTTTTTTCAACCTCCAGATAAGTTAAAAACCTTTCCGGATAGTTATTAACTGTAGTGTCCATAATCTAAAAATACCTTCATTTTATTTTATCACACAAAACCGTAAGAATCAAGCTAATATTGCTATTCTTTCTAATTTTCTAACAGCTTTGCAACGCTTGAAAAAAACAGTGCTAAAAAGCACTGTTTCATCATTGAATCAGCAGTCATACGTTACAGAATTTATCCTATAACATGTAAACTGATTTGTCAAGTAATTGAAAATGATTTTACTATTTTGTCAAAATTTAACTCTGAAATTGTATCTTTAGCTACGATTTCAGCTATAATCATTCCTAATTACTTACAATTATTTACGTGTCAGCTTATAGATAAGCGCATTGCAGATTGCTGCAGCAACGTTGCTGCCACCCTTGCGGCCGCGGGCAACGATATAAGGAATACCGGTCTTCATGATGATTTCCTTGGATTCCACAACGTTTACAAAGCCTACAGGAACGCCGATAACCAGCTCCGGCTTAATCTTGCCTTCCTTAACCAGCTCGTCCAGACGAACCAGTGCGGTCGGTGCATTGCCTACGGCAATGATTACCGGGCCTTCGATGGTGCAGGCCTTTTCCATGCAGGCAGCGGCTCTGGTGGAGCCTGCTTCCTTAGCGCGTGCCGCAACATCGGGATCTGCCATGAAGCAGACAGCCTTTGCGCCCAGCTTGCCCAAGCCCATTTTGTTAATGCCGGTGCAGGCCATGTTGGTATCGGTAACGATGGTAGCACCCTTTTGCAGTGCATCCAGCGCCTTCTCTACTACGCCGTCGGAGAACAGCATATTGCGGGCATAATCAAAATCTGCGGAGGTATGGATAACACGCTTAACGATATCAATCTTCTCGGGGTCGATACGAATCTGCCCCAGCTCCTCACCGATAATTTCCATACTACGTTTTTCAATGTCAGCGGGTAAAACATTTTGTAAATGCATTATTTTACACTACCTTTCTTAACAGATGCTGCAAGGCCGAAGCCTTATTTTTCAATGCCTACACGCGCCGGAATACCTCTTTTGAAGGGGTGCTTGCGCATGCAGACCTCAGATACATAATCAGCCAGCTCCACCAGCTCAGGTGCCGGATTACGGCCTGTCATAACAACCTCCAGCTCCTGCGGCTTGTTCTTCAGGAATTCTACTAAAGCAGCCTGGTCAAAAACGCCGGTATTGCAGGCACCGATGATTTCGTCGAAAATCAGCAGGTCGATATGCTCGTTGGCGCATTTTTGCTTAACCTTATCGAAAAGCACCATATGCTCGCACTTAACCTCTGCCTTTTCCTTATCGTTCATCTGGAAGGTGAATTTCTTGGTTTCCTTGCCGCGCATTACCTCAATATTGGGCAGCAGTGCCAGGCTCGCAAGCTCGCCTGTCGGTCTGCTTTTGAGGAACTGTACAATCAGTACATGGTTGCCATGGCCTGCGCAGCGGATTGAAAGACCCATAGCAGCAGTGGTTTTTCCCTTGCCATCGCCACAGTAAATATGAATCAGCCCACCGTCTTTCATTCAGACACCTGCTTCCAAAATCTCATAGATTTTCTTCATATCCAGATTTTCGCGGATGCTGTCGGCAAGAATATCGTATTGCTGACGTTTGTATTCCGCAAAGTTAATGGTCTGGATATCATCCATCTTTTTACCCTTCTTGGCCAGCAGCGCTTCTACAATCTTCACGGCAATACCATCGCCGTCAAAGACGCCGTGTACATAGGTACCGTAAACATTGAGCTTACCTTCGGTGTTCTGAGAGCCTTCGGCCATAATCTCACCGTTCTCATGAATCGGGCTGATAGAGGTCAGTGCCTTCTCCTCGGGGAATTCGGTTACACCGGAGTGAATCTCATATCCGTAAAGCGGCAGACCGCTCAGTGCGGAGAAAATGCCCTGCACCTGACCGAATTTGCCAGCCATCTGGATGGTACGTTTCTTTTCGATAAAGGTAGTTTCGATATCCAGCAGGCCCATGCCGGGAGTAACGTTGGCCTTACCGGTGCCGTCCTCTTCGCCGTACGGGTCGGAAATCTGCTTGCCCAGCATCTGATAACCGCCGCAGACACCGAACACTACGGTACCGCTGTTAGCATGCTTCAAAATAGCAGCCTCCATACCGCTCTGGCGCAGCCATTTCAGGTCACCGGTGGTATTTTTGGTACCGGGGATAATAATCATATCCGGCTGGCCCAATTCGCGTACACTGGTTACATAGCGCAGGGATACGCCGGGAATCAGCTCGAATACGTTGAAGTCTGTATAATTGGACATACGCGGAATGCGTACAACCGCAATATCAATCAGCTTAACCTCACTGCGGCCGCTGATACGCTCGGAGAGGCTGTCCTCGTCCTCGATATCAACCTTCAGCATCGGCAGCACGCCTACGATAGGCACGCCTGTTTTATCTTCGATCATCTTCAGACCGGGGCGCAGGATTTCTACGTCACCGCGGAACTTGTTGATGATAACACCCTTAACCATTTCTCTTTCGTCATTCTCCAACAGCATCAGTGTGCCGTAGATGGAAGCGAAAACACCTCCACGGTCAATATCTGCTACCAGCAGCACGGGAGCCTTGGCCATTTTAGCCATGCCCATGTTGACAAAATCGTCCTTTTTGATGTTAATTTCCGCCGGGCTTCCTGCACCCTCGATGCAGACGATATCAAACTTGGAAGCCAGCGTATCAAACGCCTTCTGTACCTCCGGACGCAGAGTATGCTTCATTGCATAATATTCGCCGGCCTTCATGGTACCGATTGCTTCGCCGTTGACAATAACCTGGGAACCGCTGTCGCTGGTAGGCTTCAGCAGAATAGGATTCATCAGTACGCTGGGTTCGATATTGGCTGCTTCAGCCTGCACAACCTGCGCACGTCCCATTTCCGCACCCTCGGCGGTGATAAAGGAATTCAGCGCCATGTTCTGGGATTTGAACGGTGCTACCTTGTAGCCATCCTGATTGAATACACGGCATAAACCTGCTGTTACCAGACTCTTGCCTGCATTGGACATGGTACCTACTATCATAAGTGCTTTTGCCACTTTAATCACTCTCTTTCATCAAAAAGTCCAGTATGTCACGGTAGCTTTGCAGCCGGATAATGTGACCTGTGGTATTAAGATAGCCTGCAATCACAGGCGTGCAGCCGTCACCGTGCTTGCCTGTTACCGAACTGGTAACGTGGTCGCCGCAGATGACGAGCTTCAGTGGTTCATGATACTTTGCTGCTATGGTCTGTAAAAACTGGGTATCTATCCTGCTGATAAAATCAGCCTTGCCCTGATAATCATAACGATGTGAAGCCTCGTCACTGCCGTTGAAATGTGCAATAACGAAATCATCCTGCTGCAGCATAGCAAGTGTTGCTTCGGCCTTCGCCATAATATCAGTGTCCACATCGCCGGTTGCATTCGGCGGTGTTATTACATCCATGCCCAAGGCTTTGGCGATGCCGATGACAATCTCCGCCTTGCACACCGCCCCACCGCGCAGTCCGTGCAGACCGCTGAAGGAAGGCAGTCCCTGACGGGCTGAAGGGCCCCAGGGATAGAGGATGTACTGCAGGCCGTCGCGGGCAAAGGGCTGCAACCTTTTTGCCGACTCCTGCAAAAAATAGTTAATGGACAGAGATTGGCTACGCAGCTCCTGCAGCAGCTTGCTTACATCCTCGCCTACACTTTCGTGCGGCGGCTGTACTGTGCAGTCCAGCACGCTTGCTTCCCTGTTCATCACTAAAAGGTTACGATATTCGGATAAATGAATAAACTCTATATCTTTAAGGATACCGTCACAATGTTTGGCAGCCTGCTGCATCTCCAGCGGCGTAAGTCCCTGCCCGTTAAAGGCAGCAAGACGGCCGGATGCATCAACAGCAGCCAGATTGCAGCGCAACACCATTTCATATTCGGAAATATCACGATTGTGCGCCAACAGCTCCAGATAAGCACGGTTGCGCGGTATATCCTTTTTATCTACACCCAGAAGCCGCAGAATACAGCTGCAGCTTTCGGGAATAATGTCATTTTCACATATGCTGAAGCTCCCAAGTATCCCGGAAGCAGCCAGCGCATCCATTGCAGGATGCACTGCGTGCTCAAAGGGAGTCTGTCCCTGCCATGCAGAAATCGGGGAATCGCCTAAGCCATCAATTAATACTAATAAAGAGCGCATGTTTTTATTGCTTCCTTAAGTGCTTTAATTAAACCGCGGTTCTGCACTCTCGTTTTGACCGCGATACGGTAATATCCTGCCTGCAGATTGTGGTAGTTGGCGCATGAACGTATCAGATAGCCACGCTCATGCAACAGCTCCGGAAGATTTTCCGGCTGCGGCAGATAAAAGAAAATATAATTGGCCTCCGAGCCGTATACCTTAGCACCCAAAGCTGCAAGCCGGTTACGCAGATAGCTGCGCTCCTGCTCAATCAGCTTAAAGGATTTAGCCAGATATTCGTGCTCCTTTAAAGCAGCCTTGCCTGCCTCCTGCGCCAGAATGGAAACGTTCCAGTCCTGACCGCTCTGATGCAGCGCTGTGATCAACTCACTGCTGCCGCTGAGGCAGTAGCCTAAGCGGATGCCGGGCATCGCAAAGGTTTTGGTGAAGGCCTTAAGGATAACCAGTTCAGGATAGGTTGCCAGCAGATCACGCATGCTGAAGGCCTTTTCCTCACTGACAAAATCCATAAAGCATTCATCTATTAAAAGATGGGCTCTTACCAGACGGCATTTGTCGAGAATCTGCACCAGCAGCTCACGGCTCGTCAGCTGGCCGGTAGGATTATTGGGATTACAGATAACAACCAGATCTGTATCGGGCGTAATCGCATCGACAATATCATTATTGTCAGCAGCAAAATCACGCGCCTCCTGCAGATTATAATAGCTTATTTTGCAGTCTACCGTGCGCAGAGCCTTTTCATAATCGGCAAAGGTAGGTGCCAATAAAAGTGCTCGTCCGGGCTTCAAGGCCAGCGCCAGACGGAACAGCACGTCGGCCGCACCGTTACCGAAGAAAATATAATCCTGCGGCAGCTGCAGATAGCTTGCTGTCACCTCTGCCAGCTCGCGGCAGAAGGGATCAGGATAGTTGATACAAAGCTTTAAAGCCTGTTGAACGGCCTGCTTTATACCAAGCGGCAGGCCAAGAGGATTGATATTGGCAGAATAATCTACGAAGGGACGACCATCCTTGGTCAGCTTTTCCGTATAGATATCTCCGCCGTGTTCGTATTTATACATCATCTTCTACCTGCTTCATTTCAAAATAAGACTGTTAACCAGATAAATCAGAGAAAACAGCAACAGGCTGAGAACAGCCGTCATATAAAGTAAATTGTTGGTGGTAACTATATCCTCGGGGCACACCGGACGGATGTCGTCGCCGATTGTTTCCTTGTGGACGAGTTTACCGAAATAAAAATGATCGCCGCCGAGCTGAATGTTCAAGGCACCGGCCGTAACTGATTCCGTCATTGCGGAATTAGGACTGAGATGATGATAGCGGTCGCGCCAGAATGTCTTCCACGCTCTCTTGGCATCAAGATTAAGGAAATAAGATGCCACAATCATTACCAGACCGGTAATACGCGCGGGAATCAGATTGGCCAAATCATCTAGCTTGGCAGCACAGCGTCCAAAATAAAGATACGTGTCATTTTTATAACCGACCATGGAATCCATAGTATTTATGCCTTTGTACAAAAAGGCCAGAGGAGCGCCGCCGATAAACATATAGAACATCGGAGCGATGATGCCGTCGGCAGTATTTTCCGCAACGGTTTCTACTGCTCCCTTAGTCACCTCTGCAGCATCAAGTTCTTTTGTATCACGCCCAACGATCCAGGAAAGCTTCAGTCTTGCATCCACAAGATCGTTATCCTTCAGAGCAGTGTATACCTTCATGCTTTCGTCACGCAGACATTTTGTAGCAAAAATCTGGTAGCACATAACGGTTTCCAGAGCAAAACGCAGCCAGGGGTTAACATGTTCCGCCAACGTCAGCACAGCATACGGCACGGCAAAGGCAAGAACCAGAACGATTATTACCATCAAGGCACCGCCGAGCAGTAATGCTGTCTCGCCGGGAGCAAGCATACGCCGCAGTTTTTTATCCAGAAATCCTATTAAATTGCCAATTAAGCAGATCGGATGCGGCAACCAATGCGGGTCGCCGAAAATCAAATCTAAAATAAAACCTGCTACAATTGCGCCTAAGGTCATCATCTAAGCAAACTCCCCTTTTCAGCAGTCTGTCGACTGCTATTTAGCAGCATACGCTGCACATTGTTTGATAAAGCTGCGGGCAAATTCAGGATTGCCCCACAGGTGGATGTGCGGATAACCGGCATAAAGTGTCGGTGTTGTATTCGCGCATTCCCAGCTGCCGCGGCCGGACGCCTTGGCAGCTATAAAGCTTGCACCGTTGTTGGTGCTGTCGGAGTAATGGAACTCGTGTCCATTTATCGTACCACCGGCAGGACACAGCAGATTATCCTGCTGCGCCGTCAGGTGCACATATCCGAAGCGCGTCAGCTTTTTAGTCATGGCCGATTCGCCCTTCAATGCACCAACCCAGCTGTACAGCTTATCGCCGTCGCGATAATGCTCCAGCAGATACATGAAGCCGCCGCATTCCGCAAAACAAGGCATACCGCCGTCGATAGCGGTTTTTAGCTCCTGCAGCAGCGTTTTGTTATCCGCTAATTGCTGTGCGTAAAGCTCGGGATAGCCTCCGCCCAATACAAGGCCGCTGATGTTCTCCGGGAGATGCGCATCAGCTATCGGGCTGAAGGGTACGAGCTCCGCACCCAGCTCAGCTAAGAGGTCAAGTGCGTCCTGATAGTAGAAACAGAAGGCTTTGTCCATAGCGACAGCCACACGCATACGTCCGACGGGTTCAAGGCTTACCTCGTCATATGTAAGCGGTGCAGCCTGCGCCGCTATCTGCAGCAGGCCGTCCAGATCAACTGATTTGGCTGCCTGAGCTGCCAGCTTGGCAACTATCTGCTGCAAATCTCCTATTTCCTCAGCTGTAACCAGGCCTAAATGACGGCTTTCAAAGTTACAGTCTTGCATCACCGGGAAGTAACCTAACAGCTTCACACCGGTTTCGCGTTCAATTACATCCTTATAGAAAAGATAGCTCATCGGATTAACATTGTTCAGAATAGCGCCGACGATGTAACTGTCGCTGCGGAATTCCTTAAAGCCCTTGATGGTCGCAGCAATGGATAAGGCGGCTCCCTTGCTGTTGACAATCAATACTACCGGAACATCGCATGTGCAGGCCAGCTCATAAGCACTGGCTTCCGTGGTTTTACCCATACCGTCGTAAAAGCCCATCGCTCCTTCAAAGACAGCTACATCCGCATGACGTGCATTTTTTGCCACCAGATAACGGGTTGTCGCCTGCCCCAGCATGAACAGATCCAGATTGCGGGATTTTGCTCCGATAACACGAGAATGAAACATCGGGTCAATATAATCAGGTCCTGATTTGAAGGCTGCCACAGACAGCCCTTTTTCCATCAGCGCCTTCAGCAGGCCGCAGACGATAGTTGTCTTGCCGCTGCCGCTACCGGGAGCACTGATCATAAAACGTGGAACTTTTACTTCAGCCATGTTAATCTTCCTTCTTCAATGCAGTCATTACATATACAGGGTTTTGTGCCATCATCAGGTTGTAGCTGCCCAGATGCTTGCTGCGCGCTACAAACACATTGACGATTTCCAGACTGTAAGCGGGATGCTCCTTGTAATAAGCAGCAACCTCTGCCAGAGTTTCTACCGTAATGGCATTGATTACAACACGGCAGTTACTGTTCTTGGCATAAATTACATCCAGCATTTCACACAAATCGCCGCCGCTGCCGCCTACGAAAACACAATCGGGAGCAGGCATGGCTTTGATGTTTTCCAAAGCCTCACCGGCAATAACCTCCAGATTGTCAACGCCAAATAAGGCCTTGTTCTTTCCGAGGAGCTCAACGGCAACAGGGTTGCGCTCAAATGCCCAAACCTTACCTTGGCTGGCCAGCAGAGCCAGCTCAATGGAGCAGGAGCCTGTACCGGCACCGATGTCATAAATCAAATCCGTAGCCTTCGGCTGCAGCTTGGACATCGATACGCTGCGTACCTCCTGTTTGGTCATAGGCACCTTGCTGCGCTGGAACAGGTCATCGGCAAGGCCGTGTACGGTAGAGGTAAAGCTTTGCGCATCCTCGTTCAAAATCATCATTACGGACAAGGACGGGAAATCCAAGGCACTAATTTCTTCCGCCGTACCGCTGGTGATTTTTTCTTCGGGATACGAAAGGTTTTCACCGACATAGACCTTAACCTGACCAAGACCATGCTCACACAACTGTGCGCACAGCTTTTGCGGAGAATTTTCTCCGCCGGTCAAGGAAAATACCTTTTTGTTACGGGCAACTGCCGCTACCAGATTTTGCGTACGTCCGTGCATGCTGACGATTTTGGCGTCATCCCAGGACAGCTGCAGCTTGGAGGAAAAATACACCAGGCTGCTGATGCCGCAGTAGCGGACACATTCACAATCCGGCAGCTTACCGCTGATGGTTTTGGCGAGGCTGAAAAAGCCTACATCGCCGGAAACCAGCACCGCCAGCACATCCTTATCAGGCTGTGCCTGCGCTGCAATCTCAGCAATAGCAGCAGTTTTGATTGTATCATATACAGTTTTGCTGCTGTCTGCAAAAGCAGCCAGCATGCGTTTGTCGCCAATCAAGATATTACTTGAGGCAATAGCCTGACGTGCTTCGCCGGTCAGCAAATCGGGATTACCGGGGCCGATACCGACGATGTTTACGCGTAATTTTTGCGACATAGGAAGCAAGCCTCCTTTTTATTTATATCAATTACCGGCAGCAAAATGCTGCTTGAGGTAATCAACAATCTCACTATAACCGGCACCGGTTTCCTCCTGTGCACGGCCGATGACTATCAGCTTGGCGCCGGCAGCAGCCGCTGCCTCCACCTTTTCGTCAAAGCCGCCGACAGCACCGGAATCCTTGGTCACCATAAACTTGCTGCCATACTTTTTCAGCATAGCGACATTCAGCTCTTTGCTGAACGGTCCCTGCATACAGATAATATGCGCAGGCTTGTAACCAAGCTTAAGAGCAATCTGCAGGCTGCTTTCCAGCGGCAGGATACGCAAAACGATACGCTCGGCGTAATCATGCACAGCGGTGAAGTCCGGCAGATTCTTGCTTCCGGTAGTCAGGAAGATGCCGCCGTCCAGATGATTCAGAAGCTCAACTGCTTCCGCAAAATCGTGAACGGTAATGTAATCGCCGCCCTCGCCCGACGGACGCACCAGGCGCAGATATTCAACCTGCTCTGTGCTGCAGGCCTCCTGCACCGTTGCGGTAACAACGGTAGCATAAGGATGCGTAGCGTCGATAACGCAGGCAGGGCGATGCTCCCGAATAAAGGCACGCATAGCCGCAAGGTCCATACGCTCTGCCATAACGGTCATTCCCGGCTGCGGCTCAATTAAGGACGCACCGTAATCCGTAGCAACAGAAACATACAGCTCCACCGGCAGCTTAGCCAGCTCCTTAATCAGGCGGCGTCCCTCACTGGTACCGCCGATAAGCCAGATTACCGGTTTCATGCCAGCTTGTAACCACGCGGGGTTACCATACGGCCATTAATTACTTCGGTCTGGGTGTTGCCGATAATAACGGTAGAGAACATATCTACCTGTTTATCGCGCAGCTCTGCCAGAGTAGTCAGTTCAAAATCCTGACCATCGCGGCCGATGTTGCGTACAATGCCTGCAGGAATGGTACCGGGCTGATTTTTCAGCATGATATCGCAAGCCTTTTGCAGGTAATCATGACGCTTGTGGCTGGAAGGATTGTACAGGCAGATGCAGAAATCGCCTTTGGAAGCGCAGTCAAGACGCTTCTCGATTTTTTCCCACGGAGTCAGCAAATCGCTGAGGGAAATCAGGCAGAAGTCGCTGATCAGCGGTGCGCCCAATACAGCAGCGCCGGAGCATGCTGCTGTAATGCCGGGAACAACCTCGATTTCAATTTCGGGATGATCCTTGGCAACCTGGCACATAATGCCTGCCATGCCGTAAACGCCTGCGTCGCCGCTGGAAATCATAGCAACGGTTTTGCCCTTCAGAGCTTCGTCCAGAGCCAGCTTGCAGCGGTCAACCTCTTTACGCATGCCGTTGGAGAGAAATTCCTTCTCCTTGAAATCTTCCTTAATCAGGTTAACATATACATTGTAGCCTGCAATAACATCGCAGGACTTCAGTGCGTCGTAAGCTCTTTTGGTCATTTGCTCTACGCCGCCGGGGCCAAGGCCCACAACAAATAATTTACCCATTATCTCGTCTCCTTAATCAGTCTTCAATCCAGTTCTGGCAAAATCCAGGACCAGGTTTTCGGCTGCAACAGCCAGAGTCACACCATTCAGACTTGTCTTGCGCAGCAGCAGCCTGCCGCCCTTGCTGTCTTTCACAGCACTGCGCTCGCATACGTTGCTTACACCAACTACGCTCTGCACAAAGGCCGACGGCGTGAAATCGCCTGCTACGCTGTTCAATTCATCGGCTGAATAGAAATTAGCAGCAAAGTTATATTTTTTGGCAAAGGCCAGTAAACCCTGCTCGTCTTTTTTCAAATCTACGCTAGCGATTGCCACAACGGAACGCTTGTCCAGCTGCAGCTTTTCCAGCTCCGGCAGTACCAGAGCTTCAATATTTTCCAAAGGCATATTGCGACGGCAGCCGATTCCCAGATGCACAATCTTGGGAAGCAGGCGCACCGTAGTAGCAAACGGCTGCAAATGCTTTTGCAGCGTAACAGCCATGCCGACAGGCAGGCTGCTGTCCTCAACTACCAGCTTGGGCAGAGAACCTGTAAGCTGAAATTCCTTATCATAATACAGGCCTACCTTTTCATCACCCACCAGTGCTGCGGCAAAATCCTTGGCTGCTGCCAAAGAGCACAGCACCATGCGGTTGCGGGCCGCCCATTCGTCAACAGCGAAAAGGCCGTTGACATCTGTCGCCGTAGTTACGCAGGCAGTTGCGCCCAGCGCTGCCGCCAGACAACGCGAAAGCTCATTGGCTCCGCCGATGTGACCTGCAAGCAGAGGAATAACAAAGCTGCCGCGTTCGTCTACCGAAATAACCGCAGGGTCCGTCAGCTTGCTTTTGATAAAGGGCGCGATAGTACGCACCGCAATACCAACAGCGCCGACGTAAACCAACGCCTGACATTTGTTGAAAACAGCTGCGCAGGCACCGTTATGGTCCGGCAGCATCGGGGCAATGCCCGTCTGCTCCGCATATTTCGCTACAGTCTGCAGCTCCGTTTCATAACCGATGCTGTGCAGATATTCGGCAACTTTTTTGCTCAGCTCCGCGCCACGCGCCGAAAAGGAAAATATAGCCGCGCGCATAGCTTATTTAACCTCGGGCTTAACGTCCAGTTTAGTCGGGTCTGCTTCACGGAAGCCGTGAGCGAAGGTCGGGTTGTACAGCTCGCTGCGGTCATAAGCATTGCCCAGAAAGCCGCCGACAGTAATCAGCGCAGTTTTGTTGATACCGTATTTAGCAGCGTTTTCTGCCAGGGTACCAATGGTGCAGCGGATAACCATTTCATCCGGCCAGGATGCTTTGTAAACAATAGCAGCCGGAGTATCGTTTCTGTAACCGCCTCTTACGAGCTCAGTCTGCAGTTTTTCCAGCATGCCGCTGCTCAGGAAAATAACCATAGTTGCCTTGTGGGCAGCATAATCAGCAATCTTCTGATGGCTCGGAACCGGAGTACGGCCTTCCATACGGGTGATAATAACGGATTGGCTTACGTTCGGCAGAGTGTATTCAGCCTTCAGGCAAGCAGCAGCAGCGCAGAAGGAGCTTACGCCGGGAACAACCTCGTAGTCAAGGTTGTAGCTGCGCAGCAGGTCAATCTGCTCGCGATGTGCACCGTAAATGCTGGGGTCACCGGTGTGCAGGCGTACAACCAGCTGGCCTGCCTGAGCTGCGGGAACCATAGCAGCAATAACCTCTTCCAAGGTCATGGTTGCGCTGTTCATAATAGTACATTCCGGTTTGCAGTATTTCAGCAATTCCGGGTTAACAAGGGAGCCTGCGTAAATAACCAGGTCAGCCTTTTCCAAAAGCTCTTTACCTTTTACAGTAATTAAATCAGCTGCACCGGGACCAGCACCAATAAAATAGATCATTATTCATCAAACTCCTTTTCTTTAACCAATATTACAGAGAAATAGCTGCTCTTAGGATCTACTTCTTCAAGGTTACGATAGATTTTTTCACCCGGCAGGCCGCATCTTTCAACCATACCGGAATTTTTAATGAGCTTACGCTCGCGCAGCTCGTCAACTACACGGCCGATTTCGCTTGCAGATTTCATCAGCACCTTGTTGCCAGGGCCATCTAGGAATGCTGCGGACTGTTTGTAGCTGCCGGGCAGAACAATCAGCGGTTCCGCTCTTTCGCACAGGGAAGTGTTCAGCTTAGCTGCAACAGCGCAGATAGAGGTTACGCCCGCAACCAGCTCTGCATCATAGCCATCCTTCAGCACCAGCTTATGAACGTAAATGCAGGTTGCATATACGGTAGGACAGCCAAGAGTGATGAATACAACGTTTTTGCCTTCATCAAGCAGCTTTTCAATAGCATCGGCACCCTCGCGGTGTGCTTTGTCCATTGCTGCCATATCCTTAGTCATAGGCATATAAACAATCAGCTGGGGTTTTGCATCAAGATCTACTACGTGATTAACGATTTCCTTAGCCGTCATTACGTCGGTATCTCCCTTAGGCAATGCAACAACGTCACATTCCTTCAACAGGCGTACAGCCTTCAGGGTCATTAATTCCGGGTCTCCGGGACCGATACCAACACTATAAAGTTTGCCTCTCATTCTCTCATACTCCTTTTTGCTTATGTAGCTGGATTAATTCGTCTGCGTACTTGGTCTTGCCCAAAATGCCATAAACATTGGAAAACATCAAAGCAGCCGTTTTTATTTTGCCATGCACTCTATGCTGCATGTAAAAATCAATTTTTTCCGTAACCTTGTCCATTACAGGCTCAAAAATTTGCTCCCGTTTCAGAACCTTAGTCACTTCATCGGTAGTAAGGCAGCCGTAAATCTCACGTCCTACCTCCACCGAAGCTCCGTGGAACATAGCCTCCAGAGCAAACAGCTCCGTGCGGCAGTCCGCATACTTGGAATGTGTATTCATTACGCCCTGCGCCACCTTCACCAGCTTACCGGAATGGCCGATAAGCAGCAAGGTTTCAAAGCCGCAGTAAACAGCATAATCCAAAAGCTCACCCACAAAGTTACTGCAGGTAACATGACCTTCAAGGTCAAGCTTCATTTCATCGCGGGTAAAATCCTCGCCGTAGTTACCGAAGAACACCAACAGATTTTTATTGCCGCGTGCCTTCTGCGCTCTGATTTCCACATACATCGTTTCAATCAGTGCCTTTTCACTCATCGGCTCAACAATGCCACTGGTTCCTAAAACCGACAGACCGCCGATAATACCAAGACGGGGGTTGAAGGTTTTCTTGGCAATTTCTACACCTGCGGGAATAGAAATCGTCAGCTTCATGCCGCCGTTATAACCGGCAGTCTCCATAGCCTTGCCAACCTCCTGCGTAATCATTCTGCGCGGCGTGGGATTAATTGCCGGTCCGCCGACAGCACATGCCAGACCTGGCTTAGTCACCCTGCCTACGCCTACGCCGCCATCCAGCTCAATACCGCTGCCATCAGTCCTTTCGGCTCTGGCATAAACCAGTACACCGTTAGTATCATCAGGATCGTCACCGGAATCCTTGCGGATTGCGCAGCTGACGTAATCCGGAGTCATCTCTACATCCAAAGGCTCGAGATCAAGTACGATGCCCTTGGGAGTGTCAATGCGCACAGTTTCAACGCGCTCGCCTGTCAGCAGCATGATTACTGCTGCCTTGGATGCGGCCGTTGCACAGCTGCCGGTAGTATAACCACAACGCAAAACCTTTCCTTGCGAAAACTGATATTCTTCCAAAGTGCAGCTCCTTCACAATTAATTTTCCCATCTGATAGGGATTATCAATAATAAAAAAAAAGACTTCTGCCGAATCCGACAAAAGCCATAAAGACAGAATTAACTAATGACAATTATTCCATGCAATTAGCAAACTCAACTGCCTCCATCACCCGTGGATTCAGAATAAAGCATGGGCTGACTGCTGACTTAGACACAAGGCCTTCACAGCGGCGGGACCGTCAGGAGTTAACCATCTTGTCAATTAAGAATGAATCACCCACACCAATAACCTGTTTTATTATATCATAAATAAATAAAATTTCCAATACTTTTCATAAGAAAAAGCAGATAAGCCGAAGCCTATCTGCTTGAAACTCTTAGAGAACACGGCAAGCGCCGTAATAACGTGCGCCCCAATAGCCGGTAAATGCGGAAGAAACAGTTACGCCGGTGCTAGTGCCTGCATGAATGAAGTTGCCGTCACCAACATAAATACCAACATGAGAAGCACCCGGTTCATATGTGGTAAAGAAAATCAAATCGCCGGGACGAAGCTGGCTCATGGAAATCTGACGGCCGGAGTAGAACTGGCTGTCAGCCATACGCGGCAGATATATACCGGCTCTGGCAAATGCATACTGGGTAAAGCCAGAGCAGTCAAAACCATAAGGAGTAGTTCCACCAAATACATATGGAGTACCGATGACACTGTAAGCAGAACGCAGTACGTTGCGTACAACGGAATTGCTACGATTAGGAGGCATCTCCCTGTTCATCAGCGCTCTATAAGTATCTGACCCTACAATACCATCAACCTCTAATCCTTTATCAGCTTGGAAGTTTTTAACAGCTCTTTCAGTTTCGGGACCGAAATCACCATCTATATTATTAATAGAATAACTTAATTCTAGCAATCTCTTTTGAATCGCCACTACTTCCTGCCCATCGTCTCCGCGTTGGAAGGAAGCCAAAGCTGTTACAGCACAGCTTAAACTAAACAAAACTGTCATACAGAAAACTAATACTTTGCGTTTGACCACTAGCACCTACATCCTTTCTTCTTTTTTAAGACATACTTATTATACCACAAAATACCGTTTCTGTAAAATGCTAATTTGTTATAATATTAATGCGCTTATTTTGCTTTATTTTCGTTTATTTTGTTACAGTTCTGCAGATGGCGCGCCACTAAATATAGTGGTCTATGCTTGATTTCTTCAAAGATACGCCCAATATATTCGCCCAGGATACCTATCCCTACAAGCTGAATTCCTCCAAGAAACAAAACACTGACTGTAGTAGTTGCCCACCCCGGAACGGCATCGTTGGTCACAAATTTCACATAAAAAACATGGCCCAAAAGCAGAATACTGCACATACCGAAAACAATACCGATGTAAAAAGCCCAGCGCAAAGGCAGGTTGGAAAAGGCTGTAATACCGTCCAGCGCAAAGTGCAGCATCTTGTGCAGGTTGAACTTGGAACGTCCCGCAAAGCGTGGCGGTGCTACAAATTCCACCACAGCAACGTGAAAGCCGAGTGTATTTACCAGACCGCGTATAAAACGCGCACGCTCGCGGTACAGCTTGAAGGCATCAACCGCAATTCTGTCCATCAGACGGAAATCACTGCCGCCGGGAGTAATTTCTACTTTAGATAAGGTGTTGATAAGCTTATAGTAGGCTGCGGATGTCAGGTTCTTGAAGAAGCCCGCATCCTCCGTAGCCATGCGCTTGGTCTGCACAATCTCGTTGCCTGCTTCCCAAAGGCGCAAAAGCTCGGGAATCAGCTCAGGAGGATGCTGCAAATCGCCATCCATCGTAATAACCGCATCACCGTCGGCATGATCAAGTCCACAGGTAAGCGCCATCTGGTGACCGTAGTTACGGCTCAAAAGATAGGCCTCCACATGCTCGTCCTGCGTCGCCAGCTCTGCCAGAATCAGCGCGCTGCTGTCACGCGAACCGTCGTCAACAAAGATAATATTGTAATCATAGGCTTCCTGCTGCATAACAGCGGTAGCATGCTTGTGAAATTCGTGCAGGTTATCTTCTTCATTAAATACCGGCACTACCAAAGAAACTTTTTTCTTCATTATATTACACCACTTATTCTTCTGCCAAAAAATCTGCTCAAATAAAATCAGACAAAAAAGGCTGCCATCAGGCAGCCGTTTTGCAAGGTATGAGTACTCAATAAGCCGAGTTCTGTTCCGCGAAGCGGTGATGATCATTTATCTAGTCTTACAGTTACCTGCAAGCTCAAGCGACACAACCCGGAAGGCTCAGCGGGCAGCTTCATCCCTCCCCTATTTGGTCTTGCTCCGGATGGGGTTTACCTAGCCGGCCTGTTACCAGACCGCTGGTGCGCTCTTACCGCACCGTTCCACCCTTACCTGCAAATGCAGGCGGTACACATTTCTGTGGCACTATCCCTGAGGTCACCCTCGCCGGACGTTATCCGGCATCCTGCCCTGTGGAGCTCGGACTTTCCTCATCTGACTTAAAGCCAGCCGCGATCATCTTTCGTACTCAACTGTAGATTTTAGCATATTTATTCCGCTTAGTCAATAGCAGCGGCTGCAGTATTATTGTCGCAAAGCATACTGAAATCAAACTGAACTGTCACGAAGCTTCCCCCAAATGTTTTTCTACCCAAAGCAAACCTGCCGGCTGACTCACGTCAGGCGGCAGGCCCATAAACGCTTTATTCAGTTGTCGCAGGTTTAATTATGCTTCCTTATGTTCAGCGATAATTTTTTCTGCCATCTTAGGCGGAACGTCTTCGTAATGGTCGAATTTCATTTCGAAGGTTCCCTGACCTTGGGTAATTGCGCGGAGGTCTACGGCATATTCCGAAATCTCTGCATAGGGTACCTGAGCATTAACTACGCTCAAGCCGTCTTCTACGCTCTGCATACCGAGAATGCGACCGCGTTTAGAGTTCAAATCGCCGATAACATCGCCCATCATAGAATCGGCACAGGTTACGTTTAAGCTGTAAATAGGCTCAAGCAACACCGGCTTGCATTGTTCCATGGCCTTCTTGAAGGCGATATTGGAAGCAGTTTTAAATGCCATTTCAGAGGAATCGACAGTATGATACGAACCATCAAGCAGGGTGATACGCATATCTACAACTGGATAGCCTGCAAGGATACCCTTTTCCATAGCTTCGCGCATACCCTTTTCAACAGCAGGGATATATTGGCGAGGTACTGCGCCACCGAAAATCTTATCTACAAACTCAAATCCACCTCCGGGCGGCAGGGGTTCCATTTTAATAACTACGTGACCATACTGGCCATGACCGCCGGACTGTTTCTTGTGCTTGCCTTCTACTTCGGCAGAGCCACGAATAGTTTCGCGATATTCGATAATCGGTGCTTTGAGAACAGCCTCAACACCAAATTTACGCTGCATACGCTCCATGATTATATCAATGTGCTGGTCGCCCATACCGCTGATTAAGGTTTCCTTGGTAACAGGGTTCTTGGTAACGATAATCGTCGGGTCTTCATCCATCAGACGATTCAGAGCGGACATGATCTTGTCCTCATCACCCTTTTTCTTCGGGTAAATTGCTCTGGTGTACATCGGCAGCGGGAAGTTAATGGGCGGGAATTCAACCTCAGAATTCTTGTCGCAGAGGGTGTCACCGGTAGAGGTATATTGCAGCTTGGCAACTACACCGATATCACCGGCAGGAACCTGCTTCATAGGAATCTGAGCCTTACCACGCATTGTGAAGATGTTAGCAATACGCTCTTCTTCTTCACGGCGGGAGTTATAAACTACGCTATCTGCTTTAATTGAGCCTGAGAATACACGGAAATAACTTAGACGGCCAACAAAGGGGTCGGAAGTTGTCTTAAATACCAACGCTGCCATCGGAGCATTGGCGTCACGCACTTCTTCTTCGCCGGTTTCTTTATCCATAACGATATAGTCGTTCAAAATTGCCGGATAGGTAAAGTCGATGATAGCGTTCATCAATCGACCAAGACCAATGTTCTTGCAGGCACTGCCGCAAAGCATAGGATAGATGATAGCCTGACGAATGCCCTTAATCAGACATTTCATAATTTCCTCGTCGCTAATCTCTTCTCCTTCCAAATAACGCATCATGCAATCGTCATCTGCTTCAACCGCAGCCTCTACCATCTTTTCGTGGGCAGCAGCAGCAGCCTCTTTATACTCATCCGGAATCTCTATTTCATCGGAGCCATTACCGTTGGTACGATAGGCCTTCATTTTGTAAAGGTCTATAATACCCTGGAAGTTTTCCTCCTTGCCCAAAGGCAGCTGTAACGGCAGTACATGCTTACCGAACTTACCACGCAGGTTATCCAAAATGCTATCAAAATCAGCGTTCTCACGATCCATCTTGTTGACAAAAATGATACGCGGCAAACCGGCTTCTTCAGCCAGCTTCCAGCATTGTTCGGTACCAACCTGTACACCGCTGGTTGCGCAAACCACGATCAACGCACTGTCTACTGCTCTAAAAGCTCCTTTGACCTCGGCAACGAAGTCAGCAAAGCCGGGAGTGTCGATGAAGTTAATCTTGGTATCACGCCATTCAACAGGTGCCAAAGTGGCGTTAACGGAGACCTTACGTTTGATTTCCTCGGGTTCATAGTCAGTGGTGGTAGCACCGTCTTCAACCTTGCACATTCTGCTGATTGCTCCGCTGCGATACAGCAGGGCTTCGGTAACGGACGTGGTTCCTGCTCCACCATGACCCACAATGGCCACATTTCTAATCTTATCTCCAGTGTACTCTTTCATGATAAATCCCCCTTTATCAGGCATTTGTTATGATAAGTATTTCGCTGATATTGCCCATTTATCCTGCTTTTTGTGAAAAATTTCTCATAATTTTTTAAATTCACTTAAAATTGTAACGCATATTACAGTTTTTCGGGAGAAGGCAGGATTAGGCGAAAAAATCCGACGCACCGTTCCCACAGCACGTCGGATTTGCTTTATTCATCAAACAATATTCACTTTACCATCTTTTGCTACTGAGCCAGTATTCACCGCGAAGCAAGGCCAGCACGGTAAACAGCTCCAAGCGTCCCAAAAGCATAGCCAACGTCAGCGTAAGCTGTCCCATACCGGTAACACCGGCATAGTTACCCGTAGCACCGATACTGCCAAACGCAGGACCGACACTGGAAATACAGGAGGCCACGCCGAAAACTGCCTCATCTACATCTACACCGCTTAAGCAGAGCAGCATAGTTAAAATTGCGATAACCAGAACATAAACGAAAAAGAAACGGCTGACGTTGATAATCGTTTCTGTCGGCAGACGTCTTTTAGCGTAGTAAACGTTGAGCAGCATCTGCGGATGCATAGTGCGACGCAGCTCCGCCATAACTGTTTTCAGCAGTACGATAAAACGGCAGACCTTAATACCGCCGGCAGTAGAACCTGCGCAGCCGCCTGTCAGGAAGGTTACAGCCAAAATCAGCTTAGAGAAAGACGGCCACTGGTCGTAGTCCGCCGAAACATAACCCGTGGTACTGCCGAAGGAAGCCACCTGGAAGAAAGCCTCGCGTACGCCGTCTGCCACGCTGTAGCCATTCACCATAATGATGTTGATGCTGATTAAAACAGTGAAAATAGTCAGCAACACAATGTAGCTTTTGAATTCCAGATCATGCCACAAAACCTTCAGGCCGATTTGCGTAACCTGATAGTATAAGGCGAAGTTGCCTGCCGCCAAAATCATAAACAGACCAGTAACAATCTCAATACCCGCACTGTGAAAATGCGCAATGCTGTCATTATAGGTAGAAAACCCGCCTGTAGCAATCGCAGAGCAGGCATGATTGACAGCATCATAGGTGCTCATGCCCAAAATTGCCAACATACCGGTAAGAATAATCGTAAACAGCAGATAGATATAGAACAACGCTACTGCAGTTGTACGGATACGCGGCAGAATACGGCTGTTGGAAAAGCCGCTGACCTCTGCATTAAAAAGATACACAGCACCACCGGCAATCTGCGGCAGCAGCGCTACGAACAGCACGATGATGCCGATACCGCCAATCCAGTGCGTCAGCGTACGCCACAAAAGCAAGCTGCGCGATACTATGTCAAGATTGGCAATCGCCGTTGCGCCGGTAGTGGTCAGTCCGGACATACTTTCAAAGTAGGCGGCGGCGGGATTCAAAATGCCGTCAAAGCAATAAGGCAGCGCGCCCAGGGCAGCAGCCAAAAGCCATGAAAAGAATACCGTGCCGATACCCTCGCGCACGGATAAATTGCGTGCTCCTCTACCGTCACCATAATAATCAAAGATCCCGGCCAAAATAACAGCTACCGCTATGGAAAAGATAAAGGTTCTGGAGGTAGCATATTCGCCGTAAACAACAGACATCAAAAGCGGCAACAGCTGTGCAATTGCCAGGCCGGCAGAAATTTTTCCCAGGAGATATATTATAACCTTTGCATTCATCTTCTATACCTCCTGCCGTTACCAATTCTGCTTATCGCGCCAAAAATCCGGGCGCATGATAACCAGCAGCGTAAAAATTTCCAGACGTCCCAAAATCATCGCCCAAATGCTGATGAAACGTGCCCAATCCGAAAGGCTATTATAGGTAGACGTCGGGCCTACAATGCCGAAGGCCGGACCTACACTGCTCATACAGGCAGCAATCAAGCCCATTGATTCCATTATCGGTATCCCCGACAGGGAAATCAGGATAGTCAGCACAATGAATACCAAAATATACAGGAAGAAAAAACGCGTAATATTACCGACGATAATCGGGTTGATTTCGCGCTCACCCATTCTGATGGAATAAACAATGCGCGGGTGCAGGGTACGCAACAGCTCCGCCCAGCCTGCCTTCAGCAGAATAACAAGACGTGTAATCTTGATGCCGCCTGCGGTTGAACCGCTGCAGCCGCCGATGAACATCAGCATCAGCAGAACGCTGCGGCTGAAGCTTGGCCAGTTGTTATAGTCATCAGACGCATAACCTGTTGTACTACCGATAGACACAGCCTGGAAAATACTGTGACGAAGAGCGCCGTTAAAATCCATATAACCGGAAAAATACAGATTGCCACAGATAAGTGCAGCCGCTGTTGTGAGTATCAACAGATAATATCTGTGTTCGCTGTCCTGACGCACGGATGCCCAGTCACCACGCCAGATTTTATAATACAAAGAAAAGTTCATGCTGGCAATCAGCATAAAAACAATAGCAATAATCTCGACATAAACAGACCTGAAGGAGATCAGGCTGTCGTGATAATATGAAAAGCCGCCTGTCGCCATAGTTGCCAACGCCAGGTTCAATGCCTGAAATATAGGCAAGCCTGCAAGCAACAGCAAAGCAACTTCCACTGCTGTTAAAATAACATATATTAAGAGAATCATCATAGCAGATTCCTTGATCTTCGGCAGAGTACGTTCAGCCGTACCGCCCGGAAGCTCTGCGTTGAACAGGTAGCTTGTACCGCTGTTCATCTGCGGCATGATGATAATAAACAACATGATAACGCCTATACCGCCTGTCCAGTGCGTTAAGCAACGCCAGACACGGATGCTGGGCGGAAAATCGTTAAAAGAAAGTGCGGTAGTAACACCGGTAGTAGAAAAACCGGAAACACTTTCAAAAACCGCTGCAATCGGATCCGCCGGATTTAAAAACAAATACGGCAGCGCACCCATCAGGCAGACAAGCAGCCAACCGCAGCCTACGACCGCAATGGCTTCACGCACACGCAGGCGCTGACGCGGTCTTCTGCTGCCAAAGAGGTTAAAAAGCGAAGCGATAGTGCTCGTTGTAATCAGCGTAAATATAAAAATCCATATATGCTCCCTATCTGCAAGTAATGCAGCAATCAGTGGCACCAGCAATACACAGGAAAATGCTATTGTCAGCTTGGCTAATAAACGGTTAACAAGCCTTGAATCCATAGTTAAGCGCCCCGGCCTTCAAATAACGGTACTGTAGTCTTGGAAAATTCACTTTTAATGAAGATAATAACACGGTCATTGGCATGCAGTACAGTATTACCATTAGGAATATAGGCTTCATTACCACGTACAATAGCACACAGCAAGCATTCCGGCGGCAGGTTCATATCACGCACTGCCACACCGTCTACATCGCTGTTTTCGCCGACGATTATTTCCAGAGCCTCGGCCTGTGCGCCCTCCAGCAGGGATACTGATACAATACCACCCTTGCGGACGAAACGCAGCACCTCGCCTGCACTCAAAAGACGCGAAGACAGTACGATGTCTACGCCAACCTTTTCCATCAGCTCAATATATTCGTTACGCGCAACACGCACGATAGTTTTGCGTGCGCCCAGATGCTTGGCAAGCTGTGCCAGCAACAGGTTCAGCTTATCATCCTCAGTTAGGCAGATAACAACATCTGCTTCCGAAACGCCCTCTTCAATCAGAAGGTCGATATCGGTACCGTCACCGCACAAAACCAGACCTCGCTTCAGCTTAGCAGCCAAAAGCTGACAACGGTCCTTATCCTTTTCGATAACCTTTACCTGAATGCCCTGCTTTTCCAGCATGGGAGCCAAAAAGCGACCTGTGCGGCCTGCACCGATGATGAGAACCTTCTCCAGCTTTTCATAAGTATTGGAGAAGGAATTTTCAAACTCACGGATTGCTTCATGCTTGCCTACAAAGTAAACGTTATCGCCCGGAATTACGTAATCATTACCATGAGGAATTATCATCTGATGACGTCTGAAAACCATAGCCATCAGGATATCCTTAGGAATATCCAAATCCTTCAGCGGTATATTAACGATTGGAGAATCCTCCTTCACCTTAGCTTCGAACATGCGCACCTTGCCGTCAGCAAAGTCATCTACGTTCAATGCAGAGGGTGTCATCAGAATATGGTCGATTTCACCTGCGGTAATACGCTCAGGGTTGATTACGAGGTCAATTTTCATATCATCCTTAAGCATTTCCGGCGAATGGATAGCATAATCCACGTTGCGGATACGGGCAACGGTATGCTTAATACCATGATTCTTGGCCATCAGGCAGGTCACCATATTTACTTCATCACTATCTGTGCAGGCAATAAGCACATCGGAAGCACTGATATCAGGATCAGCAAAGGTAGTAGGGTTGCAGGAGTTGCCTTCAATCGCCAGTACGTCCAAAGTATTTTGGATGACGTCCTTGCGCTTGGGGTCGATTTCTACAACTACTACATCAAACTGATCTTCAGCTAAAAGCTGTGCAATACTAAAGCCAAGCTTGCCTGCACCAGCTATTACAATACGCATTTTAGTTACTCCTTTAATACGGGAAATCCGTTAATCTCTATTACTCAAATACTGCTCTATATTATAACACAAATAGCCTTAAACGTCGACAGATACAATTTTGACGCTGTTGACAAAGTATTAATAATATGTAAGATGGCTGTTATCATAGTAAACTGAGCGAGAGATATATCGTGCAAGGAAGAGCAATTTCAACGAATAAGTGTCCGGAATCATCGAAGTGTTGCATTCTTGCGTGCGCATCCAAGAAGTGAGTACGAAGGAGGATGCTGATTGGCTGTCACACATAGAACTCTGGTAAATTGAGCGAGAGGTATATCGTGTAGGGAATAGCAATTTTAGCGAATGAGCATTTGGAACCATAGAAACAAGGGTACGTAACAAAATGTTACTCTCTGACAAATTTTACCGCAGTTTCGTACTGGCTCCATGCGAAATTTGCGTCGTGCCCTTTGGGCACAGGAAAATTGCTGTTGACTGAAACGATATACTCTCGCGAATAGAGAAAATAAGGTAGAAAGCTTAATCCATGCTTGTGCATCACTTTGCTCCTTCAAGCATGGCTATCTATCCCTCCAAAAATACTCCTTGCAGCAATACTTCATTAAGAAGTTGCCGCTACCGACTTTACTGCATAATCGTAGATTCTATCCTCAATCGACAAGCTGATTACATCAGCTCGTCGATACGCCTCGCCACAATCGCATTTGCTCGTCGCGTTGCTCCTTCAAATGCGGTGGCTGGGCAGCCAGGCCCGCTGCTGGTCATAAGATAGCTGACGGTAAAAGAAAAAAGACATGTCACATGACATGTCTTTTTTCTAACCGGCAGCTATCTATCCTCCCAGGCCGCTTCCAGCCAAGTACTTT